>Ga0315275_10002860_pt1 | contig 15771 bp, 12 predicted proteins | sample YL17G03_0_MG_FD_205557 | JGI IMG/M metagenome (GOLD analysis project Ga0315275, IMG submission 205557) | Sediment microbial communities from Yellowstone Lake, YNP, Wyoming, USA - YL17G03_0 | ecosystem: Environmental > Aquatic > Freshwater > Lake > Sediment | place: USA: Wyoming | collected... | reverse complement strand
GGATGAGCGCCCCGCCGAAGATCTCCGGCCACGCGATGACGCCGCTCCAGGCGAGCTCGAGGAGCGTCGTGACGACCGTGCCGAGGAGCAGCACCGCGGTGGCGACGCTGGCCTGCACGGTCTTCAGGCCCTCGTAGAAGGTGAAGACGTAGCCGAAGAGGAGGGCGCTCGTCACTATGATCCAAATCCAGGAACTCGAACTCAATCCCGTTATCAGGGTCATTTTTTTTGTAATGAGCAGGTAGAGGAGGAGGAACGCGCTGCCGAACCCCATCCTGCCCAGCGCCACGACACGGCCGGGGATCGGAGAGCGGGCGAGGAGCCTCTTGGCGAGGACGATCTCCCCTGCCCAGAGGAGCGTCGCCGCGAGGATGAGGAGGTCGCCGGCGCCGAAGGAGAGGCCGGTTATTTTTAATATAACAATGTTCCCTGCCAGTAATAGGGCGCCCCCAATCACCACGTTCCTATTTATCTTTTCTTTTAACGATAGCCCCGCCAGCACAGCGACCCAGAGGAACATCGTCTTGTGGACGAGCGAGCCCTGCGCCGCGGTCGTCATCTTCAGCCCCGTGAAGAAGAGGAGGAACGGGATGGAGCCGCCCACGAAGCCGATGAGCGCGAGCTGCCCCCATTCTTTTCGCCTCAATTCCTTGAGCGACTTCCATTCCTTGAGCGTGAGGATGGTGCTGATGAGAAGCGCTGCGACGATGACGTTCTTCAGCGTCGTGAAGAGCGACGCGTCCATCCCCGCGACGCCGAACCTGTTGAGGAAGATCGAGACGCCGCTGATGAGCGCGGTGGCGAGAACCAGCCTCAACCCCTTCTCCATTGTTTTTAAAAACGAGAATTGTTATAAATATCTTTCGAAAAGGCCATCCTGATGGTTGCTCGTTCAAAGAACATCGTGCTGGGAATATTCATCTCGCTTGTATTCCTTGCCGGACTGATGTCGGTGAGAGAAGTCCTGCTATCTCATGAGTCTCTGATAGACGTAATCAAAATCATCGTTTTGCCTCTTATTGCCTTGTTCCTCATCCTCAGCTTCTTCTGGCGAAGAGCTCCAATCACAGGAAACGAGGCAGCCTTGCTGAAAATGGAGGGCTTCTCTCAGGATGGACGCTTCTGGAAAGCCAATAAGGATGGAATCTTCTATACCGTCAGGAAGCGCAAGTTACTTTTCGGCGAAGAGTTCTTCATCATTCAGGGAGTAATGAGCGCCCCCAGTTCTTTTCTTTTCAGCTCCCAGGTCGTTTCGCTGATACAGACACATCTCGGCTCAGAAGCAGCGGAATTCATGCCGAAACTGGAGCGCCTGAACGCAGCGGCCCATCGCACACGTTATTATGTGTACATCCCCTCTTTCGAGGTGAGTGGGAAGACTCTGAGGATGCAGGTCCCGTCAGGGTCGTTCCAGGAGACTTTCGCAACGGCGCACACAATCATGCGCCGCATCGACGCTTTGGCGAAAGATGCATCTTCGAAGAAATCCAAGCGATTCTCCGTCGCTGATTGGGCCATTTTTGGCACAGGTTCAATCCTTTTTGTACAGTTGTTCATCTTCACCTACCTTTATCAGCAGCAAGAATCTTTTCTTCCATATTTCGTCGAGAGCATCCCGTTGCTCGGCTTTATCGCGGGGATACTCCTTATCATGTTCGGAATCTTCAAGCGGAGGTATGGCGCATGAAGCTCCTCCTCTTCGGCAACCCCGCTCTTCCTTCAGATAATCTCGCCATCAAAGTGGGGAAGGGGTTGGAGAAAGACGGCCACACCATTCTTCATCTCGAGAATCCCTTGGGATTGCTGGAACTCGACCTCAACGACTACGTAATCCTCGATGTCGCGTACGGAATCGAAAAGGTCATATTGATCGACGACGTCGATAAGCTGGTCTTGGGAAGACTCTGCTCCCTCCACGACTTCGACATGGCCTACTTCCTCAAGCTGCTCAGACGGCTCGGCAAGCTGAAGAAAGTGAGGATTCTCGCGATTCCGCAGGGAATGACAGTGACAAAGGCCCTCCCCGCGGTCCGCTCCCTCCTACATAACCTTTAAAAACCCCGTTCTCCCGGTCCCCCTCGGAAGAGGTGGAGCATGGGATTTCTGCTACCGAGAGCACAGCTCACAGCGTTCCTGAGGCTCCTGATGCGGGACTCGACCCTCATCGCGCCGGTGAGGCGGAAGGCTGACGACGTGGTCCTCTTCGAGGAGCTCAAGGCGGAGCAGGACCTGCGACTGCTCGAGCTGGCCGCAATCCCCCAATTCTCCGCCAAGAGGTTCTTCATGCCAGCCTACGAGGAGCTCTTCGAGTACGACATGAAGGACCAGGAGCTGACAGACCGGAAGCTGCAGCCGAGGCCACGCATCCTCTTCGGCCTCCACCTCTGCGACCTCAACGCGGTCAAGGTACAGGATGCGCTCTTCATGGGGAAGCAGTATGTGGACGATCACTACAAGAACAGCCGCGACCACGTCTACCTCGTCGGCTGGTACTGCAACACGCCGCCGAGCAAGTTCTGCTTCTGCGAATCGATGAAGCTGACCAACTACTACGACCTGATGCTCCGCGAGCTCCCCGGCAAGCTCATCTACATCGACGTCGGGACCCCCAAGGGGATGCTCCTCATGGAGAAGGCCCGCCCCCTCGGGCTGAAGGAGCACCACGAGCAGGTCCCCCAGATACGGACGGGGAAGCACCTCGACACCCACGACATCAGGGGATACTTCGAGCACCCGAAGTGGAAGGAGGTGACTGAGGAGCTCTGCCTCAGCTGCCAGCGGTGCACCACGATGTGCCCGACCTGCATGTGCTTCGGCATCTACGACGAGACGAGGCCTGACCTGCGCCACGGCGTCCGGAAGCGGAGCTGGGACAGCTGCCACAGCAAGGAGTTCACCCGCGTCGCAGGGGAGCACATCTTCCGCCCCGACAGGACTGCGCGGTTCAAGCACAGGGTCTACCACAAGATCACGTACTACCCCGAGGCGTTCGGCACGCCGATGTGCACGGGCTGCGGCAGGTGCATCGAGCAGTGCCCCACCGAGATAGATTTCGTCAAGATAATCAACGACATCAATACGCAGAAGTGAACGCATGAAGCGAGTGTACATCGGCTCGAAGCTCTCCCCCGACGCCCAGAAGCGGATCGGCGCCAAGCTGCCGGCAGGGTGCTGCGACGACCACCGGCTCCAGCGGACCGAGCACGGCAAGGTCCTCCTCTACGAGCCTGTCAAGACCATGATCATCGAGAAGCGGAAGCTCGGCAGCAGGCACATCCTCCTCCGCGTCGAGGCCCACGCGGACCACGACCCGGGCCAGTTCTTCCAGGTGACGCTCCTCGGCTTCGGCGAGGCGCCGATCAGCATCGCGAGCTACAGCAAGGAGCACATCGATCTCGTCGTCAACCCGGTGGGGAGCGTCACGCGCGAGGTGATCAGGAAGCGCCCCGGCGACTACCTGCTCCTCCGCGGGCCGTACGGCTACGGCTACCCGATGCACTACCTCTACAACAACGGCCTCGTCCTCATCGGCGGCGGCTGCGGCGTCGCCCCCCTGAAGGGCGTCCTCGACTACGTCGCTGCGCACCGGGAGCGCTACCGCGACGTGAAGTGCTTCTTCGGCTACCGCTCCCCGGGCGACGCGATCTTCAGCCAGGAGATGGCGAAGTGGGAGAAGCAAGGGATGTTCGACTTCACCGTCGCCTACAGCCAGCCGCCCGAAGGCTTCAAGGGGAAGACGGGGTACCTCAACCCCTACATCGAGCAGTCGGGGCTCGACAACCACGGCAGGCAGGCGCTCATCTGCGGCCCCACGCCGATGATGCTCAGCGCGGTCCAATCGCTCAAGAGGCTCGGCTTCAACGACGACCAGATATGGGTCAGCCACGAGCGCCACATGCAGTGCGCCACCGGGATGTGCGGCCACTGCATGATCGAGGGGAAGTACAGCTGCAAGGACGGCCCCGTCTTCCGCTGGGACTGGATCAAGGACGCGAAAGGATAATTGTTATTATAAAAAACAAATTAAAAACTCGACGATAACGTTAAGGAGAAGAGGAACAACGACGATGGAGACCAAGCTCGGACGGGACGTCCTCTGCCACGCGCCGCTCCTCGAGGACAAGTTCGCGAAACTTCGCGACAAGCGCGCAGCAGGGAAGAAGCTGAAGGTCGGCATCTACGGCATCACCGGGTGCGCGGGCTGCCAGCTCACCATCCTCTTCGCCAAGGAGAAGTTCTTCGCCTTCCTCGAGATGGTCGACGTCATGGCGCTCCCCTTCATCAAGGAGCAGAACTACAACGGCCGGTTCGACATCATCGTCCTCGAGGGGCTCGTCGCCTCGAAGGCGGACAAGGAGAAGGCGGAGGAGCTCCGCAGCCGGTGCGACATCCTGATGTGCATCGGCGCCTGCGCTGTCCACGGCTGCGTCCCGGCGATGAAGAACTTCATGGACAACCCCGACGTGGAGCGCGCAGTCTACGCGAAGGTCGACTACCTGAACAGCCTCCAGGCGACGCCTGTCTCGAAGCACGTCCCCGTCGACATCGAGCTCCCCGGCTGCCCGCCGGACGAGAACCAGATCTACGCGATTCTCACCGACCTCGTCCTCGGGAAGCCGCCCAGGATCACGCACAACCCCGTCTGCGTGGAGTGCGTCAAGCGGGAGGTGGAGTGCCTCCTCATCAAGGGGAAGCCCTGCCTCGGCCCGATAACAGTAGGCGGCTGCAACGCCATCTGCACCGCGGCAGGGCACGAATGCATGGGATGCCGCGGCCCAACCGACGACACGAACCTCAAGGCCTTCATCAACCTCCTCGTCAAGAAAGGGTACAGGCGCGAGGACGTCGAAAAGCGGCTGCACACCTATGCCGGCCTCCTCGTGGACGAGGCGGAGAAGGTGCAAGGGCTCAAGCCTGCCAGTGGAGGATGACCATGAGCAAAACCATCACGCTCGACCACATCACCAAAATCGAGGGGCACGCCCACCTCACCGTCAAGGTAGAGAACGGGAAGGTGACGCGCTGCAGCCTCGGCTCCACTGAAGGGGCGCGCTTCTTCGAGGGGCTGGTCGTCGGCAGGCCGTACGACGACGGCGTCGAGATGACGATGCGGATCTGCGGCATCTGCAGCGTCGGCCACTTCACCGCCTCGCTGGAGGCGCTGGAGGACGCGATGGGAGTCGTCGTCACCCGGCAGACCCAGGCGATGCGCGAGATCATGGCGATCGGCGAGCGGCTCCGGAGCCACGCCACCCACCTCTACTTCCTCTCCTTGCCGGACTTCCTCGGCTACGAGTCAGCCTTGGAGATGGCGCCGCGGCACAGGAAGGAGATCGAGGACGCGCTGAAGCTGATGCGCGCCGGGAACGAGATCGTCACCGTCTTCGGCGGCAGGCAGATGCACCCGATGGGAGGCAGGATCGGCGGCTTCACCCACTTCCCCAGCAAGGAGCAGGTGAGGAACCTCATCAAGCTCCTCGACGAGACTGAGGGGCCAGCCCTCCGGACGCTGCGGCTCTTCCTCAAGCTTAAGTACCCCGCGATTGAGCACAAGGCGGAGCACATCTCACTCCGCCAGGAGCACGGCTTCCCCCTCCTCCAGGGGGTCATCGTCTCGGACAGGGGCTGGCGGATCGAGGAGCGTGAGTACGAGAAGTACTTCACCGAGTACGTCGACAGGTTCAGCACCGCGAAGTTCGTCGTCAAGAAGGGGAGGTCCTTCATGCTCGGCGCCCTCCCCAGGGTGAACAACAACATCGCGTTCATGGACAGGGACATCAAAACCCTCGTCAAGCGCTCAGGTATCGCATTCCCCTCGAAGAACCCCTTCCACAACATCCCTGCGCAAGCGATCGAGCTGGTCCACTGGACCCGGAGATGCAAGAGGCTGCTGAAGACGTACAAGGACGGCTTTGAGAGGGAGGAGATAAAGGTCGTCCCGAAAGCCGGCACCGGCGTCGGGGTGGTGGAGGTGCCGCGCGGCATCCTATTCCACACCTACACGGTGGACGAGAAGGGGTACATCACCAAGGCGAATATCATGACCCCGACCTGCCAGAACCTGAAGAACATGGAGAACGACATCAGGCTCTACCTGCAGCGCCTCCTCGACGCCGGCGCAAAGAGGTCGGCAATCCCGCTGGAGCTCGAGAAGCTCATCCGCGCCTACGACCCCTGCTTCAGCTGCTCCACCCACTTCCTCAAGGTGGAATGGGAGAAGTGACGCTGCGCACTACGCAGTCGCCACCGTCATGTTCTTGACGCGCACCTCTGCCAGCGCTGCCGGCGGGAACCGCTTGCTCGCCGAGAGGAGCTCGATGCCGAGGATGTTCCCCTTCGCGTCGAGGTCGAGGATGGTGGTGTCGTCGACCTTCCTGTTCCTGGCGAACTTGCCGGCGCGGAACGTGATGTAGAGCGCGTCCGCCTCCTTGTCGTAGTGGATCTCCATCTTCACACCCAGTAGACGGTGATGACCTTTATATCGCTTTCCCTTCTCTCGGCGCACACCTCGATCGTCCCGTGCGGCGTCTCTTTCCGGAAGAGCTGCGCCTCTCCTTGCTTGCTCGCCTTGTCCGGATTGCGAAGCGCGCCGAGCACCCAGGAACGGTCGATGCCTCTCATCTTCATCCGCTGCTCGGCGTGGGCCGTGAACCTGATACGCATCAGTGCGGGAAGAGGCATTTCCTTCATGAGTTCTCGCAGGAGAGAAGCGGAAGCCCTCCGGAAGGGAGGATGATTCTTCGGCCGAATCCATCTCCTCAAGCCGGACTGGCAAGGCGGCGAGTGAGGGTCCAATCCCCACCACATTTATAAATTAATATATAAACTATTTATATTTGTTTTTAAACACCGCAAAGTTTTAATTCCACCCTCCCCGCCTTCCTGCCATGGGGTTCATGGAGCGGGTGTACCGCGAGGCGAAGCGACGCGACGCGACCATCATCCTCGCGGAAGCCGAGGACCCGCGCATCCTCAAGGCGGCCGCCATCATCGAGAAGCAGCGGCTCGCCAAGCTGATCCTCCTCGGCGACGAGAAGAAGATCCGGAGGCTCCTCGCGCGGCTCAGGCTCCGGCTCAAGGCACAGCTCCTCTCCTTCGAGAACTACCCGCGGGCCGAGCAGCTCAGCAGGGAGATGGTCCTCCTCCGGAGGCACAAGGGGCTCGTCCTGGACGAGGCGCGGACGATCCTGAGCGGGGACACCAAGTACTTCGCTGCGATGCTCGTCAAGATGGGAGTGGCGCAGGGCTACGTCTCCGGCAACCGCTGCCCCACGGCAGAGACCATCAGGCCTGCGCTCCAGCTCCTCCAGGCCCACACCGGCTTCGCCTCCAGCTACTTCGTCATGCTCCACAAGGGGAAGGCCTTCCTCTTCGCTGACTGCGCCCTCAATGTCGAGCCGACAGCGGAGCAGCTCGCGGAGATCGGCGTCCAGACGGCCCAGAGCGCGAAGCTCTACGGCATCCAGCCGCGCGTCGCCTTCCTCAGCTTCAGCACCAGGGGGAGCGCCCAGCACGAGCGGGTCGAGAAGGTCAAGCAGGCTGTCCAGCTCGCGAAGGAGCGGCTCAGGGGAGTCCCGGTGGACGGGGAGCTCCAGTTCGACGCAGCCTTCGACCCCGGTGTGGGGCGCATCAAGGCGAAGGGCTCCCCTGTCGCAGGCAAGGCGACGGTCTTCGTCTTCCCAGGCCTTGAGAGCGGCAACATCGGCTACAAGATCTGCCAGCGGATGGCTGGGGCGACAGCCATCGGCCCCATCGTCCAGGGGCTCAAGGCGCCTGCGAACGACCTCTCCCGGGGCTGCTCTGTCCAGGACATCGTCGACGTGGTCGCCATCACCGCGATGCAGGTGGGCCGCTAAGGCAAACTTTTTATCCCTCCCCGCCTTCTTCCCAGGCCATGCGCATCCAGGTCAACGTTGTCTCCCTCACCGCGCTCCTCACTCTCACCACTTTCCTGACTCTCTTCATTCTCCTCATCCTCCTCTCCGGCTGCACAAGCCTGCCAGGAGAGACCACGCGCCCCCGGTCCCGCGCTCCGCTGGCAGTCCCGGCAGCCCTGCCAGAGCAGGCTCCAGCGCCTCCAGCAGCCCCAGAGCATCCCGCCCCAGCAGCACAGCCTGTCCCAGCTGCAGAACCTGGCCCGGCTGCAGCAATACGGCCTATCCTAGCACCAATGAGCAAGAGCTATCTCCTCACCGAAGGCGAGCCTCTCCGGCTCTTCACGAACCAGACGCTCAGGTTCGAGGTGGAGAACGGCTCTGCGCTCTTCCTCCTGGACAGCGACCAGTTCACCCTCCAGGAGCACGAGAACCGGATGGCCGCGGGGGTGACGCTCCGCCTCGACGCGCTCCTGCCGGACGCTGTGACGCGGCCCAGGCAGGGCATCGCGGAGTTCTCCCTCGCCACGAGCCGCGTCCGGGTGAGGGCCACGCTCGCAGAGGGGACGACCGGCCATTACGTCGGACAGAACGCGAGCGTCAACGTCACCCTCCTCCTGGTCGGCAACGACGCCAGCGGCAGGACAGTGGCGAAGTTCGCGGTGGACGGGAGGGAGCTGCGGCCGCTCGCGGAGAAGGAGGATGCCTTCCTCGGCGACGGCTACCTCTTCGCCCTCCACCTCTACCCTGCGAGGCCCGGCAGCCTCCTCCGCCTGGCCCAGGCGAACGTCACGGTCATCGCACCGCAGTAAGACCCTTTTTTCGCGCCGCCACCGTCCAGCTCGCTCTCCGCTTGCGTCTCTTGAAGTGCGGGTCCTTCCCGTAAGGCACAACCCCTCCCGCACCCGCTTATACATTTCGCTGCATCGCTCGCCCTGAGGCCGGCGCCGCACTCCTCAGCACCGTAAATAGTGGAAACGCTCCTACGAGGGTTCACGGCGACGGAACACTTAAAAACCCTTACTCCTCAGGTTCTCCGCAGGAGGTGAGTGGAGTGTACGCGAGGATACTCGTCCTCAACGCCGGGAGCAGCAGCGTCAAGTTCAGCCTCTACGACCCTGCGGCGGACGGGCTCCTCCTCAAGGGGTCCATCGACAGGCTCGGCCTGCCGGGGACGCTCCTCCTCCTGCAGCGGTTCTACGCTGCGCCTGACGGCCTCGGCGAGACTCTCGAAGAGACGCCCACCCATCTCAAGGATGTCCGCCATGCCCTCCCCTACATCCTCGACCTCCTCCTGAAGGAGCGGGCGCTCCGCTCGCTGAAGGACGTGGCAGGGATAGGCCACCGCGTCGTCCACGGCGCAGAGAAGTACACGGCAGCGACCATCATCACGCCCGCGGTGCTGGCGGACATCGAGTCGCTCTCAGCCATCGCCCCGCTCCACAACCCGTACAACCTCCAGGGGATCAGGCGGTGCCAGGAGCTCCTCCCCCGCGTGCCGAACGTCGCGGTCTTCGACACCGCGTTCCACCAGACCATCGAGCCGAAGACCTTCCTCTACGGCCTCCCGGCAGAGTATTACGAGAAGCACGGCATCCGGAAGTACGGCTTCCACGGCACCAACCACAAGTACTGCTCCCTGCGCGCTGCGGAGATACTCGGCAGGATGCCCTCCAGGCTCGTCACCTGCCATCTCGGGAACGGGAGCTCCATCACCGCCATCAAGGACGGCAAGTCCGTCGACACCTCGATGGGGTTCACGCCGACGCAGGGCCTCATCATGGGGACGCGCGCCGGCGTCCTCGACCCGGAGGTGGTCCTCTGGCTCGCGAAGCACTTCAGGTCCATCGAGCGGACTGAGGAGTTCCTCAACAAGGAGTGCGGCCTCAAGGCGATCGCGGGGACGAGCGACATGCGGGAGATCTGGAAGGCGGTGAACGAGGGCGACGGCAGGGCGAAGCTCGCACTGGAGATGCTGACAGCGCGCATCATCCACTACGTCGGGGCGTACGCCGCAACGCTTGGCGGCCTCGACTGCCTCGTCTTCAGCGGCGGCATGGGGGAGAACGCGTGGTACCTCCGCGAGGAGGTCTGCGCCAGCCTCCGCCACCTTGGCGTCAAGCTCGACGAGGAGAAGAACCTGGAGAACGCCGAGATTATCAGCGCCCCTGACTCGAAGGTGAAGGTCCTCGTCCTCAAGGCGAACGAGGAGCTCCAGATCGGCAGGGAGGCCAAGGCGCTCCTCCATCTCTGAAGAGCCGTAACGCTTAAAAAGAACCGGAGTTGACTCCCCACCCATGGCGCTCACCATCGACACCATCATCTTTGGCAACACGATCAGCCAGTACCTCGTCTTCGCCGGCATCCTCGCCGGCGCAGTCGTCGCGGGGAAGCTGATCACCTGGCTCTCGAAGAACATCCTCAAGCGCGTCGCGGCGAAGACCAAGACGAGGGCGGACGACATCATCGTCGGCCTCTTCGAGGGGCCGGTCCTCCTCACCGTCTTCATCGTGGCGCTCTACTTCGCCCGCAACATCCTGACGCTGAACGGCACACTCCGACTGATAGTCGACAAGCTCCTCCTCCTCCTCGTCATCATCAACGCAACCTGGTACCTCATACGGTTCCTCGACAGCGTCATCGTCAACTACCTGGAGCCGCTCACCGCGAAGACCGAGACGGACCTGGACGACCATCTCCTCCCGATCCTGAAGCGGACCGTGAACATCGTCATCGTCGTCATCGCCGCCATCATCGTCATCGACAAGCTCGGCTACAACGTGAGCAGCCTGGTGGCGGGCCTCGGCCTCGGCGGCCTCGCCTTCGCGTTGGCTGCGCAGGACCTGCTCGGCAACCTCTTCGGCGGCATCGCCATCTTCACGGACAAGCCCTTCAAGATCGGCGACACCGTCAGGACCGGCGACATCGAGGGGACAGTCAGGGAGATAGGCCTGCGGACCACGCGCATCGAGACGTACGGCGGCACAGTCGTCGTCCTCCCCAACCGGAAGGTCGCGGACAGCAACCTCGAGAACATCTCCCAGGAGAAGGCGCGCCGCGTCGTCATGACGCTGAACCTCGCCTACGGGACGAGCGCCGCGAAGGTCGAGGAGGCGAAGCGGATAGTCGAGAGCCGCCTGACGCGCATCAAGGGGCTCGACCAGCGGCGCGAGATCAGCCTCAACGAGCTCGGACCCGCCGGCATCAGCCTCCGCGTCGTCTACTGGGTCCAGAAGAGGGAGCTCGACAACCAGTTCGCCATCAAGGACGAGCTCCTCACGAGCCTCCTCCGGGAGTTCGAGAAGGCGAAGATACTGCTCCAGCAGCCCCTCATGGTCAAGGCCTAGGTGAAGCCGGACGTAATCAGGTCAGCGCCGAGGGTCAACGTCCCGTTCGGCGCGACTGCGGCGACGACCACCCCCGTGGCGTTCTTCACCAGCACCCCGCCGCCCGATGGCGCCGCGACGGGAAGCCCGGAGTTCTGCGTCACGTTGCCGACGGTGCAGAGGTTCCCGCTCTTATCGATGGAGAGGACCGTGGCGCCGCTCGCGTTCGTGACAGGGAAGCCGCCGCCGACCGGGGAGCAGCCCGACTGGCCGGTGCTGGAGGCGCCCGCAATCATCATCCTGCCGAAGGTGTCGATGAAGGAGACGTCCTGGCTCTCGTTCCGGAGGATGAAGATGCCGGTGCTAGAGAAGCAGCGGTGGTAGAGGCAGGATTTACCGCTCGCGCACTCGCCGTCGGCGACGCACTCGAGAGCGACGACGGTGACGTCGTTGCTGCAGACCGTGTTGCCGTCAGCGAGGCCGTCGTTCGGCGTGACGCATGCGCTCCAGGTGTCGTTCGCTGAGAGCTCCTGGCTGACCATTCGATCGGATCTGTTCTGGTAGATCGCGAGTATCTCTGCGTCGCTGAGGGGGTGGCTGTAGATGCGGAGGTCGTCGATGGAGCCGTTGAACCATTCGAAGCCGGCTTGTGAGGCGCCGACGAAGTACCGCGTTCCCGAGGCCGCGGTGTAGTTGAGGAAATAGGCGTTGCCCGGGCCGCCTTGGGTGTAGGTGGGCGTGACGCGGACGCCGTCGACGAACATCGAGTTGTTGGTGCTGTTTACTCTGTAGACGAGGTGGTGCCACGCGTTCGGGTTGGTGAGCGTGTAGTTCAAGGCCAGGTCTCCTGATCCACAGCCGTTGGCTTGTATCCAGACTACGAAGTTATTGCTGGTGTCTATGCCGAGCTGGAAGGGGTTCGTGCAGCTGCCGTTGTCAGCGCCGAACCAGCTGTTGAAGCCGCTGTTCCCGTCGAATTTCACCCAGGCCATGATGGTACCGATGGTGAGGCTGTTGTAGATGTTTTGCCTGTCGAGCTCGATGTAGTCGCCGTTGCCGTCGAACCGATAGGCGCCTGTGCTGTTGTAGCCGCCGGTCGCGTTCCAGACGGCGTTGGTGACTGTGCCGTTGTTGCTGTAGGTGCTGTAGTCCCTTGTCTTGCCGCTCCCCGCGCTGTTGTTCACGTCGAAGTTCATGTTGACGACCGCGATGCTGCTGCCGTTGAGACGCCAGTCGTAGATGAGGCTGACGTTGTTGCCGTCCGCGTCGATGACGTTCTGTGGCCAAGCGGTGAGGTTCTCCGTGGTCGTGTTCTGGCCGCGGGTGCTGTTGAGGGTGACGCTCGCGATGGTCGGGGCGTAGTTGGATACGACGGAGAGGTTGTTGCTGCAGACAGTGATGCCGTCGTAAACGCCGTCGTTCGGCGTGACGCAGGCGCTCCACGTGTCGTTGACCTTGAGCTCCTGGCTGACCATAAGATTGGTCTGGTTGTTGTAGAGAGCGCTGATCTCCTGCGCTGAGAGCGACCGGTTGTAAACCTTCACCTCGTCTATTGTTCCGTTGAAGAACTCGGAATATGAGGGTCCTGGGTTGGCCCCGATGACGAGGTTGATTGTCGAGAGGTCGGAGATGGTGCCGGACGCAGAGACGTTTTCCTGAAGTGCGCCGTTGAGGTAGAACGCGACGTGGGTGCCGTTGTAGGTGCCTGTGATGTGGTACCATTGTCCGGCGGCGAGGGAAGTGAGGTTGACGCCTGCCTTCTTGTACGCGCCGCCGATGTAGTACCATGTCTGGAGTCTCCCGTCGCTCAGCTCGTTCGCGAGGATGCCATAGCCGCCAGCCTCGTTCTTTGATATGGGGGCGTAGACGACCGAGCCGCTGGGGATTTGGTTGAATTTCACCCAGGCCGCAATCGTTATGTTGCCTGTGATGCGTACTGATGCGGGGTTGCCGAGGTCGATGTAGTTGTTGACGCCGTTGAACTGGTACGCTCCTGTGCTGTTGTAGCCGCGGGTGGTGTTCCACGTTGCGTTGGTGATGTTGCCGTTGTTGGCGAAGGTCGAATAGTCCCTCGTCTTGTTCGTCCCTGCGCTGTTGTTCACGTCGAAGTTCATGTTGACGACCGCGATGCTGGTGCCGTTGATGCGCCAGTCGTAGATGAGCGAGACATTGTTTCCGAAAGGGCTGGTGATGCCTTGCGGGTAGGCGGTGAGGTTCTCCGCGGTTGAGTTATAGCCGCGCGTGCTGTTGAGGATGACGCTCACGACTGAGGGGGCGTTGGTCACATAGACGCTGTTGCTGCAGACGGTGCTGCCGTCTGCCAATCCGTCGTTGGGCGTGACGCAGGCGCTCCAGTTCTGTCCGTTACTGAACTCCTGGCTGACCATGAGGTTGGTCTGGTTGTTGTAGCGCGCCTGAATCTCCTGCGCGGAGAGAGAGCGGTTGTAGACCTGGACGTTGTCGACAGTGCCGTTCAGGTAGCGGAAGTAATTTGTACCCCAACCGAGGTGGAGGTTCTCGGTCCCGAAAAACGTTCCGGAGAACGCTATCGAATTGTTCAGCACACCATTGATGTAGAGGGACTTCGTGCTGCCATCGGCAGTCACCACGATGAAATACCACACGCCGGTCGACACGGCGTCCGTCGAAGCGAGGCAATTGGAGCTTGAAGGAGAAATCTGTGACTCCACCGTGATCTTGTTCGTCTGTGAAGGGCAGACGTTGACGTCATTGAGACCGATGGCGGTGTCGTAATTGTTATAGCCGCTCGCATCCGTCCCGATGACGCCCATCTGGCCGAGCGCGTTGAACTTCACCCAGAAGAGGGCTGTCCTGACGCCGCTGAAATTCGATGAGAATGTGATGTTGTTGCTCACGCCGTTGAACTGATAGGCGCCTGTCCCGTTCCACCCGCCGGTCGCGTTCCACGTCGCTCCGTTGATGGTGCCGTTGTTGCCGTAGGTGCTGTAGTCCGCTGTCTTGCCGCTCCCCGCGCTGTTGTTCACGTCGAAGTTCATGTTGACGACCGCGATGCTGCCGCCATTGAGGCGCCAGTCGTAGAGGAGCGAGACATTCTCGCCGTTGGTGTCGTTGACGTTCTGCGGATAGGCGGTGAGGTTCTCGCTCGTCTTGTTGGTGCCGTTGGTGCTGTTCAGGATGACGCTCCCGATTGTAGGCAGGGCGTTGGCCTCCACCTCCATCCATTTCTCGTCGGTGAGGGTCACGTTGAAGGGCGGGAGGTTGCCGCTGCCGTCGCTCCACGTCGTGTTCTTCGTCGTGCCGTTCACCCTCACGTAGAAGAACGTGTTGGCGCGGAGGCCGGCGAAGCTGTACGTCCCGTTCGTCTGATTGTACGAGGAGGTGTCGTTCCACTGCGCGTACGACTGGCTCCACGTCCCGTAGAGCTTGCGCGTGACGTTCATGGTGTAGTTCCTGTCGAAGAGCGTGGAGAGGACAACGCCGGCGTATGTGCCGGGACAGGAGAGACCGCTCGCGTAGCTGCAGCGGAAGATAGTGCCGTCGGTCCCGTTCTGGTAGCCGGTGCCGGGAGTGGCGTTGATGACGCCTGAGAGCGTCAGTGAGGTGTAGCCGATGCCGACGCGTCCGCCGCCTCCGCCTCCGCCTTTGTTGCCGGTCGCGCCGCCGTTGCCGCCGTTGGCGGTGATGTTGCCGCTGCCTGCGAGCGTGTTCGTTTTGATCCAGACGCTTCCGCCGCTCCCTCCGCCGGCGCCGGAGTAGCTGTCGGCAGCCCCGTTGCCGCCGTTGGCGGTGATGGTGCCGTTGTTCGTCAGCGTGCCGCCCACATTCAAGACGATGGCGCCGCCGCCGCTTCCGCCGTTGACGTTGTACTTGCTGCCGTCCCAGTGGCCGCGACCGCCGCCGCTGCCTAGCATGACCGGGATGGTGAGGTCATTGTAATAGGTGGTCGCGTTGGCACCGCTTGCAGCCAGGGCGCCGGTGCCGCCGTGGCTCGCCCCGCTTCCTCCTGCATTTCCAACCTGCGTCTCGTTCCCTTTCCCTGGGCCGTTCGTCGAATTGTATCCTTTCGTGTCCACCGTGATACTGCCTCCCTGCTCGACAGTGATGTTGGTCGCGCTGATGTTGAGCGTGTAGAGCGACACGTTGCCGTTCGCGGTGTGGGTCAGGTTCGCGCCGCTCTTCACGACGACGCGGGCGCTGCTGGCGACGATGTTGTTCAGGGCGACGACTCCGGGCAGTATGGTGAGCGTGTCCGTGACTGTGAGGGCGCCCCCTATGGTCGTGGTGTTGGTCAGGTTCAGGAACGTGTAGGTGAGCGTCGTGTTGATGGGTGTGGGCAGGAGCGCTGAGATGTTCTGGTTGTTGACGACGAGCGTGTCGGTGCCAGCGTTGAGGTCTTTGAGGTAGATGGTGCCCGCCCCTCCGGCTTCGTATCCTGTTCCGCTCCCGGTCGCCTTGAACGTCACGGTGTAGCCGCTGGTGTTGTAATAGACGGCAATTCTGCCGCCGCCGCCGGCTCCGCCTGTGTTCCCGCTCGTGCCTCCGTTGCCGCCGTTGGCGGTGATGTTGCCGCTGCCGACGAGCGTGTTCGC
>Ga0315275_10002858_pt1 | contig 15780 bp, 26 predicted proteins | sample YL17G03_0_MG_FD_205557 | JGI IMG/M metagenome (GOLD analysis project Ga0315275, IMG submission 205557) | Sediment microbial communities from Yellowstone Lake, YNP, Wyoming, USA - YL17G03_0 | ecosystem: Environmental > Aquatic > Freshwater > Lake > Sediment | place: USA: Wyoming | collected... | reverse complement strand
CCCCAAAAAACGAAAAAGAAAAACTGCTCACCAAACAGGATACAGCGAAAAGATTTATCATAGCGTTGAACCTTTTACAGAATTAACTAATTAGCTTCTTCCTTATCAATAATATCTTCTTTCTTTTTTTCTTCTCCCTTCAGCCTTGCGAGATCTTTGATATAGTACTTGACACGTTCTTCATTTCCATCTTCCTTCGCTATTTCTAACTTTATCTCATGCTCCTTGATTCTTTCTTTCAGAGATTCAAGTCCTTTTTTTGCTCTTTTTTTTCGCTTCATTTTTAGTCTCCTTTGCGTATCTTTTAACAATACTAATAAGTTTAACTATTTTTTCCTTCTCAATGCTTCCCTCAACTTCTCCTTCACCCCTGAATTCCTGATAGACCTGATAAAATTCATCAAATTCCTGCGGTTTCAATCCTCTTCTAATCATTTCTTTTCTTAATTCAGAATTGCTAAAAATCTTATTTCTCAATAAAGATTCAATCATATACAGAACTCTTGCCCTCATTATAAGAGAATAGATATGCGAGATAGCAATATCTTTTGGATCAAGATTTATGAATTCCTCAATTATCTTAATTATATTTTTTATATCCTCAAATTCCCATTTAAATTTTGAAAAACTAAATTCTTTCTTCCTCAATTCTTCAATCAAAACAGGATTTACCAATATCTCTGCTTCTCTCAAAATAGGAACAATCAGTGCAGGATGAGTATCTATTGAATTTTCTATGCTTTCAATTGTGAAAAATCGTGCATCTTCATATTCTGATTCTGGAAAAAGAGAGCGAATATCCGAACCTGCTTTTTCTTTTGTTATTATAAGAATGTCTATATCCGAACCCGCCTTATTTTCTCCTCTTGCATAAGAACCAAAAAGATAAACTCCAACAATATTTTTCATATAAGGGATAAGTTTTGAAATAATCCTTCTCTTTACCTCTTCTATTCCTTCTGGAAGTACAACTACAATTTCTCTCCCTTCATATTCTTTGGGAATGTAAATAGCTGCTCCATTCCCCATATTGACTGCAGTCTTTACTAATCTCATGTATATACTTGTATATACGGACTTTTAAATCTTTCGGCTGGTATTGGTAAGGTCGTATTCCTCCCGCCAAAACCAAAACAAAAAACGAAAAAGAAAAACTGCTCACTAAACGAAACTGCAAGCGAAACCTGTTGAGCGATACCCTGTTTTAGATATTAACTAATTATTTCTTTTTATCCTATTTATTATATTTTCTACTTCGTCTTCAGAAATATTATTGTTTTCAATAACAAAATCCGCTTTCTTTCTTAGTAAATCCAATCCAATTTTTTTATCAAATTCATCTCTTTTTAACAAAGTTGATTTTGTTATATATTTGTTCTTAAACTTTTTAATAAGTTCAAATCTTTTTTCAAAAGGATTTTCTACAAAAATTATTTTAAAATCCTTAACAAATGATAAATCCTTATGACTTTTAACGCCATCTATGAAAATAATTTCCTCTTTAATATTTTTAATCGCTTCAAACATTGCTCTGCTTGGTAATGATGGATTTACTTTGAGATATTCTTCCGCTTTTTTCAATCTTTCTTCTTCAGACAGAGATTTTATATCTTTAATTTCTTCTTCAATTTTTGAAAGAACTACCTCCGAAGAAGGAATAACCACATATCCTTTTGATTTTAAAATCTTGCATAAATAAGATTTTCCAGATCCAGAATATCCACATATAGCAATTATTTTTTTCATAAAAGAATTAGTTTTGACGTATTTTTATAGTTTCTTATGGTGGGTCGCTCGTCCTCCCTCCCACCCCCCAAGCCCCACTATTATCTCCGAAGAAGTTTTTGATAAAGTGAGAGAAAAGTTGAATTACTTAGGGAATTAATTAAAAAAATCAATCTCCAAGAACAATTTCTTTGCTATTAATACAATTAATATGATCTAACTTCTTTCCAGAAAATCTTACAGAAGAAACACTGCAATTGTGATGATGAAAAAATCCTATTTGTTTTAAAGATAAACCTAATTTTTTAAATATAAGTCCTTTAATCAAATTTCCATGAGCAACAATTACAATAAACTTTCCCCTGTCTTTCTCTAAAATTTTATCTAAGGCCTTTAGGGAATTTAGGTGTTTTAGATAATATTTCCAGAATTCCTTTGTATAAATATTTCTTTTCCAGACAGCGTGTGCAATTTCAGATAAGTCTTCAATAATTATTGGTTTTTTTCCTATTTTCTTGGAGATTTCATTGGCAGTTTCAATTGCCCTAGTCATATTACTGCAGTAAAGCAAGTCAATCTGACCTTTAAATTTAGAGAGTTTTTTAGCAACATCTTTTGCTTGTTTTTTTCCAAGTTTATTCAATCCGGGTCCAGGAGATATCAATCCTATGCCATCATCACCAGAAACATGTATTCTATCTCCATGTCTTATAAAAAGAACATTTGTTTTTCCAATCTCATGCTCATTTTGGTTTTTTAACATAAAATAATAAGAAATCCTCATTTTATATCTCTTTGTATAAAAATAAATTCCCAAGTCCAATAACCCCAAAAAACCCTCTCCTCCCAAAAACCATAACAAACCAGCAGACTTAAAATCATAGGCTTCTTGTAAAAAATGATGGGAATAACAGCCAGCATCGTTGCAAATACTATTGAAAGCACGCAACCAAACAAAATTCTCCTGATACTCTCTGTCATAATAGCAATATCGGCAGTCATATTTTCAACTGTAAGCAGTTTCATGATAAGAAAAAGAATATATTATGCATCTAGATTCGGAAAATCAGAGCATGTTTTTGGAAGAGTGCTAGGAATTTTAATAATACTGACATTCTTCCTGGAATTCCTCCATCTCGGCTACACCTTGCTTGGAATTATCCTGTGTTTCCTTGCATGGGTGATTTATCTTGTCTCTCACACTCTTGAAAAATTATTCTATGGTCATCACGGCCCAAGAGGATGAAAATAAGTAAAACTAATAACAAACAACCTTAACATAATCTAAAGCTAACAGAGCGAATCTTATTTTCTTTGGATATTAATTATAACTTGGAATAAATACTTCCTGAAATTTCTCTCCTTGATACCATATGCATTTTTCACATCTATCTTTATCCAAGCACCACAATTGCAGTGAAGCACTATCACAAACAGATCTTCTTGCAATACCAACCATCTTTCCTTCTTCAATATCTTTTGCACAAAAAGGCCCTATATCATCCAATCGAATATGTGGGCATCTTCTTTCAACAGGTACAGTTAAAAATAATTCTTCAATCAGTTCTCTGTTATCCATTTTCTTTTTCCTTCTTCTAGCTTTATAAGAATTATTGTGTTAGTTTTATCTTATTCAATATCATGCACAGCCAAACGCTGCTCTGCATTTTCGCTTACAGCACTTGTCGTACAAACAAAATTAGCAGTTACATAATGAAGGCCGCCCAGTTTGTAAACTGGATGATCTCTTTTAGCTCTTTTATCTTTTACATAAACAATGTGTGAAGGATCTTTTAATTGCCAAATGGAACCAGCCAGTGCAATCTCTCCCGGAATAATCCGAATATCTTCATATGGTCCTTTCAAAAGTTCTACCAGTATTTCAGATAATCTTTCAGGCAATCTTTTATTCTGAATTACAGTAAGAGGACTAAAACCTTCTTCAATCAATTTTCCATTAAGAGTTTTTGCCATTTCTTTCTCACTAATTTACCATTTTTAATTATTATTGTGCTCTAGTCTCAAAAAGATCCAGTTCAGCCATTGAAAAGCATCTGCTATCTATTCCATTTTTTGGAATTGCTCTTAAAACTTCTTCTACAGACAGACTATCTGTCTTCTCATTGTATTTTCCAAGGACAAATTCTTTATTCTGATACCATTCTTTTGCAACATCATTTCTTAATTCATTAAGAAGAATATCAAAACATAGTCTTTGCATATCTCTTTGAGGAGTTCTTGCATCAACTAATCTTTTAATTTTAGCATACTCCTGTCCACTGCATCCTCTTATTCCTGCAACAACATTCTGTCCTGAAAACTCTCTCCAAAAAACAACATTATAAAATCCGATTTTCTTTGGTTTTTGAAATCCTGCCATCTCTTCAGCCAGAGTATTGGCATAATAAATGCATCCATCTCTGAAAACAGGAATTGTTTCAATGGTTCTTCTTGTCATCTTTCTTTTATTAATTAACTCTTTAAAAGTATTATTGTCCTTCACTTCTCTCCAAATAATTCCTCAGCATCATATCTGCAGTTCTTGTAAAACTTCCATTATAGGATCTAAAATAAAACCAGCCATCTTTCCCAATAGCAAGATCTCTAAAAATAACGCCTGTTAATCCTGTTCTGCTATTTATTCCAAAATCTTGCATGCCAAAATCATTCATGAAATCACTCAATAAAAATACATAAGCTCCTTCCCTTGCCATCTGAGTAATTTCTTCTTTTGCAAATCTTTTCTCTTCACTTTCTTTTTGCAAAGGTAAAACTCTCTCAGCAACAACAACATCTCTTGGATTAAATTGAGGTTTTGTCTTATATGTTGCCGCATTAATTGGAAATTTATCCTTATGTTTATGCTGTTCTATACTAAGATAATGAACAAAATCTTTTGTTAAATGTGGTTCTGTTTCTCCTGAGATGATTGTGAGGTGTTTCATTTTATTTTCAACTTTCTTTTAATATATAAGAATTATTGCACTGAAATTCTACATCAAAGGAATTTCAGGGGGCAGAAATTTTCAATTTCTGTATATTTAAGCAACTTCCATACCCAAATCACAACGACTAACATCTCCTCTTCTCTGACTTACTCCCTGAAATTTATGTGTTCTTATTGCATTGTTCAATGTTATTGCAATATCTTTTCTTTCAAATTGCATTCTAACATCATCAGGAAGCAAATTAGCTCTTCTCAACATCTCCATTGCTTCTGCTCTTTCTTCTTCACTAGTTTCTAAATCACAATCATGAACATACAAAGCAGGCTGATCTTTTTTGAAAAATTCCAAATTTTTTGCAAAATATCTTTCAATATCTCCTGTTGTTGAATTAAAACCAAAGAACACAGCACCTGTTTTTAATTTTCCACAATCAGAATATAGTCTTGTTCCAGCATAAACTCCTATTTTAGCATAAGGGTCTTGAGTTTGAGTAAGAGAATTTCCTATCTCTGCATCACTTTCAAGAGGATAAATATTTCCAAGAACAGGAACCAGCCTAAAAACCATTTCATTTTTATCAAATCCTGGTTTCTCAACTTTCCAGTCTTTAGTTTGTGCCCATGCATCTTCAAGCATTTTCATAAAAAATCCATTTTTTAACACTTTTTAAGGATTATTGTGGTAAATTATTTTAAATTAATTACCTTTCATTAAGTACAGTCTATTCATATCTAAGTTTCCTGGTCGAACTGTTCTTCTAAATCTTCTTCCACCTTCAAATTTAACAATTGGTATGCCTCCAGGTATCTCCCGAGCAATTTCTTCTTGAGTTAGTGGTTTTTTAGAATACAAGACTAATTGAGAATTTTCTCCATCTCTTGTAGGTAGCACTCTAACTCTATAATCAGGATTCCTTGAAAGATTATCTAAAGAAGCAGATTCTCTTTGAATTCCAACTGTTAAATAATATTTGTAATCCATTCTCTTTGCCATGTTTTCTTCATTAATTAACCATTTAAAAGGATTATTGTGTTATAGTTAACAATCCTATAATTTTTTAAACCTTCATTTCTCCAATTTTATAAGAGGGGATAGCCCTCAGACTCATTCTGAGAAATTTGGAGAAAAAATGAAAAAATCATTTAAAAGAAAAATACAAATAAGATATAACGCACTAGTTAGAAAGAGACAACGTGAATTTTATGGGGGAATGGAGAAATTGCTTGATGATTTCTTAAATAGGGGGGTTGATTTGGAAAAAGCAAACAGCAGATATCATCATGTTCTTGAAACAAATCCAGAGATGGATGAAGATAGGCTAAGCAATCCTCCTGAAGTGCAAGATTATATTTTTAATGCAGCTCAAAAAGATATTGATTCTTTATGGATGTATGGAGCAAAGTTTTTTGCAGCATCTCTTTTAACAACAGCTGCTGCTTACTCTGCCTGGAAACTAGGGCATAAAGATCCTGATTATTTTTACAAAACCCTTGATTATGGTTTAGCCAGTATTAGCTGTACAGCTGCTCTTGTTTCTACTACTCTGGCTGCAGCTTCTGTTGGACTTGCAGTACTTGCAAATTCATCAAGAGAGCCAAGACTTACAGAGGAAGAAAGAAGAGTTTCTAATTATATCTGGAACTCTGATGTTTCGGTTGTGGAGAAATAAAATGGCACAACAACTAGAAATTCCAGAAGAAATGCAAAGAAGAATACAATTCTTGTTAGAGCACCAAAAATATTCAAGAAAAATACTAGGGATAAGATTAGACAATGGGCATATAGTTAGAAATTGTTTTGGAACCTCTGCTTATGTTTTGGGTTTGGAACAAATAGCAAGAGATTTATGGATATCAAAAAAACACAAATTAAATGATAAACGTTCTCCAATGGGAAATTATATTTTTCATAAAGAAGATGAGTTTCCAGACCATATTGGAACACTGCCTATGCTTCATTTACTAACAACTCTAAAAAAAGTTGACAAAACTCCGGGAGCAATAACTGCTTATTTTTATGATAATCCAACTGATAAATCTTTTCCAGGCTGGAATTTACGTCATACAGGCGTTTATCTTTTTACTATTCATGAAAAAGATGTTATGTTTGAACAAAACGGCAGAGGAGGAAGCTGGCAGTTTGTCTACGATAATGTTCGAAGAGAAGCAATAGGCAAATTAGCTTCATTCTCAAGAGAAACTTTGAAAGTTGAATATTTTCTCCCCAAAGTATAAAAGTATAATCTTTTATACCTTCTTCCCTTAATTAATTCATGAAAAAGCAAAAGCAAACCCCCAAGCAAAAATTATGGTTTAAAAAATCAGGCGTCCTATGCACTCCATCAACATGGCAAGGCTATCTCATCCTCATAATCTATGCCATCTTAATGTACTGCGGATTTCAAAACTGGGACCACGAAGCAGGAAAGAATCTCTTCTTCATTATTATCTTCACTCTCGTTCTTTTGTACATTGTCTGGAAAAAAGGAGACAAGAAGATTTGGGTTGTTCCTAATTGGAAATGGAGATAATCTCATCACATAAATCCTTAAAAAGATAAAAACCAAATAAAAAATATGCTGGACAATCTTGATCAGGTATTAACAGAAGCACTTAAAGATCGTTTTCATTTTTATACAACTTCTTCTCATCCAGGAATATTCATCAGTTTTGTTGAATTTGGTTCTACTCGCTGTACTGCTGAAGTATATGATATTCACGGAAAATTAGTTGGGAAAACAGGATTTTTAACAGACAGTTTAAAAGAAAGAGAAAAATATAAACCAGTTAAAGATGATTCCTCTCTGCCTGTTCCTCTGAGAAGTGCAAATTTTCCCCCTCAGCCCGAAGCTCAGCCTCAAACTCAATCCCCCCATACTCCCCACTGATGACGATGAAGGACCAAATGGTCGCTTATAGCTTCATTAATTTCAGTGCAATAATCTTTTTAAACCCGCATTTCTCAATTTTTATATAAGGGGGGATTAGCCCTCAGACTAATTCTGAGAAAAATGAAAATGGATGAAGCAAATCAAGTCATAGCAAAAGTAGAAACTCATGAAATAGATATAGAAGCTTTTCGTGCAGGATTATTTATTTGTGGTCCAAACATACTTTCTCCTGTTTCATGGACTCCTGCGATTCAAGGAACTGTTAATCTTCGTGAAGCTTGTGAGCAAGGAAAAGATGCAAAAAATTCTTTTATTCCTTGGGCTATAGCAGGCGGAATTGGATTATATTCTCTTGCAGAACATCCTGCAGGTCTTATTACTCGATGGGATGTTTTCTTTAGACATGCTGTAGCTAGTGAAGCTGAAGAGGATTTTGCTCATTTTGGAGAACAAGTAATGGGCCCTGAAGTTGGAAAAGGAGAGGATGGCAAATACAAAGGGCATGCAAAAATCAAATGTTTTAGAAAAGAATTTTATTATACGGGGCCTGAAAGAGTTTTAAAATCTGTATTTTCAACACGTGTTTTTCAAGGTGCTCTTCCTTCTAAAGAAAGATTTGCAGAATTTGTAAAACAAATTGACGGATTAGCTGAAAAAGTAAAATCAGAATCAGGAAATTTTGCAGATGGTATAGCTTGTCAGGGATATATGTTTTTTCATGCAGATGCAGAAAATATTTATCATGCAGGATTTAAAAATTTAGTAAATTATAATCCTGGAAATATGAAACTTTGGGCTACTCTCAAATTGAGAAATAGCGGAAAAACTCTTGATTTTTATCCTGAAGGAAACAAAGCTGAATGTATAGATTATTCTATCTGCCTAGAAAATCTTCCAATAGATTTTAGAACTAAACTTTATTCTCAGAGACAACCAGTTAATAAATAAAATACAAAAAAATGAAAATGAAACTAAGCATAAAAAGCATATTGACAGGAATTGCAGCTGTTTATGTTCTTGGAATAAGCGGATGCAGCACAACAAATCCGCGAATAGAAGCAAGAGCAAAACTTGAAGAAGGGAGAGTAAGAGAAGAGAGAATTGAATATTTTATAGGAAAAAAAGTAGAGGAGACAGATAATTATGCACAAATCAGCAGGCTTTTGAAAAAAAGAAATTATCGTGATGCTGAGTTTATGCTAGACCAGATTGAATTGGAAAATTTAAGTTATATGAAAGGCTTGAAAAAACTATTAGACGATGAAAGGCTTCCAAGAGAATTTTCTGAAAGAATGGGAAGAAGACTTGATACTCAAATAGGAAAAATGGAAGATTGTATCACTAATTATTGGGAAATTGAAATTGATTTAAAGAAAAATTAAAAAACAAAATAAAATATGGCCGCACAAACACAATTAATATCAAAATCAGAAACAAATAACATTAAAGCACCAACTAAAATAAAAAATAGAACTAGCATAATAAAAGGCCAGGCTATTGACACAGGGGCTAAATCAATTCTTATAGGAGGTTTTGTAAGCGGTGTTTATTTAGGAGTTGCTTATTCAACAGGGCAGAAAATAAATCCTTATTTCGCAGGAAGCTTGGCAGCTCTTCCTGCAATTCTCGCAGGAGTTTACTGTTCTCTTTTCATGGACTGCACTCTCTCTCCTACTGAAGAAGAAAATAGAAATAACAATCTTGAAAAAAAGATAGAACTAGATGAACTAGATAAAATAAATGAATTAGGCAAACTAGATGAACTAGATGAAGCGGATGAAGATGAAGTTGTGGGGTTAAATAGAAATCTCATAAATGCATCTGTTTCTTTCACAGCAGCAAGTTTGGAAGCTGCTGTAACAGGCGCAGGTTTTCTCTGCGGATATCTTATGAGCAGATAAAACAGATAGTTTTCATCACAATAATCTTTAAAAATTCAAAAACCAAATAAAAAACATGGCACAAAAAAAAGTATACATACAAGGACGGGAAGGAGCATATTCCATGAGAAATAATTTTGGAATCAGATTTGTAATCTGTACTAGCATTTCTGGCCCTTTTCCTCCAGCAAATATCCTGGACGGAAGAACAAAAGTTTATGTTGTTTTTAAGAATCAATTGCCTGTTGATTATGACATTGAAGAGATCAGAGCTCAGCATAGGGCTCATTCAATTATAAAAGTAAATGCAAGAAATTATGCGCTGCTACATGGCGCAGTTATATTTGATAAATCCATTCCTCCAAAATCCTTAGACAATTTTGCACAAACTGAATCACATAGAAGATAATTTATCACAATAATCCTTAAAAAGCAATGCAAATCACTTAATTCATGGCAACAAAATCAAAACAAAACTCTCCTGCTGATATAGATGCATGCAGAATTCTCTTTAACGCATTATTAAGATTAAAGCCAGGGCAGGGAATTTCTTTCACAGGAAGAGTTTTGCATCCATCTCCTTTTCCCACAAATGAGATTGATTCTTTATCAGGAAAAATCACTTTAAAATATGAGCAAAGACTCAATTGCAACACTGAAAAATATTATGAGGTTTCAGATAATAGCAGAAAAAATCTTTCAATGATTATTATTTCTCCTTATTCCAGCCATATTGGGCTTTTTCTAAGCCAAGATCGTCTTACAGAGCCCTATGTAGGCATAAGAGAATCAAATTCAGACGCACTTGTGCGTCTTCTCCCCTCTGAAATACATGATGCAGTTATCATATAACTTATATAACTTCTATTCTTTTACAGCATAATATTCTGCCTTTCAGCAAGATTATACTAGAAAATTAATTATCTCCAACAAAATAAGTCATTCGTTCATTAACCTTCACTTATTCAGAACGATTAGCTAGATTAATTACTGCTTCCTACTAAAATATCAACTATTATCAAAAACTTCTTCATTCAAAGCTCTTAATTTTTCATTTCCAGAGAGTTTCTCCATAGCCATTTTTTCCATCTGCCTGACTCTTTCTCTAGTCAAGCCCATTCTCTCTCCTGTTTCTTCCAGTGTTCTTGCCCCTCCTCCATCTAACCCAAATCTAACTATCAGAGCCTCTCTCTGTTTTTCAGGAAGAGTTTCAAGAACATCCATTATAGATTTGCTCAAATCCTCCTCATGCGCTTGTTCAGAAGGAGAAGGGATAGTTGTATCTGCAACAGAAGCCATCATTGTTTGTCCCTCAATAAATGGGTGAGGTGCATCTAATGAAACTTGCATAATATCGGCAAATAAAGCTTTCCCATCTTTTCTATATGCTCCATCTTTAACAACCTCTCTTCTAATAATTGGATATGCAAATGTTGCAAATGTGGCTCTGCTATGATGTTGCGGTTTATAGGCCTCTACTGCTTTAACTAATCCTTTTTCAGCAGCACTTCTTTTTGCATCAAAAGGAAGTCCCAAATCATGAACAACTTTTGACATTAGTCCTCTATTGGCATAAAAAAGAGCATGCCCTAATAACTGCCTTACTCCAATAGTTTCTTTTACAAAATCAAAATTCTGTACAGCATCCCTTACATCTTCAGCAGAATATCTCTTTCCAACATCCACAGAAGTATATCTAAACTTTTCCATTATTCTACAAATCACTGCCAAATCTCTTTGAGGAACAAGTATATCATCCATTTCCAGAGTCTGTCCAAGATAATCAGTTAAAATCCTAAAAACTTGAAATGGAAGCTGTTTATCTTCACAAATAATTCTTCCTTTGCCATCCACAATTGAATCTATTCTTCCCACTGCTTTTTCACTCTCTTTTTTTCCAGGAGAATTATAAAGCCTGAATAAATCATCAGCAGAGTGAACCAGCTGCAATTTTCCTCTGTCCTCCCATTTTCTCAGATAGTCAAGGATATATCTTGGACTAAGAGTATTTGTTCTCTCTTCTGTTTTTCTCATTCTGAAGCACATTCCAGGATTTTCCTGAACCAGTACATTAAATCTTCCATGCAAGGAAGTTCTTCTCATTCCAGTTTCATTGATTATATCTGCAACACCCATTAAATTTGGATTAAAAAAATTCACAAATTTTAGCACATAGGAGGCATCTGGTCCCTCTTTTCTGTTTTCCAGATATCCCCTTAAATCTTTTCCAGAAAGGAATCTTGTTCCGTCAATAACCTGGAAATGAATCTTTCCGCGTTTCATCTCTCCCATAATCTTCCCAACAGGAGCACCGATTACATCCAAATCAGAAAGAGTATAGGTTCTGTTAGCCAGGATATTTGAAAGAATTATTTCTCTGATTCTATTCTGATTTTCAATATAACTTTTTATAACTTCTTTTGTCTCATCAAGTCTTCTGGAATCCTCACAAAATACTCCTGTAATTTGTTTGACTTTTTGCAATGTTATTCCTGTTTCATCTGCAATTTCATTTAATTTTTTCAGCTGTTCCGGTTCAAAGCTTCTTCGCCTTTTTCTTTTGTATTCATTCAGGACTGACTTGTGATATAATTTTAGAGAGTCCTTCTTCCAGTAATAAACTATAGTTTGTCTTGGGAATTTGTATTTAAAATTTCCGCAAACTTTTACAGGAGAAATTTCCAAAATATCTGCAATTTTTTTTCCACTCAACCATTCCCCTGACTTTAATAATTGCTGATATAGCTCTCCTCCGCTCATTCTTCCCTGTATCTGGGGAAACCCCATTTCAGAAGGAACATATTCTCCAGTTTGATGTATTTTTCTGACAAGTCCTTCTGCTTCTTTTCTCTTCTCTTCTCTTTTTTTAGCATTCTCCCTGGAAATTTGCGTTGCAAATTTTATTGCATTAATTCTTCTTATTTCTTCTGCCCCTGATAAATCTCCCTCTCCTTCCAGTCTTCTTGCAACTTCTTCTCTTGCTTCATATAGGCCCATAACTTTTTTCCCATAAATAGAATAATTAGCCTGAGGAGCATGCCTGATTCTTTCTGCAGATAATTTATATCCTCTTCTATGCATTTCAATTAAAGAACTCACAATTCCTTCTCTGTCCAACAATGCCATAATTTTCTGTGATTTTATTCATTTAAAAGAATTATTATACTGAAATAATCACTGCTTCCTACTAAACATTCCAACTAACAAATCATCCAACTTTTCTTCTTTTACACTATTCTTTGTATTAACACAACTTCTCCTTAAGATATCTTCAATCTGCTCAGGAAGAGATAGCATGTTTTTATTTGCTCTTTTCTCCAAGTCCTTAAGAAGTTCATTGCTAAGCCAAATACATATCTGATTTTTTATCTTGAATTTTGGATTTAGATAATCAAAAGCCTCTTCAAGCAATTTCAGAGGCCAACTGTTTCCAATAAGTGCTTTTTTTATCTCTGCATCAGAAAAGCCTCTCTTTCTGGCTTCAATTATAAAATTAACAAGTTGTTGGTTTGGTTTTGTCATGGGGTTATGTTAATCGGTCTTATTTGTTTTTCATTTTCTGTATTTATTGGTTGGGGAGCCTTCCCTCCATATTTAGTCATGCAATCAAGAGTGCATCCAGAGTCAGATGAATTTTTGCATGAATCAAAACAGGTTTTACATTCTTTATCCACATCATATTTATATTTGCATTTAAAGTTTTCAACAGAACAACGAGTATTAATATTGCACCTAGATTCCTGAGATAACATACAATCAACACTAACTCCTCCAAAAAATTCTTTTTTCTGGCAAGTTGAACATAATCTCTCACACTGGCTGCTAAAAAATACAACCTCTGATAAAAAATACAGCCATAAAAAGAACACCACGAAAATTACAGCACCAATTATTATCAATAACGTTGATTTTTTCATTTTTATATAATCTTATTTAAGTTTACTCGCACTCACTCCCTTTGGAGCAACATAAACTTTCTGAACCTGAAATGATTTGTAAATTCCCTCTAGTATATCCGTGCCAGCATAACCTGCCAATAACGAAATTCGCGGATCAAAATTAAATATCATTCCAGTAAATATTCCAATAATAAGTGCAATAGCAACAGTCAGTGCATAATATGTCCAAATTATCTTTCTTCTCAAAGCAAGAGCTTTTAATAATCCAACAACACCACGAGTCAGGCCTCCAATACCTCCAAGCAATGCAGAAAGAAGCAATGTGTTCATTTTTTATCACCTTATATGATTTGGGTTAGATTATATTTAAAGGTTTTGGAAGGAATGAGTTCAGTGCAATAATTCTTATAAATCCCCTTCTTTAATCACTAGAATGCTAAATTCAGCTTCAGCATCCATAAGTGAGATTTATCCAAGAACAGGAGCTTTAAGACAAAGAATATTGCTGCAAAGAGAAAAGCAAAGAGAAATAGAGCTTTATCCAAGAAGTTTTAAGATGAGAAGAAGGATAGACTCTGAAAAAGAGGGGATTAGAAAAAGACATGTAGAGTTGATAGCAAGAAATGGGGGGAATAAAACAGATGAAACATGGGAGTATTCAGAATGGAGTTATTGCCCTGCTTATGAATCTGTTTTGAACAAGCTAGATGCAAGAACAGGGAAGCCCAGCTTTTCCCAGCAATTCATATCTCTCACTTCAGATATAAAAGATCCAATAGTTATTGATGTCTGGAAAACAATTTTAGGACAAGAAAGAAGACCTTTCAATTATGTTGGAGCTAAACCTGATTATTTTCAAATTCTTCCATATAATGGTTTGGGGAGAAAGAGTTAAATTCTTTTATAGTAGCATATCCTCATTCAGAAATCTAATATATATTCTGAATATTGATAATTCTTATTAAGCTATACTAACTCTGATTTTAATGAAAACTTTGCAGGATGTCTGGGAAAAACTTGATGAAATTGGAATAGTTGAAACCAGAAATGCAAGAGAAAGATTCAGATTAAATGCAATACCGACTATTGGGAGAGTTTATCCTTTGAAAACAATTGTGGAGGATAATCCTGATCATGGAATTGGAGAGGACTTGAGTGTGCATGGAGCAAATTTTTTGGGAATTTATATTGGCGTAAGAGAACATAGCTATAATGGTTGGGGCTTTGGATATTTCTGCAATCGGGGCATAGGAAATGCGCATATTTTTGTAGGAATTAAACCTCAGACAAGCACTGTTGATGAATTTTTTTCAAGAAACTTGGAGTTTGGTTGGGATGAAAGAGAAAATTTAGAAACAAAATCAGGCAGCCATAAAAAACCAGCTATCTTAGTTAATGTATACAGTGGGTGTCTCTCAGATAAAGCAAAAGAGAACTATATGCAAATGTTAAGAGAAGCTGACTTGCTTCCTTATGAAGAAATAAAGAAAAGAATCGCGCAGGCAAGACAAAGAAGAGGAAGCACTATTCACAGAATGATTTTTCCCTGGAGTTAATTTTCAAAAGATAAAACCTATAAACTCCATCCATTTCCTTCTTCCATGGCAAAAGAAAATGTTTATATACCTTATTTTTTTAACTATTATAATTTAACTCTCCGGTATGGCCTGCTTGCAGGCAATGCCGGACTTAACAATAATTCTAAATTAATTATGATTAAAACATGAAAAAAGCAATAATCTTTGTTGATGCAAACAATTGGTATCATAATGTAAAAAAGTATTACAATCCAGGAGATATAGATATCACTAAAATTTCCGATTTTATTAAAAATTTAAAGGGATATTCAATTATTGACATAATGTGGTATGTTTCTGTTCCAAGTATAGAAGATGGAGAGAGAATGTATTTTCAGCACCTCTCTTTTTTAGATCATTTAAAAAATAAAGGAGTAATGGTTGCAACAAGAAAACTTCAAAGACTTTCAACTAAAGAAATATTGAAAAAGAAAGAAAATCTCCTAGAATCTTTGGACTTATGCAAGATATGTAAACCAATAGTAGATGCACACTTTCTTGAAATAGCAGATATAAGAAAAAAAGAAAAAGGAGTTGATGTGATGATTGTTGTAGATATGATAAATAAATGTTTAATCAATAATGAATGCGATGTTTGTGTATTAATTTCAGGTGATGCTGATTTTGTTCCTGCATTAGAATTAATTGAAAAGAGTGGAAAGGAAGTCCTAAGTTCTTCTGTTCCTTTAGGCTATTCTTCAGAGCTAAGAAGAAAATTCCCCTATTTAATACTAAATCCAGATATTCTGAAGCAGTGCTTCAGAAGTTATGAAAAGAAGGAGACATAAATGAAATCCTTCCCCAAACTTCTAACAAAATCAAAATACCTCTATAGAATACAATGCCCAAAACTTCTATGGA
>Ga0315275_10002857_pt1 | contig 15780 bp, 10 predicted proteins | sample YL17G03_0_MG_FD_205557 | JGI IMG/M metagenome (GOLD analysis project Ga0315275, IMG submission 205557) | Sediment microbial communities from Yellowstone Lake, YNP, Wyoming, USA - YL17G03_0 | ecosystem: Environmental > Aquatic > Freshwater > Lake > Sediment | place: USA: Wyoming | collected... | reverse complement strand
GAAGCGGGCCAGGTTACCGGCGGCGATATAAGTCATCTCGCAGGCGCCGGGGTGGAGGTTGGCTTTCTCGGGGACGACCGCGTTGCAGGCGCCGTCGAGCGGGAAGAACTGGATGGCGATGTTGATCTTGCCGGAGAATTCGACCTTGAGCTTTTCGAGCTGCTGGCTCAGGTAGAGGCAGTCGGGACAGAAGAAGTCGGTGTATTCGATGACCTGGATGGCCGCGTCCTCGAACTTCTCCGTCGATTTCACCGACCAGTAAGGCGAGAGGTAGCTCGGCGAGGCGACCTTGGGCAGTTCGTAGAACTGCTTGACGATGTTGACGGCCGTTCCAGACTGGGCTTCCTTGCGGGCGTTATGGTACTCGATGAAGCCATAAGCGCCGGCCAGGGCGATGAGGCCGAAGACGATGATGAGCTTGAGGGACGGTCGGACCCAACGGCGGACGATGGTTTTTGTCTCGTGGTCGATCCCGTATTTCCAGAAGAGGACGAAGCTCATGATGGAGAAGAGATAAAAGCCCGAGCAGAGGAGGCAGAGACTGCCTAGGACGAAGACCGAATAGGAGAAGAGGCTGACGACGCCGAGGACGTTGAGGAGGGAGAGCGACTTGTTGGTCCGCTCGAAGGCCTCTGAGGGGAAGATCGTGCCCAGGATGACCAGGGCGCCCAGGAACATGCCGAAGAAGCCGAGCGGGATGCCCATGATCTGGGAGATCGACGAGTACGCGGAGCTGTCGCAGTTGAAAAAGGCGCTGATGTCGCAGAACGAGCCCTCGAAGATCGTCTTGGGGTAGTTGGCCCTGAAAAAGTGGTCGATGGTCATGAACGAGGCCGTGATCATGCCCGCTCCGGCGACGAAGCTGAGGAGGCGCGGGAGCCGCCGCCCGCTCAGGGTCAGTGTCCTTCGGTTGTCCATTCCGGTCTCCTTTCCGTCCGCATTCTGCCTGCAATCCGTCCCCGGCGGATGCATTATAAGTGGTTCCCGCCCCTCATGCAACCAGATGGGCTGGGCCTCGCAACGCCACCCGGATTTGCCGTAATGGGGATCCCGGGAAGGGGACATGTACCTTCGGTACGTGTCCCCGGTCTTGCCCGGTCTAAGAATGGGGACACGTACCGCTTCGAGAGAAGCGGCACATGTCCCCCTCTTTCGCCTCTTTTTCTTTAGATAAAAAAGCGATATAGTGAGCGTCCCCGGCCGGGGGAAAGGCCGGAAGACGGAAGTTTTCGACGAGGAGGGAGAGCGTGATATTCAACCGTCCTAATGGGTTTTTCAAGCGTTTCGGGCTAACGATTTTGGCCGTTGCGTTGACGGCACTCGCCGCCGGGGCGGCCCAGAAAGTGCAGATATCCTTCGACGATTACCACGGCTACCCGGCCACAGCGAAATACCTCAAGGATGTCGCCGCCGCCTACCCGCAGATCACGGCGCTCCTGGAGATCGGCCAGAGCACGATGGGCCGGTCGATCTACGTCCTCGTCGTCTCGAACATGAAGACCGGGACGACCGTCGACGCCCAGGTCCCGCTCCGGAACCCGCGCTCTGAGGGCGTCAAGAATGTCAGCCCGATGAAGCCTTATATGGGAAAGCCCGGCCAATGGATCTGCGGGGCGACGCACGGCAACGAATACACCGGGACCGAGGTCTGCCTCTACACGATCGACAAGCTGGTCACGGGCTACGGCGCGGATAAAGAGACAACGGCCCTCGTCGACGCCAAGACTTTCTACATCTGCCCCATCGTCAACCCGGACGGCGTCTTCAACAGCCTCGACAAGGGCATCTCCCAGCGTCAGAACAGCATGCTCAAGGACGACGACGGCGACGGCCGGATAAACGAGGACGGTCCCGACGACCTCAACGGCGACGGCCTCATCACCCAGTTCCGTTATAAAGACCCGAAGGGCGCCTTCGTCGCCGACACGGCCGACCCCCGGCTCATGGTCCGTGTCCGGCCTGATGAGAAGACGGAGAAGGAGCGCTGGTCGGTCGTCGTCGAGGACAAGGACAACGACGGCGACGGCAAGCGCGGCGAGGACCCCGAGGCGGGCATCGACCTCAACCGGAATTTCCCCGAGGGCTGGTGGAACGACCAGGGGTTCGCGGGCGGGTCGGGCGACTATCCGACTTCGGCCCCCGAATCGCGGGCCGTGGCCGAGTTCTTCGTCACGCACCCCAACATCTTCATGGCCCAGTTCTACCATACCTCGGGCGGCTTCACCTTCCGGCCGCTCGGCACGGCGCCCGCCACGCGGCTCGACCCCAAGGACGTGGCCGTGCTCGACTTCGTCATGGGCAAGAAATATTTGGAGACGATCGGCGAGGACGTGCCCGCCGCCTGGAAGAACCCCGCCGCCATCCCGGCGCTCCGGGAGGAGCTGCGCAAGACCTCGAAGAACAAGTACGCGATCGAGCGGGGCTACGAGCTGCCGCGCGGCTGGATGGTGAGCTACGACGAACTGAACGACCGCCGCTACGGCTTCGGCATGTCCACCGACTGGGACTTCCTGGAGCTCGGGGTCTGGTCCATCACGACCGAGCTCTGGAACCCGGCCGTAGATATCCCCGGCCTGCCGCGGGTGGCCGGGTCCGAAGGGGTCGAAGGGGACGACGAACGGCCCGAGGCGCGCTACGCGCTCGACCGCGCTCTCCTCAAGTTCCAGGACGAAAAATACGGCGGCAAGCTCTTCCTAAATTGGAAGCCGTTCAGGCACCCCGAACTCGGCGAGGGCGAGATCGGCGGCTGGATCCCGAGATATTCGTCAAACGCCTGGCCGGGCGAGCCGCTCATCGGCGTCTGCGACAAGCACTATAGGTTCGAGATGTTCCGGGCGGGTCTCCTGCCCGATGTCGTCGTCACCGAGGCCAAGGCCCGGCTCCTCTACACGTCCGAAAGCGCCCGCGAGGCGACAGCCGTGGTCGCGGGGAGCGAGGTCAGGATCAAGAAGGGCGGAGCCAAGGGCAAATACCGGATCGTCGAAGTCACCGCGGTCGTCGAGAACAAGGGACCGCTGGCGACGCACACAGCCCGCGGCTCGACTCTCCGTGGCAACCGCGAGGACGTCGTCTGGCTCGTCGGCGACAGGGGCAAGGTGACGTTCCTCCAGGGGACGCCCTACCAGCGGCTCGGCGTCCTCGACGGGGCCATGAAGATCCCGGGCTCCGGCGGTGTGGAGGGAGGCGGGATGCAGGCCGGCGGACCGGGGGGTCCGGCCGAGGATTCCATGAACCCGCCGCCCCAGTTCCAGAGGCGCGGCGGGCCTCCGGGCCCGACCCAGGTCAGGCTGGGAGGAGCCAGGCGCGAGGTCCGCTGGCTCGTCGCCGTCGAAGGCGATTCGCCCCTCAAGATCGTGGTTTCCTCCCAGAAGGGCGGGACGAAGGCCGAGACCGTGAAGGTCCAGTAGGAGGCGCGCCATGAAGACGAAATTTGCCATCATCTTGACGGTCCTCCTGGCCGGCTCCCTCGCCGCCCAGTCCAAGCTTCAGACGAACCCCGGCGGCTACCACGGCGAGCTCGATTACCCCATGAGTTGGAAGCGTTACTACGGCTACGAAGAGTGGACGAAGATCATGCGCGAGCTCCAGAAAAAATATCCCCAGCTGGCCGACATCCAGTCGATCGGAAAAAGCCGCATGGGCCGGGACCAGCTCCTGCTGACCATCACGGCCAAGTCGAGCGGTAAGCCCGAGGAGAAAAGGGCGATGTGGGTCGACGGGGCCATCCATGGCAACGAGGTCAACGGCATCACCTGTTCGCTTTACCTGGCCTGGTACCTCCTGACGCGGTACGAATACGACCCGTTCGTCCACGAGCTCGTCGACACGACGACCTTCTATGTTCTTCCCGGGCTCAACGTCGACGCCAACGACTCCTATGTCAGCTTCGCTAACACCGAGGACAACCCGCGCGAGCCCTACCGGCCCACCGACGACGACGGCGACGGCCTCTTCGATGAGGACCAGACCGAGGACGTCGACGGGGACGGCGAGATCTCCGAGATGTACGTCGAGGACCCGGCCGGCGAGTTCAAGCTTTCGCCCGACAAGCGGCGGTTCGTCCGCGTGGCCGACACGCGCGAGGAGGTCCGGCGGTTCCGGCGCGTCGGTGAAGAAGGCTTCGACAACGACGGCGACGGCCGGATCAACGAAGACGACATCGGCGGGCCCGACCCCAACCGGAACTATCCCTACGGCTGGAGCGTCGCGGAGGGCTACCCCTATCCGATGAGCGAAGCCGAGACCCGCAACGTCTTCGAGTTCCAGCTCCGGCGTTCCAATATCTTCGCCTCCTTCCATTATCACAATACCGGGCGGCTGATCATGTTCCAAGCGCCGCCGGCCCTCCGGCCGCCGGCCGGGCAGACGCCCGGGTCGGCCCAGCAGGGGCCGCGCATGCAGCAAACGGTCCAGCAGAGGCTCGAAGAGCTGCGCAAGACCGATAAATACGCCTACCTCGCCGACCGACAGGTCGGGCCGGAGTACCAACACGACCTGGACGTCCAGAACGAGATCGTCAGCGCGGGCGCCCGCATCCTCAAGGACTACACGCCGACGATCGGCGGCCTGAGCGGCCAGGCCCACGCCGCCACCTATTACATGCTCGGCGCCTATAGCTACCTCATCGAGCTCTGGGGCGACCCCGTCTCTGAGGCCGATATCGACGGCGACACTGAGGTCTCCGACGAGGAGTTCATGAAATGGATCGACCTCGAGCTCATGGGCGACGGCTGGGTCCTGCCCCACAAGGCCAAGCACCCCGACCTCGGCGAGGTCTGGATCGGCGGGACGTCGCGCAAACACATCGGGCGGACGCCGCCGGCCCGCTACATCGAGACCGAGGCCCTGCGCAACGCCAATTTCGTCATGTACGCGGCCAGCCAGTTCCCCAAGGTCGAATTCGGGGAAGTCAAGGTCACGCCGGCCACGGACGACCTCACCTGGGTCGAGGTCGAAGTGAAGAACGACAAGGCCTACCCGACGTCGTCGGACCGGGCCGTCGTCCTCAAGCGGGCGGTGATGGACAAGATCACGGTGAGCGGCGCGGGCGGAGTCGAGGTCGTCGAACTGCCCAAGGCGGCTACCGTCGTCGACGCGCTTAGCGGGGCCGCTCAGAGCGAGGCCGTGTCCGCCAAGGGGACAGAGTTCAGGCTCAAGGGGCACGAGACGAAGAAATTCTGCATCCTGGTCAAGATGAGCGGGGCCGGAGGCTCGGTCGAGTTCACGGTCAAGTCGAAGATGGGCGGGACCGCGGCGAAGAAGATCACTCTGAAGGCGGAGTAAAGCTTCAGGTCGTCGGCGGGCCCTGCGGTGGCACTCGCTTCATGCGGCGGCGATAGCGGTGGGGCTTGGACCGGGGCCGATGGCCGAACCGCCGCTCGTAGACGAGCGCGAAGGGGTCCTCGCAATCGCCGAAAGTGCCCTCGACGAGGAGGGAGGCGATCCGGGAGGCTTCCGGGTATTGGGGGCGTTCTCTCAGCGACCAGCGCATCTTTCCGTCGATCAAAGCCTGGAGCATGTGGTCGACGATGACAAGGGTGTGGACGGTTTCGAGGAGCAGGGTCTTGGGGACGAGGGCGGCCGAGCCGGAAGCGCGGAAGGCGTCGTAGAGGACCTTGGGCTTGTCGCCGGGGGTGGCGGCGAGGAGGAGTTCGGCCCAGGGCCAGAGGAGCAGACCGTACATGACCTCGGGGGGAGGCGATCCGCCGGAGCTGATGGAAGCGTCGAGCGCGCCGATGAGCAGGATCAGCTTGTCGAAGCGGTCGTCAGACGCTTCGTAAAGCTCGCCGACGATGCCGAGGATCTTCGGCAGGATGCCGTGGATCCGGGCGCTCTGGAAAAAAGCCCGGGCCCGGCCCGATTTCATGTCCTTGTTCAATTCCTCGAAGAGACGCGACCCGGGACAGGCGGCGAGCTTGTCGCGATGGCGGAGGATGGCTTCCGATGTTTTCGCCTCGATGGCGAAGTCGAGGCGGGAGGCGTGGCGCAGGACGCGCCAGATGCGGACCGGGTCCTCCGTGTAGCTCGTATCCGGGTCGCCGATGATGCGGACCCGGCGAGCCTCGAGGTCTTCGAGGCCGCCGACGTAGTCGATGACGGAGTACGTGGCAATGTCGTAGAACAGGGCGTTGATGGTCAGGTCGCGGCGGAAGGAGTCTTCGCGCGGCGTGCCGTAGGCGATGGGTTTGAGCGGCGCCCGGCCGCGGCGCGGGGCGGCACCGGGGGCGGCGCCTTCCGCGGCAGGAGCCTCGGGTTCCCCAGCAGGCTCGGCGGTGAGCTCCTGGGCAGGCGCTTCTTCGGTCCCCGCCGCCTCGCGGGCCTTTCTGGCCTCTTCCTCTTCGCGCTCGGCCGCGAGTTCTTCCTCGTCGGGCTTTCTCCGGAACGTCGAGACCTCGATCGTCTTGCCGTCCTGGAACTTGATATGCGCCAGGCGGAAACGGCGGCCGATAAGGAAGGCGTTGCGGAAGAGCTTCTTGATCTGGTTCGGGTGGGCGTTCGTGCTTATGTCGAAATCGACCGGCTTGCGGCCCAGGAGCAGATCCCGGACGGCGCCGCCGACGAGATAGGCCGTGAAGCCGTGACTGCTTAGCCGGTAGAGGACCTTCAGGGCGTCGGGGTCGATCTCCCGCCGCGAAATGCGGTGGCGGGAGCGGTCGAGGATGGCTGGAGCCTCGAGTTCGTTGTTCATAAGATCCAGCCGACGGCCTTGAGGAAGTCGATGTAGCGGAGGAATTCCTGGAAGTCGATGTCCGCGCCGCTTTCGGCTTCGGCCCAGTTCCTGATCGTCGCGAGCGTCCGGCGGCCGTCGATGTAATTGAGGACGGAGCGCCTCTGGGCCAGGCCCAGCTTCAATCCTTTCACCGCGTCGGGGTGGGAGGCTGCGTATGCCTTGAAGCGCTCGCTCCCTTCGAGCGAGAATTCCTTCACGCGGACGTCCGGCGCCAGGGCGGGAACGGCGGCCCCGGCTTTCTTCTCCGCCGCGGTCGCGACCCGGGCTGCCGGTGGTTTCGTCTTGAGCTCGTCCGCGTGGTACGCGGCGAAACGCCTGATCTGGGCCTCGAGGCCGGCGCCGTAGAGCTGCCATTGTTTGACCTGCGTGGCCACGAGCCCGCGGGCCTTGTCCGAGCCCGAATAGACGTCCCTAACGCTTTCGACCGCGCCAGCTTCGCGCGCCGCGGCGAACGCCGCCAGGTTGAGGGCCCGGTTCATGGCCTTCTCCAGGTCTTTCGCATCGGCGTCGGTGATCATCTGAAGGGCCCGCGGCAGCTCGCGCTTGCCGACCCGGGCGTAGCCGAAGGCCGAGACAGCCTTGACGAGCTCCGGCAGGACGTCGTCGCCGCAATTGGCCGCCGTCCAGGCCGCGGCCGCGCCGATGAAGGCGATCCGTTTCATCTGGGTCGGGTCGGACTTGTCGGGCGTGTCGGTGTCGGCATGGTACCACTGGTCGGGCCAGGTGAAGAGCTCGATGCCCGGAATGGCGACGGAGGGATTGTTGAAGCAGACGTGGTCGCTTCCGCCCGTCGCCTCGTGGGTGAAGTAGCGGAAGGCGTCGAGCGAGCCGTTCTTCTCCCAGAGTGGGCGAGGCAGATACTGGCCCCCCGGCCGGCCGCGGGGCGAGTCGTTGAGGTAGACGATGTCGTTGGTCCGCCAGACGTAGTTCATGACTGCGTCGGCCAGCCCGTCGAGGTAGCTCGGCAGGTAGCTCGGGCATTCGCTCATGGTCATCACGGCGTTGTTTTTGCGCAAGCCCTCGCCGACCATGTCCATGTTGATGTTGACGCTGAAGCGGTCGGTAAATCCCTCGGTCCGTTTGATCTGCTCGTAGGTCCCGGAGATCTCCTGCGGCCAGAGGAAGACGATCGTCCGGCGCGGCCGGGGCAGGGCGCCCTCGAGGATGAGCCTGGTCAGGGCGCGGAGGATCTCCAGTTGGACGACGCAGCCGCTCATGTTGTCGTTGGCGCCGCGCTTGGTGTAGCCCTCGAAGAGATGGGCGGAGAAGATGACGCCCTTGCCGCCGGGTTCCGTCCCGGGGATCGCGCAGAGGACGTTCTCGTAGCGGTCGGGGCGCTTTTCGGTTCGGGCGACGGCGCGCACCGTGACGCCCCGCCCAGCCTCGACGTCCTCGAGAAGCTCGGACCACTGCCGCCAGGACACCGTGAAGCCGAACCGCAGGTTCTTGAGCCCGGTATAGGAGCCCCGGCTGTAGACAACTTGGTTCGGGTCGAAATAGCGCTCGCGCGAGCTGAAGGAGACGACACCGGCCACCCCGGCCGCATCCAGGGCCTTGGCCGCTTCCTGCCCGGCGTGGCCCCACATCAGGGCGACCTTGCCCGCGTATTGTTCCTGCGGGCCGGCCGCCGTCCACTTTTTTATCTCCTCGGCGCCAAGTTGCGGGATGTAGATGAGGTCGGCCGTGAGGTCGAGGCCCGAGGCAACCCCGGCGACGAGGGCTGGGTCGGCCTCGAGCCGGGCGATGAGCCTTTTTTCGGGTTTGAGCGTCCAGAATTCGCCGGCGACGGCGTAGTCGAGCTGGCTGTCCCGGGGGAAGCGGTCGATGCGGACATCCGCCACCCCGTAGCTCCGGGCCAGCGCGGCGATCGTTTCCGATTCGTAAAAACCCTCCTTGAACTCGCGCTCCTCCCTGAGCCAAGGCGCCCCGGCGAGCTTGACCTCGTTGTTGAAGACGATCTGTCCGGAGATCTCGTTGGCCAGGAGGTCGAGAACGTCCTGGGGGAGAGGCGTCCGGGGCATGAGGCTCGGGCGGGGTTGGGGCTGCGGTTGAGGCGGGCCTTGCGCCCGGCCGCCCGAAGGCGCGGCGAGCGCTATGAGGATGATGATGGCGAAAGCAAGGCGACTTTTCGTCATGGCCTATTTCTCCTTGGCTTTTTCGACAGCGCCGAAGACGCGGAGGAAATTCCCGCCCAGGATCTTGCGGATGTCCGCCGGCTTGTAGCCGCGGGCGACGAGCTCCTTGGTGATGTTGGGCAGGAGGCCGATATTCTCGAGGCCGACGGGCGTTTCGCTCGTGCCGTCGTAGTCCGAGCCAAGGCCGACGTGGTCGGCGCCGCCCGTGACCTTGACGACGTGGTCGATATGGTCGACGACGGTTTTGACGTCGACCACCGGCAACATCTTCTTGAGCTCTGCCCAGCGCTTCTCGAAGTCGGCGGTGAACTTGTCGCGCGCGACGGGCTCGGCCCTTTCGATCGCGGCGCGGTCCGCCGGCAGGCCGTGTTCTCGGGCGACCTTCTCGAAAAGTTCCGTCTGTTTCGTTTCGATCTCGCTTCGGAGAAAGGCCGGCAGGACGCAGATGCCGACCAGGCCGTCCTTTTCGGCCAGGGCCTTGAGCATCTCGTCGCTCAGGTTCCGATGATGCGGCGAAAGGGCCCGGCAGGCGGAGTGGGAGGCGACGACGGGCGCCTTGGACAGGCGGAGGACGTCCCAGAACGTCTCGTCGTGGGAGTGGGAGACGTCGATGACCATGCCCAGGCGGTTCATCTCGGCGATAACGGACTCGCCGAATTCCGTCAGGCCGCCGTGGACGGGTTTTTCGTCGCCCGAGGCGTCGGCCCAGTCCGTCGCGGTCCAGTGGGTGAGAGTCATCAGCCGGACGCCGGCCCGGTAGAATTCGCGCAGGAGGACGAGGTCGTTCTCGATGGCGTAACCACCCTCGATCCCGATGAGGGCGCCCGTTTTGCTGGCGTTCCGCGCGGCGTTCGCCTCGGCGACCGACGTGACCAGGGCCAGGTCGTCGGGATTCTTCTCGACGAGCTTGTTGACGGCCTGGATCTGGGCGAAGACCCCGTTCGCCGAACGCCCCTTCTCGGCGTCGTTCGAAGGCGGCGGGGCGAAACAAGCGAACACCTGGAGGTCGACCCCGCCGCGCTTGAGCTTGGGGATGTCGATGTGGCCCTTGGGCAGGTCCTGGCTCAGGTCTTCCCCGGCCATGGAACGCGCGATCGTGTCGCAGTGCATATCGACGACGGCAGCCTCGCGGTGGAGGAAGAGCGTCCGATAGACGGGGTCGAGGAGGTTCTCGCGGCTCGAGCCGAGGTTTTGGAGGATGTCGGCGTGATACTGGCAGGCGAGGCGCAGGAGCTCCGGGTCGATGAGTTCGGGCCGGTCGCCGGGCAGGTGGTATTCGGGGTGCTCGTCGTCGAGCTTTTCGGTCAGGATCTCGCCAGTCCTGAGGCTCACGGCCGGGACGTTCTTTCCCCAGAAAGACGTATGGTCGGAGCCGCGGTAGTTAAGCCGCGGCCGCAGCTTCTTGATAGTGTCCGCGTCGAGGCCGCGCTTGGCGATTTCGTAGAGTTCGGCGAATTCGGTCATCCCCCCGACGAGGAGGTCGGAGTCGCCCGTCCCGACCATGTCGATGTTCATGTAGAGGACCGTTTTTTCGAGGGGGATGACGGGATGTTCGGTGTAATAGCGGGAGCCCTGGAGGCCGATCTCCTCTCCGGCCCAAGCGCCGAAGACGATGGTCCGGGCTGGCTTGTAGCCCGCGGCCGCGAGGGCCCGCGCGGTCTCCAGGATGACGGCGGTCGAGGTGGCGTTGTCGTCCGCGCCGGGGTAGACCCAGCCGTCGAGGCCGATGCCGAGGTGGTCGAGGTGGCCTCCGATGACGAGGGCTTCGCCCTTGAGCTTGGGGTCGGTCCCCGGCAGGACGCCGACGACGTTAGGCGCGATCCTCTCGCCGGAGACGAAATGAGCCTCCATCTCGACCTCGGCGCCGAGATCCACGGTCATCGATTTCTTAAGGCGGAGGGTCTTGCTGACCAGGTCCCTCCAGCTCTTGCCGACGAGGTAGAAGACATCGCCGAGAAAGCCACGTCCGGCCCGCATGACGACGAAGCCCTCGGGGCATTGTCCGGGGCGGAGAACGCCGAAGCGCGGCCGCGGCCCGGTCTGCGCTCCGGGGGTCGTGAGGTCCATCTCGATGAGGCCGACGGCGCCCTTTGCCGCTGCGGTTTTGACCTTCTTCTCGAAGTTCCATTCGTTTTTGGCATCGTTGCCGAGGGAGGCGGGCAGGTCGGGCATGACCAGGACGACCTTGCCCTTGACGTCAAGCACGGCATAATCGTCCCAGCCTTCCTTTTCCGAGACGACGCCGTAGCCCGCGAAGACGAGCCTGCCTTTGACCGTCCCCGACCCCGTCCCGGAGACAGGGGTGAAGTCGCGGCCGCGGCCGGCGAAATAGATCCGCCGCGAGGGCGAGACAACCTCGAGCCGGATGGGCTGTTCGAAGTCCGTCCAATTCTTGAAGGGGACCTCCTGAAACCAGGTGCCGTTCTCGCCGCCCGGCTTGAGCCCCGCTTTTTGCATCTCGGCGGCCACGTATTCGGCAGCCTTGCGGTATTCGGGCGACCCCGATTTCCGGCCTTTGAATTCGTCCGCGGCCAGGAACTTCACGTGGGCGAAAGCCTTACCGCCGTCGGGCACGGCCCGGAGGACGGCTTTCCGTTTGGCGGCGCCCGAGGCGGAATGCGCGACAGGGGCGATGAAGGCGGCGAGGGAGAGGAAGAAGAGCGCGAAGAAGAACGGAGTGGCGATTCGCTTCATGAGGGGATCCTTTTTATGATCGTTATTCACGGCCTTTTCTTTCTCAGGCCGCCGAGGACGTCTTCGAAGGACTGAGATGGGGGTGCCTCGACAGTTACGCGCTCTCCGGAAAGAAGGGCGAATTCGATCTCGAGGGCGTGGAGCATCAGCCGCGGATAGCGGCCCTGGAGCGTCCGGTCGCCGTACTTGAGGTCGCCGACGATGGGGTGGCCTATGTGAAAGAGGTGGACGCGGATCTGATGGCGCCGCCCCGTCGCCGGGTGGACCCGGAGGAGGGTCGCGCCGTCGAGGCGCTCGGCGACTTTCCATTCCGTCGAGGACGGCTTGCCGCGTCGGACGTCGACGCCCATCCGTCCCGAGCCGTACGCGCGGATCGGGGCGTTGATGAGCCCGTGGGCCGGACCGGTGGCGCCATGGACGAGTGCCAAGTAGGTTTTGCGCACCTCGCGGCGGTCGAACTGGCCGTTGAGATGGCGGTGAGCGTCGGCGCTCTTGGCATAGACGATGACGCCGCTCGCCTCCCGGTCGAGGCGGTGGACGGGGTAGAGCTTGCCGGGGAAGACGTCTTTAAGGAGCTCGGGCAGGCCGCCCTTGCCCGCCTCGGCGATCGAGACGACGCCCTCGGGCTTGTCCACAGCCAGATAGTCGGCGTTTTCGAAGAGGACCCGGACGGCTGACCCGGTCATTTTTTCTTGAATGGCTTGCCTTCGAGCTTCTGGCGGGCCTGAACGCGCTCCTCCGTTGTCTCCGGGATGAGCTCCGGCTCGGGCTCCATGGTCAGGATATACTCGAGGGTTTGGCGGGCCTTGTCGATCTGGTCGAGGGAGATGTACGTGTCGGCCAGGTAGAGGAGGTTGAGGCCGACGCGCGGACCGTATTCGACCGCCTTGAGGAGGTGCTCGAGGGATTTCTTCTCGCTGCCGCCGAAGAGGCCGGGCACTTCGTGGAAGACGCGGCCCAGGATGCGGTCTGCCCCGCCCTTGTCGTAAGCGGGTTCGATCTCGAGGACCCGCCGCATCTCCTCTTTGATGGGCTTGACCAGGCCTAGGCTCTTGAGGACACCCTTCGCTTCGCCGTAGACGCCGTAACAGACGCCGAGCCAGAAATGCCCCTCGACCTTATTGGGGCCGAGCTCGATGGCTTTCTTGGCGTGATCGATCCCCTCTTGGAAGATCTGTTTCTTCGCGGTATTGTCGGCCGTGTGGTCGCCGATCCAGTATTTCACCCGGGCCAGGCGCCAGCTCGCGCTGTAGACGTCTTCGGCGGCGGCCAGGGCTGCCTGATACTTGGCCAGGGCTTCCTTGGCTTTGGCCAGGTCGCCCCGCTGGGCGTAAAGGTCGTCGCCCTGTTGGACGAGGGTCTTCGTTTCCTGGGCCCGAACTGTGACGGCTAGGACGAGGACCGTCAGAAGGGGCAGGATGATTCTCTTCAGGGTCATCGTGTTTGTACCTCTCGGGGCGATTTATAACACAAAAGGGGAGTCCCGGACAAACGCCCAAGAGGGGGTCAAACCTATTTTTTACGCATTTTTGCGTAAAAAATAGGTTTGACCCCCTCTTCAGCTGGGATCGACGACGACGGCCTCGTAAGTCTCCCGAACAAGGCCGTGGCGGAACAAGCCAAGGAACTTGATGAGCTGGTTCTGGAAAAACCGATTCTCCTCCGTGGCCATCATGTCGGTCTCGGTCGCCCAGAGCGTGATCGGGACGCACTCGCCGAGCTTTCTATCGACCAGGAAATAGGCGCCCCGGTAACCCGCCTGTTCCCGGCAGCTCGGGACGACATCCTCGGCAAAAAGGCGGGCGGCTTCGTCGATCCTTTCGGGTTTGATCTGCATTTTGAGCAAACGGACGTGCATGGTTCATCCCTCCTTTTCCTTTATCGCGGTCGCGACGTCGACGGAGTGCGCGCCGGGCATGCTAAATTCCCTCTGCTGATCCTATCGTATGCCGATGGGTCTGGCGAGTCAAATAAGAGGGGGTCAAACCTACGGCGGGGAGCGGACTCTTGGAAGCGACCGTCAGAAGCGCGACGGAGCGACTAGGAGGAGCGCTTCTGGGAAATATCTGAATAATTTCCAAAAAGCTCTAAAAAATAGGTTTGATCCCCTCCTGGGATCGGCGGGCGAGCTCGCTGGCGTAGTCCTCGGGGACGTCCATGTCGCGGAGGATGTTTGCGTCTTCGACATCGGCCTCGAAAATGTCCTCGGGGTGGGCGTGAATGAGCCGGCGCAGACCGTCCGCGGGGTCGAGCGCGAGGACCTCGTCGCGGTACTTCAGGCTGACGAGGACGGGGTGACCGCGGTGTCCCTGAAAGACCGGGACGACGATGCCCTTGCCGCTTCGACGAAAGGCCTCGACGACCGCGTCGACGACCCGGGCCGGCAGGAACGGCTGGTCGCCCAACATAATGATCGCTGCTTCGGCGTCCGCCGGAAGGGCTCCGAACCCAGCCTGGACGGACGAGAGCATGCCTTGAGCGAAATTCTCATTGACGGCGAAATCGATGGCGAGGGGCTCGAGCCTTTGACGGACGGCGTCCCCATCCGCGCCGAGGACGGCGAGGACGCGGTCGGCGCGCGATACGAGCGCCGTACCGGCGACGGCACCGACGACCGTCGTTTCTCCGAAAGAGAGGAGGAGTTTCTGCGTCCCCATGCGCCGGGACTCGCCCGCGGCCAGGATGACGGCCCAGATCACGTCTGGCCGCTTTCCTTCCGCTTGGAGCGGACGAGGACGAGCTCGGCGGCGATGCTGACGGCGATCTCTTCGACAGTCTTCGACCCGATCTCGATCCCGATCGGGGCTTGGACTTTGTCCCACTCTTCGGTCGCGGCCCAACCACTCTCCAGGAACTCGCGGCGCACGATCTCGATCTTCCGTCGGCTCCCGATCATGCCGATATAGGCGGCCGGGTGCCCGATCGCGGCTCGTAGGGCCTCGGCGTCCTTACGATGACCCCTGGTAACGATGACGAAATAGTTGCTAGAGGAATATTCGATGTTCCCCACTGATTCGCCGATGTCCCCGACGACGATCTCGGCGGCTTCGGGGATGTTCTCCGCATTGGCGAACTCCGGCCGGTCGTCGATGACCGTGACACTGAAATCGAGGAGCTTGCCCAACCGCGCCACCGCCCGCCCTATGTGTCCCGCCCCGGCAATGATGAGACGGGGCAAGGGCAGGACGAACTCGATGAAGGCCAGCCGTCCTTCGTCTTTGACGAGACATGGCCAACCGGCAAACTCTATGTCATCCACGCCCAAGACAACGCCCGCGAGGCTTCTCTTCTCGGGATTCCAGGGCCCGTCGATCGGCAGCCAGACACGCTCAACGGTGACGATCCCTCCCTCAACCGGATGGATCCCGGTCGCGATGTAGCCGGGCCTGCGCTTGCGGCTCCCCTCGAGGGCTTTCTCGAAAACAGCCCGATCCCCTCCGACGCCCGGGTCGACGAGGACCCGGGCCGAGCCGCCGCAAATCGCCCCTTCCATGTCCGAGGGGTCGGCGTCGAGATGGACGGTTGCCAGTCGCGCTCTTCCGTCCAGCAAAGCCTCGACGGCGATCGCCTCGACGCGCGCTTCGAGGAGTCCTCCTCCCACCGTCCCGGCCACGAGCCCCGCCTTCGAGAATATGGCCGAAGCCCCAGGGACCTGCGGCGTCGACCCCTGCTTTTCGACGATCGTCGCTAGAGCGAGCCCCTTCCCTCCGGCCAGGATCTCGAGGAGCTTGGGGAAGCTGTAGTTCATGCTATGGCGGACAGAACCGCTCCCTTGAGCGCGGCGTAAATGAGGTCGGCCTTGTAGCCGTTCTCCCGGAGAAGCGAGGCGTCCTGGAGGGCCGCGTCGGCGGCCTGACGAACAAGCGCCTCTGTCGCCGGCTTGCCGCGCAGCATCTCCTCGGCCTTTTTCAGCCGCCAGGGAACGGGCGCGACCCCTCCCATGATCACAGATATCTCCGCGAATACACCGTCCTTGACGGTTCCCGAAACGGCCGCCGAGACGAGGGCGAAATCCCAGGTGCCGCGCTCCTTGAGCTTGACGTAAGCCGATCTTTGCCTCGCCTTCGGCGCCGGGACCCAGACGCTTTTCAGGAATTGGCCTTTCTGGAGGACGTTCTCGCGCGTCACGTCGACGTCCGGCAGGCTATAGAACTGCTCGAGCGCGACGACCTTATCGCCCTTGGCCGTTCCGATCGTCACCTTTGCGCCGAGAGAGATCAG
>Ga0315275_10002854_pt1 | contig 15789 bp, 9 predicted proteins | sample YL17G03_0_MG_FD_205557 | JGI IMG/M metagenome (GOLD analysis project Ga0315275, IMG submission 205557) | Sediment microbial communities from Yellowstone Lake, YNP, Wyoming, USA - YL17G03_0 | ecosystem: Environmental > Aquatic > Freshwater > Lake > Sediment | place: USA: Wyoming | collected... | reverse complement strand
GCTCAGTCAACATGTTGACGATGCAGGTCAGGTAGGCCTCGTGGCGCTTCTCCCCCTTCTGCTTGTTGAGCGGCAGCAGACACTTCGGCTTGAGCCTGCGTTTCAGGTCCCTGAAGACCTTTCGCGCTTGATCCCTGTTCATCAGGTTAGGCGCTATTGCCCCGAGCACTGCTGCGCGAGCGTTGAGGTAGTCGAGCAGACGGACCAGGTACGTCTGGCCGCCGATCTCAGTTTCCTGCACGTATCTGTCGAGGCTACCGCGCGGACTCAACCAGCCCCGCACTTGCTGGGAGGTGTAGGTTCTGAGGGAACTCGGGCGCTTCTTGGTCTTCCTCACAGAGTACCCGAGGCCTTCGGACACGAGTCGCACATGGGCCCAGAAGTCAGGCGGAAGGCCTACGAAGCGAGGGTCAGGCTTCATCGGCTTCCGCATCCCGGAGGAGATCGGACGCCCTGCACCCCAGTGCCGCTGCCAACCGGACGATGTTGGTCAGCGAGATATTGCGAAGGCCCCTCTCAACGTCCCCAACATAGGTGCGATGGAGGCCAGCGCGGTCAGCGAGTTTCTCCTGCGATACGCCCAGAGCGACCCGGCGTCGCCGCACGGCCGCCCCGAACCCGGGAATCATGCTCTGGTGTCGCGTTTGCCTCACGCAGCGGAGGTTAGAAGGCTGAAGCCTATTCGTCTACAGGAAATAAGTGGAGTCCACCTGGTGGTCGGCCATGCGGCTAGAGCATTCACCTACTCCTCGACAGCCACTTCGCCCTGGACCTCCGCCTCCACGTTGTCCTCGATCCGGCAGTGCACGGTCCTAACGCGTGCCGAGTCCGGCCCGGCCCAGATGCCGATGCGCTGGGTGCGAGCGGGGCCGGAGCGGGTATCGCGGATGGTGCAGTTCTCGAGAAGCAGATCGGTGGTGCTGCCCTCGATGTAGACTCCGCAGCCCTTGTTGTCCTCGATGGTGGTATCGCGGAAGGTGTTGCGGCTGCCGGCATTGGTCGCCTTCTCGTCCCGGAAGTAGATGCCGTGGGCGCCGTTGCCGCGGATGACATTGCCCACGAACAGGCAGTCGGTGTCCTTGTGCCCGATCGAGATGCCGTGGCGGCCGTTACTGAGGCACTCGTTGTTCTCGAAGCGGCCGTCCTGCACCCGCCAGCAGAGGAAGATGCCGTCCTGGTCGTTGTCCAACGAGCGGCAGTTGCGGATGACCGGCCGGGCGGAGCCGGTGCCGGGGTGGAAGCCGAGGCCGGTGGCGTGGATCACCTGGCAGCGCTCGACCTCGATGTCCTGGGTGATCTGGAAGCTGATGCCATCGCCCGCGAAGTCCTTGACAGTGCAATCGGCGATGCGGCAGCGTCGGGCGCGGTGGAGGTAGATACCGCCACCGACACAGCCGTTGATCGGCAGGTTGGCGTCTCGGTTGCCGTCGAGGTGGATTCCCTCGATCGCGACCGAGTCAACGTCAATGCCGGAGATGAGGGGGAAGGAGTTGCAGATCAGGCCGCCCTGGTCGGCGTTATAGTCCATGACGAAGAGCTTGTCCACGTAGATCACGTTCCCCTGGACGAGAGTGACGGTGGCGACGGTATCTATCCAGCCACCTGAGCGATCGTCCTTGATGACCACGCCCATCCCCGCGCGGAAGCCGGAGGCGTCCTTCGCCGTCACCTTCTTCTGACCGTAGTCAGCATCCACCGCGAACTCGCTGCGGACGCCATCGCACTTGCGGAGGATCGTGGCATCGCCGGCGCCGATCAGGCGGACGTTGCGGCGGAGGTGAACGCTGTCGAAGAGGGTGAAAACACCGGGGCCGATCTCGACCGAGCCGCCGCCATAGGCGCCGGCGGCGTCAACGGCCTGCTGAATAGCGACGTTCGTATCACCGACGAAGTCGCCGTCACTGAGGCCCACGCGGATTTGCATGCTTAGTCTCCTTCGGGTGCCGGTGTAGGCAGGAAGGCCGCTCCTACGAGCGCGGGGCACGCCCCCGCCCCAGGCAGGAAGCCGTCTGCGAAGCAGGGAACTGTATTCGATCCACGCGAGCACTGACCTGTCGGGCATCGCGTGTGGCTCGCATCAGGGACCCAAACGTCCGGCGACGTCTGCCTCGTCATGATGGTCAGAAGCAGCGCCGGCAGCTGAAAGGAACGTGATGTCGAAGGCTAACGGAACGACGGGCACAGCCCCCAGCGCCAGGAGCGGGTGGACGTTGGTGATCTTCCTGCTCTTCTTCCTCTCCGGGTTCACCAGCCTGATCTATGAAGTGATCTGGGTGAGGAAGTTCGGGCTCGTCTTCGGGGTGTCCACCTATGCGGTGAGCACGGTGCTGGCCGCGTTCTTCGCCGGGCTGGCCATCGGCAGCTACACGGCAGGGAGGCTGGTAGATCGCACCCGGCTGCACCCGCTCCGCCTCTACGGCGTCATCGAGGGCCTCATCGGGCTCTATGCTCTCCTGCTGCCGGTTCTGCTGAGCCTGGTGGAGAAGAGCTACCCGAGCGTTTACGGTCGCGTGGGAGAGAGCTTCACCCTCTTCACCCTTTACCGGTTCCTCATCTCTTTCGTGCTGCTCGTTCTGCCTACGATACTGATGGGCGCGACGCTGCCGGTGCTGAGCAAGTTCATGGTTGACCGCGAGGAGGTGCTGGGCCTGAACGTGGGGCGGCTCTACGCGGTCAACACCTTCGGGGCGGTGGCGGGGACCTTCTGCGCGGGCTTCGTGCTGATTCCTGCACTGGGGGTGCCGAATACCACACTCGCCGCCGCCAACGGAAACTTCCTGCTGGTGCTGGCGGCCCTCATCATCAGCCTCTTCCCCGAGTTGGCACCGCTTGCGCGGGCAGACGAGGGCGAGGCCCGGCCCCCCGCACCCCCGCTGGCGGCCACCGAGAAGGTGATCCTGGGCCTCGCGTTCGCATCGGGGGTGGCGATCCTGGCGCTCGAGGTGGTGTGGACGCGGAGCCTCGTGCTCATTCTCGGGTCCACCACCTATGCCTTCTCAACCATGCTCGTGGCGGTGCTCGTCGGAATTGCGGCGGGCAGCGCGGTGTTCGCGCCGCTCGCCGACAGGACGCGGAACCGGGGCGCGGTCGTCTCCTTCCTCATGTTCTCCGGCGGGCTGTTTGCGGTGCTGGGGCCGGCCATCATCAACCGCTTGCCCTTCGTCTTCCTCAAGCTGTCCGACTGGGCCTATGGGCAGTGGTCGCTCATCATTGCGGGCCAGTTCATCGTCTGCTTCATGTTAGTGTTCATCCCCACATTCCTGTCGGGGGCGAGCTTCCCCATTCTGGTGAGGATGTACTCGCGGGGCGAGCAGAGCGTCGGTCGGACGGTGGCCGACATCTACGCCATCAACACTTTCGGGGGGATACTGGGGTCGCTGCTCGGGGGTTTCGTGCTGGTCAAGGGGCTGGGTTTGCAGCCGTCGCTGACGGTGGCGGCGCTGTTCCTGATGGCGGTCGGCGGCCCGCTTGCGATGACGCTGGCGCGGCCCTGGGGACGGGGTGAGCGAGCGGTTGGGGCGCTGGCAATGGCGGCGGCGGTGGTGGCGCTCGCCTTCGTGCATCCGCGCTTCGACATCAAGCTGCTGTTCGCTGGATGGGGCCCGTTCGGGGGAGGCTACTACGTGAGCCGGATGGGGGGCACGACGGTGGACGTGACGGACCGCCACATGCAGCGCCTGCTCTACCACAAGGAGGGGGTGAGCGCGTCGGTTGACGTGCTCGAGACGGCCTGGGGAGACCGGATCATCTCCGTCAACGCCCAGCCGGTGGCGACGACCTATCTCTACGACATGCGGGCGCTCAAGATGCTGGGCCATCTTCCCGTGCTGCTGCACCCGGACCCGAAGGAGGTGCTGCTGATCGGGATGGGAGCGGGCGTCTCGACCGGCACCATCGCCTCCTATCCGGGCGTCGAGGACGTCACCGTGGTCGAGCTGTCGGGGGAAGTCCCAGGCGGAACCCGCAAGTTCGCGGACGTGAACTTCGACGCGCTGGACAACCCGAAGGTCAAGGTCGTCATCAACGACGGCGCGAACTACGTCAAGGCAACGAAGAGGCAGTACGACATCATCAGCTCCGACCCGATCCATCCTTTCATCTCGGGCAACGGCATTCTCTACTCGGTGGACCACTGGCTGGTCTGCAAGGACCGGTTGAAGGAGGGCGGCGTGCTGGCGCAGTGGCTGCCGCTCTATCAGCTCTCCCCGACGGACTTCGCCACGATCATCGGGAGCTTCGCGGATGTGTTCCCGAACTGCACGATGTGGTTCTGCGGCATTGATACGGTGCTGATCGGCGTGAAGGGGGAATTCAAGGTTGACCCGGACCGGATGGCCTCTCACATGTCCGACCCGACGATCATGGCCGATCTCATCTCGATGGGGGTGCACGAGCCGGCGGATGTGCTGGGCTGGTATGTCTGCGGGCCGGATGAGATGAAATCAATGGGCATGGGCGCGCCGCGGAATCGGGTGGAGCGCCCGGTGCTGGAGTTCACCGCGCCGAAGTCAACAACGCTCACCGGCGTCGCCTCCACCGTGCCGGCGCTGCTCACCGCGATCGAGGAGCTTCCGGCGCATCTCTACCGGCGGCAGTTGAGCCAGCTCACGGCGAGGCCGCTGAGCTCCCAGGAGCTGCTCACTGCTGCGACACAGCGCCTCGCGAACCGGTGGTTGATGAGGGAGCAGTTGCTTATCTCCTACGACTATGCGGACCGGAGCCTCGAGGCGACGCTACAGGCGCTGGCGCTTCGCCCCAATGACACGTTCATCCGGCGCGCGGTATCGGATGCGCAGTACGCGGTGGCCGATCAGCGGATGAATGATGGGTATCCGGATGAGGCGTTCCAGTATTACCGGGAGGCATTGGCCAACGATCGGGGAAACCTCATGGCGCTGACAGGGGCAGTGACCGCGTGCTTGCACCGCGGGGACCTCGCCACGGCCGAGCAGCTCATGGGGATGGCCAGCCCGAGCCAGAGGGAGGCATTCCAGTACCTGATCTACGAGGGGCTGCTGGCAGTGCGGCGGGGCGACTACGGGGCGGCGCGGAAGTCCTTCGAGCAGGCCGCCAGCCACAAGCAGGAATCGCCCATGATGCACGCCTATCTGGGGTATCTGGACCTGCGGGACGGACAGCGGCCCTCGGCCAGCTCGCACTTCGAGCGGGCGGTCGAGATCGCCACGACTCCGCTGGACGCGCTCTCCGACATCGTTGACCTCTGCGCCTCCAACGGCTTCGCGATCGAGGCGCGGCCCTATGCAGAGCGACTTGTCGAGATCACCACCGCGGCGATCGCCAATGACCCCGGGTTGCCCTCTCTCTACTCCACGCGCGCGCTCGCCTACTCGGCGCTCGGGGAGCAGTCGCTTGCCAACCGGGACATGGAGTCGAATCGCAGCCTGATCGGATGGTGGGATGGTCTCGGCGAGCGCGCCGGCGATGCGCCTCGCGGGCAGTAGGTGGCGCGCACCTCCTCAGCCGGCGGCGAAGGCCGTCCCGCCACTGCCTCGTGGCGCGGGGTGGCGGCGCTATCCTTCGGGCACGGCGCCAACGACCTGTACATGGGGTTCCTGCCGGCGCTGCTGCCAGCGATCATCGCTACTCTCGGGCTCGACTACAAGGGCGCGGGGGCGCTGGTTTCGACGGTCACGCTCACCTCTCAGCTCTCTCAGCCAGCGCTCGGATTCCTTGGGGATAGGATGAGCCGGCGCAACCTCGCCGTGATCGCGCCCGCGCTCACGGCTGCTGCGATGTCCTGCCTGGGATGGGTCCACAGCTACCGATCGCTGGTGGTGCTCCTCATCATCGGCAGCATGGCGAGTTCGCTCTTCCATCCACATGGGGCGGCGCTCGTGAATATGGTCGCGCGCGCCCGCGGCAGCGTCGCCATGTCGTTGTTCACCGCGGGCGGGAATATCGGGTTCGGCTTGGGGTCGCTGCTGGCCGCGGCGGTTGTGTCACACCTCGGCTTCGGCAGCATCTGGATCACAGTGCCTGTCGGGTTCGGCGCGGCCGCGTTCCTGGTGAGCGCGATTCCGCGAGCGGCCGAGCGTCACGATCGGGCACGCCACGCCACGATGGGCGCTCCCCCGTCGCGCTGGCGCGTCTGGCTCGTGGTGCTCTTCCTCGTGGTGATGCTGCGGGCGGCGACCGCCACCGCGTTCACCACCTTCGTGCCGGTGCTGATGGAGCGGCGGGGCGAGGCGTTGCTGCTAGGTGGATGGGCGATCTTCGGCTTCAGCATCGCGGGCGCGGTGGGCGGCTTTCTGGCCGGCCGGTGGTCCGAGGCAGTCGGCCGGCGCGCCATCACCGTTGCTGGCTTTCTGCTGACCGCTCCCGCGTTCTACCTGTTTCTCCACAGCAGCGGGGCGCTGTCCGCTCTGCTGCTCTTCCTCACGGGGGCGTGCTTGTTCTCGGCGCTGCCGATCAACATCGTCACGGGACAGGAACTGGTACCGCGCCATGCCAGCACAGTGTCCGGAATTATTATGGGCGCCGCATGGGGAATAGGGGGGCTTGGCGCGACCGCGCTGGGCGCCATCGCCGACCACTGGGCCGTCGGTCTCGGCGATGTGACCGGCCTCACACGGGCACTCGAGCTGGCGCCGCTTGCGGCGCTAGCGGCGGCAGCACTGTCGCTCGCGCTGCCGGACCGGGCGCCGACCGCTACAGAATCGCGCTAACTTCCAGCAGCCTGCGCGCCCGGTTCCACGCTGGATCGAGCGCCAAGGCGCGCTCCAGGGCGGCGCTCGATTCCGCCTCCTCCCCTGCCGCCTTGAGCACCAGCCCGAGCACGAAGCGCGCGCTCGCGTCTTCGGGCGCGTGGTCGGCGCGCTCGCGGGCGGCCTTGACCGACTCGGCGAGAACCGCGCCAGCCTCGTCCGTTCGGCCCAGCTTCCGGAGGCTCAGCGCGCGGTAGACCGTAAGCTCGGCATCGGGCTTATGGTAGTCCTCTGCTGCTGCGGCATCCCAATGAGCACGGGCGGCGGCCGTCTCGCCGAGGGCTTCGCAGGCGACGCCGGCGCACCAGTGGGCGCGAGCGTCGGAGGGGTGAGAGGGCTTTCCAATGCGTAGGTTCATGGGGTACTCGAGGGCGCGCTCGAAGTCGGCGCGCGCTCCCTGGAAGTCTCCCGCGTCGAAGCGGGCGATGCCGCGGCCGAGGCAGGCATTGAGGTAGATGCCGCGCATCCGGAACTCCAGCTCCCATCGGTGGAAGGTGTGAGTAGAGAGCATATGGATGGCGCGGTCCCATTGCTCGAGCTCTAGGCAGCAGATCACCTGCTGGGCTGCGATCGCGCCGCGGCACTGAACGCTGTCCGGAGCGGCGTCGAGCGCGGCCAGGCGCGTCTCCGCCGGCGCGCCCCGCTGGGAGAGCACTTCGTTCAGCTCCAGGTACAGGCGAACATCGGCCGGGCTCAGCTCCACGGCCCGCCTCAGCTCCGACTCGGCGCGGGCTAGGTCGCCGCGGACCTGCTTCAATGCCAGGGCGAGGTTGCGACGGAGCACGGGGTGGTCCCACTCACCTCCCGCCGCGCGCTCCCACTCACACAGCGCGTCCTCGCCGCGGCCCTGGGCGTAGAGCAGGTTGCCAAGGTGATAGCGCGCCCTGGGGTCATCCGGCTGGGCTCTGAGCACCGACTCGAACTCCCAATGATGGGTGAAGGTGAGGTCCGCCGGCAATGCGCCGGCCTGGGAGCGGACCTTGGCGGCATTGGTGGTGCGACCGGCGAGCGCGAGTGCATGGGCGAGAAGGTGGTGGACCAGAGGAGAGGCGGCGACGGCGGGGACATGCTTCACCGACCATGTGAGCAAGTCGGTCGCCTCGACGGGCATTCCGGCTGCGAGGTAGTCCAGCGCAAGCTCGATCCACGGGTCGGGCTCGGAGGGCATCATCTTCGAGAGCTCCCGCAGCCGACTGGCGCCCAGGTGCTGTCTACCCAGCGCCCGCAGGGAGAAGCAGCTCTCGCTCAGGACAGCGCGTTCGGACGGGTCGGCAAGCGGCGCGTCTACCAGTTCGAGCGCGGCTTCCGGTTCTTCGGCCTTCCTGAGCGCCGCCATGAGCATCGCCCGCGCTTTGGCGTCCAGCACATCGAGCCCCAGGCTCTTGACCAGCAGTTCGGCGGCCCGCTGCCACTCACCCCGGCGCATCGCGATCAGGCCCAGTTCCACCGCCGCGGCGTGGGCGAACTCCGGCCAGTGGGTGGCGCGCCAGAGCTCGGTCTCGGCTTCAGCATCTCTGCCGGCGCGGGTAAGCGCAATGCCGAGGTAGTAGGCGGCGCCCGCGCTCTCCGGCAGGGCGGCCGCGACCGACTCAAGGCGAGCGATTGCCTGTCCCGGGCTGCGCTCGATGGCGATGCGCCCGAGCGCGAGGGCCGCCTGCTCGCGACTAGGGTCCAGGATAAGGGCCTTCTCGTAGAGCTTCCATGCTCTCTCGGGATCGGCTCGCTCCTCCGCTCGAAGCGCCTTCACCAGCAACCCGCCGGGCCGCGATTCGTCAGGCGCGGGGGCATCGCGGAGCGTGATCGTGCGCGGCTGCTGCTTCTCCGTGTAGCGGATGATCTCGCGGCCGTCCCAGTCGAGCACGGCGAGGGTGATGGCAGCGGCCGGCGCGGCCTTGGTCTCGAAGCGCAGCGGGCGGCCCGGCTTGAGACTGGCATGCTGCTCGTGGATGACGCGGGCGCCATCGCTCAGCCTTACCAGCACGCCGAGCAGCGGCCTGGTCGCGAGCACGCTGCAGTCAACACCTGCCTCGTGGTGGGTAAGCCCAACCGCGGCATCTTGATTGGCCCAGTCGAATCCGCCCATCCCGCCCACCGGATACCACCACTCCAGCCAGCTCTCGGTGTGATGAGGTGGCATGAGCTGCCAGGTGCTCTGGTCCACGAACCGACCGCTCTGAATCTCGGAGTACGGCCCATCGCTGTCGCTGAGAGCGGCTGACCATATCTTGCCGTGTTCGGCGGTGCCCCAGGTGAAGAACTTCTTGCCGAAGGACTGGTGGACGTCGGCGACGTGGACCAGACCATAGTCGGCCTCGTCGTAGTAAACGCCGAAGAAGTCCTCCAGGCTGTCGAGCAGGAAGACGTCGTTGGAATGGTCGAAGGCGGTGTAGCGCGCGAGGTTCTTGCCCTGATGCACGGGCCAATCGAAGTGCCCCATCCAGCTTCGCGCCTTGGTGCCCGGGTAGACCATGCGCATATCATCGCGGGCGGGCACCGCAGTGTTCGCCCAGAAGTAGTAGGGATGAGGGAGCGCGGTCCGGTTCTTCAGCACGATCTCGGTCTCGATGGCGGCGGTGTCGGGGCGAAGCCGGATGCCCACCGCCCAGGCCATGCGGGAGACCTGCTCTATGTTGCCGACCCAGATGGTGGCGCCGCCGTCCTCCTCTCGCACCATGCGCGCGTCAACGGGCGAGACCGTCGTGACGGTGTGGCCGCAGGGGAAGTTCCACTCGACCCCGCCGCTCAGCCAGGCGCCGCGCAGCCCCAGCAGCCCGGGCTTTACCACGCTGTTGTGGTAGAACACCTGCCGGCCGCTGGCCTTGTCGAGCGCGGAGTGAATGTGCCCCCCCAACTCGGGCATGACGGTGACGCGGAGGTGTTCGTTCTCGACGACCAGCGCGCGGTATCGCACCGGCCGCGCCTCCTCCCGGATGTCGTCGAGCAGCGGGTAGGGGTAGATGGGCCAGTTGACCTTAGGCTCGAAGGCCGGGTAGGGATCGGGCGGTCCCCAGACGTAGGTCAGGACTTCGAGCGGCTCTTCGCGGATCTCAACTGACAATGCGAGTGCTCCTGGTCATAATTGGCAGGAGCAAGTCGCCTTCGCCAAGGCTACGGCGCCCGAGGCTCCTATCGGACAGGCGCAGGGCGCGGGTCCGCCCTATAGACGTCATCAAAGCAAGCTCTTCACGAAGGCGAGGTTGCGGGCGGCGTTGGCGGCCGGGTCATCGCCCGCCTCGGTCTCCAGCATGAGGTAGCCGTCGAAGCCGATGCGCTTGATGGTGGCGAAGATGGCTGGGAAGTCAAGCTTTCCCTCGCCCATCTCGGCGCCGATTTCCTTGACGTGTATCTGGACGATGTGCCGGCCGAGCTTGTTCATCTGGTCAATGGGGTCGAAGCTCTGGTAATCGGCGTTGCCCACATCGAAGTAGACGCCGAGGTCGGGCGACTTCACCAGCCCGATCACCTCCAACATCTGCTCGGCCGAGCGGCCGACGCGGCCGACGCTTTCCATGCCGACCTTGGCCTTCGCACCGGCGCTTCGGGCGAAGGCGGCATTGAGGCCGGCGCTCCACAGTCGCGTCGCTTCCTCATCGCTCTGGTCCTGCTGCTTGGACATGGGAAAGAGGATGACGCCCGCGCCGAACTCATCGCAGTAGCGCCGCAGGTCTGCGACGGCCTGGATGCCCTGCTCATGCGTCTGCGGGTCCGTCATCAGCCTTGCTACGCTGGCCATGCAGACCGATGCGGTCTCGACGCCGGCCCCGCGGCTGCGCTTGAGCAGCGCGCTCCGCCCCTCCGGGCTCCACACCTCGGATTCGCGGTAGGTCTCCACCCGCAGGTCCAGCTCCACCCCGTCGAAGCCAAGGCGGGCCGCCTCATCGAACAGCTCGCTCCACGGTTTCGCGAGGACATTGTCCATCGCCCCGATCTTCATCACCATTCCTCCTCAGCGCCGCGCCTGTCCGGCGCGGCCAGGCGGCCTTCGACCCGGCATTGCCGCCGACCTGCCAACCGGCCGGCAGGCTGGCCTTCCGATCAGTGGTACCGCCCGAAATCCCTCGCCGCCTCAAACATGGAGAGGAAGTTGCTGGTGGGGATCCCCGTGTGAATCGAGTTCGATGACCCGAGAATAAGCCCGCCGCCCGGCTTGCAGGCGGCCATCACCCATCTTACCTCGTCGCGGATCGCCCCCGGTGAGGCGAAGACCAGCGCGCTGCCGCAGCTCACGCCGCCCCAAAGCGTCAGCTGCGGGAAGCGGCGTTTGAGCGCAGCCAGGTCCATGCCCGCGTCAATGTCAATCTCGCCGTAGCCATCCACGCCTGACTCGACGAGCAGCTCCTGGGCGATGGACCAGATGTTGCCATCGGTCCTGAACAGATAGGGCAGCCCGGCCGCGTGGGCAGCATCAACGATCTTTCGCAAGCGCGGCAACAGGAAGCGGCGGAGCATCGCCGGGGAGTAGATCGGGCCGCCGGTTCCGGCGAGGTCGCCGCCGGCCCAGAGGAGGTCAATGCCGAGGCCGGGCAAGGCCGGCATCGCGACGATGGCCTGGTGCGCGACCACATCGAGATAGCGCTCGATCAGGTCGGGCCGAAGCGCGGCCGTTTCCAGCCATGCCGAAGTGGGCGGGATGGAGATGAAGCCCACCCCGCTTTTCAGCGCCCTCTCGCCGCCGGCCCGCGCCGCCAGCGCGTGAGGCTCGGCGTAGTCCTCCGCAGTCGGCGGCCGCGCCTGGGGGGCGTCTCGTTCCATCGCCGCCACCAGCCGCTCGATAGCGGCTGCGCCCTCCCGCGCGATGGCTGAGTCCACCTCATCGAAGACATCGGTAACATCCTCGTAGTGGAAGACGCTCCAGATGCCGGTGTCCGCGTCATCGTAGCGGAAGGTGCGGTCATCCAGCTTCCGGCTCGGGCGGGAGGAATGGCGCCAGGGCATGCCGACGATGTCGAAGTCGAGCGCACGGATGAGGTCGCCGACATCCTCGGTCACGCGGCCGACGTAGTCGCGCCAGGCCTCCTCGCTCTCCCACCGGGCCTCGGTCTCCTCGAAGCGCAGCCGCCCGCCGCCGGTTCGCATGCGGCGGCCCATGATCTCCGACGCGACCCGGCAGCAGATGCTCTGCTCGTAGATCGGGACCCGGTCAGGCTCGCGGTGCTGAAAGGCCAGCCGCACCCGCTCTCTCGATGTCATCACCTATGCCTCCAGAGACGGTCTTCTCCCGATACCCCGCCGGGCCGCCCGTCCCCTGCGAACGGCGAGGGAGCTCGCTGATCGGCGAAGAACTGGTAACAGCGATGGAGGAGTAGCATGTCTACTGAATCCCGCGTATCTGGCTATGTTCACGTCTGCGCAGAGGCCCCCTCAGAGCGCTCCAGCCTGCGGGATTCAGCCATCTCGCGTCCAACGTATCATGCGAAGCTCCATAAGTGGCTGGCTGTGACCATCACCGCGCTGGTTTCGCTCTCGTGTCTGACGCCTGCGATAGCCCAATCGCGCCGTGGGGAGCTGCGCGGCGCCTGGATGGGAGAGGGATATGGCCGCGACTGGCCGGCGGTCATGCAGTCCCTCAGGGAGAACGGCTTCAATGCCATCTTCCCGAACCTGTGTGTCGGCAACATGGCGTTCTACCCGAGCAAGGTGCTGGCGGTTGTGCCCGGCGGCGAGCCGGGACGCGACCAGCTCGCCGATGCCGCGAAGGCCGCCAGGGACAGCGGCATCGAGCTGCACGTATGGCGGATCAACTGGGCACTGTGGCGCACGCCGGAGGAGCTGCTGAAGGAACTCGACGCCGCCGGACGGTTGCAGCGCAACAGCAAGGGGCAGCGGGGGAAGGACGACCCGGAGATTACCGTTGACTGGCTCTGCCCATCTAACCCGGAGAACCGGAAGCTCGAGAAGGAGGCGATGCTCGAGTTGGTCCGCGATTACGACATCGCCGGCATTCACTTCGACTACATGCGCTATCCGGGTGGCGATTACTGCTTCTGCGACGGGTGCAAGGAACGGTTCCAGCAGAGCCAGGGTGTGAAGGTCGAGCAGTGGCCCGATGATGTGCGCGAAGGCGGGCCGTTCGCAGAGAGGTGGCAGCAGTGGCGGCGCGGCCTCATCACCAGCCTGGCGCAGGAGATCAGCGACGCGGCCCACGCTCTCAAGCCCGACATCTGCGTGTCACTGGCGGCATGGCCCAACACCGAGGCGGGGCGGGAATGGTATGGACAGGATTGGGTTCCCTGGGCGCGGGAGGGAACGCTCGACTTCGTCTGTCCGATGGACTACACGACCGATGACCAGGCGCTTGCCGGAATGGTCGAGAGCCAGGTTGCCGCGGTGAGGGGAACGATCCCACTCTACGCCGGTCTCGGAGCATTCGAGATGAAGTCCAGCGAGCAACTCATCAGCCAGATCGGTGTTGCTCGATCGGAGGGCGCGGACGGGTTCGTCGCCTTCGCCTACGGGAGCGGCGATCTGGACAAGTGGCTGCCGGAGCTGCGGGCGAGCGTCACCTCGGGGGACCCCGGACCGACGCCTCACACGAGTCCGCCCGTGCGTTTCACGATCTCAGGCGATGCGACCAAGGCGCCGGCAAGCGGCAGGAATGTCATCGCGGGCGAGAAGCTCGAAGTGGAGGTCGTGCTTGGCTGGGAGCCGCCGTCGGCGGCTGAGGGAGCCGAGGGCGATGCCCAGGCGGGGGCGATGCTCGACCGCATCCTCAACCAGCGCGCACCGATCAACGATTACGACGCGCGGGGACGCGTGGTGGTGGAGCCGAGTGAGACCCAGCGCATCTCCGGCCGGATCGTGGTGGAGGCGCCGACAGGCGCGGCGCTGGCGGTGCTGGGCGCGTTCGATACAGAGTGGCGCTTCGAGCGGAAGCTCGGCTTCACCGCGCCCGAGGGACCATTCCGCCTCGCCATCTATGGCGCGGTGACCGGCGCGAAGGGCAAGCGCGAGTTCGTGGTGCGAGCGCCGTTGAAGGTGGGGGTGAAAGCGGACGCGGCCGCCAATCCCTAGGAGCGACATTTGTGTGCCTTCGGCGCATTCCTGTCGCCTCGTTGGGCGCGGGGTTCGTGAACCCCGCGATCTCGACGCGGGCTTGACCCTTCGACTCCGCTCAGGGCAGGCCAAGCCCGCGCCCAACGGCCGCAGGTTGCGGACCTGCGCTACCCCTTCGCGCCTTTGCCCAGCGCGGCTTCGGTCTCTTTGAGCTGCGCGATGATCGGGATCTTCTGCGGGCACTTTGGCTCGCACTCCCCGCACTCCTGGCAGGATGCCGCGGTCTGGTTGTGCTCGGTCATCCAGCTCGCGTACTCGCCCCGCGCGTGGTCGAGCAGCCCATAGACCCGGTAGGTGTTCATCAGCTCGAAGTTCGTCGGGATGTCCACGCCGTGGGGGCAGGGCATGCAGTACTTGCAGCCGGTGCAGTAGAGATCGGCGAGCTTCTTCTTCTCCTCGAAGGCGGCCCGCATGGCGGCCTGCTCCTGCTTGGAGAGGGGCTCGGCCCGGCTGGCGGTGGCGCAGTTCTCCTCCACCATCTGTAAGTTCCCCATGCCGGAGATGGCGCAGCTCACGTTCGGATTCGAGAGCACGAAGCGCAGCGCTACCTCGGGGGTGCTGGCGGCCCCCGCCGGCAGCAGCTCGCGAATCCCGGCGGCGGGCGCGCCCAGCCGCCCGCCGCCCACCGGCCCCATGATGACGACGCCCATGCCCTTCGCGTGGGCGTGGGCGATGCTCGGCTCGTTCGCGCGGTCCAGCAGGTTGTACTGGCACGTCACGGAGGTGAACTCGCCCGTGTCCACCAGTCGGACGAGGTTCTCGGGCGTGTCGTGAAAGGAGAAGCTCAGGTAGGTGAAGAGACCCTCGTTCTGGGCCTTGCGGGCCGCCTCCATACATCCACCCGGGCGGGTCATCTCATTCTCGAAGAGCGCCCAGTTGATGCCGTGGAAGTTGTACACATCTATGCGGTCCACGTCCAGCTTCTTGAGCTGCTCGTCGAGCACTTGCCGCCACTGGTCCGCGCCGGCGGAGCTGTCGGGGTTCTTCGTGGAGAGAATCACCTTGTCGCGCCAGCCCTTGAGGGCCTTGCCGACGACGATCTCGCTCTCATTGTTGCTGTAGAAGTAGGCCGTGTCTATGTAGTTGACGCCCAGCTCGAAGGCGCGGTGAATCACCTCGATCGCCTTGTCCACCTCGACGTGGCCGTCTTTCTCCGGCAGGCGCATGGCGCCGAAGCCCAGCGCGGAGATCTTGAGACCGGTGTTGCCGAAGTCGCGGTACTGCATCTGCTCTGCTGTTCTCCTCAGGTGATCGGCGTGGCGACGCTTTGCTCACTAGTTCGACGGGAGGGGGGTGGCTTACTGCTGGGGATCGCGGGATCCGCTGCGCAAGGCCTCACAGGCTCAGTGGGGCGGTTCCACTAACGACCTGGCTGCGACGACGGCATCCAGGCTCGGGCTCATCGTGTAGCGGCCGTATGAGGCACTCAGTCGCTACTTCGGCTGTGGCTGGTCGAGGTACCCGGAAAGCACTGAGGGGTCTCGGAACCGCCTGAAGCAAGCGAACCTGCCAGCGCGGTAGTCACCCACCACATCCATGCCGACTTCATTCAGGTCAATGCTTTCGTAGTCGAACACCGAACGTGGGCTCTCGGAAAGGTATATGGGGATAGCCAGTTTCAACTCCGGACGGGCCTTGAGCGTGGGCAGCCAGTAGAACAGCCTGTACCCGCCGTCTCCCCCTACGTAGAGCCGTCGCACGCGGCCCTGGAGTTCGCGGTCGACCAGGCCTTGCAGCCGACTGCCAGCCGTGTAGGGGACGGAGAGGAGCTTCCTGAACGCGTTGTCGACGGCGCCGCGCCAGCGCTTGCTCCGGTTCCGCAAGCCCCTAAGCTCAGCCTCGAGCCGGGAGTGGAGCAGGATCTCACACGGCATCGACTAGTGTAGTGTCCCATGTAACCGGTAAGTGAGAGCGGGAGCGGACGAAGTAGGCGTGTTGGGGCGATGTTGGTGGGAGAGACAGTAACCCCGTGGTGATGCGTTAGCGGATCAGGGTTTGGAAGGGCACCCCG
>Ga0315275_10002852_pt1 | contig 15791 bp, 16 predicted proteins | sample YL17G03_0_MG_FD_205557 | JGI IMG/M metagenome (GOLD analysis project Ga0315275, IMG submission 205557) | Sediment microbial communities from Yellowstone Lake, YNP, Wyoming, USA - YL17G03_0 | ecosystem: Environmental > Aquatic > Freshwater > Lake > Sediment | place: USA: Wyoming | collected... | reverse complement strand
CCGGCGCGCAGCGCCACGTCGCCGTAGGTCGACACCGACCCGAACGGGATCCGCGCGGTGGCCTCGAGCACCCGCCGACGGAACCCCTCGGTCACGAAGGCCCAGTCGATCGGCACGCGGAACCGGTGGAGATGACCCTCGAAGTACGCGTCGAGCTCACGCCGTGCCCGCTCGGTCCCCTTCGGGTCCTCGAGCACCCGCGGGGACACCGTCTCGACGATCTCCTCGAAGATGTGGTCCAGCCGCTCCTCGGGGTACGAGACTCGGACGAGCCCGTGCCGCGTCACGAAGACCGTGACCGATCCGAGCGGCGTGTCCACCGAGCCGAAGGCCACGTCCACCAGCCCGCGCCGGCGGGCGCCCTCGGTCAGGGCCTCGGCGGCCCGGCGCGACGCCTCTTCGACGTCCATCTTCCGCATCCGGCGAAGCTCGTCGCTCATCGCTCAGTCGCTCCTTCCGCGGCGACGGATCGGAGCTTCCGCCGCCCCTCGTACGCGCTCGCCCTCGCGGCCTCCTCCGAGCATCCCAAGGCCTCGGCGACCTCCGCGTAGGGCAGATCCAAGACGTACCGGTGGATCACCGCCGCCCGCTGCATCGGCGGCAGGGCCCCGACCAGCCGCCAGAGCTCCGGGTCGTCCTCGTCGTGCTCGGGCGCCGGTCGCTCCGGGAGCTCCTCCACCGGCAGCGGGCGGCGCTTCTGCGCCCGCCAGTGGTCCAGCGTCTTGCGCGTGGCGATCGTGAGGATCCAGCCGCGGAGGTTGTCGGCGTCGCGGAGCCTCGGGTACCCGCGGAGCGCCGAAAGGAAGGTCTCCTGGAAGCAGTCGTCCGCCTCCTGGGGTCCGACGGCCGCCACGAGGAACCGGTAGACGTCTGCCCGGTGCTCCTCGAGGAAGCCCGCGAACGGTGGAACGCTCATCGACCTATGGAACGCTTCGGCCGCGCCGAACGTGAGACGCCGTCCATCAGACGACCGGCCACGGGTAGGGGCGACCGGGTCCGGGCTCGGGGAACCGAGCCTCCTCGATCAGGTCGGCGAGCCGGCGCTGCATCGCGCGGACCTCGGCGGGGCGGAGCAGGTCCTCGAGCCGGCCGCGGAGGTCGCCCTCGGACAGCGCGCCGGCGAGCCGCCGAAGATCGACCAGCGCGTCGGGCAGGATGTCCTCGCCGGCGAAGTCCCAGATGACGGTTCGCAGCTTCGGCTCGTCGTGGAAGCACACGCCGTGATCGATCGTGAACAGGCGGCCGCCGGTCGCCCGGAGGCAATGACCCGACTTGCGGTCGGCGTTGTTCACCACGACGTCGAACAGCGCCACGCGACGGAACTCGTCGGGTCGCTCCTCGCGCATCGTGAGGTAGTGCGCCTGCGGGTCGAACTCCACGAACAGCTGGACCGAGCCGACACCGTGCGGCCCATCGCGCAGGATCGTCGTCGGCACCCACGGCCAGCCGAGGGCCTGGGCCACGACGTAGGCGGCGACCTCGCGACGGTGCAGGGTCCCCTCGGGGAAGTCCCACAGCGGCGCCTCCCCGGCCCGCGGCTTGTAGACGGCGAGCGGACCGTCGCCGTTCGGTCCCACCCGCACGAGGAACGTGTAGTTGGAGGAGCGCGGCAGCAGCCCGAGGAGCTCCATGTCCCCCTCCTCGAGGAGCCGAAGCACCTCCTCCTCGGAGCGGTTCACTCCGTCGACGATCCCCGGTGACCGTTCATCGCCGGGCACGTGTGACCCTCCGGGTCCATGGGGTTGCCGCAGTACTGGCAGCGCGGCCTGCCGAGGGCGGCGACGGCGGCCCCGTGACGGGAGAACGCGAGCATCTGCTCACGCGTGGCCCACAGCCGGATCTGGTCGCGCTCGAGGCCGTCGGCCTCCTCGTCCGGCGATCCCTCGGCCTCCTCCTCGTCCTCCTCGTCCTCGTCCAGGAGCTCGTCAAGCTCGAGCAGGAGGAGATCGCGGTCCTCCGCGTAGCCGATCGACAGACGCCCGACGCGCCAGACCGGCTCGAGCGGCTCCTCAAGCTCCATCAGCTCCTCGCCGGGCCCCTCCTCCGTTTCCTTGCCGACCCGCGCGAGGATGTCGAGGATCGAGGCGCTGAGAAGCTCCACCTGCTGCTTCTCGATCAGCACCGTGATGAGCCGGCCGCCGCTGCGCGCCTGCAGGAAGAAGACGCGCTGGCCCGGCTCGCCGACGGCGCCCGTGGTGATCCGATCGACGACTCCGAGGTCCACGAGCCCTATCCTCGCACCTTCGTCGTCCGGGCCTTCCCCGTCCGTCGTCGCGTGGCCGGGGGAGGCGGGGCGAGCGACGACAGGTCACCGGTGTCGTTCACCTTCAGGATGCGGGCGTGGCCATCCTGCACCGCCACGACGGAGATCGAGCACGGCTCGACCGCCAGACGCTCGAACTGGTCGAGATGCATGCCGGCGAAGTGCGCGAGGATGAGTCGAACCGGGTCGGCGTGGGTCATGACGGCGACCGTTCCGTTCGGGTGCTCCTCGGCGATCGCGAGCGCGGCGTCCACGGCTCGCGTCTGCACGTCTCGCAGGCTCTCGCCGCCGGGGAAGCGGATCGCCGAGGGGGAGCGCTGGAGCGTCCGCCACAGCTTCGTCTTCGTGAGCTGCCGGATCGACCGGCCCGTCCACTCGCCGTACCCGGTCTCGATCAGGTCCCGGCGGACGCGCACCGCGAGCCCGCGCGCCGCCGCAAGCGGGGCTGCGGTCTCGCGACACCGCTCGAGCGGGCTCGAGTAGATCGCGGCCAGCGGGACTCCGTCGAGGCGCACCGTGAGCGCCTTGGCCTGTTCAACTCCTCCCTCGGTGAGATGGACACCGCGCTCCCAGCCGGTGAGGATCTTGCCGGCGGTGGGCGTGTGGCCGTGGCGGATCAGCAGGAGGAGCGTCACGCCCGGTAGCCTACGCGGCCCCCGCGCCTACGACGAAGCCGGCAGACGGACCTCGAAGGTGGAGCCTTGCCCGAGTTCGCTCTCGACGTGCACCGAGCCGCCGTGGTTCTCGGCCACGTGTTTCACGATCGACAGGCCCAGGCCCGTGCCGCCGGTCTCGCGCGACCGCGCGCGGTCCACGCGGTAGAAGCGCTCGAAGACCCGCTCGAGATCTCGACGCGGGATCCCGACGCCCGTGTCCGCCACGGTGAGGATCACGCTGCCGTCCTCGGTGCCGATCGCGACGCGGACGCGCCCGCCCTCGGGGCTGTAGCGGATCGCGTTGTCCACGAGGTTGCGCACCATCAGCCCGAGATCCCGCGCCGAGCCGTGGACCCGTGGAACCGCGGGCAGCTCGAAGGCTATCTGCACGCCTACCGCCGCGGCGGCGGCCTCCAACCGCCCGACCTCGTCGCGGACCAGCTCGTCGAGCGCCACCTCCTCGACGAGGTCGCTGCCGGTCTCCAGGCGCGAGAGGTCGAGCAGGTCCGAGATGATCCGCGACAGGCGCACGGCCTCGCGCTCGAGCTGGGCCGCGAACCGGGGGACGACGTCGGGGTCGTCGAGCGCCGCGGTACGGATGGTCTCCGCGGTCGCGCGGATGGATGCGGCGGGGGTCTTCAGCTCGTGGCTGGCGTTCGCCACGAAGTCACGGCGGACGGCGTCCAGGCGGCGCATCTCGGTGATGTCTCGAAGGACCAGCAGAACCGAGCCCTCCTGGTCGACGGGGATCGCGTCACCGCGGAGCCATCGAGTGGGGACGCCGACCTCGACCTCCACGGTGTGGGAGGAGTGGTGGTCGGCCGCGGCCCGGACCGCGTCCCGCAGGGGTGTCGGAACGAGCGACGTGGTGCTCGAAGGTCGCTCGCCCAGCTGTCGGTCCAGCACGGTGTTCGCGAACCGGAGGTTGCCGTCCGGTCCGGCGAGCAGGATGCCCTCGGTCATCGAGGACAAGATGAGGTCACGCGTCCGGCGGTCCTCCTCCGATGCGCGGACCTGCGCCTCCAGTCGGGCGGCCATGACGTTCAGCGTCTCGGCGAGCTGCGCGAACTCGAGCGGCCCGTCCGGTTGGATCCGCACCTTCAGGTCGCCGTGACCGAGGCGACGGACGGACTCGGTGGTCTTCCGGAGGGGTCTCGTGACCCCGCGACTCACGAGCAGGGCGCCGAGCGACGCGAGGCCGGCGGCGGCAAGCAGGCCGAGCACGACGGCGGTCCGGACCGTTGCCCGGCGATGGGCGACCTGCGTGAGCGGCAACGCTACGCGCACGATCCGGTCGCCCCGCGGTGGGAGCGCCACGTAGCGGAACGGGATGCCCAGGGTCTCGGAGTCCCGCGAGCCGGCGCCGACCTGCCCGTCGAGCGCCTGCCGGATCTCGGGTCGGTCGGCGTGGTTCTCCATCGTGGCCGGGTCGTGCTCGGAGTCGGCGAGCACCGTGCCGTCGGTCCGGACGACCGTGATGCGAGTGCCGCTCGCCTCGCCGAGTGACGTCACCGCCGCCTGGAGCGCGGCGTCCTCGGCGGGGAGCGCCTGTTGCACGGTCCGAGCCTCGCGCTCGAGGGCCGCCGTCACGTCGCTCACGGCGTCCTGCTCCAGGTACCGGTCGAGCACGAGGCCGGCGCCGAACAGCACCACCAGCACGACCGAGAGCTGCCAGACGAACAGCCGGCCGGCAAGCGTTCGTGGCCGTCTCACGGTGAGCGCTCCATCGCGGTCAGTCTAGGGGGCGGCCTGCGTGTTCACGCTCCGTTCACATCCGCGTCCGTGGGCGGTCATGCCGGGTCCCTACTATCCGCCCGGATGCGGAAGAAGACCTTCTCCCGGCTCGAGCAAGGAGGCACGATGCGCAGGACCAGGAAGTGGATCGTCGTCGCTGCGGGGTTCGCCACGCTGGCGATCGTCGCGGCGGCGTGCTCCAGCGGCGACAGCGGGGGCAGCAGCGGGGGGAGCGCCTCTCCGACGACCGACCTCACCGGGTCGATCACGGTCTCCGGGTCCTCGACGGTCCAGCCGATCTCGAGCCTGGTCGCGGAGCTGTTCAACCAGGACGTGGCGCCGAACGTCTCGATCAGCGTCGACGGGCCCGGGACGGGCGACGGCTTCGTCCTGTTCTGTCAGGGCGAGATCGACGTCGCGGACGCGTCACGGCCGATCGAGCCCGAGGAGGCCGCGGCCTGCAAGGAGGCGGGCATCGAGTACGTGGAGCTCGCGATCGCGTACGACGGCATCACCGTCATGACCAACCCGCAGAACGCGGACGTGACGTGCCTGAACAAGGGCGACCTCTACGCGCTGTTCGGGCCGGAGTCCGATGGCATCGACACATGGAACGGGGCGGACAGCCTCGCGATGCAGGTCGGGGGAACCGGCAACTTCCCGAGCGCGCCGCTCGAGATCACGGCGCCGGGTCAGGAGTCGGGCACGTACGACGCCTTCATCGACCTGGCGGGGATCGAGGACACGGCGCTCGCCCAGGGCGTGCCGGAGGACAAGGCCGCGGCCCTCCGCACCGATTACACGTCGTCGCCGGACGACAACGTGATCATCCAGGCGATGGAGGGCTCATCGAGCTCGCTCGGATTCGTCGGGTTCGCGTACGCGGAGCAGGCGGGCGATCAGATCAAGGAGGTCCAGGTCGACGGCGGCGGCGGCTGCGTCGCGCCGACGCGCGAGACGATCGCGGACGCGTCGTACCCGCTCTCGCGGACGCTCTACGTCTACGTGAACAAGGCGAAGACCACCGAGAACCCCGCGGTGAAGGCGTTCATCGACTACTACCTGAGTGACACAGGCATCGTGGAGGCCGTGCAGCAGACGGGATACGTCGACCTGCCGGCGGACGAGATCGACGCCACGCGCTCCACATGGCAATCGGTCGCCGGCTAGCAGCCAGAACATCGCGGCGAGAGCCGGGCCCCCGCGGAGGGCGCCCGGCTCCGGCGCGTCAGATGCGCGTCAGGGGGAGATGACCGATGGTGACCAGCGCGCTGGATGCCCGGATCACCCTCGAGCAGATGCGCGGCAGCGCCAAGCGCCGGCGCAAGGAGCGCCTGGTCAAGGCCGTGCTGGGCTCGGCGGCCGCGGTCGGGCTCGTGGTCAGCATCGCGATCGTCGTCGCGCTGATCGGCGAGGCGGTGTCGTGGCTGACGAAGATCCATCTCTCGTGGCTGTGGGCGGGGGCCTGGTCCCCCCGCACGAACGAGTTCGACCTGCCCACGATCTTCGCCGGCACGGTGCTCGTGGCCGTGATCGCGCTGGCCGTCGCCGCGCCGCTCGGGCTGGGGGCGGCGATGTACCTCTCCGAGTACGCGCGGCCGCGCGTCCGCAGGTCCCTCAAGCCGATCGTCGAGACGCTGGCGGGGATCCCGAGCGTGGTGCTCGGGTACTTCGCGCTCACCGTGATCAACCCCGACATCGTCAAGAAGGTCTTCGCGTCGGCCGGCACGTTCACGTTCCTGGCCGCGGGGATCGCCGTCGGGATCTTGACGGTCCCGCTCGTCGCTTCCGTGGCCGAGGACGCGATGTTCGCGGTGCCGCGCTCGCTCCGTGAGGCGGCCTACGGGCTCGGCGCCCGGCGCCGCACGGTGACGACGAAGGTGGTGTTCCCCTCGGCGGTCTCGGGCGTCGTCGCCTCGCTGATCCTGGGCTTCTCCCGCGCGGTTGGCGAGACGATGGTCGTGGCGATCGCCGCCGGCGCGACCGGGAGCGCCCTCCGCACGTTCGACCCGCTGAGCGGTGGGCAGACGATGACCGGCGCGATCTCTTCGCTCGCCGTCGGCTCGGACCAGGTGCGTGGGTCCAGCCTGGCGTTCCCGAGCCTGTACTTCGTCGGCCTGCTGCTGTTCGCGATCACGTTCGTCCTCAACCTGGTGAGCGAGCGCTTCGTCCGCCGGGTCCGGAGGATGCACTGATGTCCGCCGTGGCGTCCGGCGCCGGGGTCCACTCGTCCGTCGAGCTCGCGCTCCTGGGTCGCAAGTCCGACGTGAAGGGGCGGTTGTTCCAGGCGGTGCTGCTGCTCACGCTCCTCATCGCGCTCGGGGTCCTCGTCGTCCTGCTGGTCACCACCCTGCGGACGGCTTGGCCCGTTCTCACCGAGCGGGGCTGGAGCTTCGTTCGCAGCGACGTCTCGAGCCTCCCGAGCCGGGCCGGCGTGTGGCAGGGGCTGATCGGATCGATGATCCTCGTCGGGTTCGTCGCGGTGGTCGCGCTGCCGCTCGGCGTGGCCTCGGCCGTCTACCTGCAGGAGTACGCGCGGGACACGCGGCTGAACCGGCTGCTCATCACCAACGTGCGGAACCTCGCCGGCGTCCCCTCGATCGTGTTCGGGATCCTGGGGCTGGTCGTCTTCGTCCAGGCCCTTCGGTCGGTGACCGGGCCGGACTCGTACGGCAAGAGCTACATCTCCGGCGGCCTGACCCTGTCGGTGCTCGTGATGCCGATCATCGTGCTGGTCACGATGGAGGCGCTCCGAGCGGTGCCCGGGAGCATCCGTGAGGCCGCCTACGGGGTCGGCGCGACGCGCTGGGAGGTGGTGCGGAGCCACGTCCTCCCGTACGCGGCCCCCGGGATCTTCACCGGGGCGATCCTCTCCATGGCCCGCGCGTTCGGCGAGACCGCGCCGCTGCTGCTCGTGGGGTCGATCACCGGTTACCTGAGCACCCCGTCCGGACGTGGTCCCCTGGAGGTCCTCCAGGGGAAGTACACGGCGCTCCCCACGCAGATCTACGCGTGGACGAAGCTTCCCGGGGAGGAGTGGCAGGCGAACGCGGCCGCTGCCATCATCGTGCTGCTCGCGATGATCCTGGTCGTGAACCTGTTCGCGATCATCCTGAGGAACCGGTATGAACGGAAGTGGTGAGGAGATGGACGTGACCGACACGGCAGCAGGGCAGCCCGAAGCTGCAGTGCTCGAGGATGCCGGGCACCTCACGGTCAAGCACGCCGAGGGCGATCTCGACCTGACGACCGTGTTCGACATCGAGGACGTATCCGTGTACTACGGCGACTTCCGGGCGGTGCGGGACGTCACCCTCCCGATCTACCAGCACCAGATCACCGCGCTGATCGGACCCTCGGGTTGCGGGAAGACCACGTTCCTACGGACGCTCAACCGCATGAACGACCTGATCGAAGGAGCTCGGGTCGAGGGCTCGATCCGCTACCACGGCATCGACCTCTACGATCCCCGCGTGGACGCGGTCGAGGTCCGTCGCCACGTCGGGATGGTCTTCCAGAAGCCGAACCCGTTCCCCAAGTCGGTCTACGAGAACGTCGCGTTCGGCCCGCGGATCGCCGGGTTCAAGGGCGACATGGACGAGCTCGTCGAGGGATCGCTCGTGCGAGCCGCGCTCTGGGACGAGGTGAAGGACAAGCTGAAGCAGTCCGCGATGGCCCTGTCCGGCGGACAGCAGCAGCGCCTGTGCATCGCGAGGGCGATCGCCACCAAGCCGGACGTCATCCTGATGGACGAGCCGTGTTCGGCGCTCGACCCGATCGCGACGCAGCGGATCGAGGACCTGATGCAGGAGCTGCTGTCCGACTACACCATCGTGATCGTGACCCACAACATGCAGCAGGCGGCCCGCGTGTCCGATCGGACGGCGTTCTTCACGGTCGAGGTGGACGAGGCGACCGGACACCGGACGGGTACCGTGGTGGAGTACGACCTGACCGAGACGATCTTCACCAACCCCTCCGACCAACGGACGGAGGACTACGTGACAGGAAGGTTCGGCTGATGCCCAGGCTGCACTTCCACGAGGAGCTGGAGAAGATGGAGCTCCAGCTCGTCACGATGGGGGAGCTCGCGGGGGCGGCGGTCCGCAAGGCCGTCGATGCCCTGCTCGAGCACGACGACGCGAAGGCGAACGAGGTCATCGCGGAGGACGACCCGATCGACGAGCTCTACATCTCGATCGACCACGGGGTCCTGTCGCTGCTGGCCCTGCAGGCACCGGTGGCGACGGACCTGCGGCTTGTCTCGGTGATGATCCACTCCAACCAGCACCTCGAGCGGATCGGCGACCAGGCGGTCAACATCGCGAAGCTCTACGAGGTCACGAGGGATCTGCCGAGCAGCCCGGCCGTCCTGCAGATGATCCGCGAGATGGGGGACATCGTGGTCGAGATGGTGCGATGCGCGATGGACGCCTTCCGGCAGCGTGACCTCGAGGCCTGCACGAGGCTGCCCGAGATGGATGATCCGGTCGATCGGATGAACCGGCACATGCACCTGGAGGTCGCCAAGCTGGCGGAGGACCCGGCCGCGCTTGACTGGGGCATGCACATGAACATGGTGGCTCGTGCCCTCGAGCGGGTGGGCGACAACGCCGTGGACCTTGCGGAGCAGGTCGGGTTCCTGTTGACGGGCGAGTTCCATGAGTTCAGCGACGCGTCCCACCCCGGCACCGTCGCGTCCGATGCCGACTGATCCCGCCGTGCGGATCCTCGTCGTCGAGGACGAGGAAGCCCTCGCGGATACGGTCCGCTACAACCTCGAGCGCGAGGGCTACGAGGTGAGTGCGGCTGCCGACGGCCGGGATGCGATCGAGCGCTTCCGTGCCGAGGCGCCGTCGCTCGTGATCCTCGACCTGATGCTGCCCGAGCTGTCCGGCCTCGACGTGTGCCGGCTGATCCGGGCTGAGTCGAACGTGCCGATCATCATGGTGACCGCGAAGGACTCCGAGGCCGATAAGGTGACCGGCCTCGAGCTGGGGGCCGACGACTACGTCACGAAGCCGTTCTCGGTGCGAGAGCTCGTCTCCCGCGTGCGCGCGAATCTCCGACGCGCTCGCCCCTCGGGGGTGCAGGCGGAGGAGGAGATCATCGTCGGGGGGTCGGTCCGGATGGACGTCGCGCGGCATGAGGTCACCGTGCGGGACGAGCTGGTCTCCCTGCCGCCGAAGGAGTTCGAGCTCCTTGAGATCTTCCTTCGCCGGAAGGGACGTCTGCTGACCCGCGACCTCCTGATCGACGAGGTCTGGGGTCCCGGGTACTACGGCGACACCCGCACGCTGGACGTGCATGTGAAACGCCTGCGCCACAAGCTCGAGCAAGACCCCCACCACCCCGTCCACCTGCTGACCGTTCGTGGCCTCGGCTACAAGTTCGCCGACTGAGCCGAGCGTTGGACACCCGCGCTTCCGACAGATAGGTTGCCTGCGCAGCCCGCGGATAGCGGGAGGCGAAGGGGGCGCCGGGCGTCGTGCCGTACCAGGTGATCCCGCGGGAGCGGGCGTTCTTCGACCTGTTGGAGCAGGCGGCCGAGGGCGTGGCCCAGGCCGCCCGCGAGCTGCGGTCGCTCATCGACGAGTTGGAGGAGACGACCGACCGGACCCGCACGATCCGGGACCTCGAGCACGCGGGCGACGACCTCACGCACCAGATCATGGCGTTGCTGAACCGCACGTTCGTGACGCCGGTGGACCGTCAGGACATCCATCAGTTGGCCTCATTCCTCGACGACGTGCTGGATTCGATCGACGCGGTGGCCGAGCTCCTCGTCCTGCACCGGATCGCCGCTCCGCTCCCGCAGTTCCGGCTCCAGGCCGACGTCCTGGTGGGCGCCACCGGTGCCGTCACGCGGGCGATGGTGGGCCTCCGATCCCTCACGCCCACCCCGCGCGTCATGACCGAGATCGTGCGGCTGGAACGTGACGGCGACCACGTGTACCGCAACGCCGTGGCAGCGCTCTTCTCAGGGGACTTCGGCGCGATGGACGTCCTGAAATGGAAGGACATCCTGGACGAGATGGAAGAGGCGATCGACCGTTGCGAGGATGTCGCCAACGCGGTGGAATCGATCGCCCTGAAGTTCGCGTGATGCGATGAGCCTCACCGTCGTCCTCATCATCGCCGTCGCCCTCGCGTTCGACTTCTTCAACGGTTTCCACGACGCGGCCAACTCGATCGCCACCGTCGTGTCCACCCGCGTCCTGACGCCGAGAGCGGCCGTGGCCTGGGCAGCGTTCTTCAACTTCGCGGCGTTCCTGATCTTCGGCACGGCGGTGGCGGCCACGATCGCCAAGGACGTGGTCCAACCGGACGTGCTCACGAACGCGGTGATCTTCGCCGGGCTGATCGGCGCGATCGCGTGGGACCTCATCACGTGGTGGTTGGGGCTGCCCACCAGCTCCTCGCACGCGTTGGTGGGCGGGATGGCCGGTGCCGCCGTCGCCTCCGCGGGGTGGGAGGCGCTGATCGCCTCGGGCCTGCAGAAGATCGCGGTGTTCATCGTGCTCTCGCCGATCATCGGGTTCCTCGTCAGCTTCACGCTGATGGTGACCGTGTACTGGGTGTTCCACCGCTACAAGAGGGTCGACAAGCTGAACCGCGGCTTCCGCAGGATGCAGCTGGTCTCGGCCGCGGCGTTCAGCCTCGGGCACGGCGCGAACGACGCCCAGAAGACGATGGGCGTGATCCTCGCGCTCCTGATCGCCAACGACGTCGTCCCGGCGAACTCCTCGGTGCCACTGTGGGTCGTGCTGTCGGCGCACACCGCGATCGCACTCGGCACGCTGTTCGGAGGGTGGCGGATCGTCCACACGATGGGGTCCAAGATCACGAAGCTCCAGCCCGTCGGAGGGATGTGTGCCGAGGCCGGAGCCGCCGTGACGCTGTTCTTCACCGCCAGTCAAGGCATCCCGGTGTCCACGACCCATACGATCACCGGCGGGATCGCCGGCGTGGGCAGCACGCAGCGCATGTCGGCCGTGCGATGGGGCATCGCGAGCCGTGTCGTCTGGGCCTGGATCTTCACGATCCCGGGCGCGTTCGTGGTGGCGTGGCTCGCGTACCAGCCGCTGAGGTGGTTCCAGTGAGGATCGGTCGGCGCCCGCTGTTCTTCGCCGCCCTGTGCGTCGTATGCCTGGTGATCCTTCCCTTCACGCCCGCCGAGTACCGCTGGGTCAACCTGTCGATGGCCGGGCTGGCGCTGTTCTGGGCGATCGCCATCGGCCTCGAGGACATCCTGGCGGGACGGCGGGGCAGCAACTCCGACGACGTCTGAGCGCTCGAGAAGCTCAGGCGTGCTTGAGGACGGTCGACTCGATGATGTTCGCGACGTTCTCCAGGCCGTCGAGCGCCTCCTCGAGGTTCTCGATAACCTCCTTCCAGCGAAGGACGTCCATCGCGCGGTGATCGCCAGAGAACAGATCGGCGACCGCGTACCGGTACAGCTTGTCCCCTTCGCCCTCGAGGGTGTTGATCTCGATCCAGTAGGGCTCCAGCACCGAGCGGTCCATGCCTCGCAGGTGCTTGATCGCCTCTTCGGTCTGCACCGCGGCGCGGGCGAGCACGTCGACCTGCGCCTTCATCTGCTGGAGCGGCTCCTCGATGTGGTGCAGCAGGAACAGGCTGGCGACCGCCTCCATCGCGTCCAGCACGTCGTCCAGGGCCGCGGCCAGCTGGTAGATGTCCTCGCGGTCCATCGGGGTGACGAAGGATGTGTTCAGGCGCCGGATGATCGCGTGCGTGAGCTCGTCGCCCTCGTGCTCGCGGTCCTGGATCCGGCGGACCTTCAGGTCGACGTCCTGATAGTCATCGATCAGGTCCTTCAGGAGGTCGGCGGTCTCGCGGAGGTTCCGGGCCGCGCCGATGAACAGGTCGAAGAACGCCTCGGCGCGCTGTGAGATCTTCAGCTTCACGGATGCCTCCTGCCCCTGTGCATCCGTAGCACACCACATCCGGCGGGCGGTGGCACCCGTCTCGCCCCTTGTGCGGTGTCGAGCGCAGCGGGTAGCATCCCTGGGCACCCAGCCTGGGACGATGTACGGATGACGGAGGCTCCCCCGATCCTGCCAGCAGCACCTGAGTCCCGGTTCCTGAACCGGGAGCTGTCCTGGTTGGAGTTCAACGCGCGGGTGCTGCATCTGGCGGAGGACGAGACACTCCCGCTCCTTGAGCGCCTCAAGTTCCTCGCGATCTTCTCGACCAACCTGGACGAGTTCTTCCAGATCCGCGTCTCCGGGCTGCGGGAGCAGGTCGAGGCCGGGGTCGTGGGCCCGCGAACGCCAGAGGGCATGAGCCCGGCCGAGCAGCTCCGCGAGATCCGCGAGCGCTGCGTGGATCTCCTGACTCGCGCAGACGGTATCTACGTGGACCTCCTGCCACGGCTCGACAAGGAGGGCATCAGGATCGTCGGCCTGGAGGACATGAGCGAGGAGGACCTCGCGTTCATCGCCGAGTCGTTCCAGGAGCGCATCTTCCCCGTTCTCACCCCGCTGTCCGTCGATCCGGCCCATCCCTTCCCGTACATCTCCAACCTCTCGCTGAACCTGGCCGCCATCGTGCGCGACCCCGTGACGGGGGTGAACCGATTCGCCCGCGTGAAGGTGCCGCCGCTGCTCCCTCGCTTCGTCGAGATGTCCGACGGTGAGCGGTTCGTCCCGATCGAGGACGTCATCGCGGCCCATCTGGACTCGCTGTTCCCCGGGATGCAGATCGTCTCCCGACACGTGTTCCGGGTGACCCGCGACGCCGACGTCGAGGTCGAGGAGGACGAGGCGGAGGACCTCCTCCAGGCGATCGAGAGCGTCCTGTGGCGCCGCCGCCGGGCCGCGAGCCCCGTCCGCCTCGAGATCGATCGCTCGATGACCCACGACGTGCTCGAGCTGCTCGCCCGCGAGCTGGACCTGGATCCGGCGGACGTGTACGTGTTCCGCGGACTGCTGGACCCCTCGGGCCTGTGGGCGATCTACGGGCTCGATCGGCCCGACCTCAAGTCGGACGTCTGGACGCCGGTCACGCAGCCGCGACTCGCGGCCGAGGAGGGTGAGCCGGACCTCTTCGAGGTGCTGCGTGCCGGAGACGTTCTGGTCCACCACCCGTACGACTCGTTCACGACCTCGGTGGAGGCGTTCCTCGACCAGGCGGCCCACGACCCGGCGGTGCTGGCGATCAAGCAGACGTTCTACCGGACGTCGGCCCAGGAGAGCTCGATCATCCAAGCCCTCGTCCGTGCGGCGGAGGGCGGCAAGCAGGTCGTGGCGCTCGTCGAGCTGAAGGCCCGCTTCGACGAGGAGGCCAACATCACGTACGCGCGGGCGCTCGAGGAAGCGGGCGTCCATGTGGCTTACGGCGTGGTGGGTCTCAAGACGCACGCGAAGATCTCGCTGGTCGTCCGCCGCGAAGCGGGCGGGATCCGCCGATACGCGCACGTCGGCACCGGCAACTACAACCCGGTGACCGCGAAGCTCTACGAGGACCTCGGTCTGCTCACCGCCGACCCCGAGATCGGAGCCGACCTCACCGACCTGTTCAACGTGCTGACCGGCTACAGTCGCCAGCGCGAGTACCGGCGTCTGCTCGTCGCCCCGTACGACCTGCGCCCCAAGCTCCTTGAGCTCATCCACCGCGAGTCCAGGCCGGGCGGCAGGATCGTGATGAAGATGAACAGCCTCGTGGACGCCGACATGATCGATGCCCTCTACGCGGCGTCGCAGGCCGGTGCCGACATCGATCTCGTCGTTCGGGGCATCTGCTGCCTGCGTCCGGGGGTGCCGGGGCTCTCCGACCGGATCCGTGTCCGCTCGCTCGTGGGACGGTACCTGGAGCACTCGCGGATCTTCCGGTTCGGCCGTCGTCGAGCCGGTTACGACCACTACTTCGGCTCGGCCGACCTCATGCCGCGCAACCTCGATCGACGGGTGGAGGCCCTCACACCGGTCCTGGACCCGGCGCTCAAGCTCCGCCTGGACAAGGTCCTTCGGGTCGCGCTGCAGGACGACTCGCTGGCCTGGCGGCTGCGCTCGGACGGCACGTGGACGAAGGTGCACGGCCGGAAGGGGTTCGATTCTCAGGTGCAACTGCACGAGCTGGCGCTCGAGCGCGCGACGAGACGTCGATGACCGAGGAGCGCGAGGTGAAGCTGGCCGCTCCGCCGGCGTTCACCCTGCCGGACCTGGCGGCGGTGGACGGACTGACGGTCGTTCCGCACGAGCCGCAGCGGTTCCAGACCGTGTACGTGGACACCTCCGACCTGCGCGTGGCGCGCTGGGGGTGCAGCCTTCGCCACCGCGAGCCCGAGGGGTGGACGACCAAGCTCCCGCCGACCCTGGCGGGCTTGCTGCTCGTGCGCGGTGAGCACGTCTTCCCGGGTGATGTGCGCAGGGTCCCGCCGGGCGCCGCCGATCTGCTGCTCGCCTACACCCGCGGGGAGGACCTCCGGCCCGTCGTGCGGCTCCGGACGGTCCGGCGGCGGATCGAGCTCGGCGACGTGGACGGGACGCCGGTCGGCGAGGTCGTCGACGACGAGGTCTCGGTCATGGACGGGGCGCGCGTGGCGGCCCGGTTCCGCGAGGTCGAGGTGGAGATCCTGCCGGACGTCCCCGAGGCCACGGCCGAGGCGGTCGTGTCGGCGCTCGTGGAGGCCGGCGCTGAGCCGACCGATGGCACGCCCAAGTACCTCCGCGCGCTCGGAGCTCGGGTGTCCTCGACGCCTGAGGTCGCCGTGCCCGAGCTCGGATCCGACGCCTCGGTGGAGGAGGTGATCCGGGGGGCGGTCGCGAACTCGGTCGTCCGTCTGTTCCGTCACGACGCCGGCGTGCGCCTGGGTGAGGACGCCGAGGACGTGCACGCGGCCCGGGTCGCGACCCGGCGGCTCCGCTCGGACCTGCGGACGTTCCGCGACGTCATCGACCCGGACTGGGACGCCTCCCTCCGGGATGAGCTGGGCTGGCTGGGCGGGGAGCTCGGCACCGTCCGGGACCTGGACGTCCAGCTCGATCGTCTGCGGAGCCGTGTCGCGATGCTGCCCGAGGAGGACCGCGCCAGCGGCGACCGCCTCGTCGACGGCCTGGTCCGCCGTCGGGAGGAGGTCCGCGTGCACCTCCTCGAGGCGATGCGATCGGATCGGT
>Ga0315275_10002847_pt1 | contig 15800 bp, 12 predicted proteins | sample YL17G03_0_MG_FD_205557 | JGI IMG/M metagenome (GOLD analysis project Ga0315275, IMG submission 205557) | Sediment microbial communities from Yellowstone Lake, YNP, Wyoming, USA - YL17G03_0 | ecosystem: Environmental > Aquatic > Freshwater > Lake > Sediment | place: USA: Wyoming | collected... | reverse complement strand
CATTCACCTGACCCGGCACACAGATCTGCGGCGGCGCCTCATCTTCCTGGAGAACTACGACGTGCACATCGCGCGCCAGATGATCTCCGGCTGCGACATCTGGCTGAACAACCCGCGCCGTCCGCTGGAAGCCTCGGGGACGAGCGGCCAGAAGATCGGCTGCAATGGCGGTTTGAACTTCAGCATCCTGGACGGGTGGTGGCGCGAGGGCTACGACGGGACCAACGGCTTCGCCATCGGCGGCGACTCCAACCCCGATTCGATCGAGGAGCAGGACCGGCGCGACGGCGATAACCTGTATCAGGTTCTCACCGAGCAGGTCATCCCCTGCTTCTATGAACGTGACGAGTACGGCATTCCACGCCGGTGGATCGGGATGATCCGGCGCGCCCTGGCAACCCTCGTCCCTCAGTTCAACACCTGGCGCATGGTCCAGGAGTACGTTCACAAGTATTACCAGCCCGCGCAGAGCCCGGATCTCAAGTAAGGCCGGGGCGACATACGGTAGGGGCACGGCGTGCCGTGCCCCTGCACGACCGAGCTCGTGGCTCCATTCTGCGTTTTTCTGCTTGGCCGCGCGCCCGAAGCCTCCCGGCGCTGCCGCGGTCCCTTCCCGCCTGCCCACACACAATTGAACGGCCCGTTGAAGAGTGATAGCATCAGCCCGTCCGAATTGCCTGCGAGATCGCCTCCGGGCATGAAAATGAACAGGATCAGAGGAGGGGGGTCCGCGCCGCGCTGCGGGTGGCCGGGCCAAGCGTATGCCTGAGTTACGACACGATCCGATTCAGAAACGCTGGGTCATCATTGCCACGGAAAGAGGCCGGAGGCCGGACGATTTCCCGGTCAGGAACGATCCGCATTCCGAGGGTTTCTGCCCCTTCTGCGAGGGGAACGAGAGCAAAACCCCGCCGGAGATCGCCGCCATTCGCAGCAACGGCAGCGGCCGCAATCAACCGGGATGGCAGGTACGCGTGGTGCCCAACAAATTCCCGGCACTCCGTATCGAGGGGGAGCTGGAGCGAAAGGGTGTCGGCGTCCACGACAGGATGAACGGCGTCGGCGCCCACGAGGTCATCATCGAGACGCCGAGGCACGACCTGAACCTGGCCGACGCTCCGGTGGAGCACATCAAGCAGGTCATCTGGATGTACCGCGAACGGCTGGTCGACCTGCTGCGCGACCTGCGCCTGAAATACATCCTGATCTTCAGGAACCACGGGGACGCGGCGGGCGCCTCGCTCGAGCACCCGCACACCCAGATCATTGCCACACCTGTGACGCCGCTGGCCATTTCCCAGGAATTGATGGCGGCCAAGGAACACTTCAAGCAGAAGGAGCGCTGCCTTTTCTGTGACGTCCTGCAGCAGGAGATCGAGTCGCGCGAACGCATCGTGGTCGCGACCGAACATTTCGTCGCGCTTACTCCCTTCGCTTCGCGCTTCCCCTTCGAGATTCTGCTCGCGCCGCGCCATCACCATCACAGCTTCGCGGAAATCAGCGACGACATGATTCATCACCTGGCCTGCGTGCTCAAGGAGGTGTTGCTGCGGATCAAGAAATGTCTGAACGACCCCCCCTATAATTTCCTGATCCACACGATTCCCAACATCAAGGTCCGACCCCGGCGTCGCGACTACTGGGACACGATCGAATTGGATTTTCACTGGCACATCGAGCTGATGCCCCGCCTGACCCGGATTGCAGGCTTCGAATGGGGCACCGGGTTTTATATCAACCCCACCGCTCCGGAAGAGGCGGCAAAATACCTCCGTGAAGTGGACCTTTGAAAACTAAAAACTCGGGGTCTGACCCCGAGTTTTTAGTTTTCAGAGCGGATCGGCCGAAAAGCGTTCCTATGGGAGACGGGCCATTGAACATCATGATGTTCGCAGCAGAGGCCGTTCCCTATGTAAAGGTCGGCGGGCTCGCCGACGTGGTCGGAGCGCTGCCCCGGGCGCTCGAGAAGCTGGGCGCCCAGCCCGCGGTCGTGATTCCCGCCTACAAGGACATCCATCATGAACGCCACGGGATCCGTCCGTTCGCACCCCTCCCGGGGTTTGATGTCCCCATGGGGCCGCGCATTGAACGGGCCGAGATCTTCCACACCCGGGCGCCGGATACCGGGATCGACGTGTTCCTGATCGGATGCCGCGACTATTTTCTCCGCGACGGAATCTACGACAATCCGGTCACGGGCGAGGGGTTCGTCGACAACATGCAGCGGTATGTCTTCTTCATGAAGGCCGGCCTTGCGCTGCTGCAGAGGCTGGGCCGCCATGCCGACATCCTCCACTGCCATGATTGGCAAACGGCGCTTATTCCCGGTTTCCTGCGCACGAACCTGCAGCATGATCCTGCGTTCGCGAGGACCGGGAGCCTCTTCACCATCCACAACCTGGCTTACCAGGGCGTTTACCCGAAGCACGCGCTGTACTGGGCGGGCATCAATACACGTCATCACCACCTCGGTTCGCCCTTCGAATTCTATGGTCAGGTTAATTTCATGAAGGTGGGAATCGAGTGTTCGGACATGCTGAATACCGTGAGCGAATCTTATGCTCTCGAGATTCGGTCCGGACCGGAGCACGGAAACGGGCTGGAAGAGGTCCTGAAAAACAGGGAGAAAGACCTCCACGGCATCATCAATGGAATCGATTACGCGGAATGGAACCCCGAAACCGACCCGCACATACCGGCGCGCTTCACGCGTGAGGATCTCTCGGGGAAATCCCGATGCAAAGCGGAAGTTCTCAGGCGTTTCGGTCTGCCGGAAACCAACGCGAGATTCCCGCTGATCGGAATGGTTTCGCGCCTCGCGGATCAGAAGGGTTTTGATCTGCTGAAACACGCCGAGGCGGAATTGGCCGGACTGGATTTGAGCCTGGTGGTCCTCGGCCGCGGTCAGCGCCGGTACCACGACCTGCTGGCGCACCTGGCCGCGCGCTACCCCGATCGAATCGCCGTAAAAACGGATTTTGACGATCCTCTGGCACACACGATTTACGCGGGATCGGACCTGCTTCTCGTGCCTTCTCAATACGAGCCTTGCGGTCTGAATCAGCTCATTGCCTTGCGCTACGGCGCTGTCCCGCTCGTCCGGGCTACCGGCGGGCTGGTGGACACCGTAAAGGATTACGATCCGCGGGAAGAAACCGGAACCGGATTCCACTTCAGGCAGTATTCCGCGCACGATCTGACGAACGCCCTGCGCCGGGCCCTAGAGCTTTATTCGACCCCCGAACGCTGGCGCAGGCTGATTCGAAGAGGCATGGCCGAGAACTGGTCCTGGGAGGAATCGGCGCGCAGGTATATGGAGATTTATCAGAGCATTTACGAACGAAGGAAGCACTGAGGAAGGAGCGGAACAAGCGGCTTCGTCAATGATTGTCGAGGTGCAGACCATGAACCCCCAGAACGAATCCGCGGGCGGCCCGCAGGAACGACGGATTGCCGATTTGACAATCCTCTACGAGGTGAGCCGCGCGCTTCAGAACACCCTGAATGAAGAAGTGGTGCTTTATACGATCCTTGTCGGCGTCACTCACGGACGCGGGCTCGGGTTCAACCGCGCATTTCTTCTTCTGATCGATCCCGCCGGGCAGGCGCTCGAGGGCCGTCTGGCGATCGGGCCATCCTCGCCGGAAGAAGCATCCGTCATCTGGCAGGAACTGCGCGATCAGCATCGGAGCCTCGGCGAACTGCTGCAGCAGGTCCCTCTCATAGCCATCAAGAGGGATCTGCGGGTGAATCAAATCGTCGAGCAGTTTCGCGTCCCTCTCTCCGATCCGCAGCACCCGCTCCCGCAGATGGTGCGTTCCCACACCCCGTGCCTCGTGACGGGAGGCGCCGTCAGTCCCCGCGGCCTGCCGATCGATGCCCATACCCTCGGGCTGCTCGGCACAGCCGATTTCGCCGCGGCGCCGCTGTTTCTGGCCGATCACGACATCGGGCTCCTGCTCGCCGACAATGCCATCACGCGCGCGCCGATCGAGGCGGACAGCCTTCGGCTGCTGCAGATCTACGCCCAGGCGGCCAGCACCGCCATCCAGAATGCGGCCCTCTACCGCCAGCTTACCGAGAGAATCACGGAGTGCGAGCGCGCCAACCGGGTTCTGCGTGAAAGCCAGCGGCAGCTTCTCCATGCCGAACGCCTCTCAACCATCGGAAAGATGGCCGCCCTCCTGGCCCATGAAATCCGCACTCCTCTCGTCTCCATCGGAGGATTCGCCCGCAAGCTCCTGCGCACGACAGAAGAGGGCGACCCCAGGCGGGAAGAGCTGACGATCATCGCGGAGGAGACCGGCCGCATCGAGTTGATGATCGGGGAGGTGCTCGGTTACAGCAAGGCCGCCAAGCTGGAGTTGGAGGATACGGACATCAATGCCCTTCTGCGCAGCGTGCTTGCCGCCTTGAATGAGACATTGCAGAGGGCCTCGGTCCGGCTCGTATTCGGACTCGATCCGTCGCTGCCGCCTGCGCTGGTCGACAAATTTCAGCTCCGGCAGGCACTGATCAATCTGATCACCAATGCTGTGGATGCAATGCCCGGCGGCGGATCCCTGACCGTGACGACGGCATCCGACCGGGATTTTCTGGAGATCGGGATCGCCGACACGGGAATCGGTATCGCGCAGGAGCACTGGGACAAACTGTTCGCTCCCTTTTTTACGACCAAGTCTTCGGGCACAGGCCTCGGGCTGGCGATCGTTTCACAGATCATCGAAAATCACAAAGGATCATTGCGTTTCGAAAGCGCCCCCGGACAGGGCGCCTCTTTCCACATCAGGCTGGCCCGGCGCCCCGGGATTGCCGCGCATGATGTCGTGGTTCCAGCCGAAACACAACGCTAAGGGTTACCGCCATGAAAACCATTCTGATAGTCGACGACGACAGAAATATTTGCAGGCTATACCAGGAGGAGCTCGAGGCGGAAGGTTATCATATCGCGCTCGCGGCGAATGGCCGGGAAGCCCTGGACCTCGTGTCCAGAGAAATGCCGGACCTGATCCTGATGGATGTGCGGATGCCGGAAATGGACGGGCTCGAGGCCATGGCGCGCCTCTTGCGGAAACACGGCGGCGTGCCGGTTCTGCTCAATACCGCCTACTCCAGCTATCAGGACAACTTTCTCACCTGGGCCGCCGAGGGATACCTCATCAAGTCTTCCGACCTCGGCCCCATGAAGAAAAAGATCCGCGAAATTCTGGCCGCGTGACCTGCCGGCCCGATTCGAGGCCCTGTAGCGGAGGTGAACGGGACTCGAAGGACAACCCCTGAAGGTCTCCGGATTCCCGGCGCAGGCGCCTTTAATTATTCCACAGCTTGTTGACGGTGTGTTGGGGGGTTATAATCCCGATGGAACGAAGCAACTTCCTATTTCTCACATCTCACTCGGCTCAAAAGGGGGCTGCCTGTGTTGGAGTGGCTTTTGCAGACAGTTCGCATTGACAGGGTGAGCAGCAAGGCGCGCCGCCTCTGCCGCGGCAACCCGGACGAGCGGCGGGCCGCGGAGCGGGAGCTGTCACAATCGCAGGATGCAAGGGCAATACCCGCGCTCTTGCCCTATCTGGCAGATCAGGACGCGTTGGTCCGCGGGCGCGCGGCCCAAGGCCTCTCATTGATCGGAGGGGCTCAGGCTGCCGAGGGTCTTGTCAAAGCGCTGTGGGACGTAAGCGACCATGTCCGCAAAATCGCGGCAGGAGGTCTGGACCGCCTTCAGTGGCGCCCCGGCGATGACGCCCTGGGTGCGCTCTATGCATTCGCCGGCGAGCGGGAGGCTGCGCAGAAGGAGTTCGGCCGCCGAGGCCCGGGGATCACCCCCGCGCTGATTCCGCTCTTGCGCCACGCGGCTGGCAGCGTCCGCGGCGCCGCGGCGCGCTTTCTCGCCGCACACGGGGATCAACGCGCGATCGAGCCGCTGACAGGAGTCCTCAATCATCCGGAAAAGGAGGTTCGGCTGGCCGCGGCGCTTGCCCTCGGGAAGCATGGGGACAAGCGTGCCGTGGAACCGCTGATCGAACTCCTGAAGGACGAGAACATGGAAATCCGGATTGCCGCCGCGGAGGTCATCGGAAACTGCGGAGACGCGCGGGCGGTAGAACCGCTGCGGCGGGTGCTCAAAGACGACTACATGGAAGTCCGCGTGGCGGCGGCGGAAGCCCTCGGCAAGTGCGGAGACAGGAATGCCGTGGAACCGCTGATACAGGCGTTCAAGGACAACCCCTGGGATGCGCATGTTCAGGGAGCGGCGACCAGGTCGCTGGGTCTGATCGGGAAATCCCGGGCGCTGGTGCTGCTGCAGGCGGCGCTCGAGGATCCTTCGGCGAATGTCCGGCGTTCCGCCGCGGACGCCCTTGGGGCGCTCGCCGATGCGCGCGCAGTCGATCTGCTGGTGCCGTTGCTGGAAGACGCCGACGTCGAAGTGCGCGGGGAGGCGTCGGCCGCGCTGATTCGACTGGGCGCCGCGGATCGGGTCCTGGCGCGGGCGGCGGACCTGGGATCTTCGCTCCTGGTAGGCATAGCGCAGAAGCTTCCGGACACAGAGAAGGTCGAGCTTCTCCTGAGGCTGTTGACTCAGGGGCTCGCAACCAACAAAATGCCTGAACTGTGCAGCGCGCTGGGGGCGGCAGGGGATGAAAGGGCGGTGGTGCCTCTTCTTGCCTGTGTGTCCAACAGCTGCGCGGCGAAGGATGCAGCCGACGCCCTGCAGAAGATTTTGGGACGCTGCGCTCCCGGTCTCTCCGAGGAAGTGCTGAGGCTGATCAGCAGCCTCGTGGTGGTCGTCGACCTGGGCAGAACTCAGGATCCGTCGGCTGCCGACATGCCGGCCGGCGTTTCCGGCTTCCCGGATCTCGGCGTTCTCAAGCAGCTGGCCCTGCAGGAATTGGATCGACGGAACCCGGGAATCGACCGTTAGCAGGCTGCCTGGCGCCTCTCACGGGTACAGGAAGAATGGAAGCGCCGTTACCCGCGATACCCGGGGATCGCTCCGAAGCTCCCAGCCGGGTTCGGGAGCGCGGCGCCAATTTTCGCACGGCCGGCTTTGCGCGGCCGGCCGAGGCATAATCCGGAATGACCATGATAGATAAAGCCCGTTTCCTGCAAACGACGAAACTTCTTTCCTCCGCACCAGCGGCCCTGCTCGAGCGTATTGCGTCGGAGATGGAGGTTCTTCCGGCTGCGGCGAGCCAGGTGGTATGCCGCGAAGGCGAACCGGGCGACGCGCTATATTTCATCGCCGAGGGCGAGGTGCGGGTCGAGAAAGAGGGGAAAACCATCGTCTGCCTGCATCCCCCGGAGTGCGTGGGCGAATTCTCCCTGATCGATGATCTTCCGCGCAGCGCCACGGTCGTCGCCGAACAGGATTCCGTGCTCCTGAAATGGGACCGGCGATGCTTCATCCGGGCGCTGGCGGAATCCCCCGAAATCAAGGACGGCATCTTCAAGATCCTCACCTTCCGGCTTCGGGAGGACGGATTCCGCCAAGTCATGGAAGCGGTTGAGCGGGAACGGCTGCGGCAGGACCTCCGGCGGGCGCATGAGATCCAGATGGCCATGCTGCCGGGCGGAGAACTTCGGAACGAGCATGTGGAGATCTGCGGTTGTTGCCGTCCCGCAGACCAGGTCGGGGGCGACTACTTCGACTACTGTCTGCTCGAGGGAAGCAAGACCGCTTTGATTCTTGGCGACGCGACCGGCCATGGATTCTACTCCGGCCTCTTCGTCGCGATGGCGAAGAGCTGCCTGCACAACCAGCTGAGAACGGACCACGCGCCGTCCCGCGTGATGGAGGCCATGAATCGGACTCTGTCGCTGACGTTGCACTCGTTTCGACTTATGAGCTGCTGTTTCATCGTGTTCGACCCCGCGGCAGAGGCCCTGGCCTACTGCAACGCGGGTCATCCCCCGCCGTACCTGTTCAGCCGGCAGACCCGGCAGCTTCAGAAACTGAATTCCACGGATACACTGCTCGGCATGCCCAACGCCGAAAACGCCCTGTTCAGCAACAATCCGGCGGAGTGGCGCCCGGGAGACACGCTGCTGCTCTATTCGGACGGCATCACCGAAGCGCGCAATTCCGATGAAGAGGAGTTCGGCAGCGAGCGATTGGAAGAGGTTCTCCTGAAGAGCATCGACGAATCGCCGCAGCGGATAATGGAGTCGATACTCGACGCTGTTTCCCGGCACAGCAGTCAAAGGAGCCAGGACGACGATATCACCATCGTCGTGGCGCGCGCACTTTAAGCACCATTTTCTGAGTGCGGCGGCATGACGCCGCTTTCTGAGTGCGGAATTCGGATTGCGGAATTGGGATCAGGCAATGATGCGGATCGGTGCCTGATCAGGAATCCCCCTGGGAAGAGCACCCAAAGTCAGCGGAAGATTTCAATCCGCATTCCGCAATCCCCATTCCGCAATTGGAAATCCCGCGAAGCGGGACGCACTCCAAAGACCAGACAGTAGGGAGATGCGCTGGGAAGAAATACGCTATCGCCACTGGATCACCAGCGCCTTCGACCACCTGCTGACCGTCGAGACCAGTTGCAATTTTTACTGGGGCAGCCGGTGGGTGCACCGGTCGTTCGACGATCTGGAGCAAACCTACCACCTGCTCGATATGGCCATGGCCAGGCTGCGACAGGGCGAGTAGAATTTCTGCAGGACGCGCGCTCGGGGATTCTGCCCCGGGCGACTCGAGCGGCGGAACGGAAGGACCGCGTCGGTTTCCATCCTCACACACTGACGGTCTGAGAAAGAGAAAACGATGTACATCGTGATGGTTTCGTCGGAGTGCGCCCCGGTCGCCAAGGTGGGCGGGTTGGGCGATGTCGTTTTCGGATTGAGCCGGGAACTGGAGATCCGCGGCAATTCCGTGGAGATCATCCTGCCCAAGTACGATTGCCTGCGCTACGACCAGATCTACGATCTGCAGCTTGCCTACAAGGATCTGGCGGTTCCCTGGTATAGCCAGGCGGTTTATTGCACCGTCTATTTCGGCTTCGTGCACGGGCGCAAGTGCTTCTTTATCGAACCGCACTCCGAGCAGAACTTCTTCCACCGCGGCGTTTTTTACGGTCACCGTGACGACGACCAGCGTTTCGCCTTCTTCTGCCGCGCCGCGCTGGAATTCATGCTCAAGACCGGCAAGCAGCCCGAGATCATTCATTGCCACGACTGGCAGACCGGCCTGGTCCCCGTGCTGCTTTACGAGATTTACCAGCAACTGGGCATGACCCGGCCGCGCGTGTGTTACACGCTTCACAACCTGCAGCATCAAGGTGTGACGGGGGAGCACATACTCCGAGCCACGGGTTTGAACCGGCATCCCTATTTCTTTCACCAGGACCGCCTCCAGGACAATTTCAATCATGCCGCGATCAACCTGATGAAGGGCGGCATCGTGTACTCCAATTTCGTCACTACGGTTTCTCCCCGCTACGCCTGGGAAATCATGAACACACCCCAGAACCACGGTTTGGGGCACACGATCCACGTCCATCGCGGCAAGATCGGCGGGATACTGAACGGGCTGGATTACGAAATCTGGAACCCCGGGACCGACCACCACATTCCTCGCCAGTACGGGATTGAAACGCTGGACGACAAGTACGAAAACAAGAAGGCGTTGCGGCAGCGGCTCTGGCTGCGGGACTCGCTCAAACCGATTGTCTGTTATGTCGGCCGGTTGGACCACCAGAAGGGGGTCCCGCTGATCACACACGCCGTTCACCATTGCCTCCAGAACGGCTGCCAGTTCGTGCTGCTCGGAGCCAGCGCGGACGGCCGTATCGCCCAGCATTTCTGGAACCTCAAGCACCAATATAACAACAATCCCGACTGCCACCTGGAGTTGAGTTTCAACGAAGAGCTGTCGCACCTGATTTATGCCGGCTCGGACATGATCGTGGTTCCGAGTCTGTTCGAACCGTGCGGACTGACCCAGATGATCGGGCTCAGGTACGGCACGGTGCCCGTTGTCCGCACGACCGGAGGGCTCACAGATACCGTGTTCGATGCGATTTATGCCCCCATGCCTTATAACGAAAGAAACGGATACGTCTTCAACGACTTCAACGCGCCAGGCATCGAATTCGCCCTTCAGCGCGCGATCGGAATGTGGTACTCCTACCTGGAGCATTTCCGCGAGCTGATGGTGAACGGAATGCGCTGCGATTATTCCTGGAATCATCCCGGGCAGCACTACTTGAACATTTATGAACTGATCAGGGACAAGTAGGGTCCCCTTCCGGACGAGTTCCGCATGAGAAAAAGGAGGTTCCAGTGATTTCTCTTCTCTCGCTTTGGCTTCCCATTGTCGTTTCGGCCGCGATCGTTTTCGCGGTCAGTTCCATCATCCACATGATGTTGCCTTACCACAAATCGGACTTTGCCCGGCTGCCGGACGAAGACAAAGTCATGGAAGAGCTTCGCAAGTTCCGGATTCCACCGGGCGACTACCAGTTCCCTCGCCCCGGCAGCATGAAAGAAATGGGAAGCCCCGAGTTCGCCGAAAAGCGCGCCCAGGGTCCCGTCGCCATCTTCACCGTGATGAAGAGCGGCCCGCCTTCCATGGGCAAGAGTCTGGCGGCCTGGTTCCTCTACAGCGTGGTCGTGGGATTTCTGGCGGCGTACATCACGAGCCGCGCCCTGGGCCCCGGCGCCCGCTACCTGTCGGTGTTCCGCTTCGCCGGCTGTACGGCGTTCATCGGCTATTCCCTCGCCCTGTGGCAGAACACGATCTGGTACAGCCGCTCCTGGAAAGCGACGCTCAAGTCGACCTTCGACGGGCTCTTATACGCGCTGCTCACGGCAGGGGTCTTCGGCTGGCTCTGGCCGACTCACTGACGGAGCTCGTCCCCGCGACGCGGGTCTTATCGCAATAGCCACTCTTCGGTCGTCGTTCAGTTCGGACCCATGAAATTGGGGAATATTGTCATTCAGGCCCGAAGGGCCGGCAATGAATCTATTGTTCCGAAATTCGGTTGTCGGGTATCTGCCTGCAAGATAAAGCGTTACATTTCCGTTCCAAGCGACCTCACATAGTCTAACAATATCAGGATCCATCTGAGCCTAATTTTAGCTTGATTTTGGGTCTTTTGAGGGTGTAAGTTTTCATTAAATGTTAATGTATGCTAGTAAATGCGTAAAATGAATAAACATACTATAATAGAGGCGCTTTATGCTTACTGGTGGTGAACAAAAGGTGATCGGTTGGCTCCGCAAGGCGACGGTGACTACCATGAAGCAGATTCGATGCCAATTTCGAATCTCCCACATGACCGTTGTGCGGGCCCTGAAAAAGTTCGGATATTACGCCAGCTACAATTACAACGCTGCGTACTACGTGCTCCGGGACGTACCTGAGTTCGATGATTGGGGGTTGTGGGCATACCGGGACGTCCGCTTTTCTCGTTACCGCACTCTGCCAGCAACCATCGTGGCGGTAGTGGAGCAAGCCCCGGCGGGACTGACCGTCGCAGAACTGGAGGAACGCCTGCAAACCAAGGCCGGCAATATGGTTTCTCGTCTGGTGAGCGAGGGCCAGATGCAACGCGAAAGGCTGTCAGGCCGTCATGTGGTTTACCTGGCGAGCAACCCGGAGCTGCGTGCGCCGCAGCTCGAGCAGCGGCAACGCCAGCTGCGGGTAGACGCAGCCCGCGACCCGACAGAGTTGCCTTCCCGATGTTCGGCGGTCGATGTCATCGAAGTTCTCCGAGCAATGATTCTCGCATCGGACGACGACCCGAATCGCCTGGCACGTCGGCTTCAAGCCGGCGGGACTCGCATCACCGCCGGCCAGGTGAAACGCGTGCTTGAACACTATGGAATGAAAAAAAACTCCGCACCTGAGGGTGGCCGAGTTGATGCAGCACATCCGGCGCACTGAGGTTGAACATATCTGCCAGGCAGCGGCTCGATCCGACGGCCTGCGCCTGGATTTCGATCCCGCAAGGGAAGGCCTTGTCGCCGCCATAGATGGCGAAGGGCCCGAGCCGGCAAGCCCGGTCCAGAAAGTTGTGCGCCGCACCGTGGTCAGCCTGCAGCACGGTCGCTTTCAGGCGTGCGAAATCATCCGCCAGCAGACGCACAGGACCGACCCGGCAATCGAGCGTTCGGCGCTGCTGCCCAACATCGTGGCGCCAGGCGGGCGCTATGCGTTCGACCTAATCTCACATGTCGGTGTGGAAAGTTACCTGCACGGCCGCAGCCTGAAGGACATCCGTCAGGAGTTGATCGACCGGCCACCCACGCTGGACATTCCCATCAGCAGCCTCTGGGACCAGCAGCAAAAGTTCCTGTTCTATTTGGGGCATCTGCACGCGCAAGCCGCACCGCTGCTGCGCCAGTACTTGGTCGAGCATGGCCCGGTGACTTGGTTGGTGGATGGCACGACTGAGCCAGGAACGCCGGTCTTCCTGGGAATCAAAGATGCCGTCCATGGCATCTCGCTGGCGAGTTGGAAAATCCCCAGCGAAAATACCGAAGATATTGCCGCGTGTCTCCAACAGGCGGCTGAACGGTATGGCCGCCCCGACCGCGTGTTGCATGATTTGAGCCCCACCATGAGCGCCGCGTGCGACCAAGCCCTGCCGGGTGTTCCCCATAGTGTCTGTCACTATCACCTGGCGAACGACATCGGTAAGGACCTCTATGAAGAACCGCAAGGCGCTCTTTGCAAACGGATGCGGGCTCTGCAGGTGCAGTTCCACTTGAAAAAACAACGATACCGTCAAACCGAGGCGCTGCGCCAGGAGTTCGACTCGCCCGCCCAGTTGATGCTGCGCAAACTGATGGATGGCGAAGCAGTGGACGTCAAGTTCAATGTGACGCTGAGCCGGGAAGTCCTGTTGGCATTTCATTTCTGGATTCTGGACTATCGCAGCGACGGGCGCCAGCGCGGGTTCCCTTTCGATCCTTACACGTTGTACCTGCATCGTCGTTTGGTGCGCGCTGGCCAAGCAGCAGATGATTTATTATCCCATCCTGAGATAACCCGACGAGTCCCGCCTGTGCTGTTCAATTTCCAGAAGGAACTGCAAAGCTACCGCAACGACGCGCAGATTACCGCCGCTGCCGACTTGTATGAGCACGCATGCTCAATGTTCACGAGGCTCCGTAATGCGTTGCGTTTGTCGGCCGAGAACATGCAGAAGCTGCGGCAACCGCACGAGTTGCTAACGGACCAGCAGCATGAAATCCAGACGGCTTTACACAGCTTGAGGGGCGAACTGCGACAGCAGGCCCAAGACGAAAACGATGCGGACCAACCATTGGCAGAAATAGTGCTGAAGCACGTGGAAAAGTACTGGCCTTACCTGGTGCCGGACCCAATGTCGGCGCAAGATGATCAATGGCACCGTACCACCAATGAATTAGAAGGTGACTGGCGCCACCTAAAACGCTGCCGCCGCCGAGCACACGGACGGGGAAACCTAACCCGCGACTTTATGGCGCTCCCCGAGGAATACACTCTTGTATTGAACCTCGAGAACGCTACCTATGTCGATTTGGTGTTTGGCGGAAGCCTTGATGCCCTCCCCTCGAAGTTGGCGGAGGTCAGTCGAGGAGCAGGTCCCTTCTATCTATGGAAACAACGTCGGTGTCCCCAACTCTTTGGCCAACTCCCTCACCGCCTTCTCCACGAGGAAAAGTTTATCCAGAACCTCATCGAGGCTTGTGAGCATCGTTGCCAATATGAAGCGGCTGCCTAGCAAGGCCTATAAGCAGCTTTCGTGCCAACCGAATTTCGGAACAATAGACGCACTGCCGGCCCTGCTAGTTGGTCCGCACCTTCGGGCCTCGCCCCAATCAGGAATTTCCGGATGCTGCATCTCCGGATGTCCCAGTAAATGCATAAACTCCAGGGGCTGCGCTAGCGCGGCCGGGGCGCGACGCGGAGCTGTGCGAGGATGCTGTTGAGTTTTTCCTTATCGGGAGGGTTGGGCACCGCTTCGAAATAGGATTCAATCTCCCGGACGGCCTCCTGGGGGCGGTTTTCCCTGATGAACAATGTGGCCAGGTGAACGTGCGCCCGGGCAGAGCTCATCGGATCGATGCTGAGCGCCTTGAGCAGCGCGGCGCGGGCCTGTTCGCGCCTGTCCAGCGCAACCTCGGCGATGCCCATGAAGTAATAGTTCGTGGGATTGCCCGGTTCTGCGTCCGTGGCGCGTTCGAGGTCCGCGATGGCATCGGCGTACCGGCCCAGCTGGAATTTGCAGGTGCCCGAGCCGCTCAGAGCCGGGCCGTAGTGCGAGTTCAGCGCTAGGGCCCGCTCGAAATCCTGCATCGCCTCAGGCAGTTTGCTCATGGCGACCAACAGATTTCCGCGCTCGGTCAGTGCCTGGAAATAGGACGGATGGAGTTCGATCGCACGGTTGAACTTCTTCAGCGCCTGATCGTACTTCCTTTCCGCCCGGAGCTTGGTCCCCTGTGCAAACGCCTTCCTGGCAGTCTTCGGAGCGTCCTGTTTCTCCTCCCCGACAGAGATCACGCCCGGCTTCTTTTCCGGTCTGGCTTCCTTCGTGATTTGAGCTCGGAGGAAGATATTGGTGGCGACCACAAAGGTCGAGGTGGCACTCAGTTCCACCACGACCGCCTCGGTGTACTGATCGGGGGCGGAGGGATTCGATGCCGTCAAATAATACCGGCCGCGCGGAAGGTCCTTGATCTCGAATCGTCCGGCGTCGTCGGAGTAAACCTGCCGATCGAAACCGGTGTGATCCGTGATGTTGACCACGGCGCGGACTGCCGGGGTGTCGTCGGGCTGCGCCACGCGGCCGTAGATCATGTAAGGACTGCGGTTGCCCTGTGCGGACAACGCCGGCGGGAGACACAGCAGTGCCAGACAGAAAAGGAGCTGCGGATTGCGGATTGCGGATTGCGGAATGAAATTCATGCTGCCTATAGTTTAGACCACCGGCAGAGATGCACAAGGGCAGTTCGCATCCGGAGGGAGCATCATGCCAATGCCGGCGGCAATGATGCCGGACACGGCGATCGGCAGATACTGCATGCGCCGCGTTGACTTGAGGTGCATCGGCCCATATTATGAGTTTTTCGAGGCTCGATGTGCACTTCATGAACTCCCGGCGCGCAACCTGGGTCTGTGTGTCTGTAATGATGGTGTCCTTAATATTTACCGGCGCCTCCAGCAGCGCACCGCCGGAGTCCGCCGGGCCGTTTACATTCGAGAACATCGCCGCTGCCTCGGGGGTGAACTACAGGGAGATCAACTACGCGACCGAAACCAAGTACCCCTTCGAGACGCTCGGAGGGGCTGTCGCCGCGCTGGATTACAACAACGACGGGTTCGTCGACCTTTTCTTCCTGAACGGAGCCCCTTCTCCGGAACATGTACGGACCGATCCGGTGTCGTTCAACCGCCTTTATAAAAACAACGGCAACGGCACATTTGCGGATGTGACCGAAGCGGCCGGGCTCACAGGGCGTGGTATAAAAGGCTACCCGCAGGGGGTCGCCACCGGCGACTACGATAACGACGGGTTCGTGGACATCTATGTCACCAATTACGGCGACAACGTCCTCTATCACAACAACGGCGACGAAACCTTTTCGAATGTAACCGCAAAAGCCGGCGTGGCCATGAGCCGGCATCCCTTCAAAGCCAGCGCCTGCTGGCTGGACGCGGACAACGACGGCACCCTCGATCTTTTTGTCACGCACTACTTCCAATGGACCTTCAAGGACAACGCCGCCGACTTTTGCGGCCAGAGGAAGCCGGGATACCGCGCCTACTGCACCCCCGATGTATTCAAACCCCTGCCCAATGTGCTTTT
>Ga0315275_10002845_pt1 | contig 15803 bp, 23 predicted proteins | sample YL17G03_0_MG_FD_205557 | JGI IMG/M metagenome (GOLD analysis project Ga0315275, IMG submission 205557) | Sediment microbial communities from Yellowstone Lake, YNP, Wyoming, USA - YL17G03_0 | ecosystem: Environmental > Aquatic > Freshwater > Lake > Sediment | place: USA: Wyoming | collected... | reverse complement strand
AATGTCGGCATTGCAATCTGCCTGGCGCTCGGCCTCGCATCCTGCTCGGCAGATGCGCCTGCTCCTGCTGCAGTCGCGGCAAAGCCAGTGCCACCTTCAGGCGAACGGCTCGTTTACCTGGTGGGCTGCGTCAACTGTCATCACCAGACCCCCAAGGAAATTCTCAACGCCCCACCGCTGCTGGTGGTCAAGAGCTACTCACTGCCGGAGTTCAGAACGTTGTTGAAAACCGGCGTTACTCGTGGCGGCCGGGATATGTATGCGCAAGGCAGCATCATGGGAATCGTCGCGCGGGAGCAGCTCTCTCATTTCACTGACGAGGAAGTGGCAGCGGTCCACGAGTTCCTGCAGAACGAGTGGACGGCGGAGCGTGCGGCCAGGGAGGAGGCAAAGATTGCCACGTTCCCGCCTCCAACTTTCATGCAGAAATGACCTTCAAGATCCATCGGGGGCGATATGCGGGTACCACCGGGCTTCAATACCGTCACGCCGTATTTCTTCGTCGATGGCGCCGCTCGTTTCCTGGGCTTCCTCGCACAGGGCCTGGGCGGCATCGAGATTGGCCGCCACATGAACGGCGACCGGATCGCCAACGCGCAGGTTCGCCTCGGAACCTCGACCGTGATGGTCAGCGAAGCGTCGGCGGCATTTCCTGCCATGCACGCTTCGTATTACCTGTACGTCGAGAACGCTGACGAGGCCATGGCCACGGCCATCGCCGCGGGGGCGACGGCGATCATGGACGTCGCCAATATGCCTTACGGCGACCGGCAAGGAGGCGTGCGGGATGCATGGGGCAACCTGTGGTGGATCTCGCAGCGCCTGATCGATGGTCCGTACTGACTCACCCGGCAACCGGCAGGGCACTAATGAGCATCAAACCGACCGGCTACTCCGGAACACCTCTCGCCAGGAAGCTTGGCATCAACGCGAACAGCCGCGTTGTCGCGATACGCGCGCCCGACGACTACGCCCAGCTGCTGGACCCAATCCCGGCCGGCGTCCTGTTCGAAACCGAGGTCTCCAGGGCCACCGACATCGTCCATGTCTTCGCCTTGCACAAGGCAGCCCTCCAGGCCGAGCTCCGGGGTCTGCGCAGTTCGATCAGGCCGGATGGCGTCGTCTGGGTGTCATGGCCGAAGAAGGCATCAAAGACGCCGACGGACATCACGGAAGACACCATTCGCGAGCTGGCCTTGCCGCTTGGCTTTGTCGACGTGAAGGTCTGTGCGGTGAGTGAGATCTGGTCCGGCTTGAAGCTGGTCATTCGCAAAGAGCTCAGGTGAGGGTGTCCTGCCAGGCGATTGACGTTCCAGCCGATGTTTGGCGAGTTATCGAAGGAGTGAATAACGATGACCAAAGGCACCGTCAGTTTTCATCGCGTGCTGCGAGCGAAACCGGAGCGTGTCTATCGCGCCTTTCTGGACCCGGACGCAATGGCGAAGTGGCTGCCGCCGTACGGCTTCACCTGTAAGGTTCATCACATGGATCCGAGGGTCGGGGGAACCTACAGGATGTCGTTCACGAATTTTTCGACCGGCCAGGGACACTCCTTCGGCGGCGAATATCGCGAACTGATTCCGTTCGAGCGGATTCAATACACGGACCTATTCGACGATCCCGGTTTGCCGGGCGAAATGAGGACGACGATTTCGTTACGAAAGGTCTCGTGTGGCACCGAAATCAGCATCGTCCAGGATGGGCTGCCAGAAGTGATTCCGGTCGAGATGTGCTATTTAGGCTGGCAGGAATCGCTCGCGCAACTGGCGACGCTGGTCGAGCCGGAGATACCCGGCTGACCCATTCGAAGCCCCGCTCATCCGCAGGAGAGTCACTGTGTCCAAACTTCTCGCAACCGTATCGGCAGTTGCAGTCGCGTTGATCGCCGGCGCGCTGCCAGGCACCAGTCTCGCTCAAGCCGCCAGGGGCGGCGACGATCTGGCAGGCGCCTGGCGCGGGGCCATGCAGTTCACCAGTGGCGCATTCGCAGAGACCAAAGATCTCGAACTCATGTATGCGTTCGCCGCAGGGGGAACGATGACGGAGTCGTCGAACTTCGATGCCATGCCACCCGTCCCCCCGGCCTACGGTGTCTGGCGCAAGGTGGGGAAGCGAAAGTACGAGGCGAAGTACCAGTTCTTCCAGACCAAAGCCGTGACGTCGGCCGATGAGTTGGTCAAGGGCGGCGGTTGGGCGCCGAACGGATACGGCATCCTGACGCAGACGTTCACACTGGCTGCCGACGGCAATACGTTCGAGTCACGCGCCACGCTGGAGATGTTCGACAGGGACGGCAAGTCGGTGCCAGGCGGCGAAGCAACGGCCAAGGGCACGAGAATTGGCTTCTAGGGCTCGGTGGACCCAGGTCGAAGTCGGGTCGTGACTCGAACTGGTACCGTAACAGCGCATCGGCACGCGACGGCGGGGGGCAGGAAATGAATTCTTCGATTGTGGAATCGCCACAGCGCTACGCACGGATTGGCGGCGTGCTGTACCTCGCGATCATCGTGCTGGGCTTGTTCGGCGAGGCGTTCGTGCGCGGCACCCTCGTCGTGTCCGGGGACGCGACGGCAACGGCCAGCGCCATTGCGGCCTCGGAGTCATTGTGGCGCGCCGGGCTGGCAGGCGACCTGCTGATGCACGTGTTCGACCTGCCGGTGATCGTGGTGCTCTATCTGCTGCTCAGGCCGGTCAGCGAGTCGCTCGCGTTGCTGGCGACGTTTTTCAACCTGATCCAGACCGCGGTGCTCGTGGCCAACAAGCTCAACCTGCTGGTTCCCATCTTTCTGCTCGGGAACGGCAGTGGCCTGGATGCGTTCTCCCCGGAGCAACTGCACGCGCTGTCCTACCTGGCCATCAATGCGCACGGGTACGGATTCGGAATCGGGCTCATTTTCTTCGGGTTCGCGTGCCTGTTCAGGGGCTACCTGATTTTCAAGTCGGGGTATTTCCCCAGGGTTCTCGGCGTGCTGATGGCGCTTGCCGGGCTGTGCTACCTGCTCAACAGTTTTGCGTTGCTGCTGGCACCGGCGCTGGCATCGGCGCTGTTTCCCTTCGTCCTCATGCCTGCTTTCGTAGGCGAGCTGTTTTTCGCCCTGTGGTTGACCTTCAAAGGCGTGAACGTCGACCAGTGGCCGCGCTGAAGTCGATGCGGTGGGTAGCGTAGCCATGCAGCCAATCCTCGCTGAAGTCATTGCCCCGACCGAACGCACAGGAGTCTGGAAATGAGCACTCCGGAAAACCCACGCCCGCCGTTCCCGCCGTTCGATGCCGAAGCGGCCGCGAAGAAAGTCCGCATGGCCGAGGACGCATGGAACACCCGTGACCCCGAGCGTGTGTCACTCGCCTACACGCCGGACAGCACGTGGCGTAACCGGGCGGAATTCCTGTCGGGTCGCGAGGCCATCAAGCAGTTCCTGGTCCGCAAGTGGGGCAGGGAGCTGGACTACCGGCTCATCAAGGAACTGTGGGCCTTTCACGGCAACCGCATCGCCGTGCGCTTTGCCTATGAGTGGCACGACGATGCCGGGAACTGGTTTCGCTCGTACGGCAACGAGAACTGGGAGTTCGACGAGCACGGATTCATGCGGCGGCGCATCGCCAGCATCAACGATCTGCCGATCCAGGCAAGCGACAGGAAGTTTCACTGGCCCCTGGGTCGTCGCCCCGATGGACATCCGTCCCTATCCGAACTGGGACTGTGATGTCACCCCTCTCCGCGACCCTTCCTGGCACCTGGAAACTGTTGTCGCGCGTCGACGTCACTGCGGCAGGCGAGCGCAGGCCCGAGCCAGCATTGGGTGAAGACCCGCTCGCGCTGCTGATCTACGACCGTGGCGGTCACTTTGCGGCGCAGTTCATGCGACGGGATCGGTCCGTCGACGTGCCGGACGGGCCGCGTGGCGCAAAGAACAACAGCCGGGCACAAGGCGGCTACGACGCGTATTTCGGCACCTACACCATCGACGACGAGCAGGGCACAGTGACCCAGCACTTGCTCGGTGCGCTGTCGCGGGAAAACGTCGGAGTCGTGCTGACCCGCGCCATGCAGGTTCACGGTGACTCGCTGGTGATCAAGCTCGATACCACGACGAGCGATGGCACTGCCGTCACGCGCACACTGACCTGGCAGCGGGTCGCCTAGAGCATGGACGCAACGACGCCGTTGTCGTCTTGGTTGCGTCGCTGGCGCCGGCTGTCCCGGGCATGCAGCCACTGCACGGGCTTTGCTGAGATGACTTTGCTGGCGCGAGTCTTTTGGCTGTCCCTGTCTGCTCTTGCGTCAGCCGCAGCGAACGGTCAGCAACCGGCCCAGATCGACCCCGTCGCGGTCTCGCCCGACCGGTTCACCGTCCTGCTCGATAATCCGCAGGTGAGGGTAGTCGAATACACCCTGCGACCGGGTGAGCGGGATCAGTGGCACACCCATCCGTCGAAAGTTTCCTACGTCGTAAGCGGCGGTCAACTGCGTATCCACCTGGCCGACGGCACGTCGTTTCTCAGCGAAGAGGCGGCGGGCACAGCGGTGTGGATGGATGCGTTACCACGTCACTACGCCGAGAACGTCGGCAAGTCCGACGTCAAGATCGTCCTGACCGAGGTGAAGTCCGCCATGGCAACGCCAGACATCGATCAAGGGCAGGTCGTCGACGCGATGCGTGCCATGTACGCAGCCGCGGCGCAGGATGACCTTGCACTGTTCCACTCGGTCACCATGCCCGGGTTCTACGCCTACGACCTCGCCAAGCGGTTCACGGGCGATGAGTTGATGGCGCTGATCAAGGGACGGCACGAGGCCGGCTTCGTCTATGTGTGGCGCGTCACCGAACCCGAAGTCCACATCGATGGCAACACGGCCTGGATCACCTACGTGAACCGCGGTTCGATCGCGGATGCTGCGGGCGCGAAGGACGTGACCTGGCTGGAGTCCGCGGTGTTGCGGAAGGACGACGGCCGCTGGCGCATCCAGTTTCTCCACAGCACGCGCGTGCCGTGAATGGAATTGCGGGCGAGGCGGTTCCAGCCTGCTTCCGCTCCCAGTCGTTCAACGAAGTCCCGTTGCCTGGGTTGCTACGTCGGGCTTGCGCGTCAACAGGTAGACCAGCGGCCCGAACGAGCCGAGCGCCAGCGTGGCGATGATCCACGGCCACACGTTGCGGCCCGTGGCCTTCGCGTCGCGCCACATCCAGACCATGACCAGGGTCAGGGCGATGACGAGGTCGATCAATACCTGCGTGCCGCCGTAAGTCTGGAAGTGCAGGGCGAAGATGCCGAAGTAGCCGTGATGCCAGAGCGCGGCCGCGCTCAGCGCACCAAACAGGATCAAGGTGACGACGATCAGGCTGCGTTGCATGATTGGGCTCCTGTGTGTGGATGCGCGCAGTGTCGGCCTGGCAGGTGATGACGGCAATTACCTGCGAGGTCATTGAATCGCCGCGGTCCTGTGGTTCAATTCGGCCATGAGCACCCTGTCCTCGACGCTGCCTGAAACTCTGCGCGAGGTCCGCAAGGCCCGCCGCATGAGCCAACTCGAACTCTCCATGCGCGTGGGCGTCTCGCAGCGGCACATGAGTTTCGTGGAGAGCGGTCGCTCCAGCCCGAGCCGCGAACTGCTGCTGGCCTGGCTGCAGGAACTCGACGCTCCGCTCGCCGTGCGCAACGCAGCCTTGCTGCAGGCGGGCTATGCCCCGGCCTACAACGCGGCGCCACTGGGCGATCCATCATTGGCTCAGGCGAACGAAGCGATGTCACAGTTGCTGCAGGCGCACGACCCGATGCCTGCGCTACTGCTCGACGCCGACTGGAACCTGCTGCGCATGAACAACGGCGCGGGCTGGCTCGCCGTGACGCTTATGCCGTGGGTCGCGAGCGTGCCACCGGGCACGCCCATGAACGTGCTCGACCTGCTGACCCACCCCGAAGGCTTCGCGCGCGACATGGTGAACCTCGACGAGGTTGGGCCGACGCTGCTCTCCCACCTGCGAGCCGAGGCGTCCGCGCACCCACCCCTGACACCCAGGGTCGAAGCCTTTGCGGAAATGCTGCACACCCGACTGGGTGCCGGGAAAATGCCGGCCGGCTGGTCTTCGCCGGCGGCTCCGGTCCTCACCACCCGATTTGCCACCGTGCATGGCGAACTGGCGTTTTTCAGCATGTTCACCACGTTCGGCACGCCGCAGAACATCACGCTCGCATCGCTGCGTGTCGAGCACATGTTCGCGGCCGACGACGCCACGCGCGCCGTGATCCGGTCGCATGTCGCGTGAGACCCGACGACGCATTCGCCATTGAAGAGACCGCCACGCCGGAGCGGCTGAATCCGCAAGGAGCTCGCTGAACATGATGGCTGCAGTTCACGTCCGTCCAATCCAGCAGGCCGATCTCGCGGCCTGGACACCGTTGTGGGATGGCTACAACGCCTTCTACGGTCGTGCAGGCCCCACGGCGTTGTCGCCAGCGATTTCTGCCGTCACCTGGCAACGATTCTTCGACCCGGACGAGCCCGTCTTCGCGCTCGTCGCCGAAGCCTCGGGCCGCCTGGTCGGCCTGACGCATTACCTCTTTCATCGCAGCACGACGCGTATCGAACCCACTTGTTACCTGCAGGACCTGTTCACGGCACCGGACGTGCGCGGTCAGGGCGTGGGGCGGGCGCTGATTCTCGGCGTGTACGAAGCGGCGCGAGCGGCAGGTATCCACGAGGTCTACTGGCAGACGCACGAGACCAACAACGCGGGTCGCCTGCTGTACGACAAGGTGGCAAAGTACGCGGGCTACATCGTCTACGAACGGGAAGTCTGAAGCGGGCCGCCGGTCCGCAGGCAGGGAGGTGCGATGACCGGCTTCCAGCTGGCCCAGCTCAATATTGCAACCCTGCGCGAGCCGCTCGAGTCGCCATCCATGGCGGATTTCGTCGCCAACGTCGATCGCATCAATGCATTGGCAGAGCAGTCGCCGGGATTCGTGTGGCGTCTGAAGGATGGAGACGACGCTGACGCCGCGACGCGTCCCTTCGGCGAAATGAGGGTTGTGAACCTGTCGGTGTGGCAGGACGTCGAGTCGCTGCAGCGCTACGCGTTCGAATCCGCTCATGCCGAAATCCTGCGCCGACGCCGCGAGTGGTTCGATCGCATGAGCGACGCGTACGCCGTGCTCTGGTGGGTGCCGAACGGGCACCGACCGACCGAGCAAGAGGCTGCGGAACGCCTCGAGCACCTGCGCGCGAATGGCGCCACCGCCCATGCGTTCACATTCAAGGATGCGTTCCCGTCGTCCCCACCCGACGCCATCCAGGGCGCTTCCAGCTGACGTTCGAGCCTGCGACACTGGCGGCCACCGCCCAAGCGAGACCCAGCCACTCATGTTGATCCGAGCCTGCAAATCGAAGATCCACCGCGCGACGGTGACCAGGGCCGACCTCGACTACGTCGGCTCGATCACCATCGACCAGGCGCTGCTCGACGCCAGCGACCTGCAGCCCTACCAGTACGTCAACATCACGAACGTCTCGAACGGAGTGTTCTGGCAGACGTACGTGATCGCCGCTCCCAAGGGTAGCGGTCGCGTGGAGCTCAATGGACCGCCGGCCAGGCACTTCCAGGCGGGCGACAAGATCATCGTGCTCGGCGAGGCCTGGCTCGAGCCGTCCGAGCTCAAGAACCTCGACCCGAAGATCGTCATCGTCGAAGGCGACGAAAGTGCAAAAAAGTTGACCGACCGCAACCGGAAGTTCAGGTTGCTGGCCCACAGCAAAGTCAGGAACTCTCCGCGCAGGAAAGCATGACGAATGCGCGACGGCCAGGGATCTTCTGCCCGCTACACTCATCGACGCACGACGCGGAGGAGCACGGCTTGCTGCAGACACCCGCCAACCTGGCCCAGGTCTTCGGCGTCGTCGCCGACACGGCCGCGATCGGCTGCGGCGTGGCGCAGATTCGCCAATACCGGCAGCAACGCCGCGCTGTCGTCGCATAGGCGACGCTGGGCTACCTCGTCTATCGCGGCCTGTGCCGAAGGAAAACGCCTCGAGTAGGGGCAACGTCCCGGTTTCGCTATGCTGCGGTCCGCACGGTGCGACCACGAAAGGAGTGCGCCCAATGGCCGACCCAAACCCCGTTCCCTCGGGCATTCACCCGCTCGACGCGATGTCACAGGCAGCCGGGCATCACGGCCTGCTGCTCGAGAACGACAAGGTGCGATTTCTCGATACTCGGGTCGCGCCTGGCGAGCGCACGGCCGTGCACGCGCACCAGTGGCCGGCGGCGCTCTACGTGCTGAGCTGGAGCGACTTCGTGCGCTACGACGCCGCGGGCAACGTGCTGCTCGACTCGCGCACGATGGCACGCCGGCCCGAGCCGGGCGAGGCGATCTGGGCGCCCGCGATCGGTCCGCACTACGTGCAGAACGTCGGCACGACCGACCTGCGTATCCTCGCCGTCGAAGTGAAGGGCTGACGACAGGGAGATCATCATGTTGCTTGGACTGCGCACGGCCATCTATCCAGTCAGGGACCTCGAGGGCGCGAAGGCGTGGTACTCGACGGTTGTCGGGCACGCGCCGTATTTCGACCAGCCGTTCTACGTCGGCTTCAACCTTGGCGGGTTCGAGCTGGGTCTCGTGCCCGACGGCACGCCTGGGACGGCAGGTCCGCAACCGCTGTGGGGCGTTGCGAACGCGGCCGACTCGCTGGCCCGGCTGGTCGCACTCGGTGCCGAGGTACTGGACCCCGTGCAGGACGTCGGCGAGGGCATCCGCGTCGCGGCCGTGCGCGATCCTTTCGGCAACCGGCTGGGCATCATCGAGAACCCGCGCTTCAAGCAAGCCTGAGTGCGAGCCGTTGGCAGCGGATCCCGGTCTCAGGCATGGTTCGCCGCGCCAGGGCGCGGCTTGGTGGAGGGGGGACGATCAGATGGATTGGCATGAACGCCGGATTGCGGCGCGGCGACGCGCAGTCGGCAAGTACGATGCGGCCGAAGCCCGGGCGTACGGCGAGCTGCAGGGACTCGGCTGGCTCACCACCGAGGAGCAGAGCGCCTACCTCGCCGACCTGGGCCGCGTCGTGCAACTCGCACCCGGCGCGAACGTTCTCGACGTCGGCGCCGGCACCGGCGTGATGTGCTCGATACTACGGCGGCTGCCGGGCATCGAACTCACTGCGCTCGAGCCCTCCGCGGCGATGCTGGAGATTCTGAAGGCGAAATCCGAACTCGCAAACGTCAGAGCGATCAATGGGTTCTGCGATGAACCTCAGGACCATGATCGATTCGCGGCGGCGCAGTTCGACGCCATAGTGTCGCGGCAGGTCGTCAATGGGCTCTTCGATCCGCTGCTCGCGTTCCGTCATTGGCATCACTGGCTGAAGCCAGCGGGTACCGTCGTCATCATCGACGGGCTCTACGGACGCGATGGCTGGGCCGGTCGCTGGGAGGAAGAAGTCGATGCGTTGCCGCTCTCGGCGTCGCAGTCGATGGCTTCGACACCCTACCTGCTCGAAGCGTGCGGCTTTCACATCGAGGTCGTCGAGCGCATGGCGACGGTGAACGCGTTGCCGACGACGCGCACCGCGCGCTACGTCGTCGTCGCGCACAAGACGACGCGCTGACAGCGATCGAGGCGCCGATTCGCCACCGCCATGGTCGATCGAGCGCATGCACTGCTCGAATCTTGCCTCACGAGCGTTTCTGCGGTGCCGTGACGCACGCAGCGCGCGACCCGCAACGTGCGCCTGCATGCGTCGCAGGGGCGCTCCACGTCGCTGAGAATTCGTTTTAAGCGAAAAGGATCGAGTCGACGATCTCGATCCAGTGCCGAACCGGCACTGGGCTTGCCTGACGCAGGTGCTCGAGACAGCCGATGTTGGCGGTCGCGATCGCGGTCGGTTGGTCGCCGAGCAGAGAGTCGAGCTTGCGCGCGCGCAGCTCGCGCGCGAGTTCCGGTTGCAGGATCGAGTACGTACCGGCCGACCCGCAGCAGAGCGTCGGGTTGCGCGTGGCCACGAGTTCGCAGCCGGCGGCACGCAGCAGCGCTTCGACCTTGCCCATGGTCGATGATCGCTGCCCATGCTGGAGCGAGCAGGGCGCCTGCCAGGCGACGCGGACCGGCTCGCGCGTCTTCCTGGCGGCAGCGACCGCGTCTGCGAGCGCCGCCGGATCGATGACCTCGCAGAGATCGCGCGTTGCATTGCCCACCCGTGCTGCCGCCCGCGCGCTCGACGCGCCGGCATGACGGAGCGCGTGTCCGTAGTCCTTCGCGAACGTGCCGCAGCCGCTGGCCGTGCTGACGATCGCCTCGCAACCCCGGTCCAGCAGTCGTTCGCTCGCCGTGACGTTGCGACGGACCTGGTCCAGCGCCGCCGCGGATCGTCCGAGGTGGTGTTCCATCGCACCGCAGCAGCCTACGTCGCGAGCCGCGACCAGCGAGATACCCAGCTGGTCAAGCACCCGAGCCGCCGCCGCATTGATCTGCGGTGCGAGTCCCGGCTGCACGCAGCCTTCGAGCACCGCCATGCGGCGGGCATGCCTCGCCGCGGGCCAGGCAAGCACATCGCGTGTCGTCGAGCGGCCCGCCTCCCTGGGCGGGACCAGCGTCTTGAGCGCGCCGGGCAGCGCCGGGCGCAACGTCTGGCCGATCCGCACCAGGGGCGTGAACAGTCCGCGCCGGGTGGCGACGCTGGCGAGCGCAAAACGGACGAACCGCGTTCCTGCGTCGCGTCGCGAAAGCGTCTGGGATGCGATGAGTTCGCGCCCCAGGTCGGCGAGCCTGCCGTACTGCACGCCGGAAGGGCAGGCGGTCTCGCAGGCGCGGCAGGTCAGGCAGCGATCGAGGTGCGTACGAGCGGTCGCGGTCGCGCCGCCGTGCTCGAGCATCTCCTTGATCAGGTAGATGCGACCGCGCGGGCTGTCGAGCTCGCTGGCGGTGATGCGGTACGTCGGGCAGGCCGGCAGGCAGAACCCGCAGTGCACGCAGCTGCGCAGGAGGTCGCGTGCTTCCCCTGCGAGCGGCGAGTCGGCGAGCGAGTCGGCGGGTCTGGAATGCATCGACGCCGTCTTCAGAGGTCCGCGTACATCCGGCCCGGGTTCAGGACACCGGCCGGATCGAAGACGCGCTTCACGGTGCGATGCAGGTCGAGCATTGATGCTGGCAGCGGCGCGAAGACCTCGCCAGTCGTGCCATGGTCCGCGTCGTCGCGACGAAACAGCGTGGCATGACCGCCCGCTGTCCGGGTGATCAGGTCGATCGTCTGCCGCGCGACTCCGCTCAGCCAGGCCTGTCCGCCGTTCCATTCGAACGCAACCCGATCTGCCCGGAGCAGGGCAGCGCCGGCCGCCGTCGCCGGCAGCGAAAGTCGCCACAGCGGGCGGGCGGAGGCGAAGTACGGATGGGTCTGCTCGCGAACGCCGTGCCAGAGCGAGGCGGCAGCTGACTCGTCCAAAATTTCGCCACCGATCGTCGGCACCACTTCATCCAGGCCCGCTGGGGAGCCTTCCAGGCGCACGTACAGTTCGTCCGCGCTCCAGAAGCTGCCGGTGATCGGTAAGCCGTGTTGAACGACTGCGCCGAGTAGACCGATGACGCCTTGCTCGTCGACGCGCCGCCGCAGCGTTCGGCTGGCGCGGGCGACCGGCAGCACTTTCAGTGACACCTCGAGCAGCACGCCGAGGATGCCGAGCGACCCGGCGAGCAGGCGTGAGACGTCGAAACCGGCGACGTTCTTCATGACTTCGCCGCCGAACTTGAGTACGCGGCCGTCGCCGGTCAGCAGCCGTGTGCCGAGGACGCAATCGCGCACCGGACCGCGGGCGATCCGCGCCGGACCCGCGAGTCCAGCGGCAATCGTTCCGCCCAGCGTGGCCAGCGGCCCGAAGGACGGTGGTTCGAAGGGCAGCTGTTGCCCGTGCCGGGCCAACAGCGCCTCGATGTCGGCAAGCAACGTGCCACCGCGCGCGGTGATCACGAGCTCGGCCGGGTCGTAACGCAGGACGCCGTGATGACCCGTCAGTTCGAGTGTCTCGCCCGCGACCGGTCGCCCGTAGAAACGCTTAGTGTCGCCGCCGACGATTCGCAGCGGCTTCTGCGACGACGATGCAGTGCGTACGCGCTCGACCAGCGCCTCGGTGATGTCCTGCCCCGCGGGCGTCTCGATCAACGCCATGTCCGTCAGAACCTGGGCAAGTTCGAATGCGGCAATCGGCCACCGTGCACCCGCAGCGCGCCATAGTCGGCGCAGCGGGCGAGGGTGGGCACGGCCTTGCCGGGATTGAGCAGGCCCGTGGGATCGAAGGCGAGCTTCAGTGCGTGGAAGGCTTCCAGCTCGGCGGAACCGAACTGCGAGCACATCGGCCCGAGCTTCTCGACGCCGACGCCGTGTTCCCCGGTCACGGTGCCGCCCGCGGCGACGCAAGCCTCGAGGATGTCGGCGCCGAAGCGTTCGGCACGTTCCAGTTCGCCGTCCTTGCCGGCGTCGAACAGGATCAGCGGGTGCAGGTTGCCGTCACCCGCGTGAAAGACGTTGGCCACGTCGAGGCGATAGGTCGTGGACAGCGTCGCGATCTGCGTCAGCACTGCCGCCAGGTGACGGCGCGGGATGGTGCCGTCCATGCAGTAGTAGTCGGGGGCGAGGCGACCCACGGCGGGGAAAGCCGATTTGCGCCCCGACCACATACGGCTGCGCTCCTCGGCGTCCCTGGCGACGCGCACGCTCGTCGCACCGGCGGCTTCGAGCACGGCGCGGGCGCGGGCGAGTTCGTCGTCGACGTCGGCGGGCAGTCCATCGACTTCGCAGAGCAGCAGCGCCTGCGCGTCCAGTGGGTAGCCGCAACCGGCGAACGCCTCTGCCGCCCTGATCGCGGGTGCGTCCATCATTTCGAGTCCGGCCGGGATGATGCCGGCGGCGATCACCTGGCCGACGGCCTCGGCGCAACGGCCCACGTCGTCGAACGCGGCCAGCAGCAGTTCGACGTGGCGGGGAATCGGGAGCAACCGCACGGTCACTTCGACCACGACGCCCAGCAAACCTTCCGAGCCGATCACGGCGGCCAGCAGGTTGAGGCCCGGTGCCTCACCGGTCTCGCTGCCGAGTGTGAGCAGTTCGCCTGCCATGGTGACGAGCTTCACCGCGAGGACGTTGTGCACGGTCAGCCCGTACTTGAGGCAATGCACGCCGCCCGAATTCTCGGCGACGTTGCCGCCGACCGAGCACGCGACCTGCGACGAAGGATCCGGCGCGTAGTACAGGCCGTAAGGCGCGGCCGCCTCGGACACGGCGAGGTTGGTGACGCCCGGTTGCACGCGTGCAAGGTTGCGGTGCGGATCGACTTCCAGGATCGCGTTGAGTCGCGAGAGCACGAGCAGCAGTCCGCCCGCGACGGGCAGCGCACCGCCAGAGAGGCCCGTGCCCGAGCCGCGCGCGACCACCGGCACGGAATGCCGATGGCAGGCGCGGACGATCTGCTGCACCTGCGCGACGCTCGTCGGCAGCGCGACCAGGTCGGGCGGGTGGCGGTGAGCGGTGAGGGCGTCGCACTCGTAGGCGACGCAGGCGGCGGGAGTAGAGAGCAGGCCCGGTCCGAGGACCGAGCCGAGTTCGCTCAGCAGTCTTGCGTCAACGGCCACTGGGCGGCAGGGTCTGCACGCCGGCGTCGGTGCCGATCACGAGGACGTCGGCGCCGCGTTGCGCGAACAGGCCGTTGGTGACGACGCCGGGGATCTGGTTGATCGCGCGCTCGAGGCTGACCGGATCGACGATGTCGAGACCGCGGACGTCGAGGATGTCGCAGCCGTTGTCGGTCACGGTGCCCTGGCGCCAGACCGGCTGGCCGCCGAGTCGGACCAGTTCCCGCGCGACGTAGGCGCGCGCCATCGGGATGACTTCGACTGGTAAGGGAAACTTTCCCAGGCGCTCCACCAGCTTCGCCTCGTCCACGATGCAGACGAAGGTGCGTGCAGCCGCCGCGACGATCTTTTCGCGGGTCAGCGCTGCGCCGCCGCCCTTGATCAGGTGCATGCCGCGGGTCGCCTCGTCGGCACCGTCGACGTAGACCTCGAGGCCTTCGACCGAGTTGAGGTCGAGCACCGGGATGCCGTGAGCCGCAAGCCGGCGTGAGCTGGCTTCGGAACTGGAGACCGCGCCTGCGATGCGGCTCGGCATGCCGGCCAGCGCGTCGATGAAGAAATTCACGGTGGAACCGGTGCCCACGCCGATGATGGAACCGGATTGGATGTATTGGAGCGCCGCTGCCGCGGCTCGCTGCTTCTTCTGGTCCTGGCTCATCGTTGCTTTCCCGACCCCTGAAACAACTGTGCCCGCTTTCGCGGGCACAGTCGTCGTTTCGGATTCGGCGGCGTCTATCTTGCGAAGGAACGCCGCCTCATCTTTAAGCGACCTTACTTCTTCTTCGCGGCCTTTTTCTTGGTGGCCTTCTTCTTGGTCGCCTTCTTTGCCTTAGCTGCCATGATCAATTCTCCATGTCGGGTTAGTCCCGGGCCGAGTATTTACAGAATTAAAAAAAGAAATGCAATAGTCACGTCACGATTTTTTTGATCGCGTTCTCGGATCGGCGGCCACCTTCTGCGCTCTCGACGACGCCGACGACGCACGCAACGCGACGATGCAACGCCACTCTGCGGCAGTGAGCGGCGTCACCGAAAGTCGGTTGCCGCGTTTCAGGATCAGCATCTCGCGCAACGCATCGACTTCATGCTCGCGCAGTTCCGGCAGCGTAATTACAGGCTCAATTCGATTTTCGAGTTGCACGTCGACGCTGAACCAGCGCGGTGCTGCACGCGTGCTGCCGGCATCGTAGTACTCGCTCTTCGTGTCGAACTGCGTCGGGTCGGGATACGCTTCGCGCACCACCTTCACGACGCCCGCGACGCCCGGAACTTCACAGCTCGAGTGATAAAAAAAAGCACGGTCACCTTTCCGAAAATCGTCCCGAAGCATGTTCCGCGCCTGGTAGTTGCGCACGCCTTCCCACCCCGTCGTGCGGCTCGGAGCGTTCGCGAGGTCGTCGATTCCGAACACGTCGGGCTCCGATTTCATCAGCCAGTACTGCATGCGACTTGGGCTCTTCAGGGTGTGTGACGAGGGAAACGGAGGATGCCGCGCTCGGTGACGACGAGGTCGAGAGCGACGTCCCAGGCTGTCGGTTCGAGTCCAGCGACCTGCTGGATCGAATATGCGATGCCGATCAGCCGCGGACGGCGGAAGGATTGCGCACGGTCGAGTCGCGGACGCAGCGCGCGGTCGTAGAAGCCCGCACCCATGCCGAGGCGATGGCCCTGCGCGTCGAAGCCGACGAGCGGAACGAGGATCGTGTCGAGGTGACGGACCGGGATGCGGCCGCGCGCGCCGTGCCGAGGTTCGGCGATGCCGAACATGTTCCCGCGCAACGGCGCGTCGGGCTCGAGCGGGACCAGGACCATCTTGCCGTCACGGCGGCTGACGATGTGCGGCACGTAAATGCGAACGCCGCGCTGCCAGGCGGGACCGAAGCAGGGGCGCAGGTCGACTTCGCCGGGCATGCCGAGGAACGCAGCGACCCGCCGGCCGCGCTGCCAGATGCCGAGCCGATGCAGCGACGCGTGGATCGCCCGGTCGTAGACCCGGCGTTCGGCGTCGGGAATCGCGCGACGTGCCGCGCGCAGCTGCCGGCGCAGCTCGCGGAGGGTCATCGTGGCAGTGGAAGGGAGAGGCGCCACCCGCCTGTGCCGTCACAGACCATTGCTCTCGACAAGAGCAATATTTGGGGAGGGCCGCGGCACTTAAGGCTTCCCGCTCGAGGCGGACTTGCACAATGTTGCCG
>Ga0315275_10002844_pt1 | contig 15804 bp, 12 predicted proteins | sample YL17G03_0_MG_FD_205557 | JGI IMG/M metagenome (GOLD analysis project Ga0315275, IMG submission 205557) | Sediment microbial communities from Yellowstone Lake, YNP, Wyoming, USA - YL17G03_0 | ecosystem: Environmental > Aquatic > Freshwater > Lake > Sediment | place: USA: Wyoming | collected... | reverse complement strand
GAACCTGTATTCGCGATAAGATTTTTATGAGTGAGCATGACGCCTTTTTTTGTACCGGTGCTTCCAGAGGTGAATATGATAACTGCAATATCGTCATCCTGCACATCAGGAGGATGGGAAAAAAATTCTTTATCGCCGCTCTCCTTCAAAATTGTCTCATTCATGATATCGAACGGTGAATCTTCAAAATAGTGACAGTATTTATTCTGGACAAGTGCACCTGAAAGTGCACTTGAATCAATAATCTGGGTGAGATCAGTCTTGCTGATCCTCGTTTCAACAAGAACCGCAGTATTGCCGCTGTATATGATTGAAAGATAACAGATGATAAAAAATGGCGTGTTATCTGCCATTAAAAGAATTTTTTTCCTGCTGCCGTAACGATTAAAAAGGACCGAAGTTACATCCTCCACCTTTTGTACGAACTCTGCATAAGAAAGAGTGCCATGATCGCCCAAAATGAATAATTTTTCAGGATCACGGGTTCTTTCAAGAAGATATCTTACAAACTTCATAATGTACCTTTACCTATGTATCATCATATAATTCCACGAACAGGATTATATTTTCTCGTGAGTATAATCCGATTTCTCCGAAGCAATACATGTGTAGAATAAGGTAAGATCCTGATAATTCATAAAAATATTGCCATATTTTTCCTTTATTCCACTGTTAAGAGTTGATAAGATTCTCAACTTATTTAAATACAGACAGGAGGGGATAGCTGGAGTACCCTTGCAGCACTCTTAAGACTAAGTATGTGCTTATTTGCCCATTCAATTTGTTGTATATCCAGTTTCGTGCTCTGTTGGACAATCTCCTTAGGGAGGTGATGTTCATCAGCATACAGAAGCTGGTCGAGAATATCATAGGGAATCCTCAGCGAAACTTCTTCGTCCGAGGTGAAGTGGCTCCAGGTGTCCGGGCTTGGTGCCCGGGAAATGATCCTTGTATCAATATGCAATAATTCTGCAAGCTTATATACCTGCAATTTATAGCAATTCGCTATGGGTTCCAGATCAACACCGCCATCTCCATACTTCACGAAAAATCCTGTGAGTAATTCAGTTTTATTGGTGGTCCCACACACAGCATAATTCATTTTTTCTGCATACATGTACTCGACTATCATTCTTGTTCGCTGTTTGACATTCTGGAGACTGAGAACGTATAAAAATTGGGACGCAGTCAGCCGTTTCGTGCTGATAGATTCCCGGTTTTTCAATAGTATCAGTGAAGGAATATTGAGCATTTTTTCAGCAGCTATCATAGGAGGTCGGGATAAGGAGGTCGTATGGATTGCGGGATCATAGTGAGGAAAAAGTTCCCGTATGAGGGCTTCTTTTTTAGAATAAATATCGAAGGATTCCAGCATAGGGGTAATAGGGACTTCGTCGTAGCGAATTTTTAACGCCTTGCACAAATCTATCCCTAATTCCCTGCTGGAGGGTGAGGACTCTTTCTCCGGGAGGATAAGACCAAAGACTCTGTCAGGACCCAATGCATTAACCGCAAGAGCGGCAATAACTGCAGAATCTATACCTCCTGAAACTCCGATGATGATACCATCTTTCTTGAACTGATCCCGTACCGTTTTATTAATAAATGCGGATAATCTTTCTTTCAATTCGTCGCTATTTTTGAGCATCTCACTTTTTATATCAAACCCATTTTTAAAAGTTCTGTTTACCATTTAAACACCACAATTCCTTCTATTTTATACTAGAAAAACCGTATCAAATCTGACTTGCAGGATTACATGCTATGCAACGATGCCTTGCCAAATTATAATAATGATAATTTAAATACATTTCTGTTATAGCAAATAATAATTTAAGACGACGTGAATTATGATGAAAGAGATAAAAGAGAATATACTCCATTTTTTGAGAACAGAAGGATTTCTCAATGAAAAAACTATGTTGCAGGATAACGACTCGTTATCGGAAACAGGGGTAATCGATTCAATCACCCTTCTTCAGCTTATCGATTTCCTCGAAGGAAAATACAAAATCCAGATCCCGGTAGAAATGATAACTCCGGAAAATTTCGACACCCTGGCAGGAATCAGTCAATCAGTCATGAAATTAAAAAATGGATAAGTGTTTTCGTCATGATAAAGGCTACTCATACCTGCAAAAAATGCGTCCTAGATTCAGCAACTCCCGGGATTTCCATCAATGAGGATACGGGCTTATGCCAGTTCTGTGAGCACTTTACCCCTCTCTCCACAGAAAAAAAAGAGGAATATCGCGCCCGGATGGATTCCCTCCTAAAATTCCCTCCAAAAAAGGGGAAGTATGATGTTATTTTTGCCCTGTCAGGTGGCGTGGATTCCTCGTATACCCTGTACCGTTTAAAGAAGGAATATCCCCATCTGAATATACTTGCAGTTCAATTTGACAATGGGTTTATCTCAGGTACTGCTCTGGAAAACGCTCAGAAATTTTGTGCTCTGACAAAAAGCAACTACATGCACCTCTCCCTGGATCAAAAAGCACTGCAGGATACCTTTTCCAAAGCGGCGAATTCTATTGATGCCTATCCTGGTGCTGCAAAATACCGGGCAAGTGATATCTGCAACACCTGCATAAGTATCATCAAGCAGAAGATTATTGAATTGGCCATAACTACAAAAACACCCTTCATAGTATTTGCTTTCTCGCCGGGCCAGACCGATGCTCCTTTCGTGACACTGACAAAACCTATGTTGGTATGGATGAGAAAACTTTTTGGTCAGAGCTTAAAAGCTATGGGAGTGACTGACCAGGAACCATACCTGATCGATGCACGTCTTATCCAACCAGGTTCTCCCGAGCATGAAATAATGATTATTCATCCCTTCCTTATATGGGATTATGATAAAATACAATTTAAAAAAGAATGTATTCAACTAGGCTGGATAGATCCGGAGCTGAAAGATCATAATTCATCCAACTGTCTGCTGAATGCATTTGCAATAAAGAACCACCTGGACAAGTATCATATTCATTCATATGCATACGATATGGCTTCGCTTGTCCGGCAAGGAAATATGAAAAGGGAAGACGCACTGAAAAAATTGACCTTTGATGCATCTGACGTTTCCATAGAAGAAGTACACCGGAAACTGGACCAATAATAAAAATAGGGGATAGTCACATTCTAGCGACTTAACCTTGTGTTCAAGCAGCTTGATGATACGTTTCACTTTAACATTATCATTTTCATTTCTGTGATTGTATCTCCATACGTGCTCCCCTAAGTAGAGAGGCAATCTCTCTCGTTGGATACCACCTTTTTGATACCCGTTTTCGTTTCAAATAACCCCAGAATCCCTGCAGACCTTTGATATGATTTCCTTTTCCATCGCTGCACTGTTTTTCGCAGTGATTAACGAGACGGTGGACGTATCCTCGCGAAGTGATGCCGGTGTATGCTTTCCAAGTATCTGAACAGATAATAGATCCGGCACCAAAAGAATGAAAAATCTAATTCTCGTTCTGCAAATGAATGAAATACAGATAATGTTTTTTTGAGATCCGTACCCGATCCGGCAAAGAAAATAAACTCCGTTTACTTCATTTACCTGCCGAGGGCTATTTAATCTTGAAATAACGGTTGCTGGTGTCTTTGATGGTGGGTTGGCTTATGCTCTGTATGTTGATATTGAAATCATTGCCCGTCATGCGTGATGTTGATATCGGCTGCCAGGTATAGGAACCTTTTCCGTTGCTGCCGATTGAAATGCTGGCGTTAATGGTACCAACAGCGGTGCCTGCCTTCAAAAGGACAATCTTCACGCTCGAACCGGGACTACCCGTGTAATTCCACGTGATCGTTTGAGTAGTTCCTCGTTTCCAAAACTCCCCCCCATTAGGCGCTGTAACTGTGATTGAGGCTGCAGATACCTGGGTTGGAGTTGGAGTAGGGGTTGGAGTTGGAGGAGGGGTTGGTGTTGGAGTAGGCATTGGAGTTGGAGTAGGGATTGGTGTGGGTGTTGGTGTTGAACTTGGAGTGTGAGAAAGAAGAATCTGGTTGATCACATTTTTCCGTATCATTGCCATGTCATTGCCCTGGGATAAAGAATCTGCAATAATTGTCTTGGCAGATGTAATACTCTCCTCCTTTTTTATTAACGAAGCCACGTACCGCGTATCATCGACACCTTCGCGGAATCCCTCCCATTGGATGGTATCGATAACTCCATTGCTCGTAGGATACGCAAAGACATGATCACGATAGAGTGTTCCCCCTGACAGATCATCATAATCGTTCCAGATATTCTTGCCATACGGGAATTGGTATGCAAATTCCATTGCCCCATCATATCCGGCATTCCATAAGGTAAATCCATAATTTTTGCGGTAAATTTCCGAATTTTCTATGCCAGCCTGTGGATTCCCATAGGAAAGGATCTCGTGCCCATACGTGTGAAAGAGATTAGCTTGTGTTGCGTTCGGTGTTAAGCATACGACACTCGTATCAAGAATATCCCCCATTTTTATTAATTCGGAACCCTTCCCCGCCACAAACATTTTTCCGCCATTATCATGAACAGTCTGCCACGCCGGTCTTTGAGATAATAAAATATCACCCTTTACTTCATCTATTCCATAGAAATAGGTGTTTTTGTATCCATACGTTTCCGTGTGATTTCTCCAGTTTTTTACAGTAGCTGCAATTGCAGCAAGTTCCGCGAGAGTTGATCCATTACCGATATATGAATCATGTCCGACCCATGTACCTAAAAGATAGATTTTATCCTTTGGTAATCCGGCAGTGTTTCTCAATGCCAGTGCAGTGTCAAGTTTTTTATTATCCTGCTGGTAGAATGTTGGATATAACACCCCATGATCTTTCATGTCCTGAAGTTCAATCAAATATGATTCATCTGACCTGTATGAATGCCTGGTGACATCTTGTGTTCCAAGGATACCATAGTAATATAGACCATACTCAAGAGGGGAGGGTTCAAGTTCGAATGGCAGGACCCGGACATTTAAGTTCATCACCACAGGGACTTGAGATGGAGCTGAAATTACAATATTTCCGGAATAATCCCCGGCGGGAGTAGTACCTGGGACATGAACCGTCAACCAGAGTTGCTTGTTCTCATTTGCCTTCAGCGAAAATGGTTGCAGCGATGACGCATCATGAATCTGGGCATTCGATGGGAATGTAGCAGAAGAATTACTGATATCAACATATTGCTCAACGCCATTTATGGTTACTTTGAGATAATTGGTTTTGGTTTCGTAATCCACTTTAACAAGACTGTCATCATTGATAAGAAGTTCCGGGGTGAGAAAGCGCTCAGTCGTATATGCGATGGTCTTTTCACTTGCCTGGTACCAGACTTTTACCAGGCGCATGTTAATTGCACCTGCCGGGATGGTGTCTCCCTGAGCATTTTTGAGATCAAGGACAATAATAGTAATTCCAGAGAGATCTTTTTGAGCATTAATAACGAAAGAGGCGGGTTCAAATTCATTCCGACACGCAGTTATTGAAAAAGTATTGCCAGGAGCTGCAGGAATTTCGTAATTAAATGGCAGAACCCTTACTGAAGTGCTGGTTTCCCATGGATACGGTATTATTGATTGTCCTGGGTGGTTCTTGATGTACTCATTCTTTAATAAAGTATAATTTTGATCTGCTGCGTGAGTGGCGGGTACAGTCAAAAACAATATCGAAAGAGCCAAGATAAAAATCGATAGTCTTTTCATACGCTTTAAAGATTATCTGAGCCCCTAATTAAATTCAGATACCTCTTAAAGTTAGAGTTTAGAACATGTCGATTATATTGAAGAATTGAAACAATACAAGATCTTACCCGGTCCATCTATATAAAAGACGAAAAAAAGAATGTATATTGATAAAAAAAAGGATAAAATTGAATTCCATAATAAAAATATGCTGATTTGTCATAATTAGGATGGTATCTGTTGATCGCAGCATTTGTGTTCCCAGGAAGTTATTTGGATCAGATTTCAAACTGGGTAAAATAAGGAGAATGACTTCTCAAAGGTATAACTCCATTGAACAATCCTTCAGAATGACTAAATTGCCCGTGTCTTCAGAAATCAATGCTCCGCAGAGACTGCATACGGGGCAAGGATTTCTTTACAAAATCCAGGAGATTCCTGTACAATAACTTTACATCCTTCAATCAAACGGTAATGGTGATACGTGATGGCGACAGTTTTATCTGATTATCCTGATGATTCTTGAAAAGTTACTGAGGAATCACTTTGATTTTGATTCCTTTATCTGGATCCGGTATTTTCAAGAGGGATCCCCCGATTCTGAATCCATTCGCGAACTGTCACCCACACCGAGTGTTACCAGGGAGGTGCCAACCTGGGCAGTAGTGGGAGTCCAGGCAAAGGTTCTTGTTGTGGGGTTGAAGGTAGCATTGGTGGGCAGGTTGGTAGCGGAGTAGGTAAGACTGCTACCGTCAGGATCGGTTGCACTTACCATAAAGGTCTGTGGGCTACCGGCATCTGCGGATTTATTACCGACAGGAGCAGGAAGCATGGCCCGGTTGACCTGAGAGAATAGAATCTGTCCGATCATTTTTTTGTTTCTTATTTTCTCCAGAACCTCATAGTATAAAGCGCTACAAATAATGCCACCATTATTGCTAAAGGCGCAGTCACGGTGGGGTATTCAGGAATAGAGATTCCTCCGGATTCCTGAGAGAGATGAACCGTAGTTGTTTCTTTGACAATCGTAGTAATCCCGACGGACTCAGAATCACTTAACGAATCGTCAGAAACCGTGAAGGAGATAGTATAGGTGCCGACCTGGACATCAGTGGGAGTCCAGGCAAAGGTTCTGGTTGTGGGGTTGAAGGTAGCATTGGTAGGAAGGTTGGTAGCAGAGTAGGTAAGACTGTTACCGTCAGGATCGTTTGCACTTACGGTAAAAGTCAGCGGGCTACCGGTATCTGCGGATTTATTGCCGATAGCGGCAAGCACCGGGGCCCGGTTAATCTGAGAGGGCAGAATCTGAGCGATTACCTTTTTTCTTATTGAAGTCATATTTTCGTTATGGGATAATCCTGCAGTAACTATAGACTTGGCCGATGTAATACTTCCCTCCTTTTTTATTAACGAAGCTACATAGCGGGTATCGTCCACACCTTCACGGAACCCCTCCCATTGGATGGTATCGATAACCCCATTGCTTGTAGGATACGCAAAAACATGATCACGGTACCGTGTTCCTGTGCCTGAAACATGATCATAATCGTTCCAGATACTTTGACCATACTTGTATTGGTAAGCAAAGTCCATTGCCCCATCATATCCGGCATCCCATAAGGCAAATCCGTAATTTTTGCGGTAAATTTCCGGATTTTCTATACCAACCTGTGGATTACCATAGGAGAGAATCTCATGCCCATAATTGTGAAAGAGTCCAGCTTGTGTTGCGTTCAGTGTTTGCCCGACAATACTCGTATCAAGTATATCCCCCATTTTTATTAATTCGGAACCACTACCCGCTACAAATATTTTCCCACCATTATTATGAACGACCTGCCACGCCGGTCTTTGGGATAATAAAATATCACCTTTTACTTCGTCCATACCATAAAAATAGGTATTTTTGTATCCGTAGGTCTCAGTATGATTTCTCCAAATAATTACTTTATTTGCTATTGTTGTAAGACCTGCGGGGTCTGTTGCATTGCCAATATATGCATCTTGTCCAGGATTGACACCTAAAAGATAGATTTTATCCTTTGGTAATCCGATGGTATCTCTTATCACCAGTGCGGTATCAAGATTTTCGTCATCCTCCTGGTAAAGTGTTGGATACAACACCCCATGATCTTTCATATCCTGTAATTCTCGTGTATATTGAGCAGCAGTTTTATAGTATGACGTTGACGCGTAGAGTTTACCTGTATAATACAGGGAATATTCAACAGGTGCGGGTTCAAGGTCAAATGGCAGAACCCGAACACTAAAGTTCATGACCACAGGGACTTCAGATCGAGCTGTAATTATTACATTTCCAGAATAATCTCCAGGTAGTGTTTCATTGGGGACATGAACCGTCAACCAGAGTTGCTTGTTCTCATTTGCCTTGAGAGAAAATGGTTGCAACGATGATGCATCCTGAATCTGGGCATTCGATGGGAATGGAATAGAAGGATTACTTGTATCAATATATTGCTCAACACCGTTTATGGTTACTTTGAGATAATTTGTCTTGGTTACGTAATCCACTTTAACAAGACTATCATCATTGATAAGAAGTTCCGGAGTGAGAATACGCTCTGGCGTAGTATACCAGATGTTCTTTTCACCAGCCTGGTACCAAGCTTTTACTAAACGTAGGTTAATTGCATCTGATGGGATGCTAGTTCCCTGAGTACTAGAGAGATCTGAAACTTTGATATTTATTCCGGAGGTATCCTTTTGAGCATTCAGAATAAAAGAGGCGGGAATAAAAGAGGCGGGTTCAAATTCATTCCGGCACGCAGTTATTGATAACGTATTGCCAGGAGCTGCAGGAATTTCGTAATTAAATGGCAGAACCCTTATTGAAGTGACAGGTTCCCATGGATACAGTATTATTGCCTGCCCGGGGTGGTCCTTAATGTATTCATTCTTTAATAAAGTATAATTCACTGAGGCCTGAGTGGGTATAACCAGAAAAAATATTGTGAGAGCGAATATGAAAAATACTCCCTCTTTCATTGATATCATAATTTTTTTTCACCCTGAGTTAAATCTTCAAAAATTTCTGGGAGTTAAAATATTACCCTTTGGGTTTATTAATTGGTTATGGTACTGGTTGAAGGTCAGCTCCATCACCTAGTAAGGAATCACTTGTTTTTTTTCAAATATATATTTTTGACAATTCGGTCTAAAGATACGTCATTAAATATTATTTTGTCCATAGTATTACTGATAATCAAGGTTTCATCCATTGAAGTTAACCAGATATTCTCTTCGGTGACTATGTTCAAATCACATAATTTGTCCAGGTTAGTATTATGAAGTATATCGTAACGGGCGGGGCAGGCTTTATCGGCTCGCATATTGTCGAAGAGCTCACACGGCAGCAGCACGAGGTAGTAATTTTTGATAATTTGTTTTCCGGAAAAATGGAGAATATCCAGCCTTTCCTGAAAAAAAAGGGTGTTACGTTTGTGAAGGACAGTATTACAGACCTAAGCGTGCTGAAAAAAATCTTTGAGGGTGCCGATGGGATCTTCCACGAAGGGGCAATTGCATCGGTACCCCGTTCAATTGCAAATCCTCTTGTAACAAATGAAGCAAATGTTACCGGCACGCTGAATGTTCTTATTGCGGCGCGTGACTGCGGTGTGCGTAAAGTCCTGTTTGCTTCCTCATCATCAGTCTATGGAAATACCCCCACACTTCCCAAGCGTGAGGATATGACGCCGAATCCCCTCTCCCCCTATGCGGTCTCCAAACTCACCGGAGAGCACTATCTGAAGGTTTTTTCTGATGTATACGGGTTAAAGACGCTCTCGCTTCGGTATTTCAATGTCTTCGGGCCCCGCCAGGATCCAAAATCCGAGTATGCTGCTGTAATCCCGAGATTCATTACAAAAATTCTGCGTCACGAGTCTCCCACGATCTATGGTGATGGCGGACAGACCCGGGATTTTACTTATGTGAAGGATGTTGTACAGGCAAATATCCGGGCGATGAACAGTGATGCACAGGGAGTGTTCAATGTGGCATATTGCAAACGGATTGACCTCAATGAGCTGGCGAGCGTGATCATGGAAATCACCGGCATCACCGTATCTCTGACCTATGAACCCCCCCGCACCGGTGATGTCAGGGATTCACTTGCAGATATCAGACAAGCACAGGATGCTTTTGGGTATGCGCCGGAATATACGGTTAAAACAGGACTGAAAGAGACGATTTCATGGTATCGGAAATGATCTCCAGCAGCTGTACTAGTACGTATTGCCCTTTTTGATTGCTCAATGTGCGACCTGGTTTCCATAGTGTAGCCCAAATGCAGCCAAAAAAATTCTCAGTATACCCGTTATGCAGAGATTTGCTGCCATGTTCTGTGATACCCTGGACAATAATATAGTCAGATTTGCTTCAATGCGATAAGATCGTCTTCAAGAAAAAATCAGAACACAACGCTATAAGCTGATCGAAGTTTCCGATATCCACTGATAGAATCTCATCAATGTTCTATCGAATACGCTTCATTTTTGTCGATCTGACATCCTACCGCGGATTTAGAGACTAATCCACACTGAATTACGAGGGATTAATCTCGACTTCTATGTTCTCGTGTACTCTGTTCTGGTAGAGCTCCTGGAAAAGCCAGCATCCCCCCTGTTTGGAATTCCTTAGGTCATGTATCCTAAAAGCCGACACCAAAATACTGGAAGTATCTCACTTCTATCACGTCTGATACGAATTCCTTTTTCTCAAACTTTGGTATGTGGGTTTGTCAGTTCCAAAAAGAAGATTAAATTTTTCGACATCATCATCATAGAGTACCCTTGCTAAATAATGTCCCAATCCGATCAAATTTTCTGAAGATTCGAAATCGATGAGATAAGGATTACCGGTTTTCTTTTCGATAATTACATTGCCATATTTTATATCATTAATTCTGAAACCGGCTGAATGAATTTTCCTGACCTGATCAAATAGGTTTTCAATAAATTCCTCATTTATACTATGTCGAAGATATTTTCTTCCTTCTTCAATTCTTTTAAATTTACGCGCTTCTAATGGCAACTGATTAAACTGTAAATTTTTATCAACGTCACGGTCGCGCAGAATCGCTCCACTCGATGCAAGTTCTTCCCTGAGTACCTTACCGGGAATATATGAAAACGTTAGTGAAAAGTTTTTGAAATCAACATCCATAATCGCCGGTACATTACAACCAGATCTCGTTAAAAAATACAAAGCTTCTATCTCACGTAAAAATAAAATTTTGTAATTCTTCAGTCTTGCTTTTCTCTCTGTCGACGAACCTATAGATGGATTTGTCATCTGGTCCCGATAATTTTTCCTGATTCCAACGAATCCGTCAATCGTGACCAGATTGATTGGTAGCCTTTTCCGAGGGAAAAAATTTTCCTGACTGACGCATGGAACCCCATCTATCGGCCCGAAATGGGAGAGGAAAAATCCGTCCTGATCGATATTCGCGATCACGACTTGTTCAGTTTTTTCGAGATTCTCTTTAACTAATTTTAAATTGTTTTCATTTAGACCGAGCTCTTCGACACGAATTGCATTGTTTCTGTTTATAATGAGTTCTGATTTTCGCGAGCTCCAGCTGGCCAATTCATGGTTTGCATTCCATTTTTTCAAGGTTCCTTGCAGGCTTTTAATCAGAAAAGCACAAACATATCTGATGTTCATCATTTTTTACCATTTTTTACTGATTACATTTTTCTTGACTGGCTGATTATAAATATATATATCAACGATTTAATGAACGGAGTGTATGTCGTGGAATCAACAAAAATTCTCAATAAAACCGTTTGTGTTATCGGTCTCGGATATGTTGGTCTTCCTCTTGCAGAAGATTTTTCTCGTCATCTTCGGACGATTGGCTATCGCAGAGACCAGAAAAAAGTTGATGAGCTGAATGGTATTCCAGGAAACAGGATCGAAGCGACCACAGATCCTCAGCGGATAAAAGAGGCAGATTTTGTTATCATTGCAGTGCCGACTCCTGTCACCAGGGCAAAAGACCCGGATCTGGAACCGGTAATCACTGCTTCAGAAGTTGTCGGCCGACACTTAAAAAAAGGAGCAATTGTCGTTTTGGAGTCGACGGTGTATCCCGGGGTAACCGAAGAGATTATGGGTCCGATTCTTGAAAGAGAATCAGGATTACGCTGTGGAAAGGATTTCAAAATCGGTTATTCTCCTGAACGGATCAATCCCGGTGATGAAGCACACATCCTGAAGAATATTACCAAAATTGTGTCAGCTATGGACAAGCAGTCTCTTGATCAATTGTCAGCGTTGTACGGGTTGATTACCCATGTCTACCGGGCTCCGGATATCAAGACTGCAGAAGCAGCCAAGGTAATTGAAAATATCCAGCGTGATCTGAATATCGCGCTTATGAATGAGCTTTCCATGATCTTTTCCCGACTCGGGATTGATACCGACGAAGTACTCAAAGCTGCGGGCACGAAATGGAACTTCCATATATACCGTCCAGGTATGGTAGGAGGCCATTGCATTCCCGTAGACCCTTATTATCTTGTCCAGAAAGCCGAGGAAGTCGGTTATCACCCGCAGGTTATACTTGCCGGGCGTTCCATCAATGATTCCATGCCCAAGTACGTCGCGGAGATGGCTGTCAAGGGATTGAACAAAGTGGGAAAAACGATCAAGGGATCCAACGTCCTAATCATGGGCTTGACATACAAGGAGGATGTCGCAGATATCCGGGAGTCGCCAGTTGAGAATATGGTGCACGAGCTCAAGGACTATGACGTGAATGTGTACGGGTATGATCCATTACTTTCTGATACGGTGATAGAGCATTTTGGTGCACGTCCATTTTCGAAACTGGATAAGAAGATGGATGCGGTGATCATCACTGTGGCTCATAAGAAATTCAAGGAGATGAGTCTGGAGCAGATCAGGGGGTTGATGAACAATAAGCCTGTTCTGATAGATGTCCGGGGGATGGTTAACCGGAATGAAGCGGAAAAGAGCGGGATGTATTACCGGAAATTGTAAGGTGTGATAAAATTGATGAATAACCTTCTCCTACAAACACGATTTGATATCCCTTCTGATCAATACAAAAATAATACAAAATTGAGGAATTTATCATGAAAAATATCAAAATCATTCTACCGGGCGGTGCAGGTTTCGTCGGAAGAAACCTTGTAAAATTTCTGGTACGTACGGTTCCTGCAGAAAACATCACCGTGATAGATAAAAATTCTGATCACCTTCAGATGGTGAAAAAGTATGGGATAAAGGTTGAGGAGGCAGATCTTTCGGAAAAAGGCAAGTGGTATGATCTTTTTTCCGGGCAGGACGTAATAATCCATCTTGCGGCGCAGATATCCTCAAGATATGAAGAAGACTTTCAGAAGAACAATATCCGGACAACTGAAAATATTATTGAGGCTGCAAAGGCCGCAGCTATTTCCAGAATAATTTTTTTCAGTTCTGCTGCTGTACTTTCTGTCAGAAAAGATCCATATGCCGATACAAAGTTACGTGCTGAAGAACTAGTAAAACAGAGCGGATTGACCTACTGCATTATCCAGCCTTCGATGATGTACGGTCCGACTGATGACAAGAATATCGGGTACCTGATCAATTTCGCTCAAAAAATGCCAGTCTTTCCCATCCCCGGGCATGGCAGATGGCCACGACAGCCGCTCTATATTGATGATATCTGTCGTCTGATACTTCATTTTCTTGACGAATTTCCAGAAAATAAAGTATATTCGATCAATGGCAAAGATACCATCTTTTTCAAGGATATGATAGACACCGTTTTCCGCGAACTTGGCGGTTTTAAAATAAAGCTGTCTCTCCCGATTCCGGTATTCAAATTTCTCATGGTCACCTACCAGAAAGTATCCGGAAATCAGCAGTTTACTTCGGATCAAGTGGACTCCCTCTCCTCATGTGATGTATTTCCGGAGTATCCCTGGTGGGATGAATTCCACATACCGGTCACATCGTTTGACGAGGGAATCCGGATGATGCTGCAGGAAAAAAATCTCTAATTCGCCATGCTCGGAATTTTGTCAAAAGACTGTATGGAAACAGATGCTAATCTCCTACAATCGAATAGAATAAACAATGCAGATCACCGATTCGAATTTCCACGTGAAGAGACTTTTTATGGTATCATTTATAAAGCAAGGAAATATTTTGGCTGAAGATGTGAATATTCTTATGGTAATACCCTTTTACATTATTATTGTATTCAGGACATGACAATTTGTGATAGAAAATGAATAAAAAATGGATTCAAAATTTAGCGCAAAAAGGAATTGGAGAGAACTTTCAGAATGAATATAATCTCTTCAAGAATATCAGAAGCAATGATGATATCATTAAATACCAATATGCTCTTCTGACAAACCTCCTTATCCATGCAGAAGAAAAAGTTCCCTATTACAACAGTCTTTTGAAGAATTTCGATATAATTTCTGATGGCACGATAAATATTGAAAAATTCCAAAATATTCCGTTAATGACAAAAGAAATTATTCGTTCAAACCCGAAATCTTTAATTTCAAATGATTATATTAATCGGAGGGCTTACTACCAGACTTCTGGTGGATCAACTGGAGAGCCAGTGAAATTAATGCATGACAAGGCTTACCAAAAAGGCAGGAACGCGGTAAATTATTATTATTACAGAGATATTTTAGGTATTGACTGGTTTGAAATCAAAAAAATTTTCCTTTGGGGTTCATTGCGGGACATATTGAAGAATAAACCTAGTTTTAAATCAAAGATTTCTCATTGGATTAACAATATAGTCTTCCTGAATAGTTTTCGAATGACGGAAAGAGATATGGAACAATACATTGGAGTGATTAACTCTTACAGACCTGAATTAATTTTTGGTTACGCCGGATCCCTCCACGAATTGTCCAAGTTTGCATCAAAAAACCACCTTCACCTACGTTCTCCCAGCTATGTAGTTAGTGCAGCAGAAACATTACGAGATGACATGAGGGGGGATATTGAAGAGGCATTTGGGACTAAAGTATACAATTTTTATGGATCCCGAGAAGTTAGTAACCTTGCTGGCGAATGTTCGAAAGGTCTGATGCATACATTTGATTTCTGGAATTATCTCGAAGTATTAGATGATAATAATAGACCCGTAAAAGAGGGTGAAGAAGGGAAAGTGGTTGTCACGAATCTTGTAAATTATTCGATGCCATTAATTCGCTACGAAATCGGGGATCTCGCAATACGTGGTCCGGTTCAATGCTCATGCGGATGTAATCTGGCAACACTGAAAATGGTAACCGGAAGAACTTCAGATCCATTTATTAAAAAAGACGGGACTATTTTACATACGGGCTATTTTACTCACCTTTTCTATTTTCGGGAATGGATACATTCTTTTCAGATAATTCAAGAAGAATATCTGAAAATCAGGATTCGATTTGTCCCAAGTGGAGTAATTAATCCACAAGAGAAAGCCGATATTGAAGACAAGATCCGATTTGTTATGGGAAATGACTGTGCAATTATTTGGGAAATTGTAGAAGAGATCCCAAAAACCTCTAACGGAAAATATTTGTACAGAATTTCCTATGTTTGGAGGGAATTACAGAAATCAGCACAAAAAAACCCAGAACAGAATACTCTATCAAAATGAATCGGATCATAATCAGTTGCAGATCCATTACAGAAATTTTTTTAACTGATTTTGGAATGATTTAATATTAATTTATCAATTGCAAGTACATTGAGATAAATTAAAAGGAAATAGGTAAATGCAACAATGCAGCTATAAAGAAATAAGGATAGTAAAATATTAAGATTAAAAACGTACGAAATATAAAATCCAATGAAAATCAGAATGAAACGAAAAATTTGAAAACCAAATAGCCATTTATTAAAGCCATAAATAGCCAAATTATTAGTTGGATTCGAAATAAATTTTGATAGTGCAACTATTGCCAGTGGCAGAGTATACAATCCTGCCCCTTTCCAGGATTCTCCAAATATAATAGGAAAGATAAATGGTGCTAATAATGCGATACTGACAAATATAGGTAAAGATATTAAAGTTAATTTTTTAACTGTATTAAAAAATAATGCTTTTAACTCA
>Ga0315275_10002842_pt1 | contig 15807 bp, 14 predicted proteins | sample YL17G03_0_MG_FD_205557 | JGI IMG/M metagenome (GOLD analysis project Ga0315275, IMG submission 205557) | Sediment microbial communities from Yellowstone Lake, YNP, Wyoming, USA - YL17G03_0 | ecosystem: Environmental > Aquatic > Freshwater > Lake > Sediment | place: USA: Wyoming | collected... | reverse complement strand
AGCTCCAGATGGCCCAGACTCACGGCTTCCCCCCAGGAGGTAAAATCGTCCTTATAAGAAGTGTCCCGCCAGTTCATGGCCTCTTCGAGGGGCTTGCCGAACTTCTGGACAAGGGCGTCCTTGACCTTCTGGTAATCCTGGAGGTAGGCGTTCTTGTCGAGATAGTCGCCCGCGAAAGAGAACCGGGTCCGGCTCAGCTTATTGGCCGCGAAGAAGTAGTCGATGGCGCAGTCCAGGTTGATAATCCTCTGCTGGTATCTCATGACCTCCAGGCCCCTCACCCGTCGCTGGTCGGCTGGCTTGCCCTCCAGTTCTACGACCTGTTTCTTGCTCAATCCCCAGTGCATTTCCTCGAAATTGCGGGGGGCGTAGTTGACCCGAAAATCTTCTCTTTCCTCCGCGATGGTGATGGTCTTGAGGGGGTCGAAGAGAAGTTCGACCGCCGACTCGAGGACGTACCCCGACTTGGTCGACCCGGTCTTCTCCGACTTGAAGCAGACGTAGTACCAGGTCTTCTTCATCTTCCCCGAATAGAGCAGGGAGAGAATATGGCCCCTTTCCAGGGTATCGATGACCGTGCTGGAGCTATCGGGCTGGAGATAGACATGAGTATAGTCAGAAGCGACTCGGAGTTTCTTTTCGAACGCTCCTAGGTGGCCCGGCCAGGCGATCAGAACAATCAGGGAGAGAAGAAATGCCCTCCGGATGATCCCTTTTGCCTTGTTTCGCATGGCCGTTCCTTTCTCCTCCGGAATTCGCCCTCCCCCGACAGACGACAAGTTGCTGTCTGGGGAGGCAATTATAGGATGAGCCCGTCCGGAGAAAGGAGCAATCCTCTCCAGGGGTGATTCGAGATGGGATTCTGCCTCACCCCTGGGGGGTAATCATTCCGGGTGCCTCAAGCTCCCGAGATCTCGGCGAGCTTGTTCAGGTCGTTCCAGTCCCTGTCCACTTCCTTCTGGATCGCTTCCAGCATCCAGGTGTTCTCCTCTTTGAAGAGGTGGCGAAAGCGGCCTTGTGACTTGAGCCATTCTAGGACGGGCTTTTTTTCTTTGGGCTTAAAGTTGACCTTATATTTTCCGTTCTCCACCTCGTAAAGCGGCCAAACACAGGTATCGGCGGCGAGCTGCGCGAGCTTGACGCCTTGGGATTCGTCGTACTTCCACTCTGTCGGGCAGAGGCAAAGAACGTTGAGGAAGGCCGGGCCTTCGACCTCGAAGGCCTTCTTGGCCTTGTTGTAAAGGTCCTGCCAACGATGGGGACTGGCCTGGGCGACGTAGGGGATGTTGTGGGCCGCGAGGATCTTGGTCAGGTCCTTCTTTTTCTGGATCTTGCCCGGGCTCTTGGAGCCGGCCGGCGAAGTTGTGGAAGAGGCTCCCAGAGGGGTGGCCGAAGAGCGCTGTCCGCCCGTATTGGCGTAGACGTTGTTGTCATAGCAGACATAGACGATGTCGTGGCCGCGCTCCATGGCGCCGGAAAGGGCCTGGATACCGATGTCATAGGTCCCGCCGTCTCCGCCCACGGCGAGGAACTTGATTTTCTTGTCGGCCGGGATCTTGCCCTTGTTTTTCAGCGCCTTGTACATCGCCTCGATGCCGGCGGCTGTGGCCGCAGCGTTCTCGAAGGCACTGTGTATCCACATGCAGTTCCAGGCGGTCCGCGGGAAGATGGTGGTGCAGACTTCCAGGCAGCCGGTAGCATTGGACACGATAATCGGATCCTCTGTGGCCCTCAGGATGACCTTGAAAATGAGGGGAATCCCGCAGCCCAGGCACATGCCGTGCCCGGCGACGAGCTTATCTTCCATCTGAGCCAAATCCTTGAGCTTCACTGCCATGTTCGTTTCTCCTTAGCGGGGCCGTCGTCTACTCTCTCAGGTTGATATAGCCGAGCATCTCGTCCACTTTTCCGGTAGCGGCGATTGTCTCGAGCTTCCGGGCGACATCCTTGAAGTGCTCGACCTTGATGTCGCGGCCGCCCAGCCCATAGACATAGTTGACCATTTTCGGGCGCTTTTCATAGTCATAGAGCGCCGAGCGCACCTCGGTGAAGAGCGGTGCGCCGAAGGCGCCCGGTGCGGACGACCGGTCCAGGACCGCCACCGCCTTCATTTTCTTCAAGGCCTCGGCGATCTGCCGGTGCGGGAAAGGCCGAAAAACGCGAGGTTTGAGCAGGCCGATCTTTTTGCCCTCGGCCCGGAGCTCGTCGACAGCGTCTTTACCTGTGCCCGCGGCCGAGCTCATGACGACGATGCAGAGCTCGGCGTCATCGGTCCTGTACTCCTCGAAGAAGCCGTATGTCCGACCGAAGGTCCGGCCGAATTCCTTCCCGACCTCTTCGATCACTCGGGGCGAGTTCTCTATGCCCTCGATCTGGCTTCTCTTGTGCTCGAAATAGTAGTCGGTAAAATCGATCGGGCCCACGGTGAACTTCCGGCTGGTGTCGAGCAGCGGATAGGGGGGCTTGAACTCGCCGATGAACTTCTTGACCGCGGCGTCGTCCTCCACCTGGACGGCTTCGGAGGAGTGGCTGATGATGAACCCGTCAAGCCCGACCAGGACCGGAGTCAGCACGTCGGGGTGCTCGCCGATTCGGAAGGCCTGGATGAAATTGTCGTAGGCTTCCTGGCAGTCCTCAGAGTAGATCTGAATCCAGCCGGAATCCCGGGCGCCCATGGTGTCGCTGTGGTCGCCGTGGATGTTGATCGGCGCGCTCAGGGCGCGGTTGGCGATGGCGGCGACAATGGGGAGCCTCAGCCCGGCGGCGATGTAGAGCATCTCCCACATCAGGGCCAGGCCCTGAGAGGAGGTCGCGGTCATAACCCTTCCTCCGGCGGAGGCGGCCCCGATGCAGATGCTCATGGCGCTGTGCTCGCTCTCGGGGCAGACAAACTCACCCTTGATCAGCCCGTCCGCCCGGAACGAGGCGATCGTCTCGACGATGGCCGTGGAGGGGGTGATGGGATAGGCGGCGACGACGTCGGGGTCGATCTGCCGGGCCGCTTCGGCGATAGTTTGGTTGCCGTTGAGGATCTTCGTCGCTTTCATTTTTTCCTCCCTTCGGCCAGCTTGATCTCTTCTTTTGCCATGACGATGGCTTTCTCCTTGGTCGGGCACTCTTCCGCGCAGAGGCCGCAGCCCGTGCAGTAGTCGTACTTAAAGCCCGTGACCTTTCCGTCTTCGACCCGGATAGCGAAATGCGGGCAGTAGAGCCAGCAGAAGAAGCACTGGATGCAGTGCTTCTCGATGAACTCGGGCCTCCGGCCGGAGCGCCACGTCCCGGTGAGGTTGGAGACGGAATTCCCGGCATGGATATTGACGGTCCCTATCGGAAGTTCTTTCCAGGTTTCTTTTTTCATCCTTCTTTGACCTCCTTGAATGCTCTGTTGATGGTCCTGAGGTTCATCTCGACGACCTCGGGCCGCAGCTTCTTGGCCAGGGAGGTCTTGATGTTCTCCCGGAACTTGTCCAGGTCCATCAGGCTCAGGATCTTGACCAGGGCGGCGACCATCGGGACGTTGGGGATGGCCCGTCCCAGCTCGTCCCGGGCGATGCTGTAGGCATCGAGAGCGTAGATCTTCCTTTTTCCCAGGCTGAGGCGCTCCCGGACCAAGGGAATATCGAACGTCGTGTTCATCAGGAAAATGGCGTCGTCCTTGGCTCCCTCGCTGATGTCAACCAGCCCCAGCAGGGTGGGGTCGGTGACCACCACGATGTCGGGATAATAGACCTGACTATGACTGCGGATCGGCTTTTGACTGATGCGATTGAACGCCAGGATCGGGGCTCCCCTCTTCTCGGCGCCGAACTCGGGGAAGGCCTGGACGTGTTTCCCCTTTTCGGAGGAGAGGACATCCGCCAGCGTCACTGCCGCCGTGACGACGCCTTGGCCGGCGCGTCCGTGCCAGCGAATCTCAAGTGTCTCTTTCATTGAACCTCCTCTCTGTTCATGAGTTCACTCGATGATGTTCCAACTCGCGGCTTTATGAAGGCGAGATGATACCAAGACCAGTACTATAAATCATTCCTTGAGCTCGGTGCGGCCCTCGATGGCCTTCTTGATGGTGACCTGGTCGGCAAAATCGATGTCCGAACCAACCGGTAGTCCCATCGCCAACCGGGTGAGCTTGACCGGAAAACTTTTCAGAATCCTGACCAGGTAGAGGGCGGTCGCCTCCCCCTCGGCGGTCGGGTTGGTGGCGATGATGACCTCCTGGAACTCCCCTTTCTCCAGCCGCTGGATGAGTTTGTCCAGCCGGAGCTCGTCCGGGCCGACTCCGCGGAGGGGAGCCAGCGTGCCCAGCAGGACATGGTAGTGGCCGTGGTAAATGCCGGTCTTCTCGATCGACGAGATATTGTAGGGCTCCTCGACAATGCAGAGAGTGTCGGTCGACCGATCTCCATCGGCGCACATCGCGCAGGGGTCGATGTGGGTGATATTGTTGCAGACCGAGCAGTAGAAAATTTTCTTTTTGACCTCCAGGACGGCCCCGGCCAACCGCTCGGCCTCTTCCTGGGGAAGGCCCAGGATGTGGAAGGCGATGCGCTGAGCGGTTTTGGCCCCGATCCCGGGGATCCGCTTCAATTCTTCGATGAGCTGATGAAGGGGCTGGGCGTAGTCAAACATCAGAACAGTCCCGGGATCTTGAGCCCTCCGCCCAGGGCGCTCAGCTTTTGGGAGAGGTGCTCGTCCACTTTGGCCGCGGCATCGTTGAAGGCGGCGACGATGAGATCCTGGAGCATCTCGATTTCATCCCGGTTGATGACTTCAGGATCGAGCCGGACGGCGACCAGGTTCTTCTGCCCGTCAAGGGTGACGCTCACCATCCCTCCGCCGCTCGTCCCCTCGAGACGCAGCTGCGCCAGCTCCTTCTGCAGCTGATCCTGCATCTCCTTGGCCTGTTTGAGCATTTTCTGGAGGTTGCCAAGGTCTTTCATCCTATTCTCTCTCCTTTGTTCCCTTGACCGGTTCAACCGACAGGATGGTGGCTTTGAAAGTATCCATGAACGCCTGGACGGAAGGGTCCTTAAGGGCGATGTCGGTCTCCTTCTCTCGCCGGGCCTCCCTGGAGCCTCCGGTCTCAACCAGCTTGACTTTGATCTTCTGCCCGAACACCTCAGAGGCGATCCGCTCCACTGTCCGGATGTCCCGGTGAACGGCCTCCCGGTAGTAATCATCACTGCCGGGAAAAGATATTTCCAGGATTATGGGATGGTCGATGACGAACCTCTTCTCCGGGGAGAACTTGATGTCCAGCGGCTCGTCTTTGATCCGGAACGAAGCCTGGCGGGAGAGGATAGCCGCCAGCGAGCTTTTTTCTTTCTGCAGCTCGGCCAGGAACTTGCGAAAAATATCTTTGCTCTCTCCTTCCTGCGGCCCGGCCGGCGGCCGGACCGGGTCGAGCCTCGGGATCGCCTCCAGTTTCTTTTCTGGCTTCTGGGAAAGGCCAAACGGCCGCGGCCTGTCGCTCCCCATCGGGGGCAGAGAGCCCCCGCTGTCCGGTCTGGACTTTTGAACCTCGGCGAGCAATTCCTTGAGCGGGACGATCTTTTGGAAATGGCAGAGCTTGACAAGGAGCGTCTCCAGGTAGATCTGCGGTTGGGAGGAGAAGCGGAGGCCCTGTTCGGCTTGCTGGAGCGCCTGCAGGTACCGGAGGATGTCCTCGAGCGAGGCTTTATCGGCTTCCTGCCTGAGCTGCCGGAGTTCCTCAGGGTTGAGCGTGAGGAGGCCTTCGACATCCTGGACCGATTTGACCAGCATCAGGTCCCGGAAGTGGTGGATGAGTTCCTTGTAGAAAAAACGGAGGTCATACCCCTTCTCCATGACTTTTTCGACGAGCGAAAAGATCCCGTCCGGCGCCTGGGCCAGGATCAGGGAGGAGCATTCGAACAGAATCTCCCGGCTGATGGCTCCGAGTATGACGCTGAGATCGTCATCCTGGATGACCTCGCCCGAGAAGGCCACGGCCTGATCGAGAAGGGATTGGGCATCCCGGAGGCTTCCTTCGGCCGCCTGGGCGATTAAGCTCAGCCCATTAGGAGAGATCGAGATGTTCTCTTTCTGGGCGATGTCCAGAAGATGATTCATGATCTCCTTCTGGGAGATTTTCTTGAACTCGAAATGTTGGCAGCGGGAGATGATCGTCGGCGGGACCTTGTGGAACTCGGTGGTGGCGAAAATGAAGACGGTTCGCTCCGGGGGCTCTTCCAGAATTTTCAGTAGGGCGTTGAAGGCGTGGGCCGAGAGCATGTGGACTTCGTCGATATAGATGATCTTATAGCGGCTGTGAATAGGCTTATATTTGGCGGTATCCCGGATGGGGCCGATGTCTTCGACTGACCGACTCGAGGCGCCGTCAATCTCGAGCACGTCGATCGAGCGGTCTTGGTTGATTTCCGTGCAGAATTCGCACACATTGCACGGGGTCGGCGTCGGGCCGTGCTGGCAGTTGAGGGCCTTGGCCAGGATCCGGGCGACCGTGGTCTTCCCCGTCCCTCGCATCCCGGAGAAAATGTAGGCCTGGCCGACGCGGTTGGCCTTGATGGCGTTCTGGAGAGTCTGGACCACGGGTTTCTGACCGATGACTTCCTTGAAGGTCATGGGCCGGTACTTGCGCGCGAAGATGACGTATGACATCGCCTCTATAGGTGATCAGCAGAATGGATATAAGTATCCTTTAAAAGTACCCACCATTCTAGCATAATTCTAAGCCGTTTCCAAGGCATTTTGGCCTAGAGACAGCATCCCAGTTTCCGTGAACTCATTGATAGGGAATGAGGTCCTGTCACGGCGCGTCCCCGTCCGTCCTCGCCCAAGACCCGCCCACCCGCCACCATCGGCTGCGGGCGGGCGGGGACTAGCGCCGTGCCACCTCTCCCTCGATCATCCCTCGAAACACGGAAACAGAGATGCTTCCTGGGCAAGAGGTTGTACAAGAGAACAAGAAATTGTTTGAGACCAGTTTTCATTGCATCTATAATCCTGGTGGCACAGTGAAAGAAAAAAAATATCCACTTCCTCGAAAAAGCCTGCTGGAAATTCACCTGGCCACTGTGCTGTTCGGCCTGGCCGGGCTTTTCGGGAAGTGGCTTACCCTCTCCCCTTTCCTGATCGTCCTGGGACGCGTTTTCTTCGCCAGTTTGACCCTAGGTATCCTCCTTTGCGCAACAAGGCAGAGCCTGCGGGATATCTTCCGGCGCCACGCCGCTCTGCTCGTCCTGTTGGGCGCCGTCCTGGCGGGCCACTGGGCCGCCTTTTTCCGGTCGATCCAGGTCTCTTCGGTGGCGGTCGGACTGCTGTCTTATTCTACTTTCCCTGCTTTCACGGTTCTCCTGGAGCCGCTTTTTTCCAGGGAAAGGCTGGACAGGAGGAACCTTTTTCTGGCGGCGCTATGCCTTGTCGGTGTGTTCCTGATTATCGCTCGCCTGGATCTCGGGGACAGGGTTTATCAGGGTGTTTTGTGGGGCCTCGTTTCCGGGCTCACCTTCGCCGTTCTGACCCTTTTCAACCGGCGTCTGGCCCAAAACCACTCGAGCCTGGGGATCGCCTTCTGGGAGGATTTTTTCGCGACTCTTTTCCTCTTGCCTTCGTTGATGGTTGGTCCGGTCCGGCTATCATCCAGGGACCTGGCACTCCTGGTCATCTTGGGGGTGGTCTGTACGGCTATTGCCCATACGCTCTTTATCCAGGGGATGCGGCAGATCCGGGCTCAGACCGCCAGCATCATCAGTAGCCTCGAACCCGTCTATGGGATTATGTTGGCCTTTGTCCTTCTGGGAGAGGTCCCGACCTCCCGGACTCTCGCCGGCGGGGCGGTCATCCTGGCGGCGGTTCTTTTCGTAACCTTGAAGGAATGAGCCCAGCGGGCCGGCCTGACGTCTGTTGGCCCGCTTAGTCCTTCTTTTCTTTTTTCTTGATCCTTCCCTTGACGACTTTTGTCTCTTCCTGGTGCCGCTCGGCGATCTTGGCTTTCTCTTCAGCGTGCTCTTTCTTCAATTCTGAGGCCTTGACATCAGCCTCTTTTCTGATTTTTTCTCTCTCTGCTGAGCTCCCGGCCAGTTTCTCTTCGTCGCCGGTCTTCTTTCTGAGCTCGACCTGATCTCTCTCTTGGCTCTCCTCGAGCAGACGCATCTCCTTTTCCTGATCTCCTCTGAGCTTCTGTTCGAGCTCTGCTGGTGAAAGCCTCCTCTCCTGGTCGTCCGTGCGGATCTCGGGAACTTTTTGTTCCGCTTCCTCTTTCTCCAGGAAGACCTTGGGTTTGGCCACTTCATTCTTTTTAACAGCCGGCCGGAAGATCTTGATCGCCTTGCCGCTGATGCGGCTTTGCTCCGGTCGCTGTCCCTCTTCGATCTCGTAGCGTGAGACCTCGCTCCTGGTCAGACGGCTGACTTGCTCGACATCTATCCCCTGGTTAATCAGCTGGCGGTTGCGGACCGTTAGGTTGGCCTTGTGGATGGTCAGACGGACGACGGTCCGGTTCCTCTCGTAAGGAAGAATGTAGCGGTCGAGGTAATCGTACTGGAAATAGTGGCCTTCGATGAATATCCAGTAGTAGTCCGGGAAGTCATAGGGCAGGGACCCGATCCCTATGCCGGCCACGAACTCCACGTCCGGCGGCAGAGGGCACCAGCCGACGTAAAGGTTGCTCCAGCGCCAACTGACCCAGGCGGGTGCCCAGATCGAGCCGGGGACCCAGTACCAGCCCAGGCGGTTGTCCCAGCCCCAGCGGCCGTAATGGAAGGGGACCCATCCCCATTCGTGGTAAGACACCCAGGTCCAGCCATAGTCGGTCCAAGCCCAGCGGCCGTGGGTATAAGGACGCCAGTTGCGTCCAACCTGCCGGGGGATCCAGACATAACCATACGGGGCATTGTGGACCCAGAGTCCATACGGGGAAAGGTATTCATAGAAGTCGTTATAATCCATGTCCGAGCGATAATTTCCATCATCCCTCTCGTAGGTCCTTTCATCGTCCGGCGTACGGGGCGGGGGCGTTTCTCCCTCCCCCTCATAAGGGACATAGACGATGCAGCTCGAAAGGAAAAGAAAACCCATAAGTACGGCCAGGACATTCTTTTTCATCGCTTTTTTCCTCCACGAAATCTTTTAGCAAACATCGTGCCAAAGATAATTTCTTTGTCCAACCTGAGGAGACAAAGAATTTCCTCTCAATATGTCCCAAAAAAGGGACACCTGCAACCCAACTGTCTCCTTTTGTCTGCCAATTGGTCCCAACTGGAAAACGGACAAATGTTCACTTCAGCTGCTTGAACACCCGCTTAATCCGCCGGAAAGCCCAGTTGAGGTCCTTCTGCTTGATGACGAGCGGCGGGGCGAACCGGATGACATTGTCGTGGGTTTCCTTACAGAGAAGCCCTTCTTTCTTAAGCTCCTCACAGAAGCGCCGCGCGCCTCCGGCCTCGGGTTTGAGTTCGATCCCGATGAGGAGTCCCCGGCCCCGGACTTCCTTGATCTGACGACTCTTAATCGTCCTGAGCTTTTCGAGGAAGTAGGCCCCTTGCTCGATGGCGTTCTCGATGAGTTTTTCGTCTTGGAGGACACGAAGGGATTCTCTGGCTATCGCACAGGCCATGGGATTGCCGCCGAACGTGGAGCCGTGTTCGCCAGGTTTGAAAACGCCCAGGACATCCCGCATCGCCAGAGTAGCCGAAATGGGATAACAGCCGCCGCCCAGGGACTTGCCGATGACCACCACGTCGGCCTTAACGCCTTCGTGTTCGCAGGCGAATATCTTCCCGGTGCGGCCAAGCCCTGTCTGGATCTCGTCGGCGATGAACAGGACATTGTTTACCGAGCAAAGCTCTTTGGCCGCCCTGAGATAGCCGGCGGGCGGGATGAGGATCCCGGCCTCGGCCTGGATGGGCTCGATGAGAAAGGCCGCGGTGTTGGGCGTGATGGCCTGCCTCAAGGCATCGATATCGCCGTAAGGGATGATCACGAACCCGGGTGTAAACGGTCCGAAATCGTTCCGGTAGAGGGATTCGGTGGAGAAGCTGATGATCGTCACGGTCCGGCCGTGGAAATTATTGGCGCAGGCGATAATTTCCGCCTTGTCCTGGGGAACTCCCTTTCTCTGATAAGCCCACTTGCGGGCCGTCTTGATGGCCGTCTCGATCGCCTCGGCGCCGGAGTTCATAGCCAGCACCATCTCGTATCCGGTCAGGTCGCAGAGCTCCTTGGCCAGGAGCGGCCATTGATCATTCCGGAAGGCCCGTCCCGTTAGGGTCAGGCGCTTGGCCTGCTGCTGGACGATCTTGACGATCCGGGGATGGCAGTGGCCATGGTTGACGGCCGAATAGCCACTCAGGAAGTCGAGGTACTTGTTGCCCTCGACATCCCAGGCCCAGATCCCCTTGCCCTTGGTCAGGACGGCGTCCAAAGGGTGATAGTTGTTGGCAGTGTAAATATTTTCGAGCTGGATGAAATCCCGAGTGTCCATTTTCTCCTCCTGGCGGTACGAAATTCTTGTCTTTTCCCCGAATGAGCGTTCAGTCTGGCGGAGAGGGTGGGATTCGAACCCACGGTACGCCTTGCGACGCACACACGCTTTCCAAGCGTGCTCCTTAAGCCACTCGGACACCTCTCCGTGCCGGCAAAATTCGGCCTAAAGAAGCGCTCAGGAAACTAACAAATTATCAGAAAACCGGCTTTTCCGCAAATTTGGCTCGGGAGAGGCTCGGGTATAGATTCGTCGGCCCGCTCGTTTCCCCGGCGAGGAAACTCGCTTCGCATCCTCCTTCGCTCTTCTCTCTCTTCGGTCGAGAATCCGTGCCCGCTCCGCTGCGGAGGGCTTTCGTGAGGGACCCTCCCTCGCCATGCTAACAAGTAAAGTGCGGTTCCCCTCGAAAACCGTTTTGTAAAGGCTGAGCCTGAGAGACCGCTTATCTTTTCCCCACGGCTTCCTAAAGGCGAGAAGTCGTCGCGCTAGGGATGCAAAAGATGTGGATGATGTCCTTGAGGAGGGCGGCAGCGGCGCCGCGCGGGTCGGATCTGCCGCCTGTGATTGTGATGGCCCCCATGGTATCCGTCCAAAAAGTGATCCCCTTATTCGTTCCGCTGACTCCAAAAAGAGGATGGGAGCGATCGATGGCCGCGGGGGAAACCTCCGCTTTCCAACTGCCTGCCGCGTGAGTCATCCTCCCAACTAGTTTTAAGGCTTTCCCCTCTTGTTTTGCTGTTCCCAGCAGCTCTGGCGAGATCCGAGTGATGCCTTCGACCTTGATATCTTGGAGGGTGAGATCGAGCCCCAACACGGAGTTGGCGATGAGCAGGAGTTTCACGGCCGTGTCCCAGCCTTCAACATCGAGCGCCGGGTTGTGTTCGGCGATTCCTTTGTCCTGGGCTTCCCTGAGGGCTTCCTTGTATTCGGCTCCCTCCCCCATTCTCGTGAGGATATAGTTCGAAGTCCCGTTCAGGATTCCCTCGATTGCCTGGATCTCGGCTCCCGCCAGGGAATAGAGCCCGACATCAAGTGTCGGAAGAGCAGCCGCCGTCGCAGCGCTGTATTTCAGGACAACATGGTTTTTCCGGGCAAGGTCTCGAAGCCCTTTGAAATCGACTATGAGGGGGCCTTTGTTGGCCGTCACCACATGCCAGCCCGCTCTTAAGGCGGCGCGGATATGTGCGAGCCCGGGTTCCCCTGTTTGAATGTTGGAAGGCGTGCATTCAACGAGAATGCCCGGCTCGATCTTTTTCAGGGCAGATTCTACGGTTAGACCGGCCCTCCAGAGAAGGTGGCCGCTTGTCTGACCAGCTGACATCTCCGACGAGCCGTGTTTTGGCATGTCCGCCTCGGCCATAAAGCCGCTATCGGACTTCAGGATCGCTTGGAGCTTGAGGGCGAGGCCATAGCGTTTACGGAGGAATTTGTCCTTTTCCTGGAGAAGCCCGAAGAAGGCCCGGCCAACATGGCCGAACCCGGCCAGCGCGAGCGGGACCTGTCTTGCCTCCTTGATGATCGTGCCTACTCCGGGGATCAGAATGGCGGAGAGGGTGGGATTCGAACCCACGATCCCGATAACTCAGGATAACGGTTTTCGAGACCGTCGCCTTCAACCACTCGGCCACCTCTCCGCAGTTCGCTTCTTCCGTCTTGGCCCAAAAAACTCCTTGAGGGCGAGCCCGCATTCTTCGGCTAGCAGGCCTCCCTTGACCTCCGGCCGATGGTTCAGCTTCTCGAACGGGAACTTCATGACCGACCGGACGGCGCCCGCCTTAGGGTCTGGAGCCCCGTACACGACCTGCCTTAGACGAGCTTGAACAATCGCGCCCAGGCACATGGCGCACGGCTCCAGGGTAACATAGAGGTCACAATCGGTCAGCCGGTAGTTCTTTCTCTTCCTGCAGGCCCTGCGAATGGCTAAGATCTCGGCATGGGCCGTCGGGTCACTTTCCCGGAGCGGACGGTTATGCCCGCGGCTCACCACCCGGCCTTGCGAAACGAGCACCGCCCCGACCGGGACCTCTCCCCTGTCTCCGGCTCTTTTGGCCTGTGCCAGCGCCAGACGCATGTACTTTTTGTCGTCCGTCATTTGAGCGGGCTCGTACCGCCAGATTTTACCCGTCTCTCCGCAATTTTACAACTTCTTCACCCTCACCTCTCGATCCTCTTCTCTCCTCGAGGCTAAGGAGAAATCGCCGGAAGCTTCTCGACTCAGCAAGTTGGCTTTGCATCTCAGCTCGATATGCAATACACTGATCACACAGAGGAAAGCTCATGGACCGCCTGGAGTGCTTGTTCTGCGCACGGAAATATCTCCTGAATGTCTTTGAAATTTTTTGCCCCGTCTGCCATGAACCGATGCTCGTCTCTTCCACGCCGCGAAAGAGGTCGTTTGCGCTTGATCGAAGTCTATCTCTTGAGAAATACCAGAGCTTCCTTCCGCTCGCCCATGTGGATAAGACCCTCTCCCTGGGCGAGGGTGACACCCCGCTTGTCCCTCTTGAACGGGTCAGTCGAAGGCACCACCTGCCTCCCCTCTATGCCAAGAACGAGACCGTGAACCCGACCCAGAGCTTTAAAGACCGCGGCACGGCTGTGGCCGTCCAGAAGGCGGTCGCCCTGGGGATCAAGAGCATCGGCACAGTCTCGACAGGAAACATGGCTGGATCGACGGCCGCCTACGGCGCCAAGGCCGGTCTCACAACCATCGTCCTGCTTAAGGAAGATATGCCTTCCGCTAAGATCCGAGCCGCGGGGATCTATGGCCCCATTTTGGTGAAGGTCAGGGGAGATTATGGAGAGCTCTTTGCCGCGAGCCTGGAAATCGGTCGGAAGCAGGGCATCTATTTCATGAATTCCATCGACCCGCTGAGAATCGAGGGTTATAAGGTCACCGGGTATGAGATTTTCCGCCAGCTCGGCGGTCGCGTTCCCCGCTATCTATTCGTCCCCGTGAGCTCGGGAGGACATCTCATCGGGCTGATGCGGGCTTTCCTCGAATTGAGAGAAGAAGGCCTCGCGGCGGAGCTTCCTGTACTTGTGGGCGTACAGGCTAAGGGGTGTTCACCCGTAGCCCGGGCGTTCGCCGGAGGCAGGACACGATACTCGAGGTTTCGCCGGGCTGAGACGATTGCCCACTCCATCTCCAACCCTGCGCCCCCCGGCGGGAACCTGGTCCTCAAGCTCGTCCGCGAGAACAAGGGGTTGGTTATGGCGGTCACTGATGTTGAGATCCTGGCCGCACAGCGGGAGTTAGCAGAGCAGGAGGGGATATTCGCTGACCCGGCCTCGGCGACGGTGCTCGCCGCCCTGATTAAGTTCTCACGCCGGCAAAGATTAGGCCTCAGAGACGAGGTCGTGCTGGTAATCACCGGAAGCGGCCTTAAGTCCATGGAGAGTATGAACTGCCAAGACATTCAGGTTCATCAGACATCACTCTCCCGGCTGGAAAAGACACTGAGCCTTATTGGGGCATGAACTGAATTCTCGAATTCGGCATCGTGCCCCTCAGTTATATGAAAGGAGGTTCGAATGAGAGAAGATCTCAACCCGCTTGATTTTAAGCTGCCCAAGATCAAGCCCGGCGTAATTCGAGGAATTATTGTCGCGGCAGTCGTCGTCATCCTGCTCATCGGCGTGGTTTACCAGGTCAGCCCAGAGGAGATCGGCGTCATCCTGCGTTTTGGCAAGTTCGCCCGGACGTCCGATCCCGGCCTTCATTTCAAGCTGCCCCTTGGAATCGAGCTGCTGACTCGGGTCCCTGTCCAGCGCCAGCTCAAGCTGGAGTTCGGGTTCCGAACAACGCGCCCCGGCGTCCGGTCGGAGTTCAAAGTGACGCCCGAGACGATTAAGGAGTCGGTGATGCTGACCGGAGACCTCAACGTCGTCGACGTAGAATGGATCGTCCAGTACAAGATCAAGGATGCGTTTCAATTCCTGTTCAAATTGAGGAATGTTGAGGAGACCTTCCGTGATATGAACGAAGCGGTGGTGCGCAAAATCGTCGGCGACCACTCCGTGGATGAAGTGATCACCGTTGGAAGGGCTAAAATCGCCGACGAAGCGAAAGTCGAGCTGCAGATTCTCTGCGACCTCTATGAGAACGGGATCGATGTCAATCAAATCATCCTCCAGGATGTCAACCCGCCTGATCCCGTCAAGCCGTCTTTCAACGAGGTCAACGAATCCCTCCAGGAGAAGGAGCGGAAAATCAACGAAGCCTGGTCCGAGTATAACCAGGAAATTCCCAAGGCGTCCGGGGAAGCCGAGCAGGCAATCCGGGGCGCCGAGGGTTATGCCACCGAAAGGGTGAACAGGTCGCGCGGGGATGCGGCTCTCTTTGAGTCGGTCTACAAGGAATATGCCAAGGCCCCGGCGGTCACCCGGCGGCGCCTCTATCTCGAGACCCTCAACGATATCCTTCCCAAGATCAGGAAAAAGTTCATCATCGACGAGAAGCAGAAAAATTTCTTGCCCCTCCTCAACCTCGGCGAGGAGGTGAAAAAATGAGCGCCTCGACAAGGACCATCGTCCTTATCGCCGTCGGCCTTGTCGTCCTCCTCGTCCTCGTCGACGCCGTCTTCGTCGTCTCGGAGACCAATCAGGTGATCATCACCCAGTTCGGTGAGCCGATCGGAGGGCCGACGAACACTGCGGGACTGCATCTCAAGGCTCCCTTCATCCAGAAGACGAACTATTTTGAGAAGCGGTGGCTGGAATGGGAAGGGTTTCCCAACCAGATACCGACCAAGGATAAAAAATACATCTGGGTGGAAACCTATGCCCGCTGGCGGATCCATGATCCCCTCGTTTTCTTCCAGAGAGTCAGGGATGAGCGGGGCGCCCACTCGCGCTTGGACGACATCGTCGACGGAGAGACGCGCAACGCCATCGCCAAATTTGACCTGATCGAGGTTGTCCGTTCGACCAACCGCGAATTCGAGCTGACGGAAGAGTCCGCCATTCTTGAGCTTTCCGAGATGATCACCAAGATCGAAGTGGGCCGGGAAAAAGTCGCCCAGATCATCCTCGAGGCGGCCTCGAAAATCACTCCCCAGTTCGGTGTGGAGCTCCGGGACGTCCGGATCAAGAGGATCAATTACGTCGATGAGGTCCAGCAGAAAGTGTTCGACCGGATGATCGCCGAGCGGAAGAGGATCGCCGCGAAATACAGGTCGGAGGGAGACGGAAAGAGCGCTGAGATCCGCGGCCAGAAGGAGAAAGAACTGAAGAGGATCCAGTCGGAAGCCTACAGAAAGGCCCAGGAGATCAAAGGAAAAGCCGACGCCGAGGCCACGCGGATATACGCTCAAGCCTACAGCGTCGACCCGGAGTTTTACCAGTTC
>Ga0315275_10002839_pt1 | contig 15812 bp, 15 predicted proteins | sample YL17G03_0_MG_FD_205557 | JGI IMG/M metagenome (GOLD analysis project Ga0315275, IMG submission 205557) | Sediment microbial communities from Yellowstone Lake, YNP, Wyoming, USA - YL17G03_0 | ecosystem: Environmental > Aquatic > Freshwater > Lake > Sediment | place: USA: Wyoming | collected... | reverse complement strand
TCCAGTCTCAGAGTATCCCTTGAAATACAGCCGCACCGAGCGCGAAGTCCCCTGGAATGGAGAGCTAAAAAAGATCCTGCTCCCGGAAATACCCACTGTTTTGTTCTCGCTTAAAATCTCGTAAAAAGATCCTGCATTATCAGGGGAAACCCACGGGGTTTCAACAATTAACCGGGCGATATCCGATGCAGCCGTTTTTGTGTCTTTCTTCCAACCACCGTCAATAGTCTGTGGAATGAAAACGATCGCACCGCTTCCTTTTTTCAATACGGAAATGCATCCATAAACCATTGAAGACAGGTACCCGCTCCCTCCTCCTGAAATCTTGTACAGGGGCTGGAAAAGGGAGAAATTTGTTGCACATGAAGGCGGCGAGCTTTCATCGAACACCAACGGCAGGGATGCGGTTATGGATGCAGGAGTGCTCAGAACCTGGGAGCCATTCAGCATGGATCCGAAGGACTGGCCTGCATAGATTACAACCACCCCGTTATCCAGCAGCCTTGTGATATTGGAGCGGCTTGTGAGAAGCTGTATCGGGATCACACCAGAGGGGATCAGCACCTCTGCGCCTTTAGGAACTGTCTCAAGCTGATCAATTGTTATCTCATTTAGCGTGATTCCCTTATTTGCAAGCCCGTTTCTCAGGTTGAGAAGAAATGCAGAATAATTCGACGCCTCAATACGGTCGGAATTCAGGATGAATGCCTGGCTGGGGAGTTCACCTTCATAAGTCGTTAGCGAAACGGAATAATTTTTCATGCCCGTTGTATTGAAATTTACCTGGACTGCTGCTGCGTGATCCTCTGATCCCCTGGACCCTGCAGTGAGAACTTCCCCTTTGATTATTTCGTTTGCTATAAACCCTTTTTCAATCGGTTTGAAGGGAAGCGGCGCTGTCTGCATGGCACCAACCTGGAGCCAGAGGAAACCTATCAATATTATCAGTGCTGCAATGAAAACTGCGCCAGCAACCAGTGCAAAGTTGAATCCTCCAGATGGCGCAGCCTCTGAGACAACCGCTTTTTCAGGGGCAGCTTTCTTTGGTTTTAGAATTTGTTTGATAATATCCTTTACCTGGTCAAGGGGTTTTTTCTGAATCACCTTGAAGCGTCCGATGTATTGGTAACGCTTCCGTGATTCAAAACTGTACAGGCCTTTTTTTATTTTCAGTGCCTTGATCTCGACCATGTGTATTCACTACTTTAGAACTTCTATGTATCCTTCTGCCACAAGCTTGTTCAGCATCTGCTCAATCCGGGTTCCCGGAACATTGTGAACCTTGGTGAACTCGATTATGTTTATTTCCCCGTTGTGCTCCATTATCCATTCCTGAAGCTTTGCCTTGAGCAGATCATCAGACAGTCCTTCCAAGGACTTTATCCGAAGGACGAGTTCGTCGTTAGCTGCCTTCAGCTCGTAATTTTTTGCTGTCAAAGCCTCGTTCTGCTCCTGGATCCTTTCCACCTTTTGCCGCATGTCATCTGCGTCCTTCTTTATGGAATCGTACGCAGTGTAGAGCTTGGAATAGTCCATGGTAACTGAATCCAGCAAGTCCTTTACTGCGGTTTCGAGAAGCTGATATAGGGTCTTGTTCTCAATTGAGAAATCATCTCCTACGAGGCTGAGGATATTAAGCACGTAACGGATGACATCAAGCTTCCTTTTTCTTGGTGCGATCTCCGGAGGTATGGAGTAGACGATCTCCAGCTCGTCTTTCTTTATCCTGATGATCGAGAACAGGTAGGGTTTTTTGTTAATGTCCCTTGATTCAACGTACACGGCGTTGACCGCGTCCTTCTCAGGGGCGACCTCAAGGAATGAGACCGAGCGAAGGACATCGGATACGTCCTTGACTGAGCCGGTTAGTTTTGCCTTGATCTTGAAGCCATCCACTTTAGGGGTTGCCGATGATATGGAACCAGCCTTCTTTTGGTCATCCACCATTCAATCTACCTCTTCCTGACTTTCTTTTCTTTGGGTTTTTCCTCTTTATCCAGCTCCTCCAGCTCAAGTGGAAGCGATGGCTTTCCAACTAACGATGGTGTTTTCTCAATAGCAGGCGCATACTTGAATACTAATGCGAATAGAAGGATGAATGCGCCGATTACGAATGCAGATATGAATGCAAAGATGTCAAACCGTCCTGAAAGCAGCATGTTGCCTATAAGGAGCAGGACAACAATAGCGGCAAGAACTCCGAAGAATATAAGCGATCGCTCGAAGGACTTCCTCCTTTCCAGGTGCACTTGGACATCGTCCTCGCATACATATAGTTCGTTGTTTGCAGCTATGTGAAAGAACTGCTTAACAGCCCTGATGGTCCCGATGATTTGATCCTCCTTGACCGGGATTGCGGGTTTGCCTTCGACGTCTTTCTGGCATATTATGCATATCTTCATTCCATCAGTCCTCAACTACAACCTGCATTATATCCTTGGAACCGCTTTCGGTTTTCTTCATGTCAACCTTTCCGAATATGTTGATTATTGTGATATCGTCAAGGCCGGCATCTTTCAGGAAATCCCCGATGTTCCTCCTTGCGATTCCCGCGCGCTCGAGGAGTATAACGAATGATATCACGTCCAGGTGCCGGTTCTTCTTCTCAAAAAGCTTGGAAGCTTCTTCGATACGATCATCTGTAAGCCCGTACTGCCTTAGCTTTCTCCTCAGCTCCTCCTTCTGGAACGAAATGCTTCTTGCCACGTTAACATCCCTCCTCTGCTTATCAGTAAGCACTAATTCAAGATCAAGGAAGAACTCCTTGCTCGGCTCCTCTCCCACTATCTTCTCCAGCAGGAATGTGGATGGATATGGGGTTGGAGTTGTAAATGCCATGTTCACTGCTGCCTCCCCGACACCCAAGCGGGATATTTCCCCCCTCATGTAGTTTGAGAAATTAAGGGATCCCTGCAAATAGTCGAGGAACCGTTCGAACTTGACCTTAAGTATAAATGTGGTGCCAACGTTGGAGAAAATCGCCTCGCTGATATCCGTCGGGTTCTGCGATGCGATAATCATGCCGAAATTGTACTTTCTTCCTTCCCTAATTATCATGACCGCATCCGAGTTCTCCTCTTTTGCAATCTTCCATGCCTCATCGATAACGACTATGAGCCTAAGGCCCTTTTCAGCAGACCATCCTGTGAGCCTCATTTTCTCCTTCACGAACTGAAGCATGGTTAGCGCGGCCAGCGCCCTGAATGTCTCGTCCGGAAGGCCGGAAAGGTCCAGGTCAACTAAACCGGAGGTAATCATGTCGTCGAGCTTAACCGTGGACTGCTGGGCGAAATAATCTTCGCCCGGTTTTGTGTACTGCTTCAGCCTGTATATGGCATTCTCAAGCTCAGCAGGGAATTCATAAGTACCAAGGCTTGCCTGCTCCTCCAGAATCCTCACTACGTCCTTTAGCGTTGGCGGAATGAGCGCCTTTCCAAGCTCATCCTTCTGCTCCCTTGAATCCATCCTGAACTTTGCCTCGATGTAGGTCTTTTCAATCGCCTGCTCTGTAAGCCTTTTTTGTTCCGGGTAGTTCGCGATGTCGGTGAGGAGTTCAATGGTTCGCATTATCTGCTTAAGCCGATCGTAGGGCTTCATGCCACCAAGATCAAGGAGATTGAGGTAAGAACCCTTTCCAAGGGAGATGACTTTCCCCCCAGTATCCTTAACCCAGGGCTTGTACTCTCCAGCCCAGTCAAAAATGAGCGCGTTCGCGTTCCACACAAAGGATGCCCGCAGGAGAAACGTCTTGATGAAGTATGACTTTCCTGAACCTGAAATGCCAACCACTGCGATATGCGGGTTCGCCACGTTCTGATAGCTCCAGTAGAACGGCACGTGGAATACCTTGGTCTTTCCGATGAAGATGGAGTTTGTCGGATCATCGAACAGGATGCTCATTGGTGGCTCTGGGGGATGGACCAGCAGATTCCTCCGGCTAAGCTCCCGGTTCGATACACGCAGCAACTCAACTTTACCGCTCAGGACCATGTCATTTCACCGAACTATTTCAAACCATCGTATCTTCCAGTTCTGACGGGCTGATTGGGTAGAATTTCTCCCACTCGAAGCACTTGAGCATCTCGTCTCCCTTCAGCAATTTTACCTCGACGTTCAGCGCATTGGAAAGGACTGTGGTCAGCTCGCTGGCCTGTGACCTTGCGGAAGCGATCGCCCCCTCCTTGCTTAGCCCTACTGCAGTAGTCATGGCATATGCGACTACGCCCATGGGCTTCACACCCTTTATCAGCTTGTTCAGCTGCAGGTCCCAGTGGGCAACCTCCCGCTCAAACTTGTCTATCTTAAGCGGGTCTGGCTCAGGCTTATCGCGTTCCCTGGCAAGCCTCAATTGCGCTTCAGCCCTCTTGGCCTCGATTGTCTTTCTCTTCTGCCCTATATCCTCAACAAAGAGCATGTAAGCGATCTTTGTCACGTACTTCAGGTTTGACATCGCGCGTTCGAAATACTCGTTGTAGGCGATATTCTCCTCGGACGATTTTTCAGTGGCTGATTCGAAAATCTTAATCCCGAGAAATGCACTCGCGTAGTAAACCCCTTCGCCCTCTTTGACTATGACATCCTCTCCTGGCGGGACCTCGTATCCGCCATCCATCTTTAGTATTATTCTTGTTCGTTCGGTAATCAAAGGGACCAGGATATAGCCGTATTTCCAGAACAGCAGGGATGTCGCTGTCCCGAGCGCTATTAGTATGCTTCCTATGATTGTCGCTCCGCCTGAGCCTGAACCGAATGTGAAAACAAACAGCAGGCCAATCCCGCCCAGTGCAAGCGAGCCATACACAAAATACTTCGGATTAATCTGTGCCATGCTAATCCACCGAATAGATCGTTTACGGAGGAGTTATTCAGGACAGGTTTATAAAGCCTGACGATGGCATCGGGATACAGAACATTTAAATAAAGTTTCTAACACAGTAAAGAAGGAGGGGTTTGGGAATGGATGAAATCGACCGTTTAATCGCGCAACTGAAAAGCCCGGATAAGAAGGAAAGGGAAAGGGCAGCTAACAGACTCAAGGAATTGGCGCAAGAAAGCTCTCAAGACCCAGGATTGATTAAGGCAGTCACTCCTTTGGCGGATGCGCTCAAAGAAGAAGGTTCGACAGGACATTATGCCGCTCATGCCCTCGGTTACATAGGCGCTGAATCGATCCCGCAATTGACCAGAACCCTGAATGAAGATAATCTTACTGGCAGGAACAACGCTGCGCTCGCAGTTGAAACCATGGCGCATAGATATGGAGATCTTGGAAAGCTTGAGGAAGTCCCCGGCGGAGACCGCGCTTTACTTATGATAACCCCGCTTGTCAGGGACCTGAGATACAAACATCTTAGATTCAATGCCTCTTCTGCGCTCCATTATATTGCAGAAGCGAATCCAGGGAATCCCGAATTGGAAAAGATCATACCTGAGCTTATCAGTATGATGAAAATCGATACCGATGCTTATCCTATAATCAAAGCGCTTGGAGTTATAGGAAGCCCGAAAGCAATTTTATCGCTTGTAGGGATGCTAGCAAACAAAGAAAACGCAGTGAGAGTAGATTCCCATGAGGCATTAGTAAGGATCATCGACAAATGCGAAAGCGCGAAAAAACTCAAAGTGGTTGAGAAAAGGCTCGTCAGAGGCTTTGCCAGCCTTTTGGAAAAACATACCAAAGCAAACGAAACTCAGTTCTTCCATATGAAATTTGCCCAGCTCATGAATGCGATCGCGAAACAGCGGGACATGCTAGCAGTTGACAAAGGAATTCTTCTCGATGACAAGCCGAAGCCGCCAAAAAGAAAGCAAGGAATGTATAGGGTACTGGCTCGCTCTTGTTATTAGTTGCATCCGAGTATAGCTGCAATAATTATAAACCCTTTGCCACAAATTATAACACATGAGTCCGCTCATCAAATATGCCCCCCCAGTCAAAGGCAAGCGCGAGCTGATGTGTAGGACTGATGAGGCGATGGTAAGCAGGGTAAGGGCGCCGTTTTCTTCTTATGATGGAATGGTGGAGAGGCTGCAGGCTGTTGGCATACCCCAAAGGGATAAGGTTGGGGAGATAATGTTCAACTTGAAATTCAATCCAAGAATTCCGGGATGCAAATACACGCCATGTGATCTCATGTATCACCTGCTGAAATTCCTGTCCTTGAGAGCAGCGAAATTCAGATTCCCTGATAATATAGTCAATGCAGCCGAACTCCGGCTATTTACAAGGAAAGGAACGATCCACTCGGCCATGTATTCGGATTTCATCAGCGATGACAATGGCGTCATCGCTCGCCGTAAAGAGGCCATGCGCAAGTTCTATAAGAAAAAAAGCTCACAGGAAAAATTCAAGATAGTTACTGATGCTGACAATTATGAAAAAAAGATGAACCCTGACCTTGTTCAGCTCACCCGAAATATCCGGCGGGCAGGTTTTACTCTCTGCCATCCTGAAGCGAATTATCACATCTCCAATGGTGCAACTGTCTTTTTCGAAATCGACAGAATAAATTTGGATGGGGTTCTGGATAACTTATCTCCTTCTGAAATGGTTTCGGATCCTGCAACTCAAATTGTTTTGCTCATGCACGCCCTGGTCATGAAGGATTACGCGATTCGCCTGAGCCACACCAGTCCAGAATCTTATCCGGGATCATCTGGTATCGCCCGGGCACCGCTCCAAAAGATCTGTTCCATATTAGCTCGTTTACAAGCATCACATCCATTAACATTTCCAGTACTTGATGAACTAATGCCACACGAGTTCGTAAAAATAACCCTGGAAGGCCATAAGATTCAATCAGAAGCTGAAAAAACGCATGAGCTGGTTAAGCCGATTCCTATCTCACAACTAATAGATCCGCGAGTTGTGAGGATGCTCGAGCAGCAACGCTACCCTAATCTTTGACCGCTTCTTCCACAATCTTCTCCGCGCATCCTATGTAGGTGTGCGGATCGAAAATGATTTCGAGCTCCTTGTCAGGGAGCAGCTTCTTCTCCTTCACGAGCATCTTCAAATCCTTCTTTTCCCGGAACGCTTTCTGCGCCAATTCCCGGACAAGCTCATGGGCCTCCTGCCTGCCCATGCCTTTTTCAGTAAGCGCTATCATCAACCGCTCGGACATGATGAGGCCATGAGTGAGGTTTAGATTTTCTTCGATGTTCTCAGGGAAGAATTCCAACCCTTGCAGAATCTTCGTCATCTCGAGTGCCATGTAATCCACGCAGATAAAGCTCTCACCAAAGATTGCCCGCTCGTTCGCTGAGTTGGTAAGGTCGCGTTCGTGTTCTAGAGCAATGTTCTCAATTGCTGTTTGCACATTCGCCCGAACCAGTCTCGCCAGACTACAAACCCGCTCGCACTTGTGGGGATTCCTTTTCTGTGGCATGGTAGACGAGCCAACCTGCTTTTTCCCAAACGGCTCGCTCACTTCTATGATTTCGCTCCGCTGGAGATTCCTGATCTCTTTTGCGATCTTCTCGAGAAGCGCAGCAGTCAGGGCCAGATCACACAAAACTTCCGCGTGCCTGTCCCTTTGTATAACCTGATTGGACACCTTCGCTGGTTCCAGGCCAAGCTCCTTCATTACTGCTGCCTGTATCTCCATTCCTTTAGTGCCGAATGTAGCCATCGTCCCTGTGGCACCAGACATCTTCCCAACGCCGATCCTCTTCTTCGCTTCCTCCAGCCTCTCACGATTCCTCGATAGTTCCTGATAATAAATCGCGAACTTCATTCCATAGGTTGTCGGAACTGCGTGCTGGCCATGCGTCCGGCCAATGCAAACGGTTTTTTTATGCTTTATTGCAAGATCCCTGAGCACATCGCCTAAGGTCTCGAGTCTTGAGTCGAGGGTCTTGATCGCATCGAGGAAAATCAGCGCAGTTGCAGTATCCTCTATATCATAGCTTGTTGCCCCAAGGTGAACGTACTTGCTGGCATCCCCAGACTGTTCAGAAAGCGCCTTAACCATGGCCATGAGGTCGTGGTGGATCTCTGCCTCGATCTCCTTCACTCGCTCTGACTTTACTTTCCCAGCTCCCCCCTCAATCTGCTTCACTGCTTCTTTGGGTATAGTCCCCATCTTCGCGTGCACTTTCGCAAGCGCTATTTCAACATCCATCCATCTTTTGAGCTTTTTCTCTTCTTCAAAAATGGCGTTCATCTCAGTCTTATACCTGTCCTCGAATGGCGAGATTGGCATATTAGGTCACGTATAAAGGTAGGCTGTAAGGGCTTTAAAAGGCTAATTCCAGCCTTTGGCAAGGGAATAGTTATTTAAAGAGAATCGACGTATATGTATGTAGGAAAACGACCAGTCAGAATAAGCAAAAAACAAAGGTTTAAATACATCAAAATGCATAGTATATAACATCAAATAAGGCGACAACGAGTGAAAGTAATGAACACCCCAGATAAGAAACCAGGACTGCTTGAAAGGATCAGGCAGAACGACAGTGATGCCATAGAACTTACCCTGGAACTGGCCAAAACCAATGCACTTTTACCTTCGCAGCTCCAGGCAGTGCTTTACATTGTGGCAATAAGGGCAGATACTGGCGGAGATCAAGCCAAGAAGCTTGCCCAGAGGATCGCTTCACCCCAAATCATGCCTTATGAAGTCGTGAAAAAGGTGACCGAAAGCCTGGTCTCGAACCTTAAGGACCCTGACGGAGCCTCAGTGGAAGGGCTTAGGGCAGTTTCCGAAGCAGCCATACTCCTGATAGAACAGGGCAGGATAAAGGAAAGCGCATACATTGACATCGTAGATGCAGTCGCAGAGGGACTTACGAAGACAACTGACAAGGCTAAAAGGATGATACTAAAGGATTGGGTCGGGGAGTATATTATTAACAAACTTCCAGACGTCCAGGCCCAAATTTATGAGGCAGTACTCGAAACTGCCGTTTTGCCAGCAGGCACCATGAATTGCGTGGTAAACGAAAGACTGCAGGCGTATCTGAATAGGGATAAAACAGGCAAGATAATTCTCGAATCCAAAGTAAAAGAAAGGATAGAGACTGTTTTGAGAACACAGAACCCGCACATTGGCAGCAGCCCGCCGCTTCCACTCCCTCAAATGGCAACTAATCCAACTCCCTCAATGCAACCAGTGGCAATCCAGTTCCCTAAACCAGTGTCCAGGGGGGCTGGTATGGTAAGCATCATAAGCGGCATAGGCAAAAGGCCCAATTCTCGCCCGTAAGGAAACTGATTTTAATAATCTTCCAATCAACATACCCGCATGGCGAGAGCGAAGGTCATCAAGAAGCAGAACAGGTGCTTTATCGAGCTGCCTGAATCGTTCCTTTCAAGCGAGGAAGTTGAGCTCTTTGCGCTTCGTGACGGCTATTACCTTCTTAGCGTTCCGCTTTCTTCTGTTCCTGCACAACCCCAGTCTGCTGCACCGACACCTGCAGAAATCGCAGTGCTCCACAAGCTCCAGGCAATTAAATTCGGTGACAGGACACCTGAGAACGTTTCCAGGATCTTAAGCGATAATGAAAAGGAAACCCTCAGGATGCTTGAGAAAAAAGGCCTGGTGAACTTATTCAGGGGCAACAAGTACAAGGACGGAGTATACAACATAGACGACAATGTATACCCGGTTCTTAAAAACACGAATGAACAGAAGCCCCGGGAAACTGCCGCAATAACGGATCCGATCCATACGGCACTCGCGAAGCAGGGCTTCATCGTAATCAAGGACCAGAGGGAGGCAAGGGAGCTTTCCGAGAGGCTGAAAATTGAAATGAAATCCGGCTCTGTAGTTGGCACAAAGGGATTTGACGGCTCGTTCTACGTAGTTACTCGCGATTACTTCTCAAAGGCATCCAAATCAATTCTTGGTGCGCTCGAAAAAGAAGCTGATGTTTTGACAATTGCCGCAACCTGCAAACTTGATGCTGATGGCGTGCGCGCAGTGCTCCAGCACCTTGCCGAATCCGGAGAGATAATAGAAAAGAGGAAGGGGACGTTTGCTGCGGTTTAGCTGAAGCAGCATCAATGTTTATAATTTTCCGCTTTCCATTCTGTCCATGGCAGAAAAGGCATTATTCCAATCCGGGAAAAGGAAGGATGGGGGATTACTCCCAAAGATAGGCGATGTGGGCTTATTCCTGTTACTCCTTGTTTTGGACGGCTACCTCCTCATGAATTTCGTATCTTTTTTCGAAAGCAACAACATGCTCACGACCTTTATCTACGTCCTTTTGCTCCCGATACTAATCATCGCACACCTGGGAAATTATTTCTTGTTCCTGTCACGAAAAAACAACAACTTCGTCCTGAGTGAGAAATACTTGCGGCTTATCCATCATATGGGCGAGGAGGAAAAAATCGATAATGCTTCAATAACCGGGATAACCGTGACAAACGCCCTCAGGAGCACCTCATTCGTGATATTTAATTTCGACAAAAGAAGGGAGATTTTCATAATTGAAAAGAAGGAAAAGGATGCGCTTGCCAATGCCATAATAAAGGCGAGGTTTGACGAATTCGAACGATTGGGGGTTTTAGGGCAGAAGTCGTATAAATCGAGGACGCAGGCGGAATGATGGGATGATAATAAAGGACGAGATATACGGGATGGTCGAGTTTGACGAGCTTGAGAGAAGGATAATCGATTGTCCGGATTTCCAAAGGCTGAGAAGGATAAAGCAGATGTCCTTCACTAACCTCGTCTATCCAGGCGCGAACCACACCAGGTTCGAGCACTCGCTCGGAACCGCGCACCTCTCTTCAGTTATTGCAAGGAGGCTGGGCTTGGATGATGAAGTAAGAAAGAAGGTAAAACTGTACGGCCTTGTCCATGACATCGGGCATACCGCGTTCAGCCATGAGGGCGAGGCAGTACTCGAGCCGCTAATCGGCGACCATGAAAAGCTCGGCGAGCAGCGGATAAAAAAAGGAGAGCTGGCTGATATCCTGAAAGAAAACTACAAGCCCCAAGAGATCATTGAACTCGGAAAGAAGAAAGAGGGCCAGATAATAAGCTCGGACCTGGGCGCAGACAGGATGGACTATCTGAAAAGGGATGCGCTGAACACAGGAGTTGCCTACGGCGTAATTGACATTGACAGGATAGTGCATACGCTTGCATTCGAGGAAGAGGAGCTTGTGATAATGCAGGGGGGCCTGGAGGCAGCAGAATCGCTGCTCGTTGGCAGGTTCATGATGTTCTCCGCTGTCTACCTTCACCACACTGTCCGAATCGCAACTGCAATGCTCGCCAGGGCGCTCAGGCTGTCAATCAAGGATGGCACGCTAAAGGCAGACGCATTCAGGGAGCTGACTGACGACGATGCGATCACTGCAATGGCAAAATCAAAAACAGCAAAGCCGTATGTGGATGGCATCCTCGGGAGAAGGCTGTACAAAGAAGTATTTTCATTGGAAAAAGGAAAAATCCTGAAAGAAAATATCAACAAGCTCGAAACCAGCCTCAGTGAAAAGCTTGGCTGTGATGTGCTCATTGACCCGCCTTCGCCGTTTTCCAAGACTGTTGGTTTCAAGGTGAAAACAGATTCCGGCCTGAAACAGATAACCGCAATTTCAGACCTGGTGCTGTCTTTGAAAAAATCAGAGGAGAGCAGGATGAGAACGCTTGTCCTTGTGCCGCAGGAATACAGGGAAAATGCGAAGAGGACCCTTCCTGGCTTATTTCACTAGCATGTCCGCGATCTTCACTACTATTACGAAAACGAATGTAACAATGACCAGGGTCTTCGGGTCTATCTCAAAGCCGGCTATCTTCATGTCTGAAGAGAAACCGACGATTCCTGCCGAAGCCATTGGCATGGATACCTTCTCTTGCTTGAAGCTCATGGAGATATCATTTGCTGAATAGGTATAAAAAGGTTTGTCGGAGTATTTAAGGCCATGACGGAAATTGAGATCCACAAAACTGAGGCGATAAAGCTCAAGGACCCGGTCGTCATCCTCGGATTCCCGGGAACCGGACTTGTCGGATCTGTGGCTGCTTCCCATCTTGTTGACTTGCTGGATTTCAAATTCGGTGGCTATATATCCTCACCTGATTTCGCGCCACTTGCAGCAATACACAACTACGTTCCGCTTCCTGCAGCCCGCATCCATTATTCCCAAAGGCACAACATAGTGGTGATTCTCTCGGAAATGGCAATCCCTGTGGCAAATTCCATGGAGCTTGCTGACAAGATTTTCTTATTCGCAAAATCGCTGCGCGCAAGCTCGATAATTTCCCTTGGCGGCATTTCCCTGAAGGAGGAGGAGAACGTAGTTTACGTGGTCTCCACAGACAGGCAGATGGTGAAGGACATTGTAGACAGAAAAATCGCAAAGCCGATCAGGGAGGGCGCGACAACAGGAGTTACAGGGGTCCTTCTAACAAAAGGGTCTCTTGAAAAGTTCCCGGTAATGACTATTCTTGCAGAAGCATCGCAGGACTTTCTCGACCCAGGAGCAGCCTCAAAGGCATTGAAAGTATTGTCATCCATTCTGAAGTTACAAATCGACACTTCAGAGCTCGACAAGGAGCAGTCAGTGCTGATAAAATCATCTAAGGATAAGATAATAAAATCAAAGATTTTCGGAAAAGGCCCTAGCGCATCTGAGGGCGGAATGTACGGATGAACTTCTTTTCTCAATCTTTTTCGCGGTAGATCACGCACTGGTCTTGCCCGTATTCTGCGACGGCAACAGGAATATGATTTTTTGATTCAGGAGGGGCTTGATTTACATACAAGGTGTAAAGGTCCTCATTGGCTCCCACATACAACATGTAGGTCCCTGATTTGACCACTCTGCCATCGCCTAGCTGCCGATCAGAATTGCGGAACGAAACAGCGAATTTTGTTTTTGCAGCGAGGTTGCATGTGTCAAGAGGCCCTGTGAATGATCCTACAATTGTGCATGCAGCGAGTTGAAGTCTGAATTTGCGAATGTCCAAATCCTGCGATTCATTCGGAACGAGAGTGGCTGCTTCATTGCCGAACTCTTTCACCAGATCTTCCACGGTTTTACGCTGAACCGAAGTGGCTTGTGCAACCTGCCTAGCTGCTACGGAAAACACAACCTTGAGCTCATCAGACGAAACAACGGTTATGTGGAGCTGCTTCCGATTTTCATCCTCAAGGTCCACGGCCCTGTTCCAAGTAACGCTTATGAGATCTGGAATCTCGCAAAAAGTTGCAGGAGGTTTAGTATAAACGAGTACCCGAAAATTGTTTGTCTGAGCAAGGTACATCTCTACACCTGCAACAACAAACTTTGTTGCTCCGCGCAGGCTCTCAATAAAACGCTCAAAATCAAAGTCACTAATTTCATTGCAAATATGAGTGACATGGAACCTGCTGATCAATGCCCTAAGTTTAGCAGGATTGCCTAACACGCGTTCCATGGAGGCGTTGAATGCAGGATCCTCTTCCACAAGGAGCTTCCTTACCTGGGTACCGTCAACCTTGAACATGAAGGTGCGCTCTTTCTTCCTGTTTACCGGACCGCCGACCTTTCCGTCTTTATTGTCAATTGCCATGTTTACATAATTTATAACAACCTCTTTTTAATGCTATCGCCGACTTCTAAGCGGACAGTAAGGGATAAAAGCGAGTAGCAAGAATTAACCCCGATGAAACGCATATTCCTGGTTATCTCCCTGCTGCTTTTCCTGATTCTGATCTTTTTATCAGGCTGCATCAGCCAATCCTGCGATGACTCGAACCCGTGTACCAAAGATGATGGGGGAATAGCAGGCCTATATTGCAGCCACTCATCGCTTGACGGAGATCAGCCGGGATGCGATGCGCTCGTTCCGCCGTGCAGGCAGCAATCATGCATTGCAGGGTCGTGCAAAATCACTAACATATCCGGATGCTGCGGAAACGGGAAGTGCGAGGATAATGAGGATTTAGGCAATTGTGCAGCAGATTGCGAAGGGTCCACAGAAATCAATTGCAATGCCACAAGCCCGCTTGTCCCAATTCTGCTTAAAATACAGGATTCCCTGGATGCAGAATTCGTTTCCTGCGTGCTCACCAACAATGCAGCGAGAAAACAGGATGTTGTTTTCAGCGCAGAGATCCTTGGATGGACTAACAATTACTCGCAATCGTTCCCGCTTTTTCCAGGGGAATCGAAAGAAATCCCGATCCGTTTTGACTGGAAGGAAAAATTTTACACAAACCGGGAAAGCTCTGATGCTTCAATACTTTTCAAGGCGCAGAGCAGCGGAGTGACTGTAGCATCAGCAACCCAGAATGTGAAAATATCCCCAAAGGAAGATATCTTCTGGACTGTGCAGTTGGATTCAAAGGATATACCTCTTTACAGATCAGTGGTTGCTTGGGTGACCCCGCATGACAAATGCGTACAGTCCCTCATATCAACTGCAAAGGAACTGAGCCCAGGTCGTTCGCTTGGGGGTTATACTGGTTATGAAGGACTTACAGAAGAAGAAAGAACAAACAAAACGCTTGCACAGGCAAAGGCCATATTCTACGCAATAAAGGGCCAGGGCATATCTTATGTGAACACTCCAGTGAGCTTCAGCGGATCCCAGCACGTGAAAATGCCTGCTGATTCGCTTAATGAAAAATCCGGCAACTGTGTTGACGGCTCAGTGCTATTTGCATCCGCGTTTGAATCCCTAGGCATGAACCCAGTGCTGCTCATACTTCCAGCGCACATGTTTGTCGGAGTTGAGACCTATCCGAAAAGCGGCCGTTATGTTTTTATTGAAACCACCATAGTTGGAACATCTTCTTTTGAAGATGCGGTTGTGCAAGGAAATGAAAAGTTCAACGAGTTCCAATCCACGGATAACCTCTCGGTAATTGATGTTACAAGCATACGTTCGGAAATAACCCCGTTTCCTTCGTACACTAACTGCCTTCTGAACGCGACCTGCTCTGATGGAACACTTGCAGGGCACTGCTCAATAACAAGGCCAAAGCTTTGCACAGGAACCGGATTCATTGATGCTGCAACAGTCTGTGAGTGCGACTCTGGCTATGAGGCAATTGGAGATGAGTGCGTATCAACACTAGTTAAAAACGAGACTTTTGTTCTCGGGCACTCGCCAACAAACAGGTACTTTTTCTGGAGCCCAGGATACATTAACGAGGAGTTCATCACTTTCCGTTATATTGTGAGAAGTGATGAGCCACTTGACATCCGCGTATTCCCAAGCAGGGGGGATTTCGAACTTTTCAGCAGTGGTTCAAGCTATAACCATTATCCGAGTTACATGGCTACGAACACGCTGTTTTACGATCAGATCGCGATCCACAAGTCAAAAGGAGGAATCGGGCTGGAGAATGTCGGGGATTCAGATGCGCATGTCAATATCCTGGTCATGAGAACGGGATGATAAGATAAAGAAATGTGGGTGAAACACCGAGCCACTGTTCACTCATCATTCTTTGCTCAATTCAGGATATTCTTCTGGGATGTCCCGGAAGCGGTCAATCTTGTAGATATAAGTCGGTTCGATTTTCTGCACGATATTGGAAAATTTGGCTTTTATGTCCATAATAATCTGTCTTTGTTTTTCTATTGACTCTGCTTCGATATCAATTACAAGATCCCAATTACCTAATACTTTCAGGTGATGCACGATATTGGGGTGTAAATTGCAATACGTGAAGAATTTCCGCTCTTCCTTTTCAGTAAGATTCCTGAACTTTATCAATGTCCTATACCTGGGACAGCCGAGAAGCACATGGTCAGGAAGAATGGTATAGCATTGTATTACCCCACTTTTCTCAAGCCGTTTTATCCTTTTCACTGCATTCTCATATGAGATACCGACCATGCGGGAAATCTGGGCAGTCGG
>Ga0315275_10002838_pt1 | contig 15813 bp, 15 predicted proteins | sample YL17G03_0_MG_FD_205557 | JGI IMG/M metagenome (GOLD analysis project Ga0315275, IMG submission 205557) | Sediment microbial communities from Yellowstone Lake, YNP, Wyoming, USA - YL17G03_0 | ecosystem: Environmental > Aquatic > Freshwater > Lake > Sediment | place: USA: Wyoming | collected... | reverse complement strand
GCGCCATGGCCGGACTTGAAGGTGTCGTTGCCGTCGTTGCCGTTGAAGACATAGCGGCCGTTGGTAAAATAGTTCGCGAAGCCGGAGCCGAAAGACGAGGCTTTGAACGAGGGCGACAAGCCCACGTCGAGCGTGGTGACGTTGTTCTGGTCAACGACAAAGCCGGTAACCGAGCCCCCGACCAAAAAGCCATGGAAATATTTGAAGCCGGAGCCCGACGCGTTAAACACGATGTCATGCGAGGAATCGGTCAGATCGAAGCTTGACGAGCCGTGCGGCACAAGATGCCCGTGACGCGCATGATTCATATATCCCGTTGCATTGACACCGGTGGTCGTCAGCACGGTGATCGTGATGGTCATGTTGAATTCTCTCCAATCCGCCCCCAGTCTCGCCGCTCAAACCTAAGGAATGCTTATATTGAGGACTAAACTTCGAGCGTTTACCTTGGGCAGGCGAGGGTTCTTGGGTTAAGGAAGCACCACGATGCAACGCCTTTCCTCACCCGCGCAGGCGATGAAGCCGGCCTATGACGTCGTCGTCATCGGCTCCGGCTATGGCGGTGGCGTTGCCGCTTCGCGTCTCGCCCGTGCGGGGCAGAGCGTCTGCGTCATCGAACGCGGGCGCGAGGTCGTGACCGGCGAGTTCCCGAGTCGCTTGCCAGAACTCCGCCGTGAGTTTCAGATCAGTGGCGGCAAGATGCGCTCCGGCTCCCGCACCGGTCTCTACGACTTCCGGCTCGGCGCCGACATCCATGTTCTTGTCGGGTGCGGGCTTGGCGGCGGGTCGCTCATCAATGCCGGTGTGGCGCTGAAGCCCGAGGCGCGCGTATTCGCCGATCCGGCGTGGCCTGAAGCGATGCGGGACGGTCTGCTCGATCTCGGTTATGCTCGCGCCGCCACCATGCTTCGGCCCGCGCGTCACGGCAAGGCTTCATCGCTCACCAAATATCGCTCGCTCGAAGCGGCGAGCGCCTGCTTTGGCAAGGCGCCGGTCATCGCGCCGGTCGCGGTGAGCTTCGAGGCCAACGTCAATCCCGCCGGCGTCGCGCAAGAAGCCTGCACGCTCTGCGGCGATTGCTGCTCTGGCTGCAATGTCGGCGCCAAGAACACCATCTCCATGACCTATCTGCCGGATGCACACCGCCACGGCGCTGAGATATTCACCGAACTCACGGTGAGCCACGTCGAAAAAGAAGGAAACGGCTGGCGCGTCACCTTTCTGCCGACCACCGATCACGACGCGTCGCCCAGAACCGTCGACGGCAAGACTATTGTGCTTGCGGCGGGCACGCTCGGCTCGACAGAAATTCTGCTTCGCTCGCGTGAGCGTGGACTTACGCTCTCCAACCGGCTGGGCGAGGGGTTCTCGGCGAATGGCGACATCATTGCCTTCGCGCTCGGCAAGGAGACCAGGGTCAACGCCATCGGTGTCGGTCACCCCTCGAAATTCGGCGGGGACGCCGTCGGCGCCTGCGTCACCGGCCAAATCGAGCTTCCGGACCCGGACGACTTCGAGCACGGCCTGACCATCCAAGAGGGCGTGCTCCCTTCCGCTCTGGCGCCGTTGCTTCCCGTCTTTTTCATTTCCGGGGGCAGGCTCCTCAGCGCGGCGCAGAGCCTGATCAAGGGCGTCTATCAAGGGCCGCTTGTGCATCTGCACACCTTCTTCGTCGTGTCGCATGACGAAGCCAAGGGGCGCATTCGTCTCGAAAAAGGCGTCGCCAAGATCGATTGGCCAAATGTTGCCGATCAAGGCGTCTATGCCAGGGTCGATGCGGCGCTGACCAAGGCCGCCGGAAGCGTCGGCGCCCGCTATATCAAAAGCCCGCTGGCGACGACCGCCAGTGGAACCAAGCCTGCCACCGCGCATCCGCTCGGCGGCTGCGGCATGGGCGAGGATGCTGGCCGCGGCGTCGTCAATCACAAATGCCAAGTCTTCTCGAAAGGCGACCACGTGCATGCGGGGCTTTATGTCTGCGACGGCTCGGTGATCCCGCGCTCGATCGGAGTCAACCCGCTTCTCACCATCACCGCGCTCACCGAGCGCGCCATGATTCATTTCGCCCGCGATCATAATTTGGGTTTCGATGATGCGGCTAGGGCGCAGGAGGAAGCAGTGTGACACTGTTTCCTTTCCAGGACTCCGTCATGGCCGGGCGTAGTCCCGGCCATCCACGAATTACTGAGGCGGAAAAAAAGAAAGACGTGGATGGCTGGCACAAGGCCGGCCATGACGAGGGGAGAACTGAGCAGAAAACTACCCCCGCAACTCCCCGCCAGTCGCCTTGATCACCGCTGCCACGATCTTCGCCGCGACCGCCTCGATCTCGACGTCGGTCAGCGTCTTGTCGCGCGGCTGCAACGTCACTTCAATGGCGAGAGACTTTTTCCCTTCCGGCACGCCCTGACCAGTGAACACATCGAACACACTCACATCGGTGATGAGCGCCCGCTCCGCGCCAGAAGCCGCGCGGATGACATCGCTTGCCGGTACGTCGCGATTGAGCAGAAAAGCAAAATCGCGCTTGACCGCTTGCAAGTCCGAGGCGTCGAGCGCCGGCTTGGTGAGACTCTTCCGCCGTGACGGCACAGCGTCGAGGTAAAGCTCAAATGCCGCGATCGGCGCATCGATGCCGAGCGCAATAAGCAGCTCCGGATGCAGCTCACCGAACACGCCAAGCGTCACCTTTGGCCCGAGCTTAAGCACGCCCGATCTGCCAGGATGAAACCACGACCGCGCCTCGGCCGCGATCATGAGGCTTGTTTGGTCGAGCCCGAGCGAAGTGAGCGCTGCGACGGCGTCTGCCTTGGCAAGGAAGACATTGGCCTCGGGCGCATTTCCGGACGAATCGCGGCCCGGGCCTCCGAGCGCCGATCGCCCGAACCGCACGCCGGACGCCGCGACATATTGGTCCTGAGGCTCAATCCCCCGATAGGCCTGACCCAGCTCGAACAGGGCGCCGTCGGCGAAGCCCCGGTCGCGGTTCCGCTGCGCCGCCGTGATCAGGCCCGGCAAGAGTGACGGCCGCATCACCGCAAGCTCGGTCGAGATCGGGTTGCTCAGCGTCAGCTCCGCGGCGCCCCCGCCGAACAGCTTGGCCTCTTCAGGTGGAATGAACGACCAGGTCACGGCCTCGACCAGTCCACGCGCGGCGAGCGTGCGGCGGACCAAGCGCTGCCGCTTCTGCGCCTCGGTTAGCACTGGCTGCGCCACGCCGGACGCTCTCGGCATCGGCGTCGCCGGAATGCTGTCGACTCCGACCAGCCGCACCACTTCTTCGACCAGATCGACGCTCTGCGCGATGTCCGGGCGCCAGGAGGGCGGGCTCGCTTTAAGCGACTTGCCGCTGCCGCTAAGCTTGATACCGAGCGCGGTGAGCATCGCTTTTGTCTTCGCCCCCGGCAGGTCGAGACCGCTCAAGCATTTGACGTGGCCAAGATCGAATTTGAAGGGAGCGTTCGGCTTCGGCGCCTTGCCGGCGATCGTCATCTTGCTTGGGCTGCCGCCGCAGAGTTCGACCGCCATGCGCGTCGCAAGCTCGAGGCCGGGCACGACGAAGTCTGGATCGGCGCCGCGCTCGAAACGGAACCGCGCGTCGGACTGGATATTCAGCTTGCGTCCGGTTTGCGCCGTCCGCTTCGGATCAAAATACGCGGACTCGATGAAGACGTTGGTGGTCTTTTCCGTGCAGCCGGTCTCCTCGCCGCCGATCACGCCGCCAAGGCCTAGCACTTTACTGTCGTCGGCGATGACGCACATTTCGGCATCGACGTCGTATGCCTTGCCATCCAGCGCCTTGAAACTTTCGCCCGTCTTTCCGAGTCGTGCCCGGATCGCACCTTTGAGCTTGTCGGCGTCATAAACGTGGAGCGGGCGGCCGCGATCGTAGGAAATGTAGTTGGTGATATCGACCAGCACGTTGATCGGGCGAAGTCCGATAGCCTTCAGCCGGCGTTGCAGCCAATCGGGGCTCGGCCCGTTCTTCGCACCGCTGACGAGCACGCCGGCGAAGATCGGGCAGGCATCGGCGGTCCCTTTGTCGAATTCAAGCTTGATCGGAACAGGATTCGACGCCTTCGCCTTGACCGGCTTGATCTTGTCGGCTTTGAGCTTGCCGAGACCCGACGCCGCGAGGTCGCGAGCAATGCCGCGAACCCCGAGGCAATCCGGGCGATTGGGCGTGACCGCGACCTCGATCGCCGCATCGTCTAGGCCGAGCGCCTTCGCCGCCGGGGTGCCGATCTTGGCGCCCGCGTCGAGCTCGATGATGCCGGAATGCTCTTCGGAGAGTTCCAGCTCGCGCTCCGACAGCATCATGCCGTTCGATTCAACGCCCCTGATCTTGGCCTTGGTGAGGGTGAGGTCGATACCGGGCACATAGGCCCCGACGGCTGCGAACACGCCCTTCATGCCAACATGGGCGTTCGGCGCGCCGCAAACCACTTGCAAGCGCTCAGTGCCGGTATCGACTTCCAGCACTTGCAGCTTGTCGGCGTCGGGGTGCTTCTCGGCTTTCAGCACTTTCGCCACTTTGAAGGGCGCAAGCTTCGTCGCCGGGTCGAACACCTCTTCGACCTCGAGCCCGATCCGGGTCAGTCGATCCGCGATCTCGTCCACGCTTGCCTTCGTGTCGAGGTGCTCCTTCAGCCAAGCGAGGGTGAACTTCATGGCGCACCCAAGCCGCCGGCAAGAGTCGGCACCGCGAGCGGCGGAAAGCCGTAATGCCTCAGCCAGCGCAAATCGGCGCCGAAGAACGCGCGCAGATCCGGCATGCCGTATTTCAGCATGGCGATGCGGTCGATGCCTAAGCCAAAGGCGAAGCCTTGATAGCGCTTGGGATCGATCCCGACATTGGCCAACACGTTCGGATGCACCATGCCGCAGCCTAAGATCTCCAGCCACTGATCGCCTTCGCCGATCCTGATCTCGTCGCCCACTTTGGCGTAGCCGATATCGACTTCCATCGAAGGCTCGGTGAAGGGGAAATAGCTAGCGCGGAAGCGCATCTTCACTTTTGGTACCTCGAAGAAGGCTTTGGCGAATTCCTCCAGCACCCATTTCAGATGCCCGAGATGCGTCGCCTCATCGATCACCAGTCCCTCGACCTGATGGAACATCGGCGTGTGCGTCTGATCTGAATCGCAGCGATAGACGCGGCCCGGCGCGATAATGCGCAAAGGCGGCTTGTTCGCGAGCATGGTCCTGATCTGCACCGGGCTCGTATGCGTGCGCAGCAAAGGCCGCGTGCCGTCGGGCCTCTCAGGAAAATAGAATGTGTCGTGGTCTTGCCGCGCGGGATGCTCGGGCGGAATGTTGAGTGCGGTAAAATTGTTGAAGTCGGTCTCGATGTCGGGCCCCTCGGCGATCGAGAATCCCATATCGGCGAAGATCTCGGTGATTTCGTCGGTGACTTGGCTTACCGGATGGATACGGCCCTCGGCGAGCGGTCCTTCGCGCACCGGCAGCGTCATGTCGGCGCGTTCGGATGCGAGCTTCTCGGCAAGCGCCGCGCCGGCAAGCACTTTATGCCTCGCGTCGAGCGCTTCGGAGACGCGACTTTTCAGTTCGTTGACGGCCTGGCCGAAACTCTTGCGTTCCTCAGGCGGCATGCCGCCGAGCTTTTGCATCAGCTCGGAGACGCGGCCTTTCTTGCCGAGCGCCTTCACCCGCACCACTTCCAGCGCGGCGAGATCGCGCGCGGCCGTGATGGCCTCGATCAGCTCGGCTTGGAGTTTATCGAGCTCTGGCTGAGCCATGGCAAGGGCTCCTGCCGCCCATGGCGGAAGCGTCAAGCACGGGCCGCGGCGGAAGCGGCCTCGACCAGACTCTGGAACGCTTGCGGCTCGTGAACCGCGATATCAGCCAGCACTTTGCGGTCGATCTCGATGCCGGCTTTGTTCAGCCCATCGATGAAGCGGCCATAGGTGAGGCCATGCAGACGCACGGCGGCGTTGATGCGCTGGATCCATAGGCCGCGGAAGGTGCGTTTCTTCACCCGCCGGTCGCGATAGGCATATTGCCCTGCCTTGTCGACGGCCTGCTTGGCGACGCGGATGGTATTCTTGCGGCGGCCGTAATAGCCCTTCGCCTTGTTCAGCACCTTGCGGTGGCGAGCATGGGCGGTAACGCCGCGTTTCACACGTGACATGTCGGTGCTCCTTTAAGAAACGTCGCCCAACGGCCTAGCGGCCATAGGGTAGAAAATTCTTCTTCACGATCTTTGCGTCTTCGTCCGAAAGGACCATGGTTCCGCGCGCATTCCGGATGAACTTGGTCGGGCGCTGAATCATGCCATGACGCTTCCGCGAGGCCTGGCATTTCACCTTGCCGGTCGCGGTGACCTTGAAGCGCTTCTTGGCACCGCTCTTGGTCTTCATCTTGGGCATTTGGCTTCCTTCAATGGCGGCTCGCGGCCGGTTGCCCGGCAGCGGCGGCTTACTCTTAGTGGTTGAAGCATGAAAGCCGCCACGGCATGCCCTGCCGGGCGGCTCCATCGAGCGAGCCTTATAGGGTATTTTGCGCGGGAATGACAAGGCCAACGGGCCCCTCAGCCTGGCCTTAACCTAATAACTTATCGGTTGCCTTCGATCTAGGCACTAGACTCTCCCACATGCGGCAAAACAGGCTCAGCAGCACGCTGGAGCGGATCGCGGGCTGGTTTCACACGCGGACCCGGGCCCAGCGTGATCTCATCGTCATCTCCGTGGTGGCGATACCCGCTTACCTAGTCCTCCTCGCCGTCGATGCCTTCGATCTCGTCTATGACTGGACCCGCTTGCATGAAGATTGGCAGGTCGATGAGCTGGTCGCCCTTCTCTTCACCGTGGGCCTCGCCGCCATCGTCTATTCCTGGCGACGACTCGCCGATCTGCGCGGCGAAATCGGCCGGCGGCGCGTTGCCGAAGAGGAAGCCAACCGCCTTGCGCGCTATGACGTTTTGACCGGCCTCGCAAACCGACGGCGATTCCTCGAGGAGGTTCGCGGTCGCATTCGGAATCTCCCTGATGGATGTTGCTGCGCGCTCTTCGTCGTCGATCTCTATCAGTTCAAACCGATCAACGACCTCTATGACCATCGGCTTGGGGACGAGGTTCTCCGGGTGGTCGCCGATCGTTTGACCAAGCTTGTCGATGGACAGGGGATCGTGGCGCGACTGGGCGGCGACGAGTTTGGCATTCTCCTGCCCTATCAGAGGAATGACGACAAAGCGGAAAGACTGGCTCGGCGCATCATCAACGCACTGCCAAAGCCAATAGCCTTGGCGGCGCTTTCGCTGGAAATAGGCGTGAGCATCGGCGTCGCCATCTACGATCCAGAGGACGAAAGGCTGAACGAGTTTGCGCAACGCGACGGTGGCCCGGTCGAGACCGTCCTGCGCCAGGCCGATATGGCCATGTATCGAGCCAAGACTTCGGGCCGTGGACTGTATCGCTTCTTCGATCGCGATATGGACGAGGCGCTCCAGCAGCGCGTCCATCTCGAGCGTGAAATCAAGGGCGCAATCGCCAACGGCGAGATCGTCCCCTATTACCAGCCGCTGGTCGACCTCGCGAGCCAGGAGACTGTCGGCTATGAGATCCTCGCCCGGTGGCAGCATCCGACGAGAGGACTCCTCATGCCGGAGCTGTTTATCCCCATCGCCGAGGATACCGGCACGGTCGGCGACCTTACCTATTACCTCTTGGCGCGCGCGGTACGGGACGCGAAGAACCGCTCTCCCCATACGTTTCTGTCGCTAAACCTCTCCCCCCGACAGTTCGCCGATCCGGTGCTAGTTGAGAGGATTCTGAGAATCCTCACCGAGGCTGGCTTTCCCCCTCAGCGGCTCGAAATCGAAATCACCGAGACGGCGGTCATGCAACGGCTGGAGGATGCCAAAGTGACGTTGCAGTCGCTACGCAATCTCGGTATTCGCATTGCGCTCGACGATTTCGGCACCGGATATGCCGGCTTGCATCATTTGCGGGAGCTGAACTTCGACACGCTCAAGATCGACCGCTCCTTCATTACCCACATGCTCGACAACCCCGACGAGGCCAAGATCGTCGAAGCCATCGTAAGTCTTGGTCATTCCTTCGGGCTCCGGACGACGGCCGAAGGAATCGAGGCACGCGAAGTGCTCGACCGGCTGATGCAATTGGGTTGCGAAACCGGCCAGGGGTTCCTGTTCGGCAAGCCGGTGGCTGTCGTGGTTCCCGGCGAGGCCATCGATCGCGACCCTAAAGACACCCGTCAGATCGCCTAACGCGGCGACAGCACCATCACCATCTGCCGGCCCTCAAGTCTCGGCTCCGACTCCACCTTGGCGATGGTCGCGGTGTCCTGCTTGACGCGATCGAGCAGCTTGGTGCCGAGCTCCATATGCGCCATCTCGCGGCCGCGGAAGCGCAAGGTGACTTTCACCTTATCGCCCTCCTCGAAGAATCGGACGATCGAGCGCATCTTCACGCCATAGTCGTGAATGTCGATGTTCGGCCGCATCTTGATCTCCTTGATCTCGACGGTGCGCTGCTTCTTGCGCGCCTCGGTGGCCTTTTTCTGCGCTTGATATTTGTATTTGCCGTAGTCGAGAATTTTGCAGACCGGCGGCTCGGAATTAGGCGCGATCTCGACGAGGTCTAGCCCCGCTTCCACCGCGCGCGCGAGCGCCTCGGGGGTCGGAACCACGCCGACATTGTTGCCCGTGGCGTCGATGAGCTGGATTGTTTGATTATCGATGCCCTCGTTAATACGGGGCCCATCCCGATTAGGGGTCAGATTCGTCGGCCGTCTTGCGATGAGTAACTCTCCTCTTTTCGCGTTCACCTGGCTTGCCTAGGGCCAAACGTGAAAACGCTCCAAATGACGCAAAATCCAAACTGCCTTCTACAGGAACGGAAATAGGCCTGACAAGTCAAGCTATCGAGCCCTGCCGAGCTTAGTGAGCCTTGGGGAGCCATAACGACCCCCTTTTCGCTTTCGTCTCGGAAGGGCATGCTGTGCGTCGCGTGGGAAAGCTAATGAGGGCCAACATGCGGCGACTGATATCATTTGCGATTCTGCTCGGGACCGTCGGTCTGGCGATTGGACCAGCAGGCGCGGGAGACAAGAAATGCTTGACGATTTCCGGCACCGGGGACGGCATCAATAAGCGCATTGCCGTGGAAAGCTCGCGAAGCGCCATTCAGACCGAGATCGAAAAACTCCAGACGGAAAATCACGTGACAGAGGTCGAAGCCAAGGCCTGGAAGCCCGACCCGAGGCCCTATTGGCGCAGCGGCGTCGCCGCCGATCTGTTTCTCGCACCCGATGAGGTCACCGATCGGGTCTATACGATTTGCTGGAAGGGCGTCGTCTCGCCTGCCGTCTGCACGTCAGGAACGGAAGTCTGCTGGCCGATCAATTAGAGCATAATCCCGAAAAGTTGCAGACTTTTCGGATGAGATCATGCGTCAAAGACAAAGACCTAGAGCGAAATCGCAATTCAATTCGCGTGGATTTCGCTCTAGAGTTCGGATGCGTCCATCAGCGACGGCGGGTTCAAGAACCTTTCTGCCAGATTTGTCCCCAACAGCTCGTCATAGACCGCGAGCGTCTTGTGCTGCATTTGCGCCAGCGCGAAATTAACCGCCACGTGCGCCCGCGCGCGCATGCCGATCTCCGCGCGATCCTCCGCCGAGAGCGCCAGCGCGATCCTGATCCGATCCGCCAGCGACACCGGCTTCGCCGGCGGCACCAGCCATCCCGTAAATCGATCTGAGTTCTGTTCCGCGGACACGATGGTCTCCGGCAGCGCGCCGAGGCTCGAGACGATCACCGGGCAGCCCATGGCTTGCGCCTCGATACTGGTTCGCCCGAACGTCTCGGCAACGAGCGAGGGCACCAAAGCGACATGCGAGGCGAGGAACGCCACAGGCATGTCGGCGCAATGGCCGACGAGCCTGACCTTGTCTTCGAGCCGGTGACCCTTGATGCGCCCGATCAACTCTTCCCGGTAAGCGTTCTTTCCTTGCGCGTCTCCGGCGAAGATTACGATCGCCCCATCGAGCGCGCCTTCACGGTCGAGCAGCGCGGCCGCTTCGATCGTGTCGCGTTGTCCTTTGAGCCCAGTCAATCTCGCCGCCTGCAAGATAATCTTGGTATCGCGCGCCACGCCCCAGCGCTCGCGGAGCTTTGCCACCGGTCCTGGCGGGACCGAAACTGGATCGAACACCGCGCCCTCGACGCCACGGTAGATGGTGCGGATGCGATCCCGAGATACGCCCCGCTGTGACCCCATCAATTGAGCGGTATAGCGCGAATTGGCGATGACAAGATCGCCGCGACCCATGACGCTGTTGTAGAACGCCTTGATCGGCCCGTGCTCGCCATAAGCGCCGTGATAGGTCGTGACGAAAGGAATGCCGGTCCGCCGCGCGGCGATGAAGGCGCTCCAAGCCGGGGCGCGGCTCCTGGCGTGGATGAGGTCGACATCTCTGTCTCGGATCAGTCTCGTAAGCCGCGTTGCATTGCGCCAAATGGTGAGCGGGTTCTTGCTGGCGACGGGCATCTCGATGACCTGGCCACCGCCTTGTACGATCGCCTTGGCCATGCGGCCGCCTTCGGTGGCAACCAGCGCGTGTCCCCCGGCGCGGCTGAGCGCCTCGGCGATTTCGAGTGTCGCCAATTCGCTGCCGCCGGTATCGAGACGCGGCACGACCTGCAATATTGTTACCGGCGCCATGGACGGATGTTTCGAGCCAATCCTCGCAAGATGCATGACCAAGAACCACAATTTCTTCAACTAGGCGAGGGCGCTAGACGCCGCCGCATTGCCTACTGCCGAGGCCCGGGCGAGGGCCAAATCGCGCTTCTGTGGCTCTCCGGCTTTATGTCGGACATGGCGAGCACGAAGGCCACGGCGCTCGCTGCGTGGGCCGTGGCGAACGGCGTTCCCATGCTCCGTTTCGACTATTCCGGCCATGGGCTCTCGGAAGGATCGCTGGCGCACGCCACCATCGGAGATTGGCTCGAGGAGACCATCGCGGCCGCCGGGTTGGCCAGGGCCTCGAAGCTCATCGTCATCGGCTCGTCGATGGGCGGCTGGCTCGCCCTCCTGCTCGCGCGGTATTTGGCGAGGAGCGGAACAGGTTGCCTCACCGGTCTCGTTCTCATCGCGCCCGCCCACGACATGACCGAAGCTCTGATCTGGAAACACCTCCCGAAGGAGGCGAGAGCAACGATCGAGCGAGACGGCGTCTATTATCAACCTTCCGACTATGCCGAGCCTTATCCGATTACGCGCCAGCTGATCGAGGAAGGACGAGCACACCTTCTCGAAGGCAATGGCTTCGATCCGCTTTGTCCGGTGCGCATCCTGCAAGGCATGCGCGATCCGGACGTACCATGGACGCACGCTCTGTCGCTCGTGGACTTGCTGACCGGCAACGACGTGAAGCTCACGCTGATAAAGGATGGCGATCACCGCCTGTCGCGGCCCGAGGACATCGCTCGCCTTGAAGCCACAATTGCAGAGCTTGCCGCAAAAGCCGGAAACGATCACACGCGATAATAGTCGCGATACCAGGCGACGAAGCGCTTGACCCCTTCCTCGATCGGGGTCGAGGGCGTGAAGCCCGTGGCCTTGGTCAGCGCCTCAACGTCGGCATAGGTCTCCGGCACATCGCCCGGTTGTGCCGGCACCATTTCCATCACCGCCTTCTTGCCGACCTCCTCCTCGATCACCGCGATATAGTCGAGAAGCTGAACCGGGCTGTGATTGCCGATATTGTAGATGCGGTAGGGGGCCGATGAAGTCGCGGAGTCCGGCGCTTCCGCATTCCAATTGGGATCCGGTGCCGCGACCTGATCGAGCGTGCGCACCACGCCTTCCACGATATCGTCGACATAGGTGAAATCTCGCGCGTGGTGGCCGTAGTTGAACACCTGGATCGGCTTACCCTCGAAGATGTTGCGGGTGAAGCCGAACAGCGACATGTCGGGACGTCCCCATGGGCCGTAGACGGTGAAGAAGCGCAAGCCTGTCACCGGCAGACCGTAGAGATGCGCGTAAGTATGCGCCATCAGCTCGTTCGCCTTCTTAGTGGCGCCGTAGAGGCTCACCGGATGGTCGACATTGTCGCTGACCTTGAAGGGGAGTTTCCGGTTGGCGCCGTAGACCGAGCTCGACGAGGCGTAGACCAGATGCTCGACCCCGTGATGGCGGCAGCCTTCGAGCACATGCAGGAAACCAGTGATGTTGGCTTCGATATAAGCGTGCGGGTGATCGAGCGAGTAGCGCACACCGGCTTGCGCGGCCAGATGGATCACGCGCTCGGGCTTCTCCGCGGCAAAGGTTGCATCCACGACGGTGCGGTCGGCGAGGTCGGCCTTGATGAAGTGGAAGCCGTTGCGGGGCTTGAGGCGCGCGAGCCGGGCCTCTTTCAGCGATACGTCGTAATAGGGGTTCAGATTGTCGAACCCAATGACCTCATCGCCCCGCTCAAGCAGGCGAAGTGCCGTGTGGTAGCCGATGAAGCCGGCGGCGCCGGTGAGAAAGACCCGCATCTTGTGACGCCTATCTTGCTGTGGTTCGAAGCGCCGCCAAGAGGCCATTGGCGGCAAGCCATGTCAATTGCGGGAACTGACCGCACCGTCTTAAGTCTTGCGCGGTTGACGCATTTTTGGGGTGTCGGTATAGAGCGCGCTGATCATCCCGTTACTATTCGCGGCTTCGCTGGCTCCTTTGGGGGCCGAGAGCCCCCTCAAGGACAAGCCCCATGGCCAATACCAAATCGGCGAAGAAAGCCGCACGTCAGACCGTCCGCCGGACCGCCGTGAACAAGACCCGCCGCAGCCACATGCGGACCGAGATGCGCAAAGTCGAAGAGGCCATCGACTCCGGCAACAAGGACGCGGCGCGTGCGGCCCTCAAAGAGGCCGAGCCGGTGATTGCCCGTTCGGCCCAGAAGGGCGTCGTGCATCGCAAGAGGGCCTCGCGAAAGGTCTCCCGCTTGGCGAAGCGCATCGTCGCCATGGGCCACGCCTGACTCAAAAAAACCCCTCCTGTTGCAGCTTAGCCACAAGAGATCTTGGAAGGCGCAGCATTCCTTGCGTCGGTTCCGTGTCAATTCAACGAAAATATCAAATGCTTGGAGTTTGACGGTGTGGTGACAGCCACTCCGGTTGTGGCCTCGCGATCCACCGTCACAAAATTTTCCTGTCCGCGAATCTGCCTTTGTCCCGCTTTGGCACTCTGTGTAAGAAAGGGGTCCCAGGGGCGCATAAAGGCTTGTGGGACAGGAGCTTGCGTCCGCGCTCTGAGTCTTCCCTTTACTTCATGTCATGAAGATTTTCGCAAGGGCTGCTCGCTTGATCAGCGTTAATGGCATGTGTATAGTCCAATAATCGAACGGGGTTATCCCCTCCTGACAATAGACGCCGCGTAACCCGGTTTTCCCGGGGGAGGATAGTTTTGTCTTTGTTTTGGAGGCAGCAGAATTTCTATCGCGAGGTGGCGTCTAGGTTATGACTGGCGGTGATCTGAGCGTGGATTACCACCAGATATAGTGTTCAGAACACTATCTGTTCTTAAATTGTGCTTTGCAATGAAGAAGGGGGCGTCGTTTTGAGCGGTCAGGACGGCGAGAAAGCGGTCGACGATGTTGACGTTGAGACGACATGGCAAGGCCTAGTCTCGCGTCCCAAGTCACAGCTGATCGATGTCCGGACGCGTGCGGAATGGACCTATGTCGGGCTTCCCGATCTCGGATCGGTTGGGAAGCGGCCTGTCCTCGTCGAGTGGCAGACCTTTCCCGACCAGGCCATCGATTTCCGCTTCGTCGAGCGTCTTGCCGGCGAACTCAAGGCGCTTGGCGTTGAGAAGGACGACGACCTCTACTTCATTTGCCGTTCGGGTGGCCGGAGCCTGGCAGCAGCCATGGCGATGGCCGAATTGGGCTACCGCGCCTGTCACAATGTCGCCGGCGGTTTTGAAGGACCGCTCGATAACGACAGGCATCGGGGCTCGGTATCGGGTTGGAAGGCGGTGGGTCTCCCCTGGCTTCAAAGCTAGGCATGGGAGGCTCTTCCGTGGGGACGGAAATGACGGTCCGCGTCGGCCAATGTTGACTGCTCAAGTACATAGCGTGCGGTGCGTAGCGGCGCGAACGAGAACAATGGAGCAAAAGAACAACCGTGGCACAGCAAGAGCAGACCGCGCCCAGCGAAGCCTGGGTGCGGGTGAAAACGCGGCTACGCGCGGAATTGGGCGAGGATGTATTTGCCAGCTGGTTTCGGGGTGTCGAGCTTGAGAGTTTCGACGAGTCCGTCGTGCACCTTACGGTCGCGACGCGCTTTCTCCGGAATTGGCTCCGTTCGCACTATTACGATTTCGTGCTGCATCTCGCGCGCGCCGAATGGCCGAGCGCGGAGAAGGTCGAATTCAGAGTGAGGCAGCCGCATTTCAGCGTCGAGCCGCCGAAGGAGCCGTTGCAGCAGAAGCGAAGCCCTATCCCGTTCGCGCCCGAAAGCGCGCCTTTCCCCATGCCGCTTCGCACCGGCTATGGCGGGTTCGAGGGCTCGCCGCTCGACCCGAAGTTGACTTTCGTGAGCTTCGTTATTGGCACGTCGAACCGGCTTGCCCAGGCTGCGGCGCAAGAGGTCGCGAATGCCTTCGCGGGTCCGCAGCAGCGGTTCAATCCGCTCTTCGTCCACGGCAATGTCGGCTTGGGTAAGACGCATCTGCTGCATGCCATTTCCTGGGACGTGAAGCAGCGTCACCCCGAAGCCGAGGTCCTCTATCTCACCGCCGAGCGCTTCATGTCGGGCTTCGTGCAAGCCTTGCGCGCCCGTGACGCGCTCGCTTTCAAGGACAAACTGCGCAAGATCGATATCTTGCTCATCGACGACATGGAGTTTCTGCAAGGTCCGACGATCCAGCAGGAATTTTGCCACACGCTAAATTCTCTGATCGATGGTGGACGCCAAGTCGTGGTGGCGGCGGATCGTGCGCCGACCCAGCTCGACAAGCTCGATACGCGCATGCGTTCCAGACTGGGCGGCGGTCTCGTCGTTGAGATCGGCACCATGGACTACGAGCTTCGCCACAAGATTCTGGCCAAGCGCGCCATCGAGGCCTGTGCCGATACCAAGGGGCTCGATATTTCCGAGACGGTGCTCGATTTCCTTGCCGAACGTTTGACCGAGAGCGGACGCGAGCTCGAAGGCGCCATCCATCGCCTGCGCGCGAGCTTCCAGTTGACGGACGAGCCGGTGACCCTCGAGGTCGCGGAGCAGACCGTGCGCGATCTGATGCGCGGCGCGGAGCCGAGACGGGTGCGCATCGACGACATCCTGCGCACGGTGTCGAAGCATTACGGCGTGAACCGCGGCGACCTCTTGTCCGGCCGTCGCAACCGCTCGATCGTGCGGCCGCGTCAGATCGGTATGTATCTCGCGAAGCTCCTCACCTCGCGTTCGCTTCCCGAGATCGGGCGCCGGTTCGGCAATCGCGATCACACCACGGTGCTGCATGCGATCCGCAAGATCGAGCAGCTGATGAGCGACGACAATCAACTGCGCGAGGAAATTGAGCTTCTGAAGCGGCTGTTGCGCGATTAGCGGGGCTAGGGTTTATCTGGAGGACTTGCCCCTTGCTCTTCCCTCCCCCCTTGTGGGGGAGGGATAGGGAGGGGGGTCGAAACAAAAATATTTGTCGAACCGTTTGAGTTTGCCATTCACCCCCCCCCCCCCCCGCGGGGGCGCCCCCCCCCCCCCCCCCCGGGGGGGGGGGGGGCCGGGGGGGCGCCGGCAGGCCGAGAAACACGGTTGGGGGGGGTGTGAACGAGGGCG
>Ga0315275_10002835_pt1 | contig 15818 bp, 12 predicted proteins | sample YL17G03_0_MG_FD_205557 | JGI IMG/M metagenome (GOLD analysis project Ga0315275, IMG submission 205557) | Sediment microbial communities from Yellowstone Lake, YNP, Wyoming, USA - YL17G03_0 | ecosystem: Environmental > Aquatic > Freshwater > Lake > Sediment | place: USA: Wyoming | collected... | reverse complement strand
CATCCATCCGGAGACGACAAACCCGGCAATCTTTTGAACTTGCATCATTGCCAAACCCCGCACCAAAGGCGGCGGAGAATATATTCTTAAGCTTCTCCTGTGTCAATCTCCATGTCCGTCGCACCGGACATCCCTGGAATCGCCGGAACCTGCGCCTTAATTATCGGGGCTGTTGACCCCGGGAACGCTAGAAACCGCCGGCAAGAATATAGACGCTGGCCGGCCGTCTGATTGTCTCACGAGGACGACGGCGCGTTGGAGCGAATATCGCACCGGGCGATGCTTGTCAATCGGCCCTGGACATGGACTCGATGATGAAATCCCGGTACCGGGCGATGACGGCCGCGATCAGGTCCTCTCTGGCGACCTTCATCACTTTTTCCGGCGGCGTGCCGGGCATGAACGGCTCTATGCTCTCCAGCAGGGGCCCGTTCGGCGCCCGGCGGCCCCGGACCTGAGCCTGAAGCTTGAGCTCCAAGGAATTCTTCGGCAGGACGATCGCATAATGAAAGTGGTCTGTTTTGGACTTCCGGAAATCCACCTGGAAACTGATGGACCTCCCCTTCCGGATCGAATGCTTCGCCCTGATCTCATAGGTCTTCAGCTCGTCTTCCAGGGCCTCCAACGCGGGCTCGGCGATGAACTCGCAGAACTGCTGGAAATTCTCTGCGGTTTCCTTCCGGCATCTCTCCAGGATGGCGATGTCTTCGAAGCAACCCCTCAGTTGATCTTTCCAGTCCATGTTGGTCATCTCGAGTAACCAAGATTTATCTGATTTTCGTTGATGTTATCACATTTGCCGGTGAATTGAAACGCAGAGAGACAATCGCGTCTCTCGAGGCCGGAGTTTTCCTCAGCTGAGATTTTCCCGGAGTAACCGCAACCCCATGTGTTTTAAATAACATGCACCCAGTTTTGAACAGGGCTGTGGAAATCTGTCCCGCCCGCCTGTGATTAACCTTTCTAACTCGCTGAAAGGTTGCGAGATCTGGCTATCTGCACAGCAATTGGGCAACCGCGCTCCAGACGGATTCGAGGCCGATCATGTCGACGGTATCGGCGCTCAGGATACGAGAGTCGCCGAAGGGCCGCCAAATCTCTACGAGGTCGTTCCGGAAAAGCGCCAGGACGCTGGTGCCGCAGGCCGCGGCCAGATGGGTGACTCCCGAATCGTTGCCGAGATACAGGTCGGCATCCCCGAGAAGCCTCGCGAGAGCCGCCAGGGAGGGTGAATGAAGGAACGTCCAGCTCAGCGATCGCGCCGCCGCCTCGACGCTCCGGTCGAGGGCCGCGTCGGCTTCCCCTGTGACGAATACCCCATCCGCGTCCCTTTCCCTCAGACGCCTCGCGATCGCCAGGAAATTTTCGAGCGGCCACCGCTTCTTCTCTCCGCCGCTTCCCGGATGGATCACGGCCAGTGACCCGGAACGCCCCGGCCGTCGCATAAATGGCAAATTAGGGTCGCCGGGGATCGAGCTCAAGGGCAGCCTGGCGCACTCATGGAAGTCAGCCCGCTGAAGCAGTTCCCGCCCCACCGCTTCCAGGGTCTTGCGGTAGAAAAATGCACTGATCGCCGCCCGCCCCCGGGCATCATAACAGATCGTCAGCCGCTGCCTCCCGCCATTCATCCGGTCCCGCCCGGCCTCGGGAACGCCGCTCTTCGACTGGTTCATCCAACTCACGACCAGGTTGAACCCATCAAGCCAGGCCGCACGGTCCTCCCCGGCTGATCCGGCGTCGGAAAAAAGGGTCAGGGCCATGGAGTCATCCAGTCCGACAACCTCGTCGACGACTTCCGCCTGGAGCAGGAGCGAGCCAAATTCCCGGCGGGCGATGAGCGTAAGGGTTGCGGAGGGGAAGCCGAATCGGAGGAGCCGGACGGAAGGCAGAGCCACGAGCAGGTCGCCGAGTCCTCCCCAGCGAACCAGGAGAATTCTCTTCATGCGCGCTCCACTGCGGACCTACTTACTCCCGCCCTGGGGAGTCAAGGCCGGCTGTTTTAGCAGAAAAGGGAAAAATGATGAATTTAGGTGGGCAGAAGTTTTCTCCAGCCGGCCAAAGAAAACTTGAACCAATTATACCAGAGAAATCCGCAAAATCAATGGCCCGCAGCGCCCGGAGGAGGATTTTTGAGCTTCTCCGCAAAACGGCGGCCGAGCTCTTCGCCCTTCTTGAGGTCATCGTGAGTGGGGCTCCCGATGAATTCCAGCGTCTCCTGGATATCCCACCTGGCCGGTTCGACGATTCTTTTCAGGTCCTTTAGCGCTCCCCCGCTCCAGCCGTAGCTCCCGAAATAAGCGGCGGGACGGCCCGTGATCCTTTTGTTCACCGCCGTGGCCAGCGCCTCCGCGACAGGGGGAAACAGCTTGACCTCATACGTCGGGGCGCCCACGATGACTCCCCTTCTCGACCAGAGCGAAGAAAGGATATAGCTCACGTGAGTCCTGGCGGCGTCGAAGATCTCCAGCCTGACGCCGGCATCGGAGACCCCTTTGGCGACGGCGTTCATCAGCCCCGCGGTATGGCCGTACATCGATCCGTAGATGAGAGTGATCTCCGGCTCCGTCAGCCCCGCCCCGTATTCCGCCCATTTCTTATAATGTCCGATGATGCGCTCCGGCTGGCGCCTCCAGATGAGACCGTGCGACGGCGCCACGATGCGGACGGGCAAGCCGCTCAATTTGGCAATCGCATCGAGGACGCGGGAGCTGTAATTGGCGACGATGTTGGCGTAATACCGAAGCGCCTCTCTCTCGTAGAAACAGAGGTCCAGGCATTCTTCGTCGAAGATTCCCCCGCGCAACGCCCCGTACCCTCCGAAGGCGTCGCACGAGAACAGGATCTTGTCCGCCGTCTCGTAGGTCATGATCGTCTCCGGCCAGTGGACGAACGGAGTGGAAAAAAACTTCAGGGTGCGGCGCCCCAGGCTGAGCGTTTCGCCGTCGGCGACGACCCGGACGCGATCCCTGAGCGAGTAGAACCCGCTGAGCATCTCCCGGGTCCTGGCCGAGCCGAGGATCTCCACCTGCGGCGCGAGCCTCCGGAAAGCCTGGAGCAGACCGGTGTGGTCGGGCTCCATGTGGTTGACGACCAGGTAATCGATTCCCGCGAGACCGCCGAGCTCATCGAGCTGCGAGAAATACTCCTCAAACTTGGATGACGGGGCCAGGTCGATGACCGCCCGTTTCTCGTCCGCGATCAGGTAGGAATTGTAGGTCACGCCCTCCTGGGTGATCGGCCAGAGGCCCTCAAACAGGTCGGTCGTCCTGTCGTTGACGCCGACCCAGAAGACATTCGAACTGATCTCTCGCGCCGGCATTGTTTATCTCTCCTCGTTTGAAATGGGCTCGCAGCCGAGCATCATAATCAAAACGCCTCCCGGGCTCAAGGAGCGGGGGAACCCGCCAGAAGGAGCCGTATATCCATGACATTCGTCCGCGTCGGCCCCGTCACGATGAGCCCTCCCGCTTTCCGGAAAAAGGTGTACGAGTCATTGTTTGCCAGATAAATCTCCGGGTCAAGGCCCCGGCGCGCCGCACGACCGAGGGTCGAACCCGTGATCCAGGCGCCCGCGGCCTCTCCTGCTCCGTCGCGCCCATCGGTCCCCAGGCTCGCGATCAGAAACCGGGACTCCCGTTCCCGGAGGCGTGCGATCTCGACAAGCGCAGCCAGGGCGAATTCGGTGTTCCGGCCGCCGCGGCCCCGACCCCTGACGTGGACGGTGAGCTCCCCGCCGGCGAGAAAGCAGAGCCCGCGCCGCGTTCCCCTCTGAGAACGCATCGCCTCCGCCAGCAGGCCGACGTACCGCCGCGCCGCCAGCCGGGCTTCCCCGGAATCCTCCGACGTCAGGATGACCGGCTGCCATCCCATCTCGTTCGCCCGCCGCGCGGCGGCGGCGAGCGCCATCCGGTTATCGCCGGCGATCACGGTCGAAACGCGCCTGAAGGCCCTATCGTTCCGCCTCAGGGTCTCTGGTCTCAGGCCGAGCGTGCCATCCCGCAGCGCCCTCTTTACCGAGGCCGGAGCATTTTTCCAGAGGTGATATTTCTTGAGGATGGCGACGGCCTCCTCGTATGTCGAGGAATCCCAGTACGCGGGCCCCGAGGCGATGCTCTCGAGGTCGTTGCCGATAACATCCGAGATCACCAGGTTCACGACCCGGGCCGGGTAGGCGGCTTCCGCCAGGCGTCCTCCCTTGATGGCCGAGAGGTGCTTGCGGACCGTGTTGAGCTCGGTGATGCCGGCGCCTGCCCGGAGAAGCGCCCCGGTGATAGCGCTCTTCTCGGCCAGCGTGACCGGCGAGGCCGGCAGGCAGACCAGGGCTGAGCCGCCCCCCGAGATGAGCACGAAGAGAAGGTCCCGCGGGCCGGCGGCGCTCGCGAGCATCAGGACCTCCCGGCCGCTCCTCACGCTGCTCCGGTCCGGCAGGGGATGAGCCGCGCGCAGGAATCGAAGGCCGCCGGAAACAAACCGGGCTGCCTGTGGTGCAATCACCAAGCCGCCGTCCAAGCGCCGGCCCAAAATCTTCGCCAGGCTCGCGGCCATGAACGGCGCGGCCTTGCCGAAGGCAACCAGCTGGATTCTATCGAAGTCCTCGAGATGGATGACCTTCGAATCGACGGACAGCTCTTCGCCCCGCCTCCGGACGGCGCGGGAGATGAGCTTTCCGGCGTCCACCTCCCTGAGCGCCGCCCTCAGAATGCTCATGGCTTGTCCGGGAAGAGCCGGCGCCCTATCGTGCATGGACCTCATAGAATTTAATATAGATGACATTCCCGGATTTGGAAAGCGGCGCCCTCGGCATTATCGCCCGCATTTTTACAACTCCCCGCATTTGTGGTAATAAAGCGGAGACACCATGGCCGGACGAAAAAGACTGCCCATGCTCCTCCTCAAGCTCCTGATCAGTCTCTCCATTCTGGCCTTTATCCTGACCAAGCAGACGTCCTTCAGGGAAATCGGGGGCGTTCTCAGGACCGTCGATTGGGGCTGGCTGGCGCTCGCTTTCTCCCTTCACGCCTTCGGCTTATTCTCGAGCGCCTACCGCTGGCAGATCCTGGCCAGGGCCCAGGGCGATGAGATCCCGCTCGGATTCCTGGCCAAGTCCTATCTCGTCGGCCAGTTTTTCAACAATTTCCTGCCCACGAATTTCGGCGGCGACATCGTGCGCATCTGGGACGGCTCGCGGTACTCCAAGTCGCTCGTGAAGTCGTCGGCCATCGTCCTGGTCGAGCGATTCACGGGGATCAGCGTGCTCTTCCTGATGGCTGTCGTGGGCTCTCTCTTCAGGCTCGAAATGGCCCGGGAAATCCCGGTCATCCTGGCGGCCCTCCTCTTGGGCCTCCTGGGCTTCGGGATGACCGCCGTGTTCTTCACCGGGTTCGCGGCCCGGTTGCTCGCCTCGATCCGGCTCCGCGGACTTCCCGACAAGCTCCGCAACAAAACGCTCCTTTTCCGGGAGACGATCCTCCACTACAGGACCCAGAAAGGCCCGTTCGCCTGGGCGACCTTCTGGGCTTTCCTGCTTCAGCTGAACGTCGTCGTCTACTATTTCCTGATCGGCAAGGCCCTCCACCTGAACATCCACTTCGTTGACTACTTCATATTCATCCCTCTCGTCCTGATCATTTTGACCATCCCCATCACGATCAGCGGGCTGGGGCTTCGCGAGGAATCCTACATCGAGATTTTCCGGTTCTACGGGATTTCCGCCCAGGCGGCCGTTTCTTTTTCCCTGATCGGGGTCGCGTTCAACTTGATCATCGGGCTCATCGGGGGGATTATCTATGTCACCCGGAGATAGGCAGGGCTGATGTCCCTCCCCCGAGCTGCCCGACCTCCGGCATCCAGCCGGCCCGGGACGGCCCGGCGGCTTCCGGTCGCTCGGTCCGTCCGGCGCGCCATGGGAGTCTGCGCGCTCGCCGTCTCACTCCTGCCCGTGACCGCGCTCCCCCAGCAGGACCTTTCCGATCTTGAAAGACGGCTGGCCGGGATCAACGCGCAGGTGAAAGCGCTTCGCGAGAAGATCACCGAGGAGGGCAAAAAGGAATCGACGCTGCTGTCCGAGCTCGAAAGGATTTCCCTCACCAAGAAACTCATCAGGACCGAGCTGGACGCCCGAAACCTCGAGCTGGAAAAGGTGGCCCGGGAAACCGCCGTCATCCGCAGAAACATCGAGGAGCTCCGGGTCAAGCTGCAGAGCGGACGGCGGTCCGTCGATAAAACCCTGGTCACCCTCTACAAGTACGGGAGGTTCAACTTCCTCCAGTTTTTGCTCGACGCCGGGAACATCAGCGCCCTCTTCTCCGAGAGCCGGCACCTGAGCCAGCTCGCCAATTACCAGCAGGGCGTTCTCTCGGTGCACATCAGGACCATAGCCGAGCTGCGGTCGGCCGAAGCCGGCCTGGAGGCCAAGCGCGAGGAGTGGCGCCGCCTCGTCCAGGAATCGACTCAAAAGAGGCGGGAGCTCGAAGAGCAGGAATCAGCCTCCAGGGAGCTTGTCCGGCAGGTCCGCAGCAACAAGAAGATGTTCGAGCGGGCGCTCGACGAGCAAAAGGATCGGGCGGAGCAGCTCCGGAACCTGATGGCCAAGCTGGCCAACCAGGAGCTCGTGCTTCCCTTCCGGTTCGTGCCGTTCTACGAGAGGAAGGGAAAGCTGGCCTGGCCGCTCTCCGGCAAAATCAGCACCCGTTTCGGGCTGGAACGTCACCGGCAGTTCAACACCATCGTCATGAACAACGGCATCGAGATCGCGCCTGCGGACGAGCAGGCCGTGATCAAGGCGGTTCACGCCGGGAAGATCGTCTTTGCCGACTCCTTCCAGGGGTACGGCAACCTGGTCATCATCGATCACGGGATGAACTACTATACGCTCTACGGCCACTGCGCTGAATTCCTGGTCGCCATGGGGGACTTCGTCCGGGAAGGGCAGCCGATCGCCTCGGTTGGAGACACGGGATCGTTTAAGGGCCGGTGCCTGTACCTGGAGATTCGCTACCGCACAAAGCCCCTCGATCCCTTGCAATGGCTCAAGAAGAGATGATAGAATGAGCGTTCGTTTCTAGAGAATTCTATCATGAGGAAAACCCGGATTGCCCTCCTTGCCGTCCTGAGCGGCGTCTGCCTCTTCTTTTTTCTCGAAAGGGCGGCGGTGCGCACGCTCTCCGCGGGCTCGACAACGCCCAAGAACCTGGACCTCCTGGAGCGGGTGATCAGCCTCATCCGGAACGATTACCTCGAAGAAAAAGAGCCCGTTCAGACCATGGACGGGTCATTCAGGGGGCTCGTCAATTCGCTCGACACCGGTTGCAGCTACTTCAGTGCGGACAGCACCGCCCGCTATCAAGGCCAGAGGGGTCTGCCTCTCCAGGAGACCGGCCTGGTTCTCAACAAGCGCTACGGGGGGTTTCCGCAGGTGGTGGGACTGATCGAAAACTCCCCGGCCGCCAAGGCCGGCATCGAGATCGGTGACTCGGTGGCCGAAATCAGCGGCCTGGGGACGGCGACGATGAGCCTGGCCGAGGTCAACCTGTACCTCTCCGACGCCGAAGCTAAACCCGTCGACATCAAGTTGCTCCGGGACGACAGGACTCTGGAGTTCAAGCTGAACAGGGCTTCCCTGTTCTCCGAGGCCTTCGCCTACAAGCCCCGCGAGGGAACCGGCGGCATCCTCCAGATTTTCCGGCCGACCCCGGCCGTAGCGCTCCAGGTTAAGTCGAAGGTCGCGCCCTCCGTCAGAAAACAAAAAAGGGCGTTGATCCTCGACCTCAGAAACTGCGCCGGCGGGGACTTTGCGGGAGCTCAGGAACTGGTCAATCTCTTTCTGAGTGCCGAGAGCATCGGCTATTTCGCGGGCCGCGGGGAAACCAAGGTAACCGTCCCCGCCGCCGCGGCCCCGGTCCTCGATAAAACGCCGCTCGTCGTCTGGGTCAACGCGGCGACGATCGGGCCCGCCGAGGTTGTCGCCGGGGTCCTCAAGGATTTCAAAAGGGCGAAAATCGTCGGCCTGAGCACTCCGGGGCTCGTCGCCCGGGAAGAATACGTGCCGCTCGAGGATGGGACATCTGTCCTCCTCACGGCCGGCATTTTCTGCCTGAACTCGGGCGTCAAACTGTGGGGTCAGGGGGTCGAGCCCGATGCCCTGGTCGACGGCGCGAGCTCCGGCCTGGACGCTTATCTCAAGAAAACTCAGGATCTCCTGTCGACCGCTGATTGATGAAGCCTGCGGACAGCCCGAAAGGTCAGCCGGGCGACTCCTATTCCCGCCGTCTTTACCTGGCTCTGACTGCGCTGGCCGTCCTCTCCTGCCTTGGCCTGGATTTTCTGGCCTCCCGGCGCGGTGAGTTGAGCTATTTTTTCCCCCACAGGCAAGGCCGGGAAGCGCCGCCTCCCCCTCGGGCCTCGCTGGCCGGCCTGGCCGGCCGCCTGTTCACAGAGTCCGGTCTCGCCGAGCGGGATATCCGGAGCGGCCGGGATGAGGAGGGGCAGCCGCGGTATTCCATCGAGCTGACAGAGGAGACTTATCTTAAGATCGCCTTACCGCTTGAATCCGTATTCCGGGAACACGAGGCCAGCGCGCAGGTGGAGGAGGGAGAAAGCGAAGGCCGGACGACCTATTCCTGGCATGTGCAAAGGGGAGACCAGGAGAAGCTGACCCTCCTGTTCTCATGTTTGCCCCCCCCTCGGCCGGAAGGCGAAGGACTTCCGAAGCCGGCGCCGCCCCCTCCGCCTGCACCGGAGAAGATCGCGGCCATCATCATCGATGATATGGGAAACAGCCTGGAGGTCCTTCAGGAGATCTTCGATCTCGGCATTCCGCTGACGATTTCCGTGCTCCCGCAGAGTTCCTATGCCCTGGAAACGGCGCAGGCCGCCCACGACCGCGGGCTCGAGGTCATGCTCCATCTTCCCGGCGAATCCCTGAATCATCAGGAGGGCGAAGCGCCGCTCTCGCCCGTTATCCTGTCGGACATGGGCCCGGACGAAATCCGGGCCTTGGTCGTGGATTCCTTGAACCGCGTCCCCTTTGTGAGCGGCGTCAATAATCACATGGGTTCCAAGATCACCCAAAATAAAGCCGCCATGAGTCCGGTCCTCGACGTTCTCAAGGAGAGGAGGTTGTTCTTCATCGACAGCGTGACGAGCAACCGGTCCATCGCCTATGACCTGGCGCGCAGGATGGGGCTCCGCTCGGCTTATCGCCATGTCTTCCTGGATTCGGAGGTCGGCGTAAGCTATTCCAGGCAGAAGCTCGTCGAGCTGTTCAAACTGGCAAAAAAAAAGGGACGGGCCATCGCCATCGGTCACCCCTTTCCCGAAACGCTCCAGGCGCTCAGGGACAGCCTGTCCCTGCCTCGCAAGTACGGGGTCCGGCTCGTCCTGGCCTCCCAGGTTGTCCCCGATTAGGCTCGCCGCCGGGGATGGGCCCCTGGGAATTATATCTCCCTGAAACAGTATAATAAGACGTGAGGATGTTCTCTCGCCGCCTGGTCCGGTATTTGCACAAAACGGGTGCATCCACTATATTCAAAGTTTAGTAGGATAAGGAGGAACAGATGAGAAAATACGCGCTCCCCGCGAGCCTCGTGATTTCGGCTCTGGTCCTGTCCATTTTCCCCGCCTGCGTGAAGTCCATGTCACCGGAACAGCTCAAGGCCTCCATCGAAGTCGTCGACGTTCAGAGCAAATGGATGGCCAGGACCTATCAGCCCTGGCCGCCGAAGCTGGTCCTCGTTCCAACCATCTCCTTCAGGATCAAGAACACATCGGATAAGCCGCTCAACTACGTTAATTTCAACGCTATCTTCAAGTTCAGGGACGACCAGGAGAATCTCGGCGATAATTTCCTGGCCGCCATTCGCCAGACGCCGGTCCTCCCCGGCGAACTCAGCCAGGTCATCACCCTCACCAGCAATTTCGGCGTCGAGGGGAAGAGCCTGGCCTCGTTCAAGGATAATCCCCAGTGGCGCGTGGTTATTTGCAAGCTGTTCATCCAGTCCAAGGGTTCAGTCCATGTCCCCTTTGGAGAATTCGAAGTCTCCAGGACAATCGATTTCAAGGAGCCGGAACCCGTCGGCACGGAGCCGAAACAGGAGAATAAGTGAGCACGATCATACCCTCGCGGCTCTTTCTGACCAAGGGCCGAGGCCAGCATAAGGAAAAACTGGCCAGCCTGGAACAGGCTCTCCGTGACGCGGGCATCGCTCCGTTTAATCTCGTCAAGGTCTCCAGCATCTTCCCCCCGGGCTGCAAGCTCGTGTCCCGGGAGGAGGGCTTGAAGGCGCTGCGTCCCGGCCAGATCGTTTTCCTGGTGATGAGCGAAAACTCCACCAACGAAGCGCACCGCCTGATATCCGCCTCGGTCGGTCTCGCCATCCCCAACAGTCCCGCCCATTACGGATATCTCTCCGAACACCACAGCTTCGGCCAGAACGAGAAGGAAGCCGGCCTGTACGCGGAACAGCTGGCCACCGAAATGCTGGCCACCACCCTCGGCCGGGACTTCGACACCGGACAGATCTGGAACGGCGAGGACAGGAAGGTCTTCAGGATCTCCAAGGAGCTGCTCGTCAGGACACGCAGCATCACCCAGACGACCAAGGGGAAAAAGGGTCTCTGGACGACGGCCCTGTCGGCCGCCGTCTTCCTGCCGAACCGCTAGAAATTGAGCGGGTTGGGGTTGAGGATCTTGACGTAGCTCTTTTCTCTGACCTGCTTCATAAATTCTCCGATTTTCTTACCGCGCTGTTCCAGGAAGAGCTTCTGCTCGACGTCTTTTTTGACTTCCTCGAAGGCCCTCGGCCGGCTCTCCCGTTTCTCCTCGACCTTTAGCAGATACCAGCCGTTCCTAGCCTGAATCCAGGAGGAGACTTCGCCCGGCTTGAGTTTCTCCACCGCCTGTTCGAGCGTCTTGTCAAGGTGCCCCTTCTCGATCAAGCCCAGGTCTCCCTGGTTCTCCTTGAGCGGGCTGTCGCTCAGCTCGCCGGCCAGCGCGGCGAAATCGCCGCCGGCCTTGTTCCTGTCCGAGATCTCCTGCCGCTTGACCTCAAGCTCCTCCCCGCTCCTCCCCTCGGAAGCGAGATAAATCCCCCTCAGCTTGAAGGCCTCGGGCTCGACGAATTCCTGGGGATGCTCCCGGAAGTACCTAACGACCTCGGCCTCGTCGACGACGATCGAGCGGTCCACCTCGCTCAGGATCACGGCCTGCCGCATCAAATTTTCCTCGATCTGCTTGACGAACTGGTCGTATTCCATGCGCTGCGCCTGGAGCGCCGCCCGGAGCTGCTCGTCCGAATCGAAGTTGTTTTCCTGCTTGATGTTGTTGATCGCGCTCTTCACCTGCTCGTTCACGTTGAACTGTTTTTCCTTGGCGGACTGGAGCAGGAGGAGGTCCGTGACCATGGTGTTCAGGAGCTCGCCCTTCGTTTTTTCGTACTGCTTGTCGAATTCCTCCCCCTGAAACTGCTGGCGCAGCATGCTGTAGACCGAATTATGGTATTCCCTGAATTGGGAAAGCGTGATGATGTCATCATTGACGACGGCGACGATCTCCTCGACGACCTGGGCGGCGGCGAAACCCGGTCCGCTGATGAGCGCCAGCCCCAAAATCCAAACGGCGATTCTCTTGTTCATCTTTACACCCTTTGATAGACAAACGGCAGGCTTTCGGGATACGCCGTCCAGTCCAGGCTCTCTCTGAGATCCAGGAGACGCCTGGCCATGACCTCCCTGGCCTTCTGTTCCAGCAAGTTGATCCTGATCGAACCCGAGGCGTCTTCCAGGGTCGTCTGCTCGGCCCCATACTTTTCGTCCAGCCGGAAAATGTGGAAGCCGTACGAGGATTCCACGACCGGGCTGATCTCTCCCGCCTGGAGAGAAAGGATCGAAGCCTCCATCTCGGCAGGCAGCTGTCCTTTCTGGAACATGCCCATCTCGCCGCCCTCGGCGGCCTCCGGCCCGAGGGACTCGGCTTTGGCCACGGCGCGGAAATCATCCTCCGAGGCGGCCCTCAGCTTTTCCCAGACTTCGACGGCCTCGGCCTCGGTCGGGACCAGGATTTGGCTGACCTTCACCCTCTCCGGCAGAAAAAACTGGCTCTTATGGCTCTCGTAATAGACGCGGACCTCATCGTCGCTGACGCTCAGGTCTTTGACGAGTCCGGACACGAATTTTTCAACCTTCAGGCGCTCAGCCAAGGGACCGGAATCGGAGGTCAAGGCGGCGTTCTCCTCCTCCGAGGTCCACCCCTCCTCCTTGAGCTTCTGGATCCAGTCCAGCTTTTCCTCGGGGGTCAGGGAGATGTCGTCGTTCAGGGCGGCCTGGAGAAGGAGTTTGTCGTCCACAAACTTGTCAAAGAACTGGCTGAGGGTAACCGCACCCAGCTTCTGCCAGTTCCCCCCGACCGACGCGCCGGCGTACCGGGCGAAATCAGCCGTCCGGTAAGTCGAGCCGCCCACCTGAAGGACAATGTTCCCCGGGTCCGAAGAGGGGCCGGTCGAAGAGGACGGGCCGGGGGGTGATTTTTTTGAGCCGCAGGCCGGCCCGCTCCACGCCAGAATCACGAACGCCGCGCAGAGAAAGAACCGCCGAAAGTCGCCGTTCCGGAAGGCCCGCATGGTCATTATCTCTTGGAATTTCAATTTATTATATTATAATCCGATAACTCCTTCAAGACGGCCAGCGTTTCATTCATGACCTCCCGGTCCGAATCGCGGCGCAGCGTCAGAGTCATGATTCCCTGGGGTGTCAGCGATCCCGAGTATCTCTTGAGAACCAAGGTGATCCGGCCCGGGTCGGCCAGGCTGGACGGCAGGAATTTCAGCACCAGCCGGTTGGCCACCCGGTCGATGGCCCGGATCTGGAGACCGCAGGCGAGACAGCGGACCGCGCCGTAATCCAGGAGCCCCTCGACCCCCGGCGGCAGCGGACCGAAGCGGTCGCGGACTTCGATGCGGATCCTGGCGAGCTCCTCGAGGCTCTCCGCCGCCGAAACCCGTTTGTAAAGATTCAGCCTCAGGTTGATCTGGGGCAGGTATTCCTCCGGAATCCGGATGTCCGTCCTGAGGTGGATTTCGGCCTTCATCTCCTCGACCTTCTCGCCCTTGAGCTCCCTCACGGCCTGGTCGAGAAGCTCCATGAAATAATCGAAACCGACAGCCTCCAGGTTGCCGCTCTGCTCCGAGCCGAGGAGGTTCCCGGCCCCGCGAATCTCGAGGTCGCGGGCGGCCAGCCGGAAACCCGAGCCCAACTCGCTGAACTCCTTGAGGGCCTTCAGTCGCTCCTTGGCCTGGGGGGTCAGATCCGAAAATGGGGGCACGAGAAAATATGAGTAGGCCTGGCGCGAGGACCTGCCGACGCGGCCCCGGAGCTGGTAGAGCTGGGAGAGGCCGAAGTGGTCGGCCCTGTCCACGAGAAGCGTGTTGACCAGGGGGATGTCGATGCCGTTCTCGATGATCGAGGTCGAAAGCAGGACGTTTCCCCCGCCGCCGGTGAACTCGATCATCCTCTTCTCGATGGACGCGCCCGGCATGCGCCCGTGGATGGCGATGACCTTCGCCTCGGGGACGAGTTTTTCCAGCAGCCGGGAGACGTCGTCGATATCCTCGATGGTGTTATGGATATAGTAGACCTGCCCTTCCCGGCTGAGCTCCTGCCGGACCGCCGACGCAATGAGCTTGGGGTCGAAGGGCGCGACGACCGTATGGACGGCCAGCCGGTCCTTGGGAGGCGTTTCGATCAGGCTGATATCCCGGAGACCCGAAACCGACAGGTTGAGTGTCCTGGGGATGGGCGTGGCCGTCAGCGTCAGGACATCGATGTTCGCCCTCAGCTGTTTGATCTTTTCCTTGTGATGGACGCCGAACCGCTGCTCTTCGTCCACGATCAGGAGGCCGAGGTCGTGGAACTCCACATCCTCGGAGAGCAGCCGGTGGGTGCCGATAACGATGTCGACCAGGCCCCGCCTGAGGTCCTCCAGGATCTTGGCCTGCTGTTTCCCGGACTGGAGCCTGGTCAACCCCTCGGTCCTCACGGGAAAAAGGACGAGCCGGTTACGGAAAGTCTTCAGGTGCTGGCTGGCCAGCACGGTGGTCGGACATAGGACCGCCACCTGCTTGCCGTCCATGGCCGCTTTGAAGGCCGCCCGGAGCGCCACCTCGGTCTTGCCGTAGCCGACATCGCCGCAGACCAGGCGGTCCATGGGGGACTCGGATTCCATGTCCCTCTTGACCTCCCGGATGGCCCGGAGCTGGTCTTCGGTCTCTTCGTACTCGAAGGTCTCTTCGAACTCGGATTCCCAGATGCCCGAGGCGCTGAAGGCGAATCCCTTCAGGGCCTTCCGCTTGGCATAGAGGTCGAGGAGCTCCCTGGCCATCTTCTCGATCGCCTTCTTCGTCCGTTCCTTGGTCCTCTGCCAGCCGAGTGTCCCGAGCTTGTCGAGCGGGGGGGCCACGGCGCCCGCGTGGGAGTACTTCTGGACGAGGCTCAGGTCTTCGACGGGAACGTAAAGCCTGTCGTCATCGCGGAAGGCGATTTCGATGAACTCCCGGCTGCTGCCGTCGACCGGAAGCTTGACCAGGCCGCGGAAGATGCCGATCCCGTAATCGGCGTGGACGACGTAATCGTTCGATTGAAGGTCCTGGAAATGGGAGACGAACGGCTTCCGGGAGGGGCGGCTGACCAGGACTCTCTCTTCCGTGAAGATGTCCCGTTCGGAGAAGTAGGCGACTTTCTCGGGCCCGTAGCTAAACCCCTGGTCGAGCCGCCCCAGAAGAAGCAGAACCTCGCCGGCGTGGGGAGAAGCGAAGGGGCTGATCTCCTCTTTCGCCTGGACCTTGTTCTGGGCCAGCAGGGCCGCCACCTTGTGCCTGACCGTGGCGTTCGAAAGGAAAATGCAGGTTCGGTCCCGGGTCCGGAGGAGCCTCTTTATGTACTGGACGAAGAACGGGATTTTGTTGTCAAACCTGGGAACGGGCTGAAACGGAAAATGAAACCCGCGGCCCGACTCCCCGGGATGAAAAGTCCCCAGGCGCAGGGCTTTTTCCGAGACCTCCCGCCAGGGGCCGTCCGGATAGATTTCCTCCGGCGGCAGGCAGAAAACCCTTTCCTCCGTCAGGCCGTCCGCCTGTTTCCGCCAGCCGCCCAGGGTTTCCTGCCACTCCGATTCGAGCTCCTCGGGGCTGGACAGCACGAACAGGGCCTCCTGAAGGTAGGCGATGAGCGGAACAAAGCGGTCTTTGTGCGCCAGCGACCAATAGAAGAAAGTCGGAAAAACCTCTCCGCTGTCCAGGGACTCAACCTTTTTCCTCACGTCAGCCGCGGCCTGACTTCCCCTCTCAAGAGCCAGTCGGGACCATTCTTCGAGAAACGTGAATTCCGTAGGGAATTCACGCAGAGAGGGAATCCTGACCTGGGGCTGCCTCGACAGCGAGCGCTGCGTGGAAGGGTCGAATTCCCGGGTCGAAACGACCTCATCGCCGCTGAACTCTACGCGGTAGGGGAAGGGATTCCAGGGAGAAAAGACGTCGACGATGCCCCCCCGCCAGGCAAACTCTCCGGGCGACGCGATCAAGTCTTCCCTTCCGTAGCCGAATTCCGCGAGAATCCGCAACAGGCGGTCACGCTCGAACTTCTGTCCGGGCGTCAGGTCGAGGAAGCTGAGGTCGAGGTCGGCAGGCGCGGGAATGGGCTTGAGCAGCCCGGGGAGGTTCGTGAGGATGAGTGCGGGAGGCCGCTGCCTGACCCGCGAGAGGATCATCATCCTCGCGGAGACGGCCTCGAGGGACGGGAAGATTTCCTGATAGGGATTGTCCGACAAGGCG
>Ga0315275_10002834_pt1 | contig 15819 bp, 14 predicted proteins | sample YL17G03_0_MG_FD_205557 | JGI IMG/M metagenome (GOLD analysis project Ga0315275, IMG submission 205557) | Sediment microbial communities from Yellowstone Lake, YNP, Wyoming, USA - YL17G03_0 | ecosystem: Environmental > Aquatic > Freshwater > Lake > Sediment | place: USA: Wyoming | collected... | reverse complement strand
TCCATACTGGCCTTCCCTGTGCCCGATATCCCATCTGCCGATTTAGACTTTTTCTAGAAATCCCACGGCGGCTACGCCTCCAGCTCCGTCTCGAGCCTGTCCTGCCTCGTCTCGATGTGCTCCACGGGCTCGACGATCCGTGCGGCCCGCTCGAGGAGCGCGAGCTCCCTGACGTTCAGGACCCTCGGGTCCATCACGATGATCACGGCGCTGTCATGGGCGAGGACGAAGTCGTGCAGGTGGTTGACGAACCTTAGAACCGTCTCGAAATCGTTCTGGGTGATGATGTACTCCAGGCCCTCAAGGAGCACCACAGACTTGGAGGCGCCCTCCACGAATCTCGTGATTTCCAGACTCAGGAGGCTCAGCTCTGTCGGGTCGATATGGTCCACTCCGACCCTGCGCGTGAGCCAAAGGATTTTCGCCGCATCGAACTCGTGCAGCTGCTTCAGCCGGTTGGGGTGCTCCCTGACGACCAGCATCCCCTTGGCCCCGTGCGTCGTGGCCTCGTTGAACATCGCGAAGGCTATCCCTGGCCTCTTCTCCTTGACGAGGTATATGAACCCCTTCTCTATGGGGAACTGCTCTCCTGGCATGGCGAGGATGACCGGGTATCCGGAGCTGTTCCTGACGGGCACTTCGGTCAGCCCGAGCGCCTCAACGCCGTTCAAGGGGATCGGTTTCTTTCCCTTGTCCTTCGATCTCGTGTGGTAGAGGAACGCCCCCACGGAGCCTACGGCCAACAGAAGGGCCACTGCGCTGATGAAAGGTATGTAATCCACGGGCTTGTCATCGTTCGGCGTCACGGTGGGCAGGATCACCACGAAGTCGTGATACGTGATGCTCTGCCAGACCACCGGCCCGTTCACGCCCCATGAGGTGTTCTCAGTGAACCAGAGGTACTCTACCCTGAAGGCGTAGCTGTGAGTCCTCGGCGTGGCGTTCGCCGGTATCGACATGTTCATGGTGAATGTCACGAACTCGCTAGGGCTCAGCCAAGTCGAGTTCGAGGAGACGTCCTTCCTGAGCCAAGTATTGGGCGGAAGCCAAGAGAAGTAGGATGAGATGTTGGTCACCATCACCTTGCTGGTGAAGTCAGGGTTGTAGAACATCGCGTTGGTGACCGTGAGCATTACCGAGAAGTTCTGTCCCTGGTCGTAGGTATCGAGCGCCGGGGAGAAGTCCGAGATGATATTTATCGGGTCGCTCTGGCCCGCACTGAACGGTGCCGCGGCCAACAGCAGCGATGCGAACGCGGATGCGGCTACTAAACAGGCAATGACGCTACGAACCACGCTGATCTCCCCTTCCCATACACGGCTAGTCAGTAGTCAGATGTGTAGGTACGTTATCGAAGGCCATCTACATATAGTACACTGCGGGGGCCATCAGACAAGGACCCTCTTCTCGTCCTTCGTGATGTTCAGGACCACCTGCGTGTAGGTCCTATCGACGTTCTCGTGATCGAGGACCTTCTTGACGAAAGTGTTCAGCTCACCCCTGTTCTGGAACCGGGCCATCACGATCGCATCCCATTCCCCGGTCGAGTCGAACACGGCGAAAACCCCCGTCTCCTTCGCGAGATCGCGCTCGGTCTCCACTATCCTGCCGTGGATGACCTTGATGCCTATGACCACCATGATGTCGTAACCCAGCTTCGCAGCGTCGACGATGGGCATGTAGCCTTGGATCACGCTTGCCCGCTCCATCGCCCTGACCCTGTTCGAGACCGTTGTGAGAGAGACGTGCAGCTCCTTGGCGATGTCCCGGAAGCTCTTGCGTCCGTTCTCGTTCAGGCTCCTTAGGATGTCAATGTCCAAATCATCCAATTTGAGTGAGCCAGCATCGTCCTGACGGGCCGTCATCGCATGCTCGAACGTCTTTTGATTTATAAATACTTTGCAGATTGGGGGACATGTGGTGGTCAATATCGTTGTCCAATGGGAATAGATTGGTCAAATGAACACATTTCTTCAAATAAACTTGATATATGGTCATGGAGATAAGGTACACTGCAGGAGGCCAGAAGAACATGCCCGGCGACTCTATGTGCTTCGACGACAGGATCAGAAACTGGGACGAGGAATGGGTGTCTCAACTGTTGGAGGAAGCTCTGAGGCTGAAGAACAAATTCGGCAACACAAAGCCTCCTGCTAGACCAAAGTCCACTCGATCTTGAAGTTCAGTCTTAGGTTTTCATCGGCTCACTCTGAGAATGCGCATGCTCGTCATGCGACTCTTTGATGTTCTTGAAGTATGCGAAGAAGATGAGCGATGCGACTATGTAGAACGCGGCCGCGATGTAGAACGGCTCCTTCTTAGTGTAGTTGCTCGCCCAGAGAAATCCCGCAATGAAATACGACGCAGAGAAGGCCAGTTGCCAAGCGAGCTGGCTGATGGCGAGGAAAGAGGCGCGTATCTGCTCCGATACGATGTTCATCACATACGCGTTGAGGACCGGCGTTGGCACGAGCATGAGGAAAGATCTTACCGTGTAGAGCAGCGCGACAACTAGCAGGATCGGGGAGTACGGTATCAGCAGAAGGGGGATGCAAGACGCTAGCTGGCAGACCGTTATTAGGGAGACGCTCCTCCTGTAACCCGCGAAGATGGGGACCACGAACCATCCCACAGCGATCACTGCGTTCGAGAGCGTGATGATGACCGCTACCCACGAGTCAGACGCTCCCATGCCGTTTTTAAAGATTATCGGGAACCACGGTATTACGAAGCCCGCTCCCGCTCCGATCAGCGCGTTCTGGAGGCAGTACAAGTACAGCCGTTTGCGCATCCTCTGGTCGAAGTGGACCATGAGCTTCTCCGGCTTCCTCTCCGTCTCCTTGACCCTCATAACATATACAATTGGGATGAAAGCGAAGACGGCGGTGATCAGGAAAACGTAGCCGAATCCTTGAGAGAGCGCTATCCCGAAGTCCTTCTCCAGAAGAGGAGGTCCGAAGATGCCCAGGAAAGTGGCGATCGTCAGGCCAATCTGGTTGACGAACCCTTGGACGCCGTAGAAGTACTTCATGTTGACAGCGGTGGTCTTCGTGGCCATGATCGCCATCAGAGACGGCCATATGAGAGACCCGCCCAGGTTGGTCAAGCCGAAGCCGAGCGTGAAGACTGTCAGGTTCTTCTCCGTTGCGAACAGCAAACAGCCGAGGGCCTCAGCGACAAGACCCACGAGGAACAGTTTCTTCCTGCCGAATGCGTCCGCGAGATAGCCTCCGAAGATGTATGTGACAACTCCGACGGCCGATCCAAGTCCTCCCATTAACCCGATATCTTGTGAGCTGAACCCGAGCGCCGCCCAGTAATAAAAGAGGACATACCAGAGGATTCCCGAAGTGACGCCCGTGAAGAAAGAAGCCTTCACGAGCCATCTTTCCTCCTTGCCGGAACCTGAATAGTACTTCGCCGTCGCGCGAGCACCGTCCTGGCTGGTGCGCGCGAACAATGCAAATGGGTCGGAGGATTTCTCTGTCAGAAGGCAAGCCCCGCAGTGCCCCGAATGCATCGGCCTGTATTAACCTCGCGCTAGAACAACGACTGTATATAGTTATCTTTATCCAGTAGGATTATCTACAGCCCTGCGATGGAGTTCAGTTGGAACGCACTGGTTGCAGCGTTCAACCGGCTTGCCCCTGAGGGCACACCTAGACGGAAGCTGTTGCAGCTCGTTGCCATCGTCCTGCTTTTCGAAGGCGTATCAGTGCTCGTCCTGTTCTCGAAGGCGGGCCTGTTCGCAGGCTTGTTCTCGCTCGCGCTCGGGATTCTGCTACTCGTGTTCGTGCACCCATTCAAGCGCGAGCGCCCCGTGGCGATTCAGGGGGCAGCCGCTCCAGCGGCCGCGGTCAAAGAGGCGGCTGAAGATCCCCCGGGAGTGAAGCTTGTGGACGCCTTCATGCGTCTTCTTAGGAGCGACTATGTCGTCATGGCGCTGGGCTGCCTGATCATTGTCGCGATTCTCGTTTTCAACAAGTTCCTTTCCGACAGGCCCGGGCTCGGAGACCTAGACACACTATCGATCATGATGGGCGGAATGATATTGGTGTACCCCATCCTTGCCAAGCACTTCAAGATTGAAGCATGCTTCTCCCTCATCTTTCTCGGACTTGTTGTCGTTTTCCTCGTGCTCCCACAAGCTGTCACCTCGATGCACAAGGGAACGGGGTCTTCCATTGGCAACTGGTACGTACAATACATGCTTGCTGCCCCGTTCGCAGGCATCCTCGATCTTGTGGGCATACCCGCATCTTCGTCCGGAAGCATGGTCGTCATAGAGTTCCATGACGGGACGTTGCAGGCGCTGAGCATATCGGCCTACTGCGCGGGTCTCTACTCGTTTTCGATATTCCTTGCAGCGTTCTTCTCCTTCGTTCTCGTATTCGAGCGATTGAGGACAGCGATTCTGGCGTTCGTCTTGGGGCTCGGTTTGCTTGTGGCATTTCTCGGGAACCTTTTCCGGATGGTCATAATCGGAATCGTCGGCTACTACCGTGGACTCGACGCTCTGCTCTGGGCTCACGAGAATGTCGGTTGGATAATCTTCCTGTCCTGGTCTGCTGTCTTCTGGTACTTTCTTCTTGGTTATGTATCAAAGCACCAGACATCTGCAGAGCGCAAAACCGAAGTCAATTAATACTTCAATTGACGTCGAACCGCTGAGAGACTGATGCAATCCCGAGGATGATCTGAGTTGGCTGTCGTGTCGAAAAGGACCGTGCTGTTGCTTCTAGGCGCTTTCATACTCCTCTCTATTGCCGTGCGATACCCTCTAGTCGAGCACGAGAGGTTTCAGACAGATTCTTACACAATACACTACTTCGCAAAGGCGATCACGGACGATGGGTACGCCGTCTGGACTTTCAATACACTTTCTTACTTTGGCTACTATCCGTTCTCGTACCCGTCGGGCGTCCCATTCTTCATGGCCGAATTGTCATCGATGACCGGGATGAGCGTAGAGCTGAGCATTCTTGTGGCTGACTGGGGTTTCGCCGCAATCTTCTGCCTGGGAGTCTTCGTCCTGGCCAGGCAGTTCATTAGCAGGCCAGAATGCGCCCTTCTCGCCACTTTGTTCACCCTCCTCGGTGCTCGGTTCGTTGACACTACATACTGGGACGGAAGTGCTAGAGGCCCCTTGGTGGTCCTCATCACGCTCGCCGTGTTTGCCTTGTTCAGATCCGTTTCCAGAAGGCAGAACAAGCTTTTCATCGTGGCTGCGCTGTTGGGTGTAGGGTGTTTCGCGACGCATCATATGGCCGTCTTTCTTGTCATCTTTGGGCTGGGCTATGTTCTCGCTGCGTTTCAGTCTCAGTTCGTCCTTCGAAAAGCGGGGACTCACAAGAGAACCGTTGCCGCGATTTGGACCATCGCAACTGCGGCGTCGATCGCTATCATCACATTCCCGTTCTTTGACTACTTCGGAGACATGGCGGTGATGAACCTTCAGAGGTCATCGCTGTTTGATATCAAACCTGTTTACTTGTCAGTCGTCCTAAACATGGCAGTGTCGTACACGAACCAGATTGGGTTCATACTGCTATTCGCAGTGGCCGCTATTCCGGGCATCTTCAGGGAATCAAAGTTCTCTGTCAAGTCATTGTTCCCGCTCACGCTGGCGGTTGCCTTCATTCCGCTGTACGGGAACACTCTTTATGTTTCGATGATACTCGCACCTTTCATCGCAGTCCTTGGTACCATTTGGATATCCAGATGGTATAGATCTGCCCGCAAGAAGACAAACGTAGTTGTCGTTATCTCGTTGCTCTTGGCGGTTTCTGTGTTCGTACCCATTTGGTCCAGCGCGAGATGGAACCAGAGGGCGTATCTGAGTGGTGACACGGTAGAGGTAGACGGCAGGTTTTTCAGTGATGCTGCCTATCTCAGGGTCAATTACCCCGAAGACTACGCCATATGCAATTCGAACACAATGTGTATTCAGCTGGCCGCGACGAGCGGGACACACTTTCTCTCGTCGGGAATCGCGTCTGCGATAAACGGTGACATAACCAACGAGGATGTCGCAAGAAACGTGACTTGGTCTTCCGACCCATTCCCAACGAACCTCTACACATGGTTCGGATACGGACAAGACGGACGAGAACCGCCTGTAGATTACTATGTCAGGGAAGTGATGATGTACGGAGTCAGTGTCGTCACCGGTGGCACAATCGGGCGGGCCGCGCAGGATTACTTCCACACTCACTCAAGACTGCTTGTTGCCATTGATAACACTCACCCTAATGAATTCTCGTGGATGTACTCGGTCGAGGGCTCAAAACTGACCGATCAGCTCAAGCAGGCATCATGGTCCTCGAACAAGCTGCCTGTCCGAGATTACGATTTGCCGAGCTACATTGTGTACGAGAGCGGCAGGATTACACTGTACGCTGTCCAGCTCCCAGCATAGGTCGCGTGCTGCACAGATTGTCCTTCGGCTAGGAGATGCTCAAGACGATAACGGGTAAGGATTATCTATGCAGACCGTATCCTGGAGACGCTTCGCGTGCTAGGTAAGGTTCTATGACCGTAAAGGGGGTTCATTCCGACAGGCCCTTCGGAGGATGCCTTACCGTGGCGATTCTTGCGATTGCTGCCTTCTTGACACGGCTCATGCCGCTATCGATAAGCCCGTACCCTTTCAACAATGATTCTCTAACAGAGTGCGGAATAACCGCTGAAATACTCAAAACCGGCCATCTTGAATTCTCCTCCAGCACACCTTGGTATGGAACACACGGCATCGACACCCCAGTATTGAATGTGCTGATGGCTTTCTTCTCAGACGTTCTCGGCGTAGAACCTTTGGAGTGCGCCCAGGTTCTCGGAGCGACAGTCGCGGTGTTGACAGTCTGCGGTGTTCTCATCATGGGGAAGATGTTCTCAGGTGAGCTCAGAGGAGGAGTAGCAGCAGGCTTTATGGCAGTCCTTATGGGCACCTTCGTATTTACCACGGGCTCGATCTGGAAGGAGATGCTAGGCATCAGCCTGCTCGTTCTGGCCATATTATCCTATGTCAGGAGGACAGAATTGGAGTTCAGGATGCTCTGGTTCCTGATCCTTCTTATGATCCCTTTCGTCCATCATCTAGTTGCTGCGGTCGCCTTCGTGCTCTTTGGCTATCTGCTTGTCTGGAGCTGGCTCTTTGCTCTGCGGCACGGGATTGCGAGGAAGAGGAACGTTCTGGACCTCATAATGATCGTGATACCCACCGTGATAGCAGTGGGCTACTATCACGCTGTTTCTTTCGATCGGTTGAGCATGATCTCATCACCTATCCGTATGGCACTCCTAATCGCTGGTTTCGCATTCTTGAGCTTCGTTGCAGTGGCAGTCCTCTCAATGAGGGGCCATTCAAAGTGGACCTTCTCCCCCATCCTCGGCGTTGTCCTCATGGCCCTGATATTTCTAGATTATTCCGGTTTGGTTTTCCCCTATTCCTCCTCGGCGACGAACGAATACCTCTTGCTCGGGCTCGCAACCGCTTTCCTAGCGTCATTCGCTTGGTATGGTGCCGAGGTGCTACTGGAGAACAAATCGGCTTACCGTGCGGTTCAACTAGGTCTTCTTCTCTCTCCCCTGACCATCGTCGGATATGGATTCATCGGTGGCCTATCACTTTCCTCTCATCAGGTGCTCTACCGCTCATTCGATTTCTTTGACATCTTCATATTCACGGGCGTGGCAGTAGGAATTGTCACCGTCCGCAGATGTCATCCTAGGCTCTACCCAGTGCTTGGCTGTGCAACGATTGTAGCGTTGGTCCTGTCTTTTCCTTTCGCATATAGTAGCGGAGAGCTCTTGGGCGTGCGCCACGACACCCAGGTCTACGAAGTAGAAGCATTCAAATGGATGTCCGGGCAAGGTGACAACATCACGATAGTCACAGACGAGAGACTCGGTTACATTGGACGTAGCATGACAGGAATCACCAAGGATCCAGCCTTGCCGCAGTACTTGGTTGCCGGGGTTCCTTTCCCATCATACCCCTGGTTCTACATGATCGAGAGTAGCTGGACGACGGAAGGAGTGAATAACTATCCGTATGGCAGACTCGTCCTTTCGGACACGAGCTACAAGCTGGTGCTCGAGGCCGCCGACGTCTTCTACGCAGCGGGGCCCCTCAACGATCAGCTTGTGGTGTTCTCCGCCGCCCCGATAGGCTGGAACTTAATCTATGGCCCCCTATGAGTCGTGAGCCCCGGCATCGTCTATAATCCATCATTCATGCACATTCGGCTCAATGATCTACCAACTCTTCGTAGACCTTGAGGCTCTCCGATGCGCATATCGATGAGGTGAATCTCTTCTCCACCGTTCTCCTAGCCTGCTTGCCTGTTGCCTCGCAGAGTGCAGGATCCGAGAGCAACATGTTGATAATCGTTGCGAGTTGCTTTGGGTCTTCTCTGTCGAACAGAAAACCGTTGGATTCATTTTCAATCATGTCAACATTTCCCTCAGTCATAGTACATGCAACGGGCCTTTCGCACGCCATCTGACCCATAAGGTCAAAAGAGTGATTTCCGTACTCATCGGCTTTCACATTGACAGAGGCGCCGCGATAAAGGTTTACCAATGAATCCCAGGATTTGATGAATCCCTTGAACACAAATGACTTCCTGTACTCGGGCGACACAGAGCTCTCCACGATGCCCCGGATACTATGGCCAGAGGCGGACAGCGTGTCACTTCCCGCATAGATGATCTTGACATCTGGGTGCTCCTTGAGAATCCAAGGAGACGCCTTGGCGAGGACTTGAGGCCCCTTCGCTAGGGTTAGCCGACCTGAAAAAAGCACATACGGTCTGTCAATCTCTATTGGGATTTCCTTCACTCCATCTATCCGCTGAAGATCGATTCCAAGAGGACATATACGCAGCTTTGAAAGGTTTATCCTCCATTCCTTCAGGATATCCTCGGCCCACTGCCTCGAGTCGCCGAGTATGACATCCGAGAGGGTGGCGTTGTATCTCTCAAGCCAATCCACTGTGCGGAACCGCCTCCTCTCATTCATCTTGTGAAGTAGGAAATGAGGGGTCACCAGTCTAGTCACGCTAGGGCAAGTCTTGCAGATCGCGTTGACAAGGATTGGCTCTGCGGCGAGTTCTGGGCTCTCGACGATGTCAAACGGACCCGTTCGTTTCACTATGTTGCTGTAGTGACTAAGGACGTCCACCGACCTGTCCACACACGCCAACGATCTAGGCCTCAGGCGTCTGTGACCGAACCGGACGTTCGTGAAGCCGTCTACCCTCTCGGTCTGCGTCACGCGTCTATCATTGCCTCAGAGGACCACGACTTCGTGCCCGAGGCGCACGAGAGCATTTGCCAGGTCAGTATAGAGTGCAGCGGCGCCTCTGAATCCTGTCTTAGGCAGGAGCTCAAACGATATGAGACAGATACGCACGAAGTGCTCATGAGGAAGAGCCTAGATATCGTGTATGGTCGGATCGGATTCTATTTGCAGCCACACACTACGATGAACGCATGAAGATGTGGAGTGTGCATTGGTGCAAGAACGTTTTGGAGTCCCTGGGAATTGACATCAGAGAAAGACATCTCTGGAGATGTTCGGCCAATTCTTGCCTGTTTGACTGCATAGCAGAATTGCGCGAAGTCAGACGTGATGGAGGTTGAGCCTCCTATCCTATTCCACGAACGCCCTTATGCCATTGGGGCAGGAACCCGTTCGCGATCGCGACTAGTCACATGGACTCCTCACTTAGCAAGCTCCGGACGAACATTCGCTTGGCGCTCATGGTCTGAAACCCCATCACGAAGGAGCTATCAATCAAAGATTTCCGCATGAACGACGTTCCTTTCCCACCCTCGGAGAACGGAACCTCGCAACGGGGTAAATGCCGCCACGAAAGGATTATAAGCGTTGTTCTGAATTTGATGTAACCAGGTGACAGCAGGAACCGGTTTTCAAATGCATGAGGACTTTGGGATTGGAGTCGATATCGAAAGCATCTCCCGCTTCTCCAATGTGAAATCAATGAATGACAAGTTCTTGAACACCTTCATGACAGAAAGAGAGATTGATTATTGCTTCTCAAAGAAATCTCCGTTTCCTCACATCGCCGCAAGATTCGCCGGCAAGGAGGCAATAATAAAGGCTCTGGGCGGGCTGTGCATCAGAAACGTCTCCTTCAAAGACATCGAGATAACAAATGACAAGCATGGAGTTCCATGCGCATCAATCAGATCCAGAAGGAAACCAAGTGCTCAAATCAAGCTTAGCCTAGCACACAGCGAGGACAACGCCATAGCGTTCGCACTGGCGATCAGGGAGGGAACAGATGGCTGACGATATCGATATGAAGATCAAGTCGATCTTCTGCCAGGAGCTTGGTCTTGAAGACAGCGCAGTCAATGACGTGACCGCTTACGATTCGACGGAAGCGTGGGATTCTCTCAAGCACCTCCAGCTGATCTCCAGATTCGAAGAGGAGTTCGGTATCGAGCTGCCAGTCGACGACGTCATCGCCATGTCCACATTCCCCAAAGTCATGGAGATAATCAAGAAGAACATCGCGAAGAAGGGTGCCGGCTGATATGAACGTGGTTGACTATCTTTTCGAGCATCACAAGTCCAGCAATAAGGAATTCGTGCATGGATTGCCCGAGTCCGTTACCATTGGCGATCTGTACGAAAGGGTCGATAGGACCGCAAAGAACATCGTGAAGACATACGGGATCGGCAAGGAGATCATGCTCATCTCCGAGAACAGCGTCTTCTTCCTTGTAAGCTACTTCGCAATAATGAAGAGCGGCAATAAGGGGATGCTGGTGGAGACCAAGGTCACAGACATGGAACTCGATGATCTCATGCGTCGCTGCAATCCTGCTGCAATCTTCATACAGAACAAGCTGAAGAAGAAGGTCGAGAAATACTCAGGCCAAACGACTGTGACGGAGAAAGAGCTCGAGGAATTCGACAGGCCGGTCAAGACAGCAATTCCGAAGACCAACGACGACGATGTCTGTGACATCATATTCACGTCCGGGTCCAGCGGAACCAAGAAAGGAGTCATGCTGACTCACAAGAACATCCGAGCCAACACTGAATCTATCATAGAGTATCTCGGGCTCACCAAGATTGACCGCCAAATGGTCGTACTTCCCTTCTACTACTGTTTCGGTGCGTCACTCTTGCACACTCACCTGCGCATTGGCGGTAGCATCGCGTTCGACACCAGTCCGTTCCTCGGCGGAGCCGTGAGGGCGATTGACAAATATGAATGCACTGGCATGTCCGGTGTCCCAGCTACATATCAGATACTCATAAGCAAGACGGATTTCCTCAAGCAGGAACTGCCCAGCCTGGCATATATGACGCAGGCGGGTGGGAAGCTGGAGAACAAGTTCATCAAGCAGATGGCGGAGAATTTCCCGAATAAGAAGTTCATCGTAATGTACGGTGCGACAGAGGCGACCGCCAGGCTGTCCTACCTGCCCCCAGAACTCCTGCCCAAGAAGCTGGGATCCATAGGGAAGGGGATTCCCGGAGTCAGATTGGAGGTGCACGACCAAGCCGACAGACCGATCAAACCCGGTGAGGTCGGCGAGATTGTCGCCAAGGGCGACAATATCATGGTTGGCTATTACGAAGACCCGGAAGGAACAGCGTCTGCCCTGAGGAACGGATGGTACTACACAGGCGACCTCGCAACGGTGGACGAGGATGGCTTCATCTTCATCGTCGGCAGGTCGAAGGACATCCTCAAATCTGCAGGATACAGGATCTCCCCGTACGAAATAGAACAGCTGATATGCACGAACGAGAAGGTTGCAGCATGCGCCGTAGTCGGCCTTCTGGATGACCTGATGGGAGAATCGGTAACCGCGGTCATAGAGCTCTGCCCGGGCCAGAAGCAAGATGAGGTCTTGAAAGAAGTCCAGGAACTCTGCAAGAAGAAGCTGCCCTCGTACAAACTCCCCCGGAGAATTGTGTTCGTAGACCAGTTCCCGCTCAATTCGTCAACCAAGATCGACAAGCCCAAGGTCAGGGAGATGTTGATGAGCAAGAGATGCGATTAGGTGCGCAGGAGTTCCGATGAACATGAGCCGACCTCTGAGCAATGTCACACTCGAGGACATCCTCCAGATGCCGCAGTATTCTCTTGACGACCCTGAGAAGAACGAAGTTCTTCTCAAGCTCATAAAGGAACAGCTTCCGAAAACCATGGCGAACCCTCACGTCAAGAAGCTTTTCGAGAAGCAAGGCATAGACATCGAGAGGATTCAGAGAGTCGAGGACGTCCCGTTCATCCCCGTTCAGATGTTCAAGTACTTTGACCTCTCGACCAACCCCAATGAGAAGATAGCGAGGGTCATCAAGTCGAGCGGCACAACATCAGGCAGCCAGAGTATCATCCCCATAAGCAAGGAGACTGCTGCGAATCAGATGAAGGGTCTGAAATCAATCCTTGCGAACTACATGGGACAGAAGCGCCGCGTGATGATCGCCATAGATCACGTGGGAATAAACGATCCCAAGAAAGAGATTACCGCGAGGGGCGCGGGAGTCAGGGGGTTCAGCATATTCGCAAAGGAGACACTCTACGTTCTGAAAGAGTACTCGAACGGCGAGCTCGTGCTTGATATGCCGGTCATTGAGAAGCTCCGGAAGGAATACGCGGACAAGGACGTCTACGCATTCGGGTTCACTTACATCATCTGGAAGACCTTCTGCAGACAGATGAAGGAGCGAGGGTTGAGCCTCAAGTTCAATGATGCAATCGTCTTTCACGGCGGTGGTTGGAAGAAGCTGACCGCGGAGAGGGTATCGAAGGAGGAGTTTTCGAGAACAGTAGCAGATCTGATTGGCACTAAGCCCGAGAGAGTCCATGATTTCTATGGCATGGCAGAGCAGACCGGAATCATATTCATCGATTGCGAACACGGGAACAAGCACGTCCCGAACTTCTCCCAAGTGATCGTGAGGGACATCAGAACCCTGAAACCGTGCGAGGTCGGTGAGAAGGGACTTATCGAAGTCATGGGCGCGCTATCCAATAGCTACTACTCATACGCGGTCCTTACCGAGGATATCGGGCATCTGGAAGGAATGGATGGTTGTCCATGTGGCAGAAAGGGAAGGTACTTCAGATTCGACAGCAGGGTGGAGAGAGCCGAGCTCCGAGGTTGCGGGGACACATTCAGGGAGTGACGTCATTTGATAAAGTGCTATCTGTTGGACGGCGAATTCAAGGACATCGAATTGGAGGATTTTGACAAGGTCGTCCTCTCGGTTTCCAAGAACAGGGCCGCGCTCACAAACATGCCCTTGAAGGCAATCACCGAGCTTCTCAATCAGCTGGGCAAGTCGATTGTTCGAGATAAGAAACTCGCAGTGCTGGATGGAGCGAGCTTCATATCCTTGTGGTTGCGCAGAGACAACCTCGAACGCATCTGCAAGCTGAATTTCATGGACAACTCGTTCCTCGATCATTTCGCAGACTCAGGGGCCGGATTCGAGATGATTGCACAGCCCCGCGGAATCGTCTGTCACTGGGTCGCTAGCAACGTGCCGACACTGTCGTTCTTCTCTCTCGTCATGGGGATCCTGACCAAGAATGGAAACATACTCAAGGTCTCCGAAGAGAACAAGGACATTCTGCTCACTCTTGTCAGTGGCCTCTCAGACCTGAAGATCGAAGTCGACGGCAAGGAGTTCTCTGGCAAAGACATAATCAAGACCATATCAATCGTCTCTTTCGACAGCAGAGAGACGGGCCATGGCGAGGCCTTCTCGATGGCTGCAGACTGCAAAGTCATCTGGGGAGGGGCGGATTCGATGAGGGCGATCACAGCTTTGCCTCAGAAGGAGACTTGCGAGCTCATTCCCTTCGGCCCGAAATACTCGTTCGGGATGTTCGACAAAGGGTCGGTAGAGGGCGCGGACTTCAGGTCCGACATCAGGAAGGTTCTCAGGGACGTCCTCATGTTCAATCAAATGGCTTGCTCTTCTCCCCAGGTGCTCTTCTTTGAGAAGAGCGCAAAACCCATTGGCGAGATAGCGCAAACCATGAAGGAGGAGTTGACGGGTCTCCCTGAGAGACTCCTTAGTAGACCGATCCCACAGCACATCGCTTCCAAGATCATCAATACGCGTAGCTTGTATCTCCTATCGGATGACAAGGAGGTGGTCCAATCGGACGGGCTCGACTGGACGATACTCATCAATCGAGACCCAGGACTCGAAGAGCCAATTCATGGCGGATGCATCTTTGTCAAAGAGGTCAACAACATCATGGATGTCGTGCCGTTTGTCACTAGGAAGATCCAGGCGATAGTCCTGTGCACTTCGGACAATCGGAGGCGAGGTGCATTCGCAAAAGTCGCCACCGAGAAGGGAGCGGACAGGATCGTCCTGCCTGGCGCGGCGCACGATTTCACGCTTCCGTGGGATGGCATAATGGCGCTCAACCGCCTGGTCAGATGGACAATTCTTTATTCGAAGAAAGCTGATGGTGGGTCCAATGCTGCAGGGTAAGGTTATTCTGGTGACGGGGGCCAGCAGAGGCATCGGCCACGCAATCGCGCTCATGGCTGCGAGGGATGGCGCGACGGTAGTAGCTAACTACTTCCGGAGCGAACGCGAGGCGAAGGATCTATTGGATCAAGCTGTCGGAGAAGGACTCAAGCTTGACATCTTCAAGGCCGACGTCTCGAACGAGCAAGAAATCGACCTTATGTTCAAGCACATGAGAGAGAGACATGGTCGTCTGGATGCACTCGTGAACAACGCGGGCATTGTCAGCAACAACCTCCTGATGATGACAAAGACGGATGAACTGAACCGGATTATCGAGGTGAACTGCAAAGCTCCATTCCTCTGCATGAGGTCTGCCGCAAAGATCATGATGAAACAGAAGTACGGAAGGATCGTGAATGTTTCCTCGATCGTCGGCGTTCAAGGCAATTCCGGCCAGGTCGCATATTCTGGGTCGAAATCATTTATCATCGGAGTGACGAAATCCGCTGCGAAGGAACTGGGGATGTACGGAATAAACGTGAACGCGGTAGCGCCAGGGTTCATAGATACCGACATGACGAAGAATCTGGGCAGCGAAGTCAAACAGAAGCTACTATCCAATACCCCTCTCGGAAGAATCGGGACTCCGGAGGATGTGGCAAAAGTGGTCGTCTTCCTTTGCTCTGACATGGCCAGTTTCATAAGCGGTCAGGTTATTGGCGCAGACGGTGCTCAGATAATGTAATGGCAGGATCGCAGAATCCGACCTGCGTTTGCAGGCTACTGCGAAGAGGCTCGATGGTATTCAGAAAACCCTTCAAGAATCCAGCTCATGGGCCATTTGATTTGGGGTGGTCATTCTCCAAACGCCTAACTGGCCGAGCGGGATTACCTGCCACAACCGTGTAGGGATCGACGTCTGATGCCACGACACTCCCGGCCGATACTACGCAATTCTCACCCAGAGTCACACCTGCCAGTATGATTGCCCCCGGGGCGATCCATGTCCCAGACTTGATCAATACTGGCTTCACCTCTCTCGGATAGTACTTGGATTTTAACTCGAAGGAACGAGTTGGGTTGGAATGTGCGAAGATCATCGTCCTCATTCCAATACTGACGTTGTTTCCAATCGAGATCTCTTTTGGATAGATCTCGTCAAAGGTCACGCCTTGGCCAATATAGACTTCATCTCCAATCTTGACCCCTCTAAGTCTTTGCAGAGCGACTGTCACTGAGGCCGAGGGAACGGCCTTGGCAATCGCCTGAAGGGCCCAGGACATGCCAATGAACAAGTACAGTCTCGCGACCCCAAATCTGCCTTTGTA
>Ga0315275_10002833_pt1 | contig 15820 bp, 11 predicted proteins | sample YL17G03_0_MG_FD_205557 | JGI IMG/M metagenome (GOLD analysis project Ga0315275, IMG submission 205557) | Sediment microbial communities from Yellowstone Lake, YNP, Wyoming, USA - YL17G03_0 | ecosystem: Environmental > Aquatic > Freshwater > Lake > Sediment | place: USA: Wyoming | collected... | reverse complement strand
GCGAGGAACGCGAGCGCGAGCATTGCCGGGACCAGCAAGACCAGTGGGATGCGACGCACGCGCTATACCGAACCATGTCCCAACGCAGTCAGCACGACCGATCCAACTATCGGCCCTCCGTGCGCATTGCAGTCCACGTGTAGAGCGCAGCGCCGGCGGCGACCAGTGCAAGCAGGACATAGCCGAGTGAGTAGTTGCCCGTCACGCTGTAGACCACGCCCATGATCAGGGGCGGGATGAACCCCCCGAGGCCACCGGCCGCACCGACGACACCGGTGACCGATCCCACCTTGTCCGCGGGCGCAACGCGAGCGACCAGCGCGAAGACTGCACCGGCAGCGGCTCCGAGCACGGCAGCCATCGACAGGAATGCGATCGTCGGGTAGGGGATGAGATTGATGTGCAGCGAGACCACTAGAGCCAACACGGCAAGGGCCGAGAAGCAGCCGACCAGCACGGGTACGGGGTGGAACCGGTCGGACAACCATCCGCCGATGGGCCGGGCGATGACAGCGAGCACGACGAACCCGGCCGTACGACTCGCGGCATCTGCCTTCTCGAGTCCGTACCAGGTCTGAAGGTAGGTCGGCAGATAAACGCTGAAGGCCACGAACCCTCCGAAACCGACCGCGTAGAGGAACGACAACTGCAGCGTGGGCTTCATCTTCATGGTCGTCCAGGTACGGGCCCAGAACGCTCCCGTACCGACCGTGCGCGCCGGTGACTCGCGGATGAAGAGCCACGCGATCACGCCGTAGGCGATCAGGACGCCGGCGACCAACGTGAAGGGAAACGACAGCGAGTGCGCCTCGACCAACTTCACCGTGGTGAACGCGGAGACGGCCGTACCGCCCATGCCCACGCCGAAGATCCCGATGGCCAAGCCGCGTCGAGACGGGGGGAACCACGCGTTGACGAACGGGACACCAACGGCGAACGCCGTACCGCCCAGCCCGAGGAAGAAGCCGCCGAGGACCAGTCGGGTCAGGCTCGTCCCGTAGAAGCCGACGAACAACACCGGTAGGACAGTCAGGAAACTCACCGCGGGGAACATCACCCGGGCGCCGAATCGGTCGGTGAGACCACCCACCGGGATGCGGCCGAGCGAACCGACCAAGACCGGGATGGCCACGACGAGCGACTGCTGGAAGGGCGTCAAGGACAACTCGGCCTTGTACGTCGGACCCAGCGGGCTGATGAGCGCCCACGCCCAGAAATTCACCCCGAAACCCAGCGTGGCCAGGAACAACTGCAGGAAGGCACCCGGGCGGATCTTCTCGATGGACTTCGGGGTCTCTGTCTTGGCTGTCGAGGGGGTGGGTCGCGCTGCGCCCATGTCTGCACCGGCTTTCACTCGGAACGGATGCCCGCCCGACCGGCATTCACCACGGCGATGCCCGCCTGACCAACATTCGCGATTCAGTTCGTGAATCAATATTAACGGTCAGGCTTGTTTTTACTCCCTCCATCGGGAATATTGCAAGTGTGTCCGAGGACGGAATCGAAATCCGCACCCACCAGGTCCTGGGTGCACCGAAGCGGGCGGAGCTACTCGACGTGCTCCGCCGCAGGTCCGAGCCCTTGTCCGTCGCCGACGCCGCGCGCACGGTGGGCCTGCATCTGAACACCACCCGCATGCATCTCGATCAGCTCGTGGCGGTCGGCCTGGTCGACCGCCTCACCCAAAGCCCGCACGGCCCCGGACGACCGAAGTCGCTGTACCGGGCGGCTGTAGACCGAGCGGCGGGTTTCGCCACCGCGGAGGCCGATGAGAGCTTCAAGTCACTGGCCAGCGTGCTGGCGGCGGGCTTGAGTGCGGCGCCAGATCCGGCGGCCGCGGCGATCGACGCGGGGCAGCGTTGGGTGACCGCGCTGGACGCGACGGACTTGGCAGAAGTAACTCACCCGGGGACGACCAACACGGCCGAGTCCGCCGGCGATTCTCTCAATACGCTGATGAACAGGCTCGGGTTCGATCCCGAACTCGACTTGGACCATGACCGGATCACCTTGCACCGATGCCCGTTCGCCGAAGTGGCCCGCGACAACCGGCAGGTCGTGTGCAACGTCCACCTCGGCATGGTGCAAGCCACCTTGGACCGACTCGGCGGTCCGCTCCACGCCGTCGGCATCGAACCCTTTGTCAGCGACGATCCGCTCGTTTGCCATGTGCACCTATCGACTTCGGCGCAAGATGATGCGATCCAAGGGAGGAAGTCGTGACCAACGCCGGGACCGACGGCAACATTGTCGAAAGCATCCTGCGAGCGCGTCGCTTGCTGCAGAAGGATGCGATCTCGCCGGACTTGCGCACGCTGACCAAGCAGGGCGGCCGCGACGCAGACATCTTCTACCGCGACCGTTGGTCGCACGACAAGGTCGTTCGCTCCACCCATGGGGTCAACTGCACCGGCTCGTGCTCATGGAAGGTGTACGTCAAAGACGGAATCATCACGTGGGAAACACAAGAGACCGACTACCCCACAGTCGGTCCGGACTCACCGGAGTACGAGCCACGTGGCTGTCCACGAGGTGCCGCGTTCTCCTGGTACACCTACTCGCCGACCCGCGTGCGGTATCCATATGTCCGCGGCGTACTGCTGGAAATGTATCGAGAAGCCAAGGCTCGACTCGGTGATCCAGTTGAAGCGTGGGCCGACATCGTCGGCGATCCGGTGCGGCGCAAGAAGTACATGAAGGCTCGCGGCAAGGGCGGGCTCGTACGCGCGCGCTGGGACGAAGTGCTGGAGATCGTTGCGGCTGCACAAGTCCACACCATCAAGGAGTGGGGACCCGACCGGGTCGCGGGCTTCTCACCGATCCCAGCTATGTCCATGGCGTCGCACGCCGCCGGAGCCCGATACACCAGTCTCATCGGCGGCAGCATGCTGTCGTTCTACGACTGGTACGCCGATCTGCCCATCGCCTCACCCCAAGTCTTCGGCGATCAAACGGACGTGCCCGAGTCGGCAGACTGGTGGAACGCGTCGTACCTCATCATGTGGGGCTCGAACATTCCGGTGACACGTACGCCAGATGCGCACTTCATGACCGAGGCTCGCTACCGCGGCCAGAAGGTGATCGTGGTCAGCCCGGACTACGCGGACAACACGAAGTTCGCCGACGAGTGGTTAGCGGCACACCCAGGCACAGATGGTGCCCTGGCGATGGCCATGGGCCATGTCATCCTCAACGAGTTCTTCGTGCAGCGGCAGGTCCCGAGATTTCAGAAATACGTCAAGACGTACACCGACTTGCCGTTCCTCATCACGCTGCGCGAACGAGAGGACGCACCCGGCGCGTTCCTGCCCGATCGCTTCCTCACCGCCGGCGATCTGGGTCGCGCTGGCGAGGGTGACGCGTGGCGCACTGTGCTGCTCGACTCGGTGACGAACGAACCCGTCGTCCCCAACGGAACACTCGGCGATCGTCACACCGAGTCGGGCAAGGGCCGCTGGAATCTCGACTTGGGTGAGGTTGATCCGCTGCTGTCGCTCTACGCAGACGGTGGGGCTTCGACGGTTGCGGTTGATCTGCCTCGCTTCGACGTCGGGCAGGGAACGACCGAAGGCGGATCGTCACTGCGACGCGGCGTCCCGGTGCGCACGGTCGCCGGTCGGTTGGTGACCACCGTGTTCGATCTGCTGCTGGCGCAGTACGGCGTGAGCCGCGCTGGCCTGCCGGGCGACTGGCCGACGGGTTACGACGACCCACAGCCCTACACCCCCGCATGGCAGGAGGAGATCACGTCCGTCCCGGCGGACGCCGTCTCCCGCATTGCCCGCGAGTTCGCCGACAACGCGGAGCAGTCCGGCGGCCGATCCATGATCGCGATGGGCGCCGGGACCAATCACTGGTTCCACTCCGATCAGATCTATCGCGCGATGCTCGCTCTCACCACTCTCACCGGGTGCCAGGGCGTCAACGGCGGGGGCTGGGCGCACTACGTGGGCCAGGAGAAAGTCCGCCCCTTCACCGGTTGGGCCCAACTCGCTTTCGCGCTTGACTGGGTTCGACCGCCGCGACAGATGGCCGGTACGGCGTTCTGGTACTTGGCCACTGACCAATGGCGCTACGACGGATTCGGTGCCGACGAGCTGGCAACTCCGTTGGGCAAGGGGCTGTTCGCCGGCAAGGCCCTGGCCGACACATTGGCGCAGTCGGCCCGAATGGGATGGCTGCCGTCCTATCCGACGTTCAACCGCAATCCGCTGACAATCGTGGAGCAAGCCGAGGCCGCGGGCAAAGACACAACTGAGTACGTCGTCGAGCAACTCAAGAGCGGTGACCTGCGCTTCGCGTGTGAGGATCCCGACGCGCCGGAGAACTTCCCACGCGTGCTCACAGTCTGGCGGGCCAACCTGCTCGGATCCTCGGGCAAGGGCAACGAGTACTTCTTGCGTCATCTGTTGGGCACCGATGGAGCCATCCGGGCCGAGGAGACGGCCGAGGGTCGGCGCCCCGCGGATGTCGTCTGGCACGACGAGGCGCCGGAAGGCAAGCTGGACCTGTTGGTATCACTGGATTTCCGGATGACCTCGACCGGGTTGTTCTCCGACATTCTGCTTCCGGCGGCCACGTGGTACGAGAAGTACGACTTGTCCTCGACCGACATGCATCCGTTCGTCCACGCGTTCAATGCGGCCATCAAGCCGCCGTGGGAAACCCGCAGCGACTACGACACGTTCGTGGCCATGGCCGAAGCGTTCACCCCCTTGGGGGCCAAGCACCTCGGCGTACGCAAGGACGTCGTTGCGACACCACTACTGCATGACACACCCGGCGAGACTGCACAGCCGGGCGGGCGGGTATTGGACTGGAAGTACGGCGAGTGCGAAGCGATCCCGGGCAAGACCATGCCCGCCCTGGCGGTCGTCGAACGCGACTACGGCGCACTAGCCGAGCAGATGGTCGCGCTCGGGCCGAAGATCGACGCACTGGGCACCACGGTGAAGGGCGTCACGCTTCATCCAGCCAAGGAGATCGACTACCTCAAGCGGGTCTGCGGGACTGTTCGCGGAGGCATCGCCGACGGGCGTCCCTCGCTGGCCACGGCCGAGCAGGCCTGCGAAACGATCCTCGCATTGTCCGGCACAACCAATGGCCACGTCGCGACGGCCGGCTTCAAGTTCTTGGAGGAACGGACCGGCCAGCGCCTCGCCGACCTGGCCAGCGATCATGAAGGCAAGCAGATCACGTTCGCCGACACCCAATCGCGGCCGCAATCGGTCATCACGTCACATGAATGGTCCGGCAGTGAACATGGAGGTCGGCGCTACTCGCCTTTCACGATCAATGTCGAGCGACTCAAGCCGTGGCACACCCTGACCGGTCGCCAACACTTCTTCCTGGACCACGACTGGATGGCAGAGCTCGGCGAGCAGATGCCGACGTACCGACCACCGCTGAACATGCATCGCATCTTCGGGCCGCAAGGCACCGGACCTGACGGCACTGGTGAAGACGGGCGAGTCGAAGTCACCGTTCGCTATCTGACGCCGCACTCGAAGTGGTCTATCCACTCCGAGTATCAGGACAACCTGTTCATGTTGAGTCTGTCCCGTGGTGGTCCTGATCTTTGGATGAGTCAGGAGGACGCGGCCAAGATCGGCGTCAAGGACAACGACTGGATCGAGGCGTTCAATCGCAACGGTGTTGTCGTCGCCCGCGCCGTGGTCAGCCATCGAATGCCTGAGGGCACCGTGTTCATGTATCACGCGAAGGACCGCACGATCGACGTTCCGAAGGCCGAAGTGAGCGGCCGTCGCGGCGGCATTCACAACGCGCTGACCCGATTGCTCATCAAGCCGACCCACCTCATCGGCGGCTATGCGCAACTGTCGTACGGCTTCAACTACTACGGTCCCACAGGCAATCAACGAGATGAAGTCACCGTGATCCGCCGACGTTCGCAGGAGGTTGAGTACTGATGCGAGTGATGGCCCAGATGGGCATGGTGATGAACCTCGACAAGTGCATCGGGTGTCACACCTGCTCGGTGACATGCAAACAGGCCTGGACCAATCGCACCGGTGTCGAGTACGTCTGGTTCAACAATGTCGAGACTCGGCCGGGCCTCGGCTACCCACGCATGCACGAGGATCAGCAGCGTTGGGAAGGCGGTTGGATCCGCACGCAACGAGGACGCCTCCGGCTTCGCGCCGGCGGACGGGGCAAACGACTCCTTCGGATCTTCAGCAACCCCAAGTTGCCCACCCTCAACGACTACTACGAACCGTGGACCTACGAGTACGACACCTTGCTCAATGCGCCAGCCCAAGCCGATGTGCCGGTTGCTCGACCAAAGTCGCTCATCACCGGCAAACACATGCAAGTTCGGTGGTCGGCGAACTGGGACGACGACCTCGGTGGCGCACCGGAGTACGCACCGAATGACCCGGTGCTCAAGAAATTGGGCGACAAGGTCAAACTCGAATTCGAGAAGACCTTCATGTTCCACCTTCCGCGTATCTGCGAGCACTGCCTCAATCCCTCCTGTGTCGCGAGTTGTCCCTCCGGTGCGATGTACAAGCGGGCCGAGGACGGGATCGTCCTCGTCGACCAGGACGGATGTCGCGGTTGGCGGATGTGCGTCACCGGCTGCCCGTACAAGAAGGTCTACTTCAACCACCGCACCGGCAAAGCAGAGAAATGCACGTTCTGCTATCCCCGCGTCGAAGCCGGCCAACCAACCGTGTGCGCCGAGACGTGCGTTGGTCGACTTCGCTACATCGGTCTGTTTCTCTACGACGCCGACCGGGTCCTCGAGGCCGCGTCGGTCGAGAACGAACACGACCTGCTCGAAGCGCAACGGTCGGTGATTCTGGATCCCGACGACCCAGCGGTGATCGCGGCCGCACGTGCCGGTGGAATCACCGAGGACTGGATCGACGCCGCGCAGAAGTCACCGGTCTACGCATTGACCAATCGCTTTCGGATCGCGCTGCCGTTGCATCCGGAATACCGCACGATGCCGATGGTCTGGTACATCCCCCCCTTGTCGCCCGTTGTCGACATCGTGCGCGACACGGGCTTTGACGGTGAAGACCGCGACACCTTGTTTGCTGCGATCGATGCATTGAGAATCCCGGTGGAGTACCTCGCGGAGGTCTTCAGCGCCGGTGACCCTGAACCGGTCGAGAACAGCCTGCGCATCCTCGCGGCAATGCGGGCGTACATGCGCAGGATCAATCTCGGCGATGAACGCGACGAGTCGATCGCTGCTGCGGTCGGGATGACCGGGGACACCATCGAGGAGTTGTACCGGTTGCTCGCCATCGCGAAGTACGAGGACCGCTACGTCATCCCGACCGCTCACGTCGAAGCGGGTCGAGCGCTCGACGAGATGGCCGGGTGCAGCCTCGACTACAGCGGCGGGCCGGGAATGGGCGGGCTCGGGCCGTTCGGCGAAGTGTCCGAGACGCCCGCATCCGTCGAGACCTTCCAACTGACCAAGCAACGCGCCGAATCGGATCGATACGACGAACTCCCTGAAGGCCGCGGTGCTATCGACCTGCTCACGTGGAAGGGCGGCCCACCCCCACCCGGGATGTTCCCGCCGAAGCAGTCCGGGCCAGCCGGCGAATCTGGGCAACCAGGCGAATCAGGCGGGGAGGAGGAATCGTGAGCCGCCACAATCGCGCGACGACACAGGCCGCGGCCGAACGCTCCCTCATCTTCGCGACGTGTTCGAGGACGCTCCAATATCCCGATGAGGTGCTGACGGGCCAGCTCGGGCTACTGACCGAGGGCACGGCAGCCATGAGTCCACGTGCGCGGGCACCCCTGGCGCGTTTTCTGTACCACCTGGAAACCACGGACCTGCTGGCGTTGCAGAGCGACTACGTCGCGACGTTCGACCTGCTGCGGCGCAACTGCCTCTATCTGACCTACTACCTCAACGGCGATACGCGACGACGAGGAATGGCGTTGTGGCGATTCCAGGACGCCTATCGCTCCCGCGGGTTGGCTGTCGCGGGTGGGGAACTGCCGGACTTCTTGCCGGTGGTTCTCGAACTCGCGGCGACCGAGGACGAAGATCTCGCACTCGCCCTGCTCTTCGAGCATCGGCAGGGAATCGAGGTGCTGAGGCAGTCGCTGGACGACCGCGGATCGCCGTACGCCGACGTGATCCGAGCCTTGGAAGCCGCGTTGCCGGAGCCCACCCCCGAGATCATCGCGGCGGCGCTGACCCTTGCCAGTGAAGGTCCGCCGGCCGAGCAAGTCGGCCTTGAACCGTTCTTCCCAGTCGAGTCGATCGGGGTGCGGTCATGAACACTCTTCTCTGGGGCGTGATCCCGTACATCGCCCTCACGTCGTTCGTCGTCGGACACATCTGGCGTTACCGCTACGACAAGTTCGGGTGGACGACTCGGTCATCGCAGATGTACGAGAGCCGCTTGCTCGCCTGGGGCGGGCCACTGTTCCACTTCGGGATCCTCGGTGTGCTCGTGGGCCATTTCATTGGGCTGGTCATTCCCGCGACATGGACCGAGAAGTTCGGCATCTCGGAGCACACCTACCACCTCGTCTCCGTCGTCGGTGGAACGATCACCGGCCTGATGACGGTTGTCGGCTTGACGCTGCTCATCTACCGCCGCCGGGTCACTCCGTCGGTGTTCCGTGCCACAACTTCCATGGACAAGACGATGTATGTCGTCCTCGGTGCGGTGATTCTGGTCGGCACGTACAACACCATCCTCGTCAACGCACTTGGAGCCGGCCATGACTACCGCGAGGACGTGTCGGTCTGGTTCCGCAGCATCTTCTGGTTCCAACCCGACGTTGCGATCATGAGCAATGCACCCCTGAGCTTCCAGGTGCACGCGTTGCTCGCCTTCGTGCTGATCGGCCTGTGGCCGTTCACCCGCCTGGTACACGTCTTCAGCGCACCCATCGGTTACGTCACCCGGCCGTACATCGTCTACCGCACCCGCGACGCCGTAGGTTCGGCTCGTGCACCGCGCCGCGGCTGGGAGAAGATCGACACCTAGTGATTGAGTGTTCTACTGACCCGTTGATCGCCACATCCAGGGAGTGACCCGTGGAGAAGTCGTCGCTGACGGCCGTCGCGCGCCAGCAGCTCGCAATTGCCCGGGAAGCATCCAGTGGGCGTGGGGCCCACACGGTCTATGGCGGCCACGAGCACACATTGCGCCAAACCGTGATCGCCATAGCCGCCGGCAAGATGCTCGACGAGCACGAGAATCCCGGCGAAGCCACCGTCCATGTGTTGCAGGGACGCGTACGCCTGGCATCGACCGACGCCTCCTGGGAAGGCTCCCCCGGCGACCTCCTGACGGTCCCCTCGGCGCGACATTCACTCGAAGCACTTGAAGACTCGGTCGTGCTCCTGACCGTTGCAAAGCTCGCGTGAGTCGCCCGTGAGGAACAACGCCTCGCGGACGGAACCGATCCTGGTCACCGGCTGCTCGTCCGGCATCGGAAGGGCCACCGCACTGCGGCTGGCCAAAGCTGGCCGCGTGGTCTACGCGACGGCACGCAACACCGACTCCTTGCGCGAACTGGCCGAGGCAGGTGCCCGCTGCCTTCCGCTCGACGTGACCAGCAAGTCGTCGATGACCGACGCGGTCGAGCAAGTCCGTAGCGACACCGGTGGTGTGGCATCGCTCATCAACAACGCGGGTTACGCCTTGTACTCGCCGATCGAAGAAGTGACTCTCGACGCAATGCGCGAGCAGTTCGAGACCAATGTCTTCGGCCTGGTCCAGCTCACCCAGCTCGTCCTGCCCGGCATGCGTGAGCGAGGAAATGGCCGGATCATCAACGTGTCATCGATGGGTGGGCGGATGACATTGCCAGGAGGCGGCGTCTATCACGCGAGTAAGTACGCGGTTGAGGCCATCAGCGACGCACTCCGCTTCGAGGTTGCCGGCTTCGGCATCCACGTGTCAGTGATCGAACCCGGACCCGTGCTCACCGATTTCGCCGAGGAAGCGACGACCGCGTCCGTCGAGCCCGGTCCCTATGCACAATTTCGCGCCGGTGTCGCAGCACGCAACTCCGGTTCGTACGACCCACGCGGGTCGAGCGGGACTGCCACCGCCGATGACGTTGCCAAGGTCATCGAGAAGTCGTTGAACTCCTCGCGACCGAGGTCTCGTTATCTCATCGGTGCCGTCGCGCGGAGTCTGGTGACCGCGCACACCGTCCTTCCAACCCCCGTCTGGGATCTTCTTCTTCGCCAGCGGTACCCACCACCCCAGTAGCAACCCGGGATGAGGATCGTGTCTCCGATGAGTCCAGACGCGTTGCCCACCCACGCGTCGGTCGTGGTGATCGGTGGCGGGGTGATGGGGACGAGTACGGCGTTTCACCTCGCCGAGGTCGGTCTCCGCGACATCGTCCTGCTCGACATGGGTGCCCTCGGATCGGGCTCGACCTGCAAAGCCGCAGGAGGCGTACGCGCCCAGTTCTCCCACGCACTCAACATCGCGTTGGGCGCTCGCAGTCTCGACGCGTTCGAACGGTTCGGTACCCGACCCGGGCAGGAGATCGACCTTCACCAGGTCGGCTATCTCTGGTTGCTCGACAACGCCGACGACGTTGCGACGTTTGAGGCAAGTGTGGCCCTTCAGAACAGCATGGGTGTTGAGAGCCGCATGATCGACGTCGCTGAAGCGAAGGATCTCTCACCACTCATCGAGACAGAGGGACTTCTCGCCGCGGCGTACTCTGCAAGAGATGGTCACTGCACCCCGGAATCAGTGGTCCTCGGCTACGCGTCCGCGGCCCGCCGCCTTGGGACGACAATCGCTGCCCACCATGAAGTCACCGGAATCACCGTCAACGACGGGGTGATCACGGCCGTTTCGGTCGGCGCCCACGAGATCGCAACCGACTCAGTCATCTGCACGGCCGGTCCATGGGCGAATCAGATCGGGGTCATGGCGGGCGTGGACCTCCCCGTCACTCCCCTGCGTCGACAGATCGTGTTCACCGCACCCATGGCCGACCTCCCCACCACGATCCCGATGACGATCGACTACTCCACGACGATGTACTTCCACCGGGAAGGTCAGGGTCTCCTGCTCGGGATGTCCGACCCCGACGAAGAGCCCGGCTTCCGGCTCGACCGATCCGACGCTTGGCTGCCTCGCCTGGCCGAGGCGTGCCAGCGTCGGGTCCCACGAGTTTCCGAGGTGGGGCTCACCGGCGGCTGGGCCGGCCTCTACGAGATGACCCCAGATCACAACGCCCTGATCGGCGAGTCGACCGAGGTCACGCGGTTCCTGTACGCCACCGGTTTCTCCGGTCACGGCTTCTTGATGGGACCGGCGATCGGCGAAATTCTTCGAGATCTCTATCTCGGGGTCGCGCCCGTGATTGATATCTCCGCCTTTGACGCGCACCGCTTCGCCACCGCACAGTGGCACCCTGAGGTCAACCTCGTGTGAGTTGGAGACACAAATCATGACCGCACCCACGGCTCACCTGCCCACGACTGACGAGTTGCGCGAACGCGCCCGCGTCGCACTGCGCGCGTGCGGTGTCGACCCGAGCTCGTTGGGCAGCGGCGCGACCTCCCGTACGCCGATCACCGGCGAACCGCTCCTGGACATCGGGTGGTCTCGAACCGAAGACGTCGACCACGCTGTCGACCGGGCGCGCACCGCATTCGACCAGTGGCGTATGACACCAGCCCCGGTCCGTGGCGCGCTCGTCAAACGATTCGGTCAACTTCTCGCCGACCACAAGAGCGACATCGCCGAACTCATCACCCTGGAGGTCGGCAAGGTCCGCTCCGAAGCGCTCGGTGAGGTCCAAGAGATGATCGACATCTGCGACTTCGCGGTCGGGCTGTCGCGACAGTTGTACGGCCGCACGATGCCGTCCGAGCGTCCGGGCCATCGACTCAGCGAACAGTGGTTGCCCCTGGGCGTCGTCGGTGTGATCTCGGCGTTCAACTTCCCCGCCGCCGTGTGGTCCTGGAACGCCGCGCTCGCCATCACCTGCGGGGATCCGGTCGTGTGGAAACCGTCCGAGCTCGCATCGTTGACTGCGCTTGCCTGCACCGCGGTCTTCGACCAGGCCGCCACGGAGTGCGGCGCGCCGCCGCACCTCAACCAAGTGATCCTCGGCGACTCGTCGGTAGCCGAACGTCTGGTCGCACATCCCGCCGTCCCACTGATCAGCGCCACCGGGTCGACCCGGATGGGCCGTGCAGTCGCGCCCATCGTCGCGGCGCGCTTCGGTCGCAGCATCCTCGAACTCGGCGGCAACAACGCGGCTGTGGTCACGCCGAGCGCGGACCTCGAACTCGCCGTACGCGGGATCGTCTTTGCCGCCACCGGCACCGCCGGACAGCGTTGTACGTCGATGCGGCGGGTCATCGCGCACGAAGACATCGCCGACGAACTGATGGAACGACTCACGTCGGTCTACCAACGGTTGCCGATCGGCTCACCTTTCGACGAGGGCACGCTCATCGGCCCGCTGCACACCGAGCGCGCGCACCTCGCGATGCAGTCCGCCCTCACTCAGGCCGCCGAGGACGGCGGGAAGGTCTTGGTCGGCGGCGAACGGCAACTCGCCGACTCCGCAGCCGAGGCGTACTACGTGCAACCAGCGCTTGTCGCCATGCCTGCCCAGACCGACGTCGTACGGGCCGAGACGTTCGCTCCGGTTCTTTACGTCCTGACCTACCGCGACTTCGAGGAAGCCATCGCACTGCACAACGCGGTGCCGCAAGGACTCTCGTCGAGCATCTTCACCCAGGACCAACGCGAAGCCGAACGCTTCCTCGCTGCGAACGGATCTGACTGCGGCATCGTGAACGTCAACATCGGTACGTCCGGGGCCGAGATCGGCGGCGCGTTCGGCGGCGACAAGGAAAGCGGTGGCGGCCGTGAGTCCGGCTCCGATGCATGGCGGGCATACATGCGCCGGGTGACCAACACCATCAACTACTCCGATTCACTCCCACTGGCGCAGGGCGTGGACTTCTCGGTATGAGTGACCGGCCCCGGAGCAACGAGGACTTGGACAACGAGGGGGTCGACGCACTCGGCATGTCGGTCGAGGAGTTTCGGCGTCTCGGCTACTGGGTGGTCGACCGAATCGTCGAGCGCGCGCGCAGGCTGGACCACGACCCGGTGATCGTTGCCGGCGCTCCGAAGGAGTTGCGCACCCAGTTGGGCGGACCGCTTCCGCGCCTGCCGGGCGATCCCGTCGCGGCCTTGGAACTCCTCGCCGACGTCGGCCTGTACAACAAACAGCAACTTGACCATCCGCGCTACTTCGCGAGGGTGCCGGGTCCGTCTTCCTACAGCGGAATCCTCGGCGAATGGCTGGGCGTCGGCTTCAACACGATCGCGGCTTCGTGGGGCGGCGGAGCCGGGCCCACCACCATCGAACTCGTTGCCATCGACTGGATCCGGCAGTTGGTCGACTTCCCCGCCGGGACGGAGGGGATTCTGGTCAGCGGCGGATCACTGGCCAACCTCACGGCGCTGGTAGTGGCTCGCCACGCCCGAGGTCCTGGCGTCGCGTACCTATCGGATCAAACGCACAGTTCGGTCGTGCGCGACCTGAAGATCATCGGATTCCCACCCGAACACATCCGCATCATCGATACCGGGGCCGATCTCCAACTGCGCGCCGACACGGTGCGGGCCGAAGCTCTCGTCGACCTGGCCGCAGGTCTTGCACCGAAGATCGTGATCGGTACGGCCGGCAGCACCAATACCGGGCGAGTTGACGAACTCCCCGCGCTTGCTGACTTGTGCGCCGAGTTCGGCCTCTGGCTGCACGTCGACGGGGCTTACGGTGCACCGGCCGCGCTCACCGACGAGGGGCGTGCCGATCTCGTCGGCATGGAGCGGGCCGACTCGTTGGTCCTGGATCCGCACAAGTGGTTGTTCCAGCCTCTCGACGTCGCCTGCGTCCTGGTACGCGAACCCGGTGCGCTCGAACGAGCGTTCTCGATGAACCCGGAGTACCTGCGCGACGTGCACGGTGTCGGCGACGAGGTTGACCTGCGCAATCGCGGGCCCGAGTTGACCCGGCGTGGTCGGGGATTGAAGCTGTGGTTGACCTTCATGACCCACGGCACCGATCGGATTCGGGACGCGATCCAAGGTGGAATCGACACCGCCAGGTACGCGCAATCCCGACTAGACCATGACCCCGGCTGGAGCGTCGTCACTCCCGCACAACTCGGCGTCGTCACCTTCGTCCGACGGGATTGCGACGATCGATGGCACCTCGATGCGGCGCGACGACTGACCGAGTCAGGATTCGCCGCAGTCAGTTGCACGCATCTTGGCGAGCGCGACGTCCTGCGACTCTGCACGATCAACCCGCGCACGACCACCGCTGACATCGACGAGACCCTCGAACGACTCGCCTCGATGTAGCAAAGTCCGATGCAGCCGACCGCTAGCGACTATCTCGAAGCGCAGCCTCGTCGAGATCCAATGAACGCTGCACCTCGCGCCGTACCGATTCACCGATGCGACCGTCCTCGTGCATGGCGACGAGTTGCTCCGACTCGATCGTGAGAAGCGCCAACCGCAATCGCCGGTACGCGTCACCTGACGAGGTCTCGTCACCCGATGGGCGGTCATGGTGTCGTCGGGCTTGCCGCGCCCGTTGGTCGAGTTCGGTGCGGAGTCTCTCCACCACCGACGCCGGGATGTCGTCGGCGACCAGTTCGTCGATGCTTGCCAAGGCAGTAGCGGCGATGACCTGCAAGGCCAAGGACTTCTCCTCCTCCAACTGCGCCGAGTCGGTTCGAACATTGAGTCGCTTCACCAGCGGCGCGAGCGTCAGTCCCTGGATGAGAAGCGTCAGAACGATGCAACTGACCGCAAGGGCCAGGACCAAGTCACGTTGTGGAAACGGAGTCCCGTCGTCGCGAATCAGCGGGATCGACAGAGCAGCTGCGAGGGGAACCACACCCCTGGTCCCCGCCCAGGACAACACCAGCAGCGGGCGCCACGGCGACTCGTCCCGCGCCACGCGCTCCCGGATCCCGAAGAGTTTTCGGAGATACCCCGTCGGGAAGATCCACAAGACTCGGGTCAGGATCAGCACTGCCGTCACCGCCACGGCAACCCACAGAATTCCTTGATCGGCCGCCGGCAGTCGGCGGGCCAGGGCCGGGAGCTCCAATCCGATCAGCGCAAAGACCATGCTCTCCAGCATGAAGATGACGACCGCGTAGACGTGCGCGATATGCAGCCGCACGGGCCCACGCAACTCCAGGTCTCCGCGGTGACTCAGTCGAAGCCCGCAAATCACCACCGCAGTGACCCCAGAGGTATGAATCGACTCGGCGAGCACGTAGACGATGTACGGCGTCAGCAGCGCGAGCACCGTGCTCAGGACCGCGTCGTGGGTGCGGCGTCGCAGGCGCTCGACCACCCAGCCGAGCAGGAGGCCGACGAGTGCACCTCCGCCTCCCAGCCAGATGAATTGGCCCACGACATCGACCGCGCTCGGCGTGGTCCCCGCGACCACGACACTGACCGCGACACTGAACAACACCAGCGAGGTGGCATCGTTGAGCAGGCTCTCTCCCTGGACGAGCGCGAGAAGTCGCGGCGGCAATCGCAATCGTCGAGCCAGGGCACTGACCGCCACCGGATCGGTGCTGGCCAGAACCGCACCTAGAACCAAGCCGACCGACAGGGTCACTTGAGGAACGAGCGCGCGAACTGCGAGTGCGACCACACCTGCGCTGACGGCTACCAATCCGATTGCGAGGATCAGGACCGGTCGAACAACGAGGCGGAACTCCGGCATCGAGACGTCCGTGGCTGCGGCGTACAACAGCGGCGGCAGCACGACAAGACTG
>Ga0315275_10002831_pt1 | contig 15825 bp, 12 predicted proteins | sample YL17G03_0_MG_FD_205557 | JGI IMG/M metagenome (GOLD analysis project Ga0315275, IMG submission 205557) | Sediment microbial communities from Yellowstone Lake, YNP, Wyoming, USA - YL17G03_0 | ecosystem: Environmental > Aquatic > Freshwater > Lake > Sediment | place: USA: Wyoming | collected... | reverse complement strand
GATCCATAGGCGATCCTTGGCATCGATATAGACGCTCTGGACGCAGACGAATTTGCCCTTCGGGTCCTCGCCGAGGAGCCAGCTGTTGAGCTTTTCGTTGGGATACGCGCGTACCTTTCCCGTGGTATCGAGTTCGCCGACGCTCATCGGGATGCTCGGCGACCACCGGGGGAAATTGACAAAGACGCGCCCCGACTTCGACACGGCGATCCCCGTCCACTGGTGAGGGCTCTCCGCCACCTGGATGAGCCGCGGCTCGGTGTTCGCAGGGGCTTCCGGCTCCGCTCGCGTGACCGTCGCGAGACCGAGCGCAAGCGCCACCGCGATCACGGCGGCGAGAAAAGAAAGGATCAAACGAATTCGCATGTGGAATCCCCTTCGGTTGGACGCTTCCACCCCCACAGATCGCGCAACGCGTCACACGACCGATCGGCGATCGATCGCACGACGGATTGCTCGACCGACTACGCGACGGATTGGCGGCGGATCAGCGCGGGCCTTCCCCAAAGCCCCCTGGATCGCGAGGAACTCGCCGATGTTGTCCATCGTGACGAGCCCCACGAGCCGCCCCTGCGACGATACCGGAGCCGTGCGACAGGCGCAAGCGGCAAGGCGCTGGAACGCCGTCTCGAGCATCTCGGACGCGTCGGCCATCTCGAACTCCCGCTGCATTACCTCGGTGACCGTGACACCCGGTCCGCTCTTGGCGAGGGCGACGAGGAGGTCCTTCTGCGTGAGGACGCCGACGACCTCCCCGTTTTCCACGACGGGGAAATCCTTCTGCGCCCCGGTGAGCGTGAGCTCGATCGCCTGTGAGAGCGTGCTCCCCGGCGTCAGCGTGTGGAAGTCCGTTATCATCGCGCGGCTGATCGGTATCCCGCCGAGGGAGGATTTCATCTGGACCATGCTCGCCTCCTGCGCGGCGCCGATCCACACGAAGAACGCTATGAAAACAAGAAACGGGTTGGTGAATAGCCCGACGAGACCGAACACAAACGCCGCCCCTTGTCCGACGCTCGCGGCGATGTGCGTTGCCCGCGTGTACTCCATCCGCATCGCGAGAAACGCGCGGAGCACGCGGCCGCCGTCCATGGGAAAAGCGGGGATCATGTTGAACAAGACGAGGAAGATGTTTATCGCGAGAAGCCGTCCAAGAAAGGACCCTCCCGTGACCGTCAATCCGTTCACGGGCTCCAGGTGCCCGGCCGTGCTGAGCCACACGAAGAGCACCGTGGCGATCACTACATTCACCGCCGGCCCGGCGACGGCGACCCAGAGCTCCTGCTTCGGGTCGTCCGGCATCCGTTCGAGACGCGCCACGCCTCCGATCGGGAGGAGCGTCACGTCTCGCGTCGTGATCCCGAACCGCCTCGCCATCAAGGCGTGGCCGAACTCGTGGAGCAACACGCAGCCGAATAGCGCGAGGACAAAAAGAATCCCCATGAGCGCCGCGTCGACGCTCTTCGACTGCATCCAGTGGCTCCATCCCACCCAAGCAAGCAGGAGGAGAAAAGTAAGATGCATGTAAACGGGGATGCCGAAGGCTCTCCCGATGCGGACCGACCATTTCATCGTGTCCACTCCTGAGGTAGTCTGTTATCCTGTAGAGCGATTGTAAACTCGCCGGGGTAATCGCGGCCCTGCGTCCGTGTTCATTAATCGATGAAAATGTACCCAACAATCCGCTTCGCCGCAAGAGGCTTGCGCGAGGCTAACCGCCGCCGGTCGGGCGGCGGGCCGCGCGCCGGTTTCTGTCTTCGCACGTCCGCTTGACCGTTTCCGCGCTCTACCGGTAGAATCCACCCCATCTCGCCGCTCACCTGAGATAGCGCATCGGGTTGACTCGTCTCAAAGGAGGAGAGGAGCATGTCCATCACCAAGCGTGCGACCGCCGAGTTCATCGGGACGTTCTGGCTCGTTCTCGGTGGCTGCGGCAGCGCCGTTCTAGCGGCCGCGTTTCCCGGAGTCGGCATTGGTCTGCTGGGAGTCGCGCTCGCCTTCGGGCTTACCGTTCTCGCCATGGCGTATGCGATCGGCCACATTTCGGGATGCCACTTGAACCCCGCCGTCTCGATCGGACTCGCGGCGGGCGGGCGCTTCAAGGCCTCAGAGCTTCTCCCGTACATCATCGCGCAGGTCCTCGGCGGGATCGTCGCCGCCGGTGTGCTCTATTTTATCGCGAGCGGTCAGGCGGGGTTCGACGTATCAAACGGGTTTGCGGCCAATGGCTACGGCGAGCATTCGATTGGTAAATACTCCCTCGGAGCGGGTCTCATCACCGAAATCGTGATGACGTTCATGTTCCTCATCGTCATCCTGGGAGCCACCGACAAACGCGCCCCCGCTGGGTTCGCGCCGATCGCGATCGGTCTTTGCCTCACGCTCATCCACCTCATCAGCATCCCGGTCACGCAGACTTCCGTAAATCCCGCGCGGAGCACCGGTCCCGCGGTGTTCGTCGGCGGGTGGGCGCTCGGTCAGCTCTGGCTCTTCTGGGTGGCGCCGATCATCGGGGCTGTGCTGGCCGGTATCGTGTACAAGACGGTCTGGGGGAAGCCGAAAGAGTAGAGACGGGAGCGCGTCGACACACAGGGAGGCCCGGCGGCGGAGTTGGTCGTCGCCGGGCGCGGGAATCGTGGCGTCGATAGCGTTGGTCTACTCCAGAACCACCATCTTCTTCGCCAGCTGGACTCCTTCCGCACGCATCACGTAGAAGTACACCCCGCTCGAGACACGTTCTCCGAACGCGTTCGTCGCGTCCCATTCGACATCGTGCGGCCCTGTCTCCACGGGGCCGTTGACAAGCGCGCGGACGAGCCTTCCGGCCACATCGTACACGGCGAGCGTGACGTGGACATTTCCCGCCGCATCCGGGATCTCGTAGTGGATGATCGTCACAGGATTGAACGGGTTAGGGTGGTTCTGGTCGAGAACGTAGCGTGTATAGCGCGGCGTCCCGGGTCCGATCCCGAGCGGAACATCCACGACCTGCGCGCCTTCGAGATCATCGACGAACCCCTCGATGACGATCGAGGCGCTCCCCGACCCGGGGATCACGCGGAACCTGAGACCGACGACATCGGCGTCCACCGCATCGGCCGCTTGCGGCGTGTACCCTCCGAGCCGCAACCGGCCCGCCGCGCCCTCGACGACACCTAGTTGCTCGAACGTATCGAACGGACCCATCCAAACCGCATCGAGAAATTCCAGGCGTTCCGCAGAGTAATCGACCTCGAAGCCGAATGCGTCGATCTCCGGTAGGCCCATCACTCTGACCGGTACGGTGATCACGCCTTCTTCAACATCGACATCCCCGACCACCACGACCGGAGGGGCATCGGCAGCGCGGGTTGCACCCGTCGAAGCAATCCCGGTGGTGTTCTCACAGAACACGCACGACCCGTCGAGCCAGTGGCGGAAGATGCAGAGCGCATCCGACGGCGTCACCGCGCCGCTGCAGTCGACGTCGATCTGATCCGGGGGAACCTCCATAGCGCACCCGGTCGGCGCCGACTCCGGGGCAAAAAGATACGATTGAAACGTGCAGTACGCGTCCCCGACCGTGATCGCTCCATCGCCGTTGGTGTCGCCCTTGGTGTTCGCCGGCTCGCAGACGTATTCGCCGCGGACGGGCTTGAGCGGCGCGAGATCATCCGCGAGATTTTCCGCAACGAGCGACACAGTCCGCGCCGAGTCGAGGCCGCAGCAATTCGTCATGAACCCCACGCGAGCGAAGACTCCGGACGAACCCGCGGGAATCGGGTCGTGGTTGTATCCGCCGATTCGAACCCTCCCCCCTAGGTCCGCCGATCCGAACTGCTGCCACGCTTCGGTGAGGTCTCCCGGCTGGCAGTAAAGCAGCGTCAGCACGGCGGGGTCGTACACGAGCTCCACACCGCCCGAGTAGATCGGCACGGGGGCGTCTTCGATGGAGAGATCGATCTCGACCGTGCCGCCCGTTTGCAACGCGCACGAGGTCGCGGCCGATGAAACAACGAGCCGCGATGACTTGAAGTCCTCCGTGTCGAACCACCAGAGCGGGCCGTGGGCGTGGTCGCCCGCGGCGTTTTTCGCGACGACCCTCCAGTAGTATCTCGTCGCGAATTCGAGCGAGTCGAGGACGACGCTCGTGGACGGATGGTCCGGTGCGAAGAGCGGCGGATCGCTCGCGGTTCCGAAGTACACGTCGTACGTGACACCTTCCGAGGGTCTGACGCCGGTATCCCACGACAGGTCTGCGTCCACTTCCCGATCGGCGGATCTGGGGATCGGAAGACCGTGGGATGGGAACGGCACCGGATCGTAAAAGCGGCCGATGTATTTCGAGGGAATCCCCCCGGCAAGCGTATGATCTCCGCCCACCCACACTTCACCGGCTTCGGTAGCCGCTATGGCGAACTCCCACCCCGACCAACCCGTGAATGGGAATCTCGGTGCGGCGCTCAACCCGCTTCCCACCGAGGACCAGCTGCTCCCGTCCCACCGTGCGATGTGCGGAGCGGATACACCTCCAGCGGAAGTAAAGAGCCCGCAGACGTAGACGTCGGAGCCCGCCACGCTCACGTCGAGCACCATGTCATCGGTGCCGCCGTGAAAAGAGTGCCACTCCGACCCGTCCCACATCGCGATATTTCGGGCAATTCCTTCCGCTGTGTCGAGTATGAAGCCTCCCACAACGTACCACTTTCCGTCGACCACGACGGATGATCGAACATCGACCTGTCCGTGCAGGCCTGGCGTCGGAACCGGATGCCAGTTCTCGCCGTCCCACTTGGCAAAATACGGGCTATTCACATCGCCGGCCCGGTCGAAGCCGCCGGCCACCCAGAGGAACTCGGCGTCGCTTGCGACCCCTCCGACCCATCCGCTCGCGGTCCCCTGATGCACTCCTCCGTCCAGATCGTGCCACGCGCTCCCGTCCCACCGCGCGATCCCGTTGGCCACGACGTCTCCCGCGTGAGTGAATCCTCCGCCGAAGTAGACGTTTCCGTTGAAGTACGCCAGTCCCTGGACGTGCGGAATGAACGGCGAACCTGTCAGGTCCTCTCCCATTCCGTACCAAGACTCGCCATCCCAGTAGCGGGACATTGAGGAGTACAGTATGCCATCGTGGACCATGATCTTGTCGCAAAACCCGGAGATTCCTCCGCCGAGGGCGTGCCACTGGGTGCCGTCCCAGCGAGCGATCTCGTGCGCCGGCACACCCCCGATCGACGTGAATGCTCCCGTAACGAACACGTTCGCCCCGTCGATCACGATCGCTTCCACCCGGCTGCTGGCGCCAAGCGCGTCGAATCTCGTGTCCCAATAGATGTCATCCGGGTGGGATTGAGCGCGGGCCACCGACACCGGCGCGAAAAAAGCTATCGCCGTGATGAGTATTCTCGCGAGGGTTCTCATTTGAGATACACCATCTTTCGCGTGAGCGTGCGCTCACCGGCCCGCATCACATAGAAGTAAACGCCGCTCGACACGTCCGCGCCCCGTTCGTCGTCGCCGTTCCATTCGACATGGTGAACGCCGCGAGGCATCGGCCCGTCGGCGAGACGCTTGATGAGCCTTCCTTCGACGTCGTAAACCGCGAGCGACACCGCGCCCGCCGAAGGTGTCTCGAACCGGATTTCCGTAGAGGGATTGAACGGGTTCGGCACGTTCTGATGGAGCGCGTAGTCCGCGACGGCAGGGCTGCCGCCCGTGATCGCATCGAGCTCGAGCTTTGCCTCTTCCGAACCCGCGAGATCGTCGGTGAACCCGCGAGCGACGATCGCACCGCCCTCGCTCGACGACGAGATCCGGAATCGAAGCTCGACGAGCCCCGACACCGACGCATCGACCGCGTCCTCCGCGTACCCGCCGAGACGAAGCTCTCCGGCCGGCCGCACTCTCGCCTCTATCCTCTCGAACTTGTCCGACGGCATTCTCCACACCGCGTCAAGAAACTCGAGCCTCTCGGTGGGGTACGCGATGTCGAGACCAAACGCCCCAATGATCCCCGGCCCGTCCGCTCCGAGGACCACGCTCAGATGGCCGCCGTCGACGCGGGCGTCTTCGAAGACCACCGTGGTCGAACCGCTCGACGCCGCGAGTCCCGGGGCCGCGGAGCCGCCGCAAAACGCGCACGATCCGTTGAGCCAGTGGTTGAAAATGCAAAGCGCGTCCCCCGGTGTGACCGACGCGCTGCAGTTCACGTCGCCGCGAACGTCCCAGCCCGGATGATCGCACCCGAGCGCCGGTGGATCGGGGAAGCTCATGTACCCTTCGAACGCGCATAGCGCGTCCCGCGGGGTGACGGCGCCATCGCCCGTCACGTCCCCGTCGTGGGTGTACTTCTCGCACTTGACTTCGCCGCACTGCGGCCAGAGGACGATGAAATCGTCGGTTTGATTCTCGGGACAGAGGGCCACCGTTACCGTGGAGTCCTCTGCGCAGCAATCCATGAGGAAGAAGAGCCGTGCGAACGCCCCGTTCGAACCGGCCGGGATCGCCGTCGGGTCGTATCCGCCCACCCGAATCTTCGTGCCGCGATCCTCGACACCGAACGTGGACCACCCCGCGGTGAGTCCGCCCTTTTCACCGGAGAGGAAGGTAAGAAGCGCGGGATCGTAGCCGATATCGACACCCGCCGCGCTGATCGGCCACGCGTTGTTTTCGACCGCAAGATCGACGGCGACCGTGTCCGTCGTCACGAGCCCGCAATAATGGATGAGCCGCGACACGACGAGCCGCGACGACATGTCCGCCTGCGTCGTGAAGGACCATGTCGGTCCCTCGGTCGTCTTGCCGTGGACGTTCCGCGCGACGATCCTCCAGTAGTACGTGGTGGCGAGGGCGAGGAGCCCCGGCTGGTACGTGTTTCCCAGCTTGTCGTGCGAAACGAGCGGCGGGTTCGGACCCGTACCGAAATAGACGTCGTAGGTCAGCGGAAAACCCTCCGGATCGGTCGACGCCCACGAAAGATCGGTGTTCTGGTAACAGTTGAACTCGTGATCGGCGGGCGACGGACTCGACGGCACCGTGGGAGGCAGGCTCTGGTCACACGGACACGAGGCGTCACCGTTGATGGTGCTCACCCATCCTTCGCCGGCGAAAAGCTCGAATGAGCAGTCCGTGTATCCTACGATCCCCTCAACCGGATCGGGGAGAACCGGATACGCGCAGCACGCGGGCGTCGTCGCGTCGGTGAGGTAGAGAATCGTGAGGACGTGGATGCGTCCGGAGAGGCAGCCGCCGAATCCGATCGATATCCCCGTTTGCGAGTTGCCGATCGTCACGGGAAAGCGCGTGAGATCGACGAGGTATGACCCGGTCAGACACGACGGTTTGGGCGCGGCGAACTGAACGCCCGTCACGCCCACGGTCGTCGAAGTGAGGACCACGTAGGCTTTGAAAACCCCGGGTGACGTTTGGGAAAGATTGCAATCGACACCGAGGCTGTCATTAAAGATGGCGACGGTCGGTACCTGGGCGGATGCAAGACCCGCCCATACGGCAAGAATTAAGGCGAGCGCGAGGGACCTGCCCATGATTCGACCTCCACGGCAGAAGTCTGGTCGGGTGCGGTCCGTGTGGTCGGCTGGCCTGGCTGCCTGGAATGGCGGCGGCCGCTTTTCGCGGAACGGCCCGGCCGGGGTGTGTGGGATTATTCAATAATAAGTATACTCCTGCTCCGCCACCGGTGCAACGCAGGATCTGCCGATTCTCGGGATCTGCCGAATCTCAGAGGGGGTTGTCGGGTGTCGGGGGGGGGGAAAGCGGGGAGCCGCCGTGGCCGCGAAGGGCGCTATCGGCGCCGCCCCCTCTCCAATCGCTTGCCCCGGCTCAAATCTTGCGCCCACGCCCCCGTTCGAGTCCCGCACACCGGTTCAAATCGCGCGCACCCGTTTGAACCGCGCGACCTCGCGATAGCGGTAACAATCCACCACGTGGTCGTTTACCATCCCGACCGCCTGCATGAACGCGTAGCAGATGGTCGACCCGACGAAGTTGAAGCCCCTCTTTTTGAGGTCCTTGCTCATCGCGTCGGATTGCGGTGTCTTCGGTGGGAGGTCCCGCAGCCGGCGCCACTCGTTTTGGACGGGGCGGCCGTCAACGAATGACCAGATGTACCGGTCGAAGGACCCGAACTCGTCGACGACTTTCAAAAAAGCGCGGGCGTTCCGGACGGCGGACTCGACCTTGAGGCGGTTTCTCACGATACCGGGGTTAGCAAGAAGCGTTTCGATTCGTTTCGGGGTGTAACGGGCGACCTTCTCGGGATCGAAGTGGTCGAACGCCTCGCGGTACGCCTCTCTCTTTTTGAGGATCGTCGACCAGCTCAGCCCCGCCTGCGCCCCCTCGAGGACGAGCATTTCGAATAGCCGGCGGTCGTCGTGCGCGGGCACACCCCACTCGTCGTCGTGGTAGGCAACGTACAGGGGATCCGTCCCGCACCATTCGCAGCGTTTTTTCATCCTATCCAAGTCCCACCTTTTCAGGCTCAGCGTCCGCAAGTGTTCGGCGAGAGTCTCTCGCGTTTCTCCGTGAGCAGTGACGACCCGGGCGTCTCCCCGCCCGCGCGATCAATATCGTGGGATCACTGTCGCGCGATCAATACCCCGCGATCAATACCAACGGAACGCCCTGAGCCCCGCGATAAACGACACCACGCCGACGGCCATGAGAATCAACACGGCCACGGAGATCTCCGCGTACCCCGCTCCCTCGATGAAAATGCTCCGGATCCCGTCCGCGAGAAGCGTGAGCGGAAGCTTCTGAATAAAGGGGATGCTCCACTCCGGGAAATTGTGATAGCTGAAGAACACACCCGAGAGAACCATCATCGGGAGCGACACGAGATTGACGAGCCCGTTCGCCACTTCGGTGTTCGCCGTCCGCGCCGACGAAAGGATCGCTATCCCGGCGAAGGCGACGTTCCCCGCTATGAAGACGAGGAAGAGCGCGGGGAGGCTCCCCTGTATCGTGGTGCCGAAGGCGAAGAAGGCGAAAAGAAAAAGAAGCCCCGCCTCGACGAAATTCATCCCCAAGCGGACGGTCATGAGCGCGACGAGAAAGTGCGATTTCTTCATCGGCGTTGCGACCATTCGCCGCAGGAGTTTCTTCGTCCGCTTTTCCACGAGACCGTAGCTCATCCCCCAGAGGTTCGACATCATGATCCCCATCGCCATGAGCCCGGGGATCAGAAAATCGATGTACCGTGTCCCGCTCACCGTAAGCGGGACGATGTTCTCGTCGCTTGCATCGCCTACGGGCTCGCCGTCCGAATCACTCGCGGCCTCGCCGCTTGCTCCACTCACGAGCTCGCCGCTCGACTCGCTCACGGGCTCGCCGCTCGATCCCCTCGCGGTCCACTCACCCGCGGCAGTCGCGGCCCCACCGTCCCCGAAAAGCCTCGAGAGCTTCAGATAGCTAAGCTGCGCGTCGGGGTTTCGCGGGTCTAAGTGGTACTCGATCCGGCCGTCGTGTTCGTCGATGGCGACGGCGACGTTTCCGCGCTTGAGGTGAACGGTCGCTTGTTGCCACGTCGTTTTCTCGAAAATGAAGGTCGTGTTCCCCAGCTTCTCGCTGGGGATCGTGATCTCGTAGCGCGCGGGTTCGTTTCCGTTGGGTTCGATTCTTTTCGTTCTACTCTGGAGAAAAGTCTCGATCCTCGAGGAGCCTTCCGGGTTCGCGCCGCGCGAACCGGCGTCCGAGCCATCGTTTGATTCACCGTGCGACTCGCCGTCGGCGATCACTGCGATTTTGCGAACGACGTCCGCCTTCTTTGTGAAGGCGATCCCCAAGCCGAGCGACATCAGGATCGGGAAGACGATCCCCCAGAAGAGCACCCCTTTTTCGCGAGTGATCTCCTTTGCGTAGGCGAGCGTAAGCTCCCGGAGTTGTTCTTTCCGAAAGAGCTTACTCATCGAGGTGCCTGCCTGTGAGTTCCGTAAAAAGATCGTCGAGCGTTTTTCGCCGCGGCGCGACGGGGGATTCGGCCGCCTTCGCGGCGCCGGTTCCGCGACCACCAGCGCCGCCCTCATCACGATCGCCTGTAGAACCGTCATCCCCGAGCAATTCGCGGAGCGTCCCTTCCCTAAGAATCCGCCCCTTGTCGATGATCACGATGGTGTCACAGAGCTGCTCGGCCTCCTCCATATAATGAGTGGTGAGAATGAGCGAGGTCTCGGACTCCTTTTTCAGACCAAGAAGGATCGCCCAGATCTCTCGCCTGGCGTTGGGATCGAGCCCGGTCGTCGGTTCGTCGAGGAGCAGGATTTTGGGGCGATTGAGAAGCGCGAGTCCCAAAGCGAGTCTCTGGCGCTGACCGCTGGAGAGGTTCACCACGTACGATTTCTTTTTTTCTTCCAGACCGACGATGCGAATGATCTCGGCGACGCGGTCTTCACCGAGCTGATAGAAGCTCGCGAAGAGCCGGAGAGTCTCCGACACGCTGAGCTTATCGACAAATCGCGTCTCCTGGAGCGAGAGTCCGATCACCCGGTGGAGCTCGTCCTGGTTGCCCTTCCACTTTTTCCCCATGATCGTGATCTCGCCGCGATCGGGTTTCTGGATCCCCTCGATCATCTCGACGAGCGTGGTCTTGCCCGCGCCGTTCGGGCCCAGGAGGGCGACGAACTCGCCCCTTCGGATCCGTAGATCGACCCCGCGGACCGCTTGCACGGTCTTGAAGGACTTGTGGACGTCCTTGACTTCGATGACGAGGTTGGTGTCCATGCTCGTGGTTCGCTCCGGCGCGGTTGCGAACGTCATGCTCGACGTCTTCTCCAGGGACGTTCGCCGTTTGCCGCTCTCGAATCATAGCAGTCTACGCAATACGCGCGAACGGAGCAAGCGGCTCGTCTTTTGGCCCTCATCACCTTGGATCGGCCGCCTTGGATCGGACGCAGCGTTGACGTTTCGCGCGCCGGGCGGTACAATCGCAAACGGGCCGAACGCGGCACGATGCGGCACGTCCGTCGCGGGGCTTGCCGCGAAACCCATAGGCCCAGGCGGACCCTAAGGCGCCCCGGCCCGGCGTCAAGGATGGATCAACATGACCGGCAAAGAATTCATGAACTCGGTGGCGCGCGGAAAATCTGACATCATCCAGATGCTTCTCGACATTCTTGCCGAGAAAAGCTCGCGGTATTGCCTGATCGGCGGCCTCGCCGTGAACGCCTACGTCGAACCTGTGGTTAGCCTTGACGTGGATGTCGTAACCGCAGTCGAGGATATGGAGGCTATATGTGAAGCGGCCAAGAAGCGAGGCATGCGGCTTGAGCAGTTCGAGCACAGCGTGAACCTCAGCGCGGAGGGCTCCGACTTGCGCATTCAGATTCAGAGGGATCCTCGCTACCAGGAGTTCATCTCGGGCGCCGAAATGCGGGATATCTTGGGATACCAGATGAATGTCGCCAGGCTCGAAGACGTATTACGGGGGAAGGTGTGGGCTTACATGGATAAGCAGCGCAGGAGAAGCAAGAGACAGAAGGACCTGGCGGATATCTTGAGAATAATCGAGACCTACCCGGCGATGGAGGCCGCCTTGCCCGAGAGTCTTCGCGACGAGTTGGACGAACTGTAGGAGTGGCCATTGGCGCCCCTGGTGACACCGAGCACCAAACCGCTTAGGAGTAAAGGACATGACGACACAAGACGGCAAGCTGCGTCGATCGAATGACAAGGTGATCGCGGGGGTCTGCGGGGGACTCGCGCAGAAAGTCGGATGGCCCGCGAACCGGTTCCGGTTGGGCTACGTGATTCTCTCGATCTTGAGCGCGGCATTCCCCGGGATACTCGTGTACGTCATTCTTTGGATCGTCATGCCCGGTCCGAACGACTGAGAGAATAACGGGGTCGAACCAGGACACGACCTAAGATGCTGCTTCCGGGGATGTCGCCCGAGGGGATCGGATGAACATTGGCTGGACGTACGACAGGCTTGAAAGGGGGAAAAACGCCATCAAGTGTTACAGCTGCGGGGGGTTGATTGTAGCGCCTCTCGATGAGGATAGGGTGACTCGGTGTCCGCGGTGCAGGCGGATTCAGCGCGTGGAGATCGTGGATATGGCTTACCGCCCGGACATCGTTCGACGACTGAAGGCCGTGCGCGATGAGGGCCTGACACTACGCAAGAACGCCGACGTCTGACAAGCGATGGAAGCTGTCGCGCCTCGGCGTCACGGCCGTTGCGTAGCCAGCCTTTCTCCTCCTTGCGTGAAGTTTACCCGCAAACCGTAATCCCCCCAGATCGGAGGTCGCGAAGTGGGAATGCCTGGTCCGTCTTTCGCGATTCAATTCGTGTTTCTGCTTTTCGCTGCTACTTCAACCCCGGCCGGAGGATGGCGACCGTCAGACACACCTTGACAGTGTAGTTATATTGTAGATATTTTGTGAGCTTAGTAAGCAAGGGCTACAATACCAACACAGGTGTTACCAATGAAGAAGGCGCGCGATCTCTCCCGGGCGCGGCGACGCCCTTACGCCAAGGGGCTGAAACGGCAGGTCACAATCCGCCTGGACCTGCCCACAATCGAATATTTCAAGGCCATGGCGACGGAGACTGGCATTCCATATCAGACGCTGATCAACCTGTACCTTCGGGACTGCACCGCCACCGGAAAACGGTTGGCGCTGCGCTGGAATCCGAGTGTAGAGGGCGCCTAACCGCATCCCTTTGGGCGCACACTGCGCGGGGGGAGAGAGACCCAGAAAAGAGATGTTCGTCATGGAGCAAAGCTCGAGCACTTCGACCATCAAACGCCTCGGCTTCATCGGCAACTACCTGCCGCGCCAGTGCGGCATCGCGACCTTCACTACCGATTTGTGTGAGGCGATCGCCACCCAATATCCTCAAACAACCTGCTTTGCCCTGCCGGTCAATGATACGGAGGCCGGTTACGCCTATCCGACCCGCGTTCGCTTTGAGCTGACGGAGAAGGATATCGACTCGTACCGCCGCGCCGCCGACTTCCTGAATATCAACAACGTGGACCTCGTGTGCCTGCAGCACGAGTACGGCATCTACGGCGGGCGGGCCGGCAGTCATATTCTGGCCCTCTTGAGCGAACTGCGCATGCCCATCGTGTCGACCTTCCACACCATTCTGCACGACCCCGACTCCGATCAGAAGCGGGTGTTGGAAGAGGTCGCGGCCCTGTCCGATCGGTTGGTCGTTATGAGTAAACGCGGCGCGGAATTCCTGCACGAGGTTTATGGCGTAAAGCCGGAGAAGATCGATCTCATCCCCCACGGCATCCCGGATGTGCCTTTTGTGGACCCGAGCTTTCACAAAGACCTGTTTGGAGTCGAGGGCAAGATCGTCTTACTGAGCTTCGGCTTGCTCTCGGCGAATAAAGGGATCGAAACCGTCATCTCCGCCCTGCCCGCTATTCTGGCCCGCCATCCAAACGTGGTGTACATCATCCTCGGGGCGACCCACCCCCACGTCGTGCGGAACGAAGGCGAAACGTACCGGTTGTCGCTGCAGTGGCTGGCTCAGGAGAAAGGCGTGGAGGGGCAGGTCATTTTCTATAATCGCTTCGTCAGTTTGGAAGAGCTCGTCGAGTTCATCAGCGTGGCGGACATCTACATCACGCCCTATCTCAACGCGGCGCAAATCACCTCGGGCACGCTCGCCTACACCCTGGGGGCGGGCAAGGCGGTCGTTTCCACGCCGTATTGGTACGCGGAAGAGATGCTGGCCGAAGGACGGGGGGCACTGGTGCCGTTCCGGGATCCGGCGGCGCTGGCCGATCAGGTGGCGAACCTTTTGGACAACGAGGCCGAGCGCCACGCCATGCGCAAGCGCGCCTATGTGTTCGGACGGGAGATGATCTGGCCGCAGGTCGCGAGCCGCTATATGGAGAGTTTCAAACGCGCTCGATCGGAGCGCCGTCATTACGCTCACCCGGGGTTTGCGGTCAAACCATTGGACAAGCGTCCGGGTGAACTGCCGCCTCTCAAACTCGACCACTTGCGCCATATGACGGACGAGACCGGCATATTGCAGCACGCCATTTTCACGATTCCCAACTATCGCGAGGGCTACACCACCGACGACAACGCCCGCGCCCTGATGGTTAGCGCTCTCTTGGAAGCCCTGGGCTACGAAGAGTCGTTGGAGCTTGCCTCCCGGTATCTCGCATTTATCTGGCATGCTTTCAATCCCGAAACCGGACGCTTCCGTAATTTTATGGATTACCGACGCCACTGGCTCGAAGTTGGAGATTCCGACGACTGTCACGGCCGCACCTTGTGGGCGTTGGGCACCGTGTTGGGGCGCTCCAACACCCCGGCCCTGCAAAGCATGTCCGGCCACGTGTTCGAGCTGTCATTGCCCGCTATCCTCAACACAACGAGCCCGCGCGCCTGGGCTTTCGCGCTGATCGGCATCCACGAGTACCTCCAGCGTTTTGCCGGCGACCGCAGGGCGAGCCAAGTCCGCGAGGACTTGTCCGGCCGGCTGCTGACCTTGTATCAAAGCCATCGCTCGGATGAGTGGCGCTGGTTCGAAGACAAGTTGACCTACTGCAACGCCGCGCTGCCGCATGCGCTCATCATGTGCGGCCACTCGATACCGAATCCCGCCATGGCCGAAGCCGGTCTCGAAGCCCTCTCCTGGCTCGCCGACCTGCACCGGGGGGCCGCGGGTCATTTTGTTCCCATCGGATCCAACGGCTTTTATCAGCAAGGCGGCGAGCGGGCCCGCTTCGATCAACAGCCGGTAGAGGCGCAAGCGATGGTTTCCGCGTGTCTCGAAGCCTACCGGATCACGGGCGATAAACGCTGGCGCAAGGAAGCCCGCCGCGCCTTCGAGTGGTTCCTCGGACGCAACGACTTGAACCTTTTGGTGTACGACCCGACGACGGGCGGCTGCCGGGACGGTTTGCATCCCGACCGCCTCAACGAGAATCAGGGCGCCGAGTCGACGCTCGCCTTTCTCCAGGCCCTGCTGGAACTGCGGCTCGCAGAGAATGTTCTCCTCTCAACGGAAGCAAGGAGCCAATGAACAATCAACATCCCGACCTCTTTCGACGTCATGAACGCAATCCCATCTTGACCGTCGCCGACTGGCCCTACGCGGTCAATAGCGTGTTCAACCCCGGCGCGACGCTGCTGCCCGACGGGACCACTCTCCTCCTCTGCCGCGTGGAAGATCGGCGCGGACACTCCCACTTGTGCGCCGCCCGCTCCGCCAATGGTGTGGATGGCTGGCAGATCGACACCCAACCGACGCTCCTCGCCGATCCGGAACACTACCCCGAAGAGCTCTGGGGCATTGAAGACCCGCGTATCACCTACGTCCCCGAATTGCGCCGGTATGCCGTCGTATACACCGCGTACACGCCTGACGGCGCAGGCGTGGCGCTGGCGCTCACGCAAGATTTTCGCACCTTCGAACGCTATGGTTTGATCATGCATCCGGAAGATAAAGACGCCGCTCTTCTCCCCCGTCGCATTAGCGGGAATTGGGCGTTGATCCACCGCCCCGTGAGTCCGCGCGGCGCCCACATGTGGATCTCATATTCGCACGACCTGCGGCAATGGGGCGGGCACAAATTGATTCTGGACGCCCGGCTGGGTGGATGGTGGGATGCGAACAAGATCGGCCTCTCACCGCCTCCCATCGAAACCGCGAAAGGTTGGCTCGTGATCTACCACGGCGTGCGGCACAACGCGGCCGGCTGCATTTACCGACTCGGCCTCGCGTTGTTCGATTTGCAAACCCCCGAGCGATGCCTCAAACGCGGCGACGAGTGGGTTTTTGGCCCGGAAGGCCACTACGAACTGCACGGGGATGTGGACAACGTCGTCTTTCCGTGCGGTTACACCATTGCTCCCGAC
>Ga0315275_10002830_pt1 | contig 15826 bp, 12 predicted proteins | sample YL17G03_0_MG_FD_205557 | JGI IMG/M metagenome (GOLD analysis project Ga0315275, IMG submission 205557) | Sediment microbial communities from Yellowstone Lake, YNP, Wyoming, USA - YL17G03_0 | ecosystem: Environmental > Aquatic > Freshwater > Lake > Sediment | place: USA: Wyoming | collected... | reverse complement strand
GTCGGAGAACGTCATCGAGAAAGTCACCTGGCAGAACCCCAATACGTTCCTCGGACAGAACCCGAAGTTCAAAATCTAGGAAGACAGGCTGGTTGGAGGGATAGAAGTGCCCAAGGCTTCTGGACCCGAACGCCGGTGCCCCGACGAGAAATACGCCATCAGCGACGCCGTCTGCCGCGCACGCAGCGAGCGCCACTTCCCCAAGTGCCGCACGTGCCGGTGGCGCCAGTCGCCTCGCGCCTCGGCGGCCGCCGAGCCGCACGTGGACCTCGACGCGATCTTCAAGTCCTACGACATCCGCGGACTGGCCGACAAGGAAATCCGCGAGTCGCTCGCTTGGAAGGTCGGCTACGCCGCCGCAATGCACCTCCTGGGACTCCTGGGACCGGAAGGACGCGCCCGGCCCGAGGAGCACTGGATCGTGGTCGGGTACGACATGCGGCCGACGAGCGAGCGGCTGGCCCGCGCGGTCACGGACGGCATCCGCGCGGCGGGGGCCGGCGCCATCGCCATCGGCGAGGTCGAGACACCCGCCCTCTACTACGCCGTCGGTTCCTTGAGCGCCCTGGGGGGCATCCAGGTCACGGCCAGCCACCTTGCGGCCGAGTACAACGGCCTGAAGATCGCCGGACCGGGATGCGTCCCGGTGGGCCTCGGATCGGGCCTGGAAAAGATCAAGGAGATCGTGGCGGGCCTCGTGGAAACGGCCCTCCAACCGATCGGGCCGCTGCGCCAGGAAGATATTTCGAGCGGATACCTCGCGCACGTCCGGAAGTTCGCCGGCGCGATCCGGCCGATGAAGATGGTCGTGGACTGCTCCAACGGCATGGCGTCGCGGTGGACGCCGAGCCTGCTGCGCGAGTACCCGATTGACCTGGAGGCGATCAACCTGGAACGCACCGGCCGGTTCAACCACGAGCCGAACCCGCTGAAGGCGGGGGCGATCGAGGAACTCCTGAGCCGCGTCCGGGCATCGGGGGCGGCGCTGGGGGCCTGCTTCGACGCCGACGCCGACCGCGTCGTCTTCGTGGACGAAACGGGCGAGGCGATCCCTAGCGACCTCGTGACGGCCCTGCTCGTGCCGGGGTTCCTGAAGAAGGAGCCGGGCGCGGCGATCGTCTATGACCTGCGTTCGAGTTGGGTCCTGAAGGAGACGATCCTGGCCTGCGGCGGGGTGCCGCGGCGCGAGCGGGTCGGCCACAGTTTCATGAAGGCGGCCCTGCGGGAGACGCGCGCCCCGCTGGGCGGCGAACTTTCGGGCCACACCTATTATCGAGATAACTATTACTGCGACTCCGCCGTCATCACCCTTCTCCTCGTGCTCGCGCTCCTCTCCGAGCATCCCGACGAGCCGCTGAGCGACCTCGTGCGGCCGCTCCGCCGCTACGCCACGACCGGCGAAGTCAACTTCGAGGTCGAGGACAAACAGGGCATGATCCAGCGCCTGGCCCAGACGTTCTCGGACGGCAAGGTGGACTTCCTGGACGGCGTGACGGTCGAGTACGCGGACTGGTGGTTCAACTGCCGCCCGTCGAACACCGAGCCGCTCCTGCGCCTGACTCTCGAAGCCAGGACGGCGGCCCTCAAGGACGAAATGTTCGAGAAAATGGTCGCGATACTCGGCGAACCGGAGGAGCAGTAAGACAGTTCAAAGTTCAAAGTTCAAGGTTCAAAGTTCAAAGTTCAAAGTTTCAAGTTCAAAGCGAAAACAGTTCCGTGCCAGCAAAACGTCGCGCCGCCGGCCTCTGACACCTCGGCGGGCTCAAGGCAGGCGCTGTGGCGCCTTTCACTTTGAACTTTGAACCTGCAACTTGGAACTGTCTTTGATCGCCTCGGCCAGAATTTCCATCGGATGATAAACCGGCAGTCCCGTTCCGGCCGCCAGTTGCGTGCGGCACATGCCGCAACTCGTCACCACGGCCTCGGCGCCCGACACACGAATGCGGTCGAAGGTTTCCCTGGCGATCGCGTCCGAGACCTCGGCGTGGCGGGTCTTCAGGCCGTACGTCCCGCCCATGCCGCAGCACTTCGCATTCGTCACGACGAACTCGAGGCCGAGCACCCGCTCGAGGAGCGTGCGCGGCAGGTCTCCCCTGCCCGCCGCCCGCAGGTGGCACGGCGCGTGATACGCCAGTCGCTGGCCGCGCCACACCAAGTCGGCGCGCGGCGGGTCTCCTGACCTGCCGCGCGAGGAAGTGACGCCAAGAAATAGGTGACTGTCCCTATTTTGTGCGAGTTCCAGGACGAGCGCGTGAACGTCGCGCGTGTGGTCGGCGACGAGGCGGGCCTGCTTTGCTTCGGCGGACTCAGGCGCCTCGGCCTCCGCCAGTTCCGGGTAATCGTCCGTCAGGGTCAGGACGCACGAGGGGCAACCGCTCGTAATCGCATAGCCCGCCTCGGCCAGCGGCCCGAGAACCGCCAGGTTCTTGCGCATGTCCTTCAAGGCCCCGCGGACGTCGCCGGCCGAAATCTTCGGGATGCCGCAGCATCGCTGGTCGGGGATCATCACTTCGGCGCCGAGGGCGTCGAGGACGCGGATCGCCGCCCGCGCGACCTCGGGCTCGTTGAAAAGTTCGAAGCACCCGGCGAAGTAGGCCACTCGCCGCACGGCCGGCGCGGAGGGTGGGGCCACTCGCCGCGCACCTTTTTCTTGTGTGCCACTGCCGGTCTCGCCCGGCCGCGCTTCCTCTTTCAGCGGACGGCTCGCAAAGGCCGGCATCGGCGCATCGGCCCGGATGCCGCCGAGTCGCGCCAGGACGGCCCGCATCGGCCGCCACCTGAGGACCGCGTTGGCGACAGGCGCGGCCGCGGTCCCCAGCCGCCCCAGCAGACGCACGTCGAGCATCATCCGGTCCCGGAGGCCCAGGCGCCCGTGCTCGGCCAGGCGCTGCTTGTGCTTGAGGACCAGGCCGGCGACGTTCACGCGGCTGGGGCACTCGACGAGGCACGTCTTGCAGTTGTAGCAGAGGTCGGCGATGGCCCGCATCTTGGCGTCGTCTAGGTCCTCCGGCGCAAGGTCGCCGGAGGCGGCCGCCCGCAGGAGGCTCGCCTTGCCGCGCGGCGAAGCGACCTCATCGCCGAGCGCCAGGTACGCCGGGCAATAGGCGCGGCAGGTTCCGCAACCGTGGCATCGCCATATCTCTGTAGGCCAAGGCTCGCGGTCGAGCGCGGACTCGGTTGGAACCACCCGGTAGTCGGGACCCATCCGGAGGTCCCCGGTGTGGACCGCGCGCTCCTCGGTGACGATCTTGCCGGGGTTGAGGATGCCCCGCGGGTCCCAGAGCCGCTTGACCTCGGCCATGGCGGCGTAGAGTTCGCCGAACTGGAGTTCGAGGTATCCGCTGCGCGTCAGTCCGTCGCCGTGCTCGCAGGAAATCGTGCCGCCCAAGTCCACCGTGAGGTGCGCGACGGCGTCGGCGATGCCCTTCATTCGCGCGAGGTCCTCGGCCCGCCGCAGGTCCAGCAGCGGCCGCGCGTGAAGGTTCGAGTCGCCCGCGTGACCGTAAACGGCGGCCTCGACGTCGAACCTCGCGAAAATCTCGCGCAGGCCCTTGATGTAGGCCACCAACCGGTCCGGCGGCACGACCACGTCCTCGATGAACGGCGTAATGCGCGTCGGACCGGGGAGTCGCTGGAGAATCTGCACGGCGCGCTTCCTGACGATCCAAAGTCGCTCCTGCTCGCGCGGATCGTAGGCGTCCACGGCGCCGAATGCAAGATGCAACTCATCTACAATTTTGCGGCGGACGGCCGCGATGGACACCTCGTTCTCGGCGCGGCTCTCGCTCAGGAACTCGACCAACAGGACCGTGTCGGCCTTCGGCGGCAGGTACTCGCGCGGCACGGAGCCGTCGGCCCGGACGATGTCGAGGAAATGCCGCTCCATGATCTCGCACGCGCTCGGCTTAAGCGCCAGGATCGGGGCCACCGCGGCGCCGGCGCGCTCGAGCTCGGAAAACCAGAGGAGGAGGCTCGCGCGCTCGGGCGGCTTGGCGACCGCCCGCAGGCCCGCCTCGACGACAATCGCCAGCGTCCCTTCCGAGCCGACCACCAGGCGCGTCAGGTCCACGAGGCCGTCGCGGAGGACCTCAAAGAGGTTGTAGCCGGCGGAGTTTTTGCTCGCGTGCGGCCGATAGCGGCGGATGAGGTCGGCGTTCTCGGTGACGATCCGGCGCGTGCCGGCCGCGATCCGCCCCAGGAGGTCGCCGCGCGATTCCATCTCGGCCAGGCGCGGGTCGCCCGCGGCCATCGGTTCGAGGCGCGCCCGCGACCCGTCGGCAAGGACCACGTCGAGCCACGCGACGTAATCCTTCATCGAACCGTACCGGATGCCGCGCGCGCCAGAGGCATTGTTGCCGAGGTTCCCGCCGATGGACGAGAACGGTTCGCTCGACGGGTCCGGGCCGAGCATGAGTCCGTGCGGCGCGAGGGCCTCGTTCACGAGTCCGGTCACGGCGCCCGGCTGGACGCGGAGGAACTTCGCGGCCGCGTCAATCTCGATTATGCGGTTCATGTACTTCGTGAAGTCCAGAACGATGCCCCGCCCGAGCGCCTGGCCGCAGAGGCCGGAGCCGGCGCCGCGCGCGATCACCGGCAATCCGAGTTCGCCCGCCGCGCGCACCGCCGCGACGACGTCGGCGGCGTCCTTCGGGACGACCACCGCCGCCGGCCGAATCTTGTAGATGCACGCCGCCGTCGCGTAGGCCGTCAGGCTGAACCGGTCCGTGAGGACGTCGCCGGCGATGCGTCCGCGAAGGACCCGCTCGAGCGCCTCCGGCGATATCTCGTGCCCTGCCAGTGCCGCCATGTCGTCCTCGCTTGATATGTATTTAGCGCGCCCTTAGCCGGGTGCCACGGCTTGCTTGTCAAGCCGTGTTCTGATGCGGGTGAGCACGGGTCGGCAAGCAACCCGTGGCACTCCACCATGGAAAGCGTCTGGCACGCTAAACACATACCTCGCTTGATTCGCACGCCGCGCGGGAATACTATACGACAAGCCGGCACAATACAAGGCGGACGCGGATGACCAAAGCCATCGGATGCCTCTCGGGCGGCCTTGACTCGACGCTGGCCCTCGCGATCATCCAGCGCCAGGGGATCGAAGTCGTGGCCTTTCATGTCCTTCACCTGTGGCATCCTCTGCCGGCCAATCCTGGCCAGACGCCGCGCGCCGTCCGCTCCGCCGAAGCGCTCGGCATCCGCACGGTGGTCATTGACGCCGCCGAGGCCGACCTGGACCTCGTCCAGCATCCCGAGCACGGCCTGGGGAAGCGCATGAACCCGTGCATTGATTGCCGCATCTGGTGCCTGAGGCGCGCCCGCGAACTCATGGACGCCGAGGGGGCCGCGTTCGTCTTCACGGGCGAGGTCCTCGGCCAGCGACCGATGTCGCAGAACCGGCTCGCGATGGACCTCATCGCGCGAGAAGCGGGCCTGGAGGACCGCCTGCTTCGCCCGCTGTCGGCCAAGTGCCTCGACCCGACGCGGCCGGAACGCGACGGCCTGGTGGACCGCGCGCGGCTCATGGGGATCGCCGGCCGGTCGCGGAAGGAGCAGATGGCCCTCGCCCGCGAGTTCGGCATCAGCGACTATCCGTCGCCGGCGGGCGGATGCCTCGTCACGGACCCGGCGTTCGCCTTTCGCCTGAAGGAACTCCTCAGCCGCGGCTCGCCGACCGTGGCAGACGTACAACTCCTCAAAGTCGGGCGCCATTTCCGCCTGGCCGACGGGACGCTCCTTGTGATCGGCCGCCATGAGGCGGATAACGCGCTTCTCGAGCGGCTCTTCAAGCCCGGCGACCTCAGGATCGAGGCGGCCGACGTGCCGGGGCCGACCTCGCTCCTCCGCGGCTCGCCGCGGCGAGAGAACGTTGCCCTTGCGGCCGGGCTAACCCTGCGATACATAAAGGACACCGCGGGCCGGACGCTCGCGGTCACCGTGACGCCGGTCGGGTTTGGCGTGCCCGTAACGGGGGTGCCACTGCCCGCCCTAGGCGGGCAGTGCGATGAGAAGCGGACACTGGCGGACAAGCCGCCAGTGGCACCCGCCGAGGTCATCCAGGCTGCGGCGGCCGACGACGCCGAGGCACGGCGGTGGATCATCGCGCCGAAGGAGCGGTCATGAAAAAGGCGTCGCAGAAGCGCGCGGCCCCCAAACGCACAACTCTTGTCGCCAAGCGGAAGCGGCTCGAAGAGATCCTGCGCGAACTCTCTTCCGTCGCCGTCGCCTTCTCGGGCGGCGTGGACTCGACGCTCCTCGTGGCCGAAGCGCGGCGGGTGCTCGGACGAGGACGGGTCCTCGCGATCACCGCGACCGGCGACATCTTCGTCCCCGGCGAACTCGAGGACGCCCGGAACCTGGCCGCGAGGATCAACGTGAATCACGAGGTCCTCGATACGGAACCCCTCGAGTTGCCGGCGTTCCGCCACAATCCGCCCGACCGCTGCTACTTTTGCAAACTCGCTATCTTCGGAGAGATCAAGAAACTTGCGGCGGCGCGCGGCATGGCGGCGGTCTGCGACGGCGCGAACTTCGACGACGTGAAAGTCTATCGGCCCGGCATGAGGGCAATCGCCGAACTCGGCGTCCGCAGCCCCCTCAAGGAAGCCGAGTTCACGAAGAAGGACGTGCGGGACCTCTCGCGGCGCTTGGGCCTTGAGACCTGGGACCGACCCCCGATGCCGTGCCTGGCGAGCCGCTTCCCCTACGGCCAGCCGATCACGCGCGAGGGCTTGAGGCGCGTCGCGGCGGCCGAGGCGGTCCTCCGCGACCTCGGCTTTGCTGGATGCCGCGTCCGTAACCACGGGACAGTGGCCCGGATCGAGGTCGCCCCGGCCGACATCGCGCGATTGACCATTCGCCACCGCGCGCAAATCGTCCGCGACTTTAGGGCCCTCGGTTACGCGTATGTTGCGGCGGACCTAGAAGGCTATCGAAGCGGCGCGATGGATGAGGTGCTATCACGGCGTAAAGGCGGAACCCGGGAACAGGCAACGGGCAACTGGAAATAGCGGCGCGCGGCCTGAAGACGATTCGCCGTCATGGCCTGTCTCATTCGCCGGCGTTCGGGTCGCGCTCGCGGCGACGGCGGACCTTCATGATGGCATAGGCGATCCCGACGGCAATCAGGACCGGAATGGCGACAAACAGGATGAACGACATCGGCCCGCCGATATCCGCACTCATTTCCATCGCGTTCTCCCATCGGACGCCCGGCGATTATAGGACGCCGCGGCGCACCCCGTCAAAAGGAAACGGATGCGCCGGCCAGCGCGCTTGATTCCCGCGCCCCCGGCCGCTAGGATGGAGCGGCTATGGATAACCCCTTCAGCGACATTCCGAAGATTCTCGACGAACTCCGGGCCGGCCGCATGATCGTCCTCGTGGACGACGAGCAGCGCGAAAACGAGGGCGACCTCGTCTGTGCGGCCGAGAAGGTCACGCCCGAGATCATAAACTTCATGGCGGCCCACGGGCGGGGCCTCATCTGCCTGCCGCTGGCCCACGAGATCGTGGACCGCCTCAATCTGCCGCCGCAGTCGGCCGACAACACCGCCGCGTTCGGCACGGCGTTCACGGTCTCGGTGGACGCGCGGACGGGCGTGACGACCGGCATCAGCGCCGCCGACCGGGCACGGACGATCCAGGTGGCGATAGCCGATGGGACCCTGCCGCAGGACCTGGCGCGGCCGGGCCACGTCTTTCCGATCCGGGCGCGCGAGGGCGGCGTCCTGGTGCGCGCGGGCCAGACCGAGGGGGCCGTGGACCTGGCGCGGATCGCGGGCCTCAAACCCGCCGGCGTCATCTGCGAGATTATGAAGCCCGACGGCCGCATGGCGCGCCTGCCGGACCTGACGGAGTTCTGCAAGCGGCACGGATTTCGGATGTGCTCGGTGGCCCAGATCATCGAGTTCCGCCATCGCAAGGAACGGTTGATCCGCCGCACGGCCCAGGCGAAGTTGCCGACGCGACACGGCACGTTCGAAATTCTGGTTTACGAGAGCGTGGTGGACGCGTTCCCGCACCTGGCCCTGACGCTGGGCGGCGTCGGCATCGCCGGGCCGGACGGCGCGGTCCCTGTTCAGCCGGAGCCGGTCCTCGTGCGCATTCACTCGGAGTGCCTGACGGGGGACGTCTTCGGGAGCCTGCTGTGCGATTGCGGTCCGCAACTTGACCTGGCCCTCGCCCGCATCGCCCAGGAAGGTCGCGGCGCGGTTATCTACATGCGTCAGGAAGGCCGGGGGATCGGCCTGGCGAACAAGATCCGGGCCTACCAACTTCAGCAGGAAGAGGGCCTCGACACCGTCGAGGCGAACGAGCGGCTGGGGTTCCAGGCCGACCTCAGGGACTACGGCATCGGCGCCCAGATCGTCGGGGACCTCGGCATCCGCCAGGTCCGCCTGATGACGAATAATCCTCGCAAGATCGTGGCCCTCAAGGGATTCGACCTCCGGATCGTCGAGCGTGTGCCCCTGGTGGTCGAGCCGAACCCGTCGAACGAGAAATATCTCGATACGAAACGCCGGAAACTCGGCCACCTGCTGGATGAGTAGGCATCGGTGTCGGAAAACTGAGTACCGGGAGGCCGCCAAAGGCCGATTTTGACATTGACTTGGTTCACCAGGTTGGCACAATTAGGCCACGGAGGCGGATGCCGGTATGACTCGCGTGGTCTCACATCGGTACAAAGCAACGACAAACCGCGAGAAAACCCTCGGAGCCGTATACACGCCCCCGCGAGTCGCGTCAGCCCTGGTGCGATGGGCTGTGCGCCATAGAGATGATCGGGTGCTGGACCCTTCCTGTGGCGAAGGCGTTTTCCTTGCCGCGGCAAGAACCCACCTAGCCGACTTGGGCAACACTCAGCCGACCTGCGTGGGGGTGGACATTGATCGTGAGGCTGCAGCGGCCGCAGGCGCGGTCTGCGCGGATTTCTTCGAGTGGGCTTCTTCGTCTCTCCCATTCGACGCCGTAGTGGGCAATCCCCCGTTCATCCGCTCTCACCTGTTCGCCGAAGAGAGTCGCAGAACTGCGTTTGAACAAATGGCCGAGATGGGACTACATCCCTCCCGCCTGATGAGCACTTGGGCGCCTTTTGTGGCGCTGAGTTGTCGAATTCTATCGCCTACCGGACGACTGGCCTTTGTCGTTCCGGAGGAACTTCTACACGTTGGCTATGCGGCGGAACTGAGGCGGTTTCTCCTTTCGCGGTTCCGCAGGGTATTTGTATGCATGCCCAACGGGGACTTGTTTCCTTCAGTGCAGCAGGCCGTGGTTCTGCTGCTGTGCGACAATGAGTCCTCTGGTTCAGGTGGGCTTCTTACGATGCCATTTGCCGACCTTGAGTCCGGCCCGCCCTACCGGGCCAAGCCAGCCCCAGCGTGGGAATGGTGCTCGAAGTGGACTCACCTTTTCCTTTCCGAAAATGATCGAAAAGCCGTGGCCGAGGGTTTCAGGCTCCTAGACTGGCGACCTATGAGCCATTACGGCAGAGCCGAGGTTGGCGTTGTGACGGGCGACAACAGTTTCTTCATCGTTTCCGAAAGCCAGGCTGCGGCCCTGGGGCATAACGGGTTTTTGACCCCGATCGTCACAAGCGCCCGCGACCTGGCAGGCATCCGGCTGACGGCGGCCGATTTCCGCCAGGTCGCCTCAGAAGGACGACCCGTATTCTTGATTCACATCGCTTATCCCCTTGCGGACTTAAGCAGGCCCTTGGAGGAATACTTCTCACGCGGTAAGCGACTGGGGGTTCACCTGAAATACAAGTGCCGAATCCGAAACCCATGGTACGCCGTGCCGAGTGTTTGGCCCGCCGACGCGCTTCTCTTGCGTCAGGCAGGGGAGGTGCCCAAGTTGGTCCACTTGACTAAGAAGTGCGCCTCGACCGACACCATCCATAGAGTTCGCTGGCATCAACCGTCGCTAGGCAAGCGCCACGTGACGGGGTTCTTGAACACATGGTCTCTGATCGCCTGCGAAATCATGGGAAGAAGTTACGGCGGCGGCGTTCTTGAACTCATGCCTAGCGAGGCGAACAGCATTCCCATGCCTCCGCCACTCCAAGGGCTTGATAAGGTGTTCTTCGCGGTGGACGAGCGCGTGCGGCAACGCGAGTTCGTCGCTGCGATCGAATTGGTGGACGCACTCGTAACTCCGCCTTGTGTTCCCGCCAAGGATCGCGAGCAAGCGTGTGAAATACTGGCCAAACTCATCGCTAGAAGGAAAACCAGACAAAATGGCAACCACTGAGGATGCTGCGTGGACGAAGTTGGTAAGAGTCCATCTGGCCGCAAGCCCTACCGCGCCCATAGCAAAGGCAGAGCAACAGGCCCTCGCTGCGTCGTTGCAGGAATGGACGGCTCACTGCATCTGGCAGCACCTGACGGTTCTGCTAAAGGAGCATGCCGAAAAGGCCGCTCTGAGGCGTATGGAGGTAAGCGGCTGGCAGATTCATCATAAGGGCAAAGATTTCCTCGGCGCAGTCCGTTGGCAGGAGGTGGATGTCTGGATCGCCAATCCCGAGGCGGGTTTGGTGTTGGCCGTAGATCCCAAGCATTTCCAGTCACGCAAGAGCCTGGATAAGAACTGGAAAAACGGCCACAACGACCTTGTGGCTTTTGCCACCAATCTGCATGAGCGGTTTCCTGTGTGCGCGGTAGGCGGTGTGCTTGTTTTCCCCCAATGGGCCGCCAGTGAACAGCAACTCAAGCAAGTCCATACAATATGCAGCCGCTCCATTCCTCGCGAGAAGCCCTTGAACGCTTACGGAAAATTCGAGGGATTCGGCGTGGGGGTTTACGACACCAATGGAAACCTCGTGTGGCCCTTCGCATCCGACTCGCCGCTCAGGCCCGACAAGGCATTCGCGGCGCTCGCTCAGGCGGTTTATGCGCGAACAGTTGCTTCCCTGTAAGAAGTGCTGGCTTACGTCTTGAATCCCGATGGCCTGAAATCCTAACTCAGGACTTCTTCCAGCGCTTCGGGGCTGAGCAGGCCGCGGAGTTTATTCAGGGCGCGGGGCTCGATCTGGCGGATCCGCTCTTTCGTGACGCCGAAGTGGCGGCCGACTTCCTCGAGCGTCTGCGGACCGGGCTGGTCGCCCAGGCCGCAGCGGCGCATCGCCTACTTCGCATGCAATGCCGCCCTGACCGCCCGGGGGTTCCGCGCCGCTACGCGCAGAAGCGCCTTGGCAGGCCCTTCCGGTTCTCGCCGGCCCTGTTCCCAGTTCTGAAGCGTGCGCGTGCTCACGCCGATCATGGCAGCGAACTCGCCTTGCGACATGGCCAGTTTGGCCCGCACCCTTTTGATGGCAGGAGGCCGCACCTCGTGCACTCGACTGGGCGCAAGGCGCCCCGCCTTGATCTCGCCCGCTTCACGAATACTGGCCGTCAGTTTGTCAAAGTCTTCGTTCTTCATTCCAGACACTCCTTCATCACCGCACGGAGCCGCCTGAGTTGGTCCGGCGTCAAATCATCCTGTTCCGTTTTCCTGTATGGCAAGAGCATGAAAATGGTATCGCGCGCGTCCCAATAGTAGATCACACGCAACGACCCGCGCTTGCCCGCACCGGGAAGTTTCCACCGGATTTTACGCAGGCCGCCGCCGCCCCGAATGAGATCGCCAGCGCCCGGCCTCAGCATAAGAGCCGTTTGAAGCGCGCGGCACCCTTCGTCGGGCAGAAGCCGTTTGATCTCGCTCGTGAAAACGCCGGTCTCGATGAAGATCACGCGTGGATTATACGCCATTGGCGTAGTCTGTCAAGAACGCATTCCCACCGACGCGCGACAACGCGGGAATAAGCCACCCGAAGCGTTGCTCCTGGACGAGTAGGCCGCAACACGTTGCGGCCTACGTGCGCCACGCATAGACCTCGTTGACGTTGCGGCCTACGATAGCACTTCCTCGAGCGCCTCGGGCGTGAGGAGGCCGCGGAGTTTATTCAGGGCGCGGGTCTCGATCTGGCGGATACGCTCTTTCGTCACGCCGAAGTGGCGGCCGACCTCCTCGAGGGTCTGCGGACCGGGCTGGTCGCCCAGGCCGAACCGGCGGGAGACGATCTCGCGCTCGCGCGGATCGAGTTCTCCGAGGACCCTCTCGATGTTCTGGCGGACCGTGATGTCGGGTTCGCGGTATCCCTCGTCGCCCACGAAGCGGAGGTCGCGGCTCATCTCGAGGAGTTCGTCGCGGCCGGTCATGAATCGGTCGCGCCGGACGCCCTCCTGCGGGACGCTCCGGGCGAAGTTCTTCATGATCGCCCACGAGGCGTAGGTCGAGAACTTGAAGCCCCGCATGTAATCGAACTTGTCCACGGCCCGGATGAGGCTCATGTTGCCGTCGGAAATCAACTCGAAGAAGTTCGCCTGCGGTCCGACGTGGCGCTTGGCGATGTTGACGACCAGGCGCAGGTTAGCCTGGATGATGCGGTTCTTGATGCGGTTGGCCTCGTCGAGGAGTTTCTCGATTGCGGCGATGTCGTCCACCTTCGGGGCGCGCGTGCCGCGGAGCCGATCGCGGTCCTTCGCGGCCTTGAACTTCAGGTAGTTGTAGCGACGGAAAAGGGACCGTTCCTGGTCCTTCGTCAGCAGGGGCGTCTTATAGAGCGTCTTCAGGTAGATCGGGAGACCCTTGGGCGCGGTCGGCGACCGGCCGTTATGGCCGGCCAGCGCCGCCTCGGCCACCGCGTCGCCCAGAATCTTCGCGTCGGCGTCGGGCCGCTCGAACTCGGGGCTGGCCATGTAATCAATCGGCTCGTCCGAGAGTTGCCTGGCCCGCTCTTCCGTGACGATCCGGTAGATGCTGGACCGCGTGCGGCAGAATCGTTTGGCGAGGGCGTGAACGCTCACGCCGCGCTGATACGAATCGAAGATCCGACGGCGGTCCTGGTCCTGGAGCGGTTCGCCCGCGTCGGGGAATATCTTCGCCTCCGGATGCTCGCGGTCGTAGTCCTTGATCGTCTGTCGAACGGTCTCGACTGCGCGGCCGAGTTTGCGCGCTATGCGCTTCGAGACCTCGAACAGGCAGCAATGGCAGAACAGGCTCAGGCGGCGTGCCCGCCGGATGATCTCTCGCCGCTCGTCAGGCGTCAGGCGGCTGAATTCGGCCCCGGCGCGAACCTGGTCGGCGTTGCGCGTCGCAAAACGCTCCAGGCTCGACTGGAGGAACCCGACCCGCAGCCGCCCGCCGGACCCCAAGAACTTCCGCGACACGAGGCCCCGCTTCCGCCACCGCTGGATCGTCTTCTCGGAGACGTTGAAGTGCTTTGACGCGGCCGCTATCGAAAGCACCGGCTCTCTGGCCTCCTCGGGTCGCATCCGCATGCTCGCCGAGACGCTCTCCACCAGGCGGATGAGGTCTTCGCGAAGCGCCTTTCCGGCCAGGTTGCGGCCGACATCGGCTCGCGGCCGGTAGCCGGTGATCTGATAACAGACAAATTCGTACGGATAGGTCTTGCCGGCATCAATGAGACAGGCGAGTTTTTCAGCCCGTGCGACGTGCTCCAGGCGCACTTTCGCCGGCGAGTAGGTCATCTGCTTGGCAAGATCGGACATCTCGGTGTGATGGAACTGAGCCATCGGCCACCTCGATTCTGATGCAGCCCCCGACTCTGATTATATCATAACACATGGAAAAATTGCTGTCAACATAAATCCCCGGAAGTCTTGCACTCCAGATGTCCAATCCACTGTTAGGTGTGGCGATGGGTCAATTGGTGCATAAAATCAAGGCCTAGAGAGCCCCGCGAGCGGCGTTATATGGGCCGATGGCCCTACATATTGTGCTCGTCGTGTAATTGCCCCAATAGCATGGGGGAGATATTGCTTTAGCGACACCCGATGCTAAGTCTTAGCCTGTTTGCTGTGAAGAGAATCTTTGGGATTGGGAAGGTTGATAGCGTCTATTCGAACGCACTTCACGGTCGGCCGCGGCGGGCACCAAAACTCGTAGGGGCACGGCGCGCCGTGCCCCTGTAGTTTGATTCTTGTACTTTCGAACGCGAATCGCTCCGGAGAAACGCTCAGAGTTTGACGTTCTGGTACCGCTCGCAGATGCCGACGGCCACGCTCATGCTGCTGAGGCGCTTGGCGGGGTCTTTCTCGAGGCATCGCATGACCACGTTGGAAACGGCCTCCGGCACTTCGACCACGCGGCGGTTGACGGGAACCGGCCGCACGTTGAGGATCTTGCTCAGGACCTGATGGTGCTCAGGACTCTCAAAGGGCCACCGCCCCGTCAACACTTCGTAGGCCACCACTCCCCAGGCGAAGATATCGGCACGATGGTCGCTCGGCTCCCGGCGCAGAATCTCCGGGGCGAGGATATCGGCGGTTCCCATTCGCATCATGGCGGCCTGCACGTCGAGGAGCGGCGTCGCCAGGCCGAAATCTATCACCTTGATGCGGTTGTCGCTCGTCACAAAGAGGTTCTTCGCACAGAAGTCGTGGTGGACGAATCGGCGCGTGTGGACGTGGTCCAGACCGCAGGCAGCCTGGCAGAGGTACGACATCCGCCGCCCCACCAGGCGCCGGCTGTCCGTCTCCGTCAGCGTCGAAAGCGGCATCCCATCCAGGAACTCCAGGACGAGATAGTCCGTCCCTCCCGTCTCACCGTAGCCGAAGCACTTTATCACGTTGAAATGATCGAATGCCTGCGTGATCTCGCCTTCGTTGAAATCGCGGTACTTTGATTCGAGTTTCGCAATGATGCGGCGGGAGGAGGCCTTGTGGACTTTCAAAACCACAATATCGCCGGTCTCCTCGTTCTGCGCCTTGAGGATGACGGACATGCTTCCTTCGCGGAGGACCCCCAAGTTATTGTAGCCGGGCACCTCAGGGTGGCCTGCACCGCGCAATTTTTCTATGAGCCTGCGGAGCATTTAACACCGTCCCGACGCGAACCGCCCGAAGGAACTCCACAAAGAAAATGGTTCCCAGCACGAGTCACAGCAATTATATCCTGATTCGGACGTGCGCCAACTGGTTTTTCCAAAAATAGGTAATGCTTCAGTTACCGCAGGCTCTTCTGGGATTGGTCGAGTCTGCCGCCGATCCCGCGGCGGCCGCAGTAACCGAAACTGACGCATTACAAAATTGCCGCCCTCGCCCAACAGCAGGCCGCCAAACTACTTGCCGCAGTAATCTATGATGGCCGCAATCTCGCTTCTCAAGTTTGTTCGCGGGACGATCCGATCCACGAAGCCGTGCTCGAGCATGAATTCGGCCGTCTGGAACCCGTCCGGCAACTCGTGCTTTATGGTCTGATAAATAACGCGGGGACCGGTAAAACCGATCATGGCTCCCGGCTCGGCGACGATGAAATCGCCAAGCGAGGCGAAACTCGCCGTCACGCCGGCGTACGTCGGGTTGGTCATCACGCTGACGTAGAGTCCGCCGGCCCGGCCGAGCAGCGCAAGTGCCGCGCAGGTCTTGGCCATCTGGGCCAGGCTCAGGATTCCTTCCTGCATCCGCGCGCCGCCGGAGGCACAGACGATGACCAGCGGCACGGCGAGTTCCGTCGCCTTCTCGGCGGCGACGGCCACCTTCTCGCCGACGACGGACCCCATCGAAGCCATGATGAAGTTCGGGTCCATCGCTCCGAGGACCACCGGTCGGCCCTTGATGTGCGCCCGGCCGACCACGATCGCATCGTAGAGGTTCGTCTGGCGCTGGGCGTCGGCCAGACGTTCGAGGTAACTTTTACGGTCCACGAAGCCGAGCGGATCGGGCGACATCAGGTTCGGCAGATACTCCTCGAAACTGTCGGCGTCAGCCAGCAGGCCGATCCGCTGCCACGCGCCGACCTTGAAATGGTATTGGCACTGCGGACA
>Ga0315275_10002829_pt1 | contig 15827 bp, 11 predicted proteins | sample YL17G03_0_MG_FD_205557 | JGI IMG/M metagenome (GOLD analysis project Ga0315275, IMG submission 205557) | Sediment microbial communities from Yellowstone Lake, YNP, Wyoming, USA - YL17G03_0 | ecosystem: Environmental > Aquatic > Freshwater > Lake > Sediment | place: USA: Wyoming | collected... | reverse complement strand
CCCCGTACATCCTCAAGGGGGTCGACGTGGACGACGACGGGATATTCGAGGGCGATGAGTACGGGAAGTTCGAGAAGCGGGATGGCGGTGACATCCTGAACGTCACGGCCTATTACGACTTCAACGGAGTCTATTTCCATGATGGCGTCCAGGCAGACTCCGGCGACCTCTTCTTCTCGTATCAGCTGGCGGCGATGAACCCCCGGATGAACAGCGATCTGTTCGTCCTGATGGACAAGGCGGGGAGGTCGGGCGGCAACTACTCGACGACGCGGTGGCTCTTCATCGCTCCTGCGGTGAAGGACTGGGAGGGCGAGCCTCAGGTCGGTGACTCCTCGCTCCGCGTGGCGGTAAAGTTCCAGCTTCAGGAGCCGTTCGCCCTGTTCTACAATCGGACTCTGGCGGGCCGCGAGCTCTTCCCCCAACACGTCTGGGAGCAGATCGGGTGGAGGACAAGCACGGTGACCGGCGAGAGGGTGCCGGCGCTGCATTCCGATTTCGGCATCGCGATCTACCCTGAGTCGGACGCCAGGTTCGGACAAGGGGTACCGTTGACGGAGACTCTTCTCAGACCATTCAAGTACCTCGAATCGAGCACGCCGGAGGCTGACAGCGCCGAGGAGTGGGAGCCTTATGACGAGGACGTCATCGGAACAGGCCCATTCGTCCTCGACCGGTCCAATGAATCTTATGGGGTGACATACGTTCTCAAGAATCCGCTCTACTTCGCTGGACGCGACGAGAAGACCGGCACGGTAATCGATTCATTTCTGTCGACCTACATTAATCAGCCCTTCATCGACGGCATCACCTTCTTGGTCTACTCGCCGTCCTATTATTGCTTCATTCGAATGGAGAGTAATCGGGATATAGATTTCTGCCGCTCCGGCGTCCCTCCGGAGTATGTGCCGCGAATTCCACAGATGTGGGACTTGCGGACCTGGAGCAGGCCGGATCCAGGTTTCACCTATCTCGGGTACAACATGAGACGACCGTCGGTGGGGATGTGGCATTATGGCCAGGCAGACCAATTCGACCTGGGATACCACTTCAGGAAAGCCATGGCGCACCTGATTAACAAGACGCACATCGTGAACAATTACCTGCAGGGCTACGGCGTGCCCGGGATCGTCCCCGTCAGCCCCAACAATGTCAGATCCTACAATGACTCCCTCGTTGGATACAACTTTAGCACGACAGCGGCCGCCGCGGAGATGGAGCTGGCGCACGAGGACGCGGTCTGGCTGGCGGGCAATGGCGGCCCACCCGAGGCGAATACCTGGTATACCAAGGACCCTGGGACCGGGAAATACATCCTGCCCGGCATAGGCACATCGGAGTTCGAACTCTGGTGCCCGAACGCGGACTACGACCCTGTCAAGGCGAATTCGTGCGCGTTCTCAGTTTATGAGATGCGTCGATTCGGGGTGAATCTAGGGGTAGACTATGCCCCGCCCCTCGGAATCATAAATCAAATTACGTGGCGCGATTTCGACATGTATGTCTCCGGATGGATGGTCGACGACAACGATCCTGACTACCTCTTCGATTTCCTCCACTCCTCCCGCGCGGCGATGGGGCACAACTACGCCGGCTTCAACGATAAACTCATGGACGCCATACTCGACGGCTCGAGGCGGGAACTGAATGCAACAAGGCGGGCGACTCTATTCAAATGGGTGCAGGGCATCGTCCTGGACAAGCTTCCGTACGACACTCTCTACTTCAAGACCAACCTCGAGTGCACCAACCAAGATCGCTTCGTCGGCTGGAGACCCCTGCACGGGACTGTGTGGAACTTCTGGTCACTTCTCAATATCCGACCGCCGGCGGGCATGCGGCTGCATGTCTCGATTGAATCATCCTCGGCGGTCACCGCGGGTGACAGTGCGACTGTCACGATCAAGGTGAGAGACCAGAACGGCGACCCTGTCGACGGCGCGTTGGTTCATGCGACGGTGACGCCCGAGTGGGCGGGCACTCTGTCCGCGAGCGGCGGGGCCGCAGGCAACGATATAGCCGCCATCGCGTCGCTGGGGAAGCTGACGCTGACGTACACCGCACCCTCGGTCGACGGCGTCTTCAACGTCACGATTACCGCCACGGCCACCCACCCCCAGTTCCAAGAGGTCCCCGAATCGAGCAAGAGTTACGTCATCGCGGTCTATCCCGCGGCGGCGAAGTTCCTCGGAGTGATGATCAGTTTCCTCGAAACCGACATCGTCCCCACCTCGGACACGATATGGTTCGAGGTCTCGATCACAGACCGCGACGGTTTCCCGGTGCCCGATTCCCAAGCGACGGCCGCCACGGCCCCATCCCCCGAACCGCCATACGGCATCGATCCGATGCAGTGGAACGGCTCGACAACGACGAGACTGAGGTTCAAGGCTCCCCCGGGCAGGGTGATGACGTCGAACGAGACTCCGATCATCCTGACCGTCACCGCCGATTCCCCCGAGGACGGGAAGGGGAACGCGAGCGTCGTATTCCTAGTATTGAGGCTATTCGAGAGCTGTCCAGGCGGTACGAGCGTCCCGACCGACGAATCATGTCCCTCGCAGGTTTCGGCCGACGGCTACTTGCTCGTGGGTTTGGTCACGTTCGCCGGAGTTGGAATCTCGGTGATCGTCTCCGTCGCGATTGAGCGAGTGATAAAGGATCGCAAAATCCGCATGCGCTGAACCTACGGCTGCCGTGCGGGCGCGTCAGGCTGCGAGTCTGCCCTGCGCCTGAACATATGGGACATTACGAGTCCTGCCGCTAGGGTGATTATCCCCATGAAGATCATGACCACGCCTAATCCAGCGAGATACATCGGCCTCTCGTCTGGCCATGAACCGATATAGATCACGGAGCCGCTCATCCAGAGAAGAAGGCCAGCGATGAGCATTGCGGCTCCGATGACGGCCGCACGGCTCGCTCTCCTTGCCTCCAGTTCAAGACTCGAGATGGTCAGTGACCCATTCCCCGCTGCCTGTCCCCTAATGAATCCCGGAATACTAAGGATTCCGGTCTTCAGGAGGAAAAGGCATAATGCTCAAGCAGTCATTCAACCCTCCATGAAGATCGTCGAGCTGAAGAAGGGAGGCGAACCGCACGCCAAACTGGTCTATCAGTACAAAACCCGCCAGCACTATGCACTCAACGTCGCGAGGGACGAAAAGGGCTGGACCGCCAAGCTGGAGCTCAGACCGCTCCCGCAGGAACTCGAGAAGCGGTGTGAGTCGGAGCTCTTCCAGTGGATGGTGCTGAAGCCTCGCGCCTTCGCGGCGGTCGAGGACGGGAAGGAAGTCGGTTGGATCGAGATCGACCTCAACGCGTTCAAGGACAGGACCAGGGTCTGGGAGTTCCTCGTGCTCAAGGAGTACCAGAGACGCGGCATAGGCACCGCCCTCATGAGGAAGGCCGAGGAGGTCGCGAGGGAGGCGGGTTCGAGGATGCTAGTACTCGAGATGCAGAGCTGCAACGTCGGGGCGACGGCATTCTACCTGGGGTTCGGCTTCGACCTGGTCGGTTTCGACAGGACCGCGTACAGCAACGAGGATGTCGAGAGGGGCGAGGTCAGGCTCGAGCTCGGGAAACTGCTCAAAGACTGATACGGAACGATGGCGGGGCTAGCGCGACTTCAGTTCGTCGATCGCCGACTTGATTGCGTGCTGGATATCCTCTGCTGTCTTCTCGTCGGGGTACTTCGTCCTTGGCCAGAAGAAGCCCTTCAGCCCGTCGCCCTTCCTGCGGGGGATGACATGTATGTGCAGGTGAGGGACGTGCTGGCTCACGCCGTTGTTGATGCCGAGGAATGTGCCGTCCGCTTTCATCCCGAGTTTGACCGCCTTCGAGATCAACTGGAGGTTCACGAACAGAGGTTCTATGAATTCCCTGGGGAGCTGCTCGATCAATTGGTGGTGCACCTTCGGGACGAGCAGGCAGTGACCGGGGAAGACGGGGTTGTTGTCCAGGAAGGCCACCGACACATCGTCCTCGAACACGAGAAGACTCTGCAGCCTCCCTCGCGCGATCTTGCAGAAGACGCAATCCTCGACTTCACCGCCAAGAAGGTCCAGCTGTTTTGTTGCCGCCATGTTATCGCCCGACTCCAAAGCGGGCAGGATACTTAGGACTTTTCCGCGCGGTTCCTGGCTATATGCACGCCAAGTCCACCGCCAAAGATTGATTCGAGTCAAAGACCCGTCACACCTTCAACGCCCGCCATAACGACACACAGGTCTGGGAAATCTCTGACCCGAGAGCGATGTTGCCCAGCGTGCCGAAGGACTTCAAGGCAACCGCCACCGACCCGGGCAGTGATGGATCGACTTCCACTCAGGACTGGGGGGGCAAGCATCATGGCTGAGACCGTTTTTCGGACTGAAAACCTGTAGGCGGCGGGTTCTGATACATTGGGACGGGTTTCCGGCGCATTGTCCCGCCACCCGGGACAATCGGGACCGACCTCGGGACAATCGGAATCGAACGAGGGACAGGAATCGGGGATGCCGCGACAGCACGGCAGGGCGCGGGACAACCGGGACGATGTCGGGGACAATTGCCCTATGCCTTCGGACAACGGGGACGCATACCAGAGCAATTGGGACGTGTCCGGGGACAACCGCCCCCAATCCGGGGACAACGGGGACCGTCTTTGGGACAACCGCTCCATGCGCGCGGGCACGGGGATCGACCCTCGGACAATCGGGACGGGTCCCGGGACAATGCTCCCACACACGGGACAATTGGGACCGATACCGGGACAATTGAGAAGGCTACGGGGGCAATCGGCCCCAAGCCGCGGGCAATTGCCCCGAATACGGTTCCGATTGGGGAGAATCGGGTCCCGTATGGAGTGGGCTTGGTCCTGATCCGATAAAGACTACTTCGCCCCGGCCACATATCGACATAATATCTTCCACGCCAAGTCTCATTTCGAATCGATTCCATCCACGGCTGCCCTCTCGCCACGGAATACCGCACTCGTGTCGGCACCATGTGAACTCACCTTCGTTCCACCGTCACCGACCCTCTCTACCCTTGAAACACATCCTCCACCATCCGAATCGATGCCGTCCACGCGTGCGCGGGACTGCTCTCCATGTGAATCGAATCGGTCCACGCCTGCAGCGACATGTTCCCCATTGGAGTTGCCCTGTTTCGAGGCTGAATTGCAGTTCTCGGTGTGGGAACGCGGTGTGCTACAGTCGGGAACAGGTCCATTCATGTGTAGACGAGGTTGCTCCAGATGTGGATGAGACGGGTCTCGGTGGAGAAGCGGTCTATTCAGGCGTTCGAGCATAGATGAGAGTGTAGAGCAGTTCGATTCAGGTGTAGATTGCGTTGCTCCAACATGGCGGGACACAACCGTCTATGGCGGCGAGCTTAGCGCAAACGGAGACACGGAGGGCGAGAGGGTGACTGCAGTCAACGAGCGAGTAGCGCACTAAGAAGCGCGCCAATCAGTGCATGCAGTCGGGAAGGGGTGCGGACACGGAATCAGGATGTGCCATGGTTCCATCGGACGAGGGGCTCGGGGGTTTGGCGGCGATCGCTTTCTTGGCGGGAACGAATATCACGTTCACCGCCGCCCTCATCGATTCGGAGAGCGACCACCTGACATTCATCTGGGACGGGGGGGACGGTACTGTTGCCACCGCCACGACGAACCATACCAACGGAGCTAGCCCTGACACGTATCCGAGTCCTGGCGGAACATTCCCGTTCACCGCCACGGATACGAAGATTCACGCGTACCCGATGGCGGGAGGACATATGGTGACATTGAGGATTGGCGATGACGACGGCGGGACCGCATCGTACACGTTCACGCTTGGCATTTGGTAGCAGCTAAGCGATGGACTGGTCGATTCTACCGGCCGTTGATATCGTCCAATCCTACCCACCAGCTACGCGGCAACATAAACGTTAAGTGTCGGACCATGATGATTCCCTGATGAGACCGATGGCTTCATCGAAGGATGAGAAGAGGACCTCCGGGCGACGCGGGGGAAGGAGGGGCCCGGCCAAGAGAGTCAAGCTCACAATCAGAGGCGATGTCCAAGACGTAGGCTTCAGGCTCCGTCTCCTCAGCGAAGCTCAAAGGCTCTCCCTGTCGGAGTTCTTCGCCGACAACCTGCCAGACAAGGAGACCGTCGTTGTCTATGTCGGCGGGATGGCCGCGGCTGTGGACGAATTCGTCAATTCCGTCAGGAAGATGAAGACAGTCAATCCCGGTGTTGTCAGTGTGGTCATCGAGCGGCACAAGGGGGACATCTGGGCCATCAGGGACTACGTCGACTATCTCCACACGGAGCAGCTCTCGAAGGGCGTCGAGGCGGTCCAGACGTTGGGCGAGACGCTGAAGGAGGCCGCCCGAGGTTTCGCGGAAAGCGTGGTCAGCGGTTTCAGCCACATGGACGAGCAGTTTGACAGGATTCCGCGGCGGGTCGCCGACGAGATGCGCCGAGGGTAAGCAGTCGGAGCGGAGGGATGACGGAGCTTTTCCCCGCCGGAAAGGTAATTGGTGGGTAATTGGATCGGAGAGAAGGCGAGGAGAAAGCGAAGAGATTGCGTCGTTGCCTTGCCGCAAGACCCTCGTAGAACCTTGGGAGTCACCTCCTGCCTCCAATGGCGGGGCGAAATCGCGAGAGACACGAAAAACGCTAATAGCCTCCCCTTCGATGGCGGGCCGTGGAATCCGTCAACGGCTCCGTCCTATCTGTCAAAGGCTTCATTGATGGAAGCGTCGGCATCGAGGACGGAGTGATAGTCGAACTGTCGAAGAAAAAGGCGGCTGACCCGGTGGCCACGGGCATCGTCCTCCCCGCCTTCTGCAACGCTCACACGCACCTCGGAGACGCCTTCATCCGCATGAAACTGGAAGGCACGGTCGAAAAACTCTTCGGCCCGCCGAGCGGCCTGAAGCACCGCATGCTCGCGAAGGCCACAGAGGAAGAGGTGGTCTCCGGGATCCAAGGTGCGGTCAAGGCGATGGTGCGCGGCGGCACAGGATCGTTTCTGGACTTCCGGGAGACGGGTGTCGATGGGGCGAGAATGCTCTTCAAGGGATGTCTCGGCAGCGGCATCGAGCCCGTCTGCATGGGGCGTCCGAAGGCGATGGTGTACGACAAGGAAGAGGTCGCGTCGCTGCTGCGAATCTGCGACGGGCTAGGGATAAGCAGCATGCGGGACTGGCCCTACTCTGAAGTCCAGAAACTCTCTCTCGACGCCAGAAGGGTGGGAAAGGCCCTCGCCATCCACTGCAGCGAGGTCAACCGAGAGGACATCGACAAGGCCTTGGACCTTAAACCGGCGTTCCTGGTCCACATGATCTACGCATCCGAAAGCGACCTGGAGAGATGCGCGGATTCCAACACGCCAATCGCGATCTGTCCAAGATCGAACGCGTTCTTCGGGAAGCTGCCGAATATTCCGATGATGCTGTCCAAGGGCGTCACTCTCCTGCTCGGCACCGACAACGCGATGCTCAACACTCCGTCGATGCTCCGCGAGATCGACTTTGCGTTCAGAGCAGCGAAGCTGCAAGGAGATGTCTCGCCCGCCGATATCGTCCGCATGGCGATAAGGGGGCGAAAAGGTTTAAGTGCGCCGGATAATAGCGGAGTTCAAATCGGTGACAGGGCCCGCTTGGCCGTGTTGGATGTGCCGGCAGGCAAGGACCCGTACAGCGCTGTCTTGAGGGCGACGGACGCCGACGTCGCGCTAGTCTGGTTGGGCGAAGAGAGATGGCAAAGGCAAGAAAAGGTGTCGAGAAGGGAGAAGCTCCGAAAGAGCATATCAGGCCCCTCGAGAGGAAGCCGCCGAAATACGCGCCAGAGAAAGCGCTGACCGCAAAAGACCTGATGACGAAGAACCCGATTGTGGCGGTTCTTCCAGGCAGCAGGACCGAGGTCCTGAGACTCTTGGTCACCCACACGCTCACTGGTGTCCCTGTCGTCAAGAAGGACGGCACGCTGGCGGGGTTCGTCGCGAGGAAGCACATCTTCGCGAAGCCCGAGGAGGAGCAGCTCGCCCTGATCATGGTCAGGGACTACCCGTCCGTCGAGTCGACGCAGGACATCAAGTCGATCGCTCGGACATTCATCAAGGAGAATCTGCACCACCTGCCTGTCGTGCAGAAGGGCAGACTTGTCGGCATCATCACGCCTGCAGATTTCCTCGGCTACATAGGCGGGCTGGGCCTCGACAAGCCGGTCGAGGAGATCCTGAGGAGCCCCTGCGTCGCGATCCACGAGTCCACCCCGCTCAACATAGCATCCGAGATAATGCGCCTCGGCAACGTATTCGCGCTGCCCGTGCTCGACAACGATGGGAAGCTCGCCGGCCTGATCTCGGACAGGGACGTCTTCAACCTCAGCATCATCAACGGGAGCGTCGCGATCCACGACCTCGGGCTGGCGGGGGACGAGGACGCGTGGACGTGGGAGGGGCTGCGCAACGTCATGCGGCTCTACTACGAGGAGAAGAAGATCAGCCTGCCGAAGATCGCTGTGCGGGACATCATGATCCGCAAGCCCGTGACCGTCTTCAGGAAGACCGGGACGAGCGATGCGGCGACCCTCATGTACAGATACGACTTCGGGCAGCTCCCCATCGTCGACTCGAACGACAGGCTGTTCGCAATGCTATATGAGCTGGACATCGTTGCGGCTTTGGAGTGAATGAAATGGACCGGTACGACGAGCTGATGTCCCTGTCAGTCAGAAAAGGGTTCATCTGGCCGACCGCGGACCTCTATGGCGGGTTCGCCGGTTTCTATGATTACGGGCACAACGGCGCGCTGATGAAGAGGCGGCTGGAGGACCTCTGGATAGACTATTTCCTTCACCTGGGCGAGGACTACTACCTGATCGACACGACGGGCATCCTGCCCGAGGCGAGCCTCAAGGCATCGGGGCATGTCGAGCACTTCACGGACATCCTGGTCACCTGCACGAAGTGCGGGGAGAACTACCGCGCGGACCACCTCCTCGAGGAGGCCATCAGGAAGAGCTACGAGGGAGTCCCGCCGCAGGAGATAGACAAGCTCCTCGTCGAGCACAAGATCGGGTGCCCCAAGTGCAAGGCCGCTTTCGGTCCATCGAAGCCGTTCCACATGATGTTCCCTCTCATGATCGGCCCCATGGGCAAGGACCCCGCCTACCTGAGGCCGGAGACCGCGCAGGGCGTCTACATCAACTTCAAGCGGGAGTTCGAGGCGCTCAGGAGACACCTGCCCCTCGGCCTCGCGATCGTGGGGCGGGCCTTCCGCAACGAGATCTCGCCCCGCCAGGGGACGTACCGCATGAGGGAGTTCATCCAGGCTGAACTCCAGATTTTCTTCAACCCGAAGACGTTCGACAGCTCAGTCGCTTTCGACGATGTGCAATCGTCCGAGCTCCTCGTCGCCCGTGCGGACAAGAAGGACCAGGGTGGAGCCGACAGGGTGACCTGCTCCGAGCTGGTGAAGTCAGGGCTCCCCATGTTCTACGTCTATCACCTCGCGAAGGTCCAGGACTTCTTCCTGAAGGAGCTGGCGGTGCCTGCGGACAGGTTCAGGTTCGCGGAGCTAGGCGAGGGCGAGCGCGCGTTCTACAACAGGATTCACTTCGACATGGAGGTCAAGCAGGACTCGCTCGGCGGGTTCAAGGAGATCGGGGGCGTGCACTACAGGGGAGACCACGACCTCACCGGTCACCAGAACACCTCGAAGGTCTCGCAGACCGTGACGATCGACGGAGAGACGTTCATCCCTCACGTCCTCGAGCTGAGCTTCGGGATCGACAGGATGCTCTGGGCGCTCCTCGATGCGAAGTACGAGAAGGTGAAGACGGAGAAGGGCGAGAGGTACGTGCTGCATCTCCCGCCAAAGATCGCGCCGACGCAGGTGGCGGTCCTCCCCCTCCTGGGCAAGGACGGACTCCCGGAGAAGGCGATGCCCATCTACGAACAGCTCGCGAAGGAGTTCAAGTGCTTCTACGATGTAGGCGGGAGCATAGGACGTCGATACGCGAGGATGGACGAGATAGGGACGCCGTACTGCGTCACGATCGACCACCAGACCCTGCAGGACGGGACGGTGACGATCAGGGAGCGGGACACCGCCGCACAGAAGAGGCCCGCATCCTCAGAGCTGGGGCCGATCATCGGCAAGCTGCTCTCCGGAGATATGAAATTCGAGAGCCTGCCTTGAACCCTTCCCCACCTGTAAAGCCAAGGGGCAACGGTAACACATCCCTCGCCTCCTGGAGGAGGAAGCTCTAGGGAGCGGTCAGGTACTGTCAGGGTTCCTTCCTTGCGCTCCTCTCATTGAAATGAAGGTGGCGACTGCCAGCCCAGTGCCGAGAATCGCCACATCAATGGCAGTGCCGAATCCAATCGCCGGGGGTATCGTGAGCTGACCCGTGAATAGCGAAACTAATCCAGTCGCGGCCTCCGCCATGACGAAGGGCATCGACGTGAGCATGAACACTTTCACCACCGCCATCCTGTCCTTCCCGCCCTTCCACGGCCTCCTCTTCGAGGACCATACTCCCGCCACGAGCAGGACAATCGCGAACATCAGCGCCACGATCGGTTTGTAGTTCACCGCCACTTCAGTCGCCGGCTTGACGGCAAGCGACCTCTCCTGCTCGACGTTGCCCAGGTTGTCGATCGAGTAGTAGAATATGGTGTGCGCCCCCTCCGTGAGGGTGAAGCCGCCCGTGTAGACAGTCCAATTCCCGCCGTCTATCTTGTACACCGTGACGTTCACACCGCAACCGGAGTCGGCGGCGGTGAGGGTGAACGGAGCGGCGGGGGAGATAGTCGTGACAGGCGGTGAGTCGTCGAGGATCAATGTCTCATTCCGGACGGTTTCCCTGTTCCCAAGGTAGTCGAACGATAGGAACTCGACGTACCAAGTCCCGTCCCTTCCCGTCAGACTGAACGATGTGGAGTAGTCCCGCCATTGGGACCATGATCCGTCCCAGAAGCGGTAGAAGGTGGAGTTGGAACCGACACCGCCATCCACCGCAGAGAGGGTGAGGGGAGTCGAGGACTTGACGAAGTTGCCGCCAGTCAGGTACTTGGGTTCACCGATCGAGATAATGGTGGCGGGCGGAGTGTCGTCGACCCTAAGCACCCGCCAAGAGGTCTCCTCGATGTTCCCGACATTGTCCTCGGAGTACCATTCGATATAGTGGTCTCCATCGCCGGAGAGGAAGAAGGAAGACGAGTATTCGGTCCAGGTGACGTTGTCTATCCTGTACCAGGTGTGGTTGATTCCGGTGCTGCTCTGGTCGACGACGCTGAGGTCAAGAGGTGTGGAGGATCTGACATACATGGCGGTGGAAGCGTGGTTGGGATTCCCGATGACGAGCAAGGTGACCGGTCCGGGGACGACATTCACCGTCCACGCGTACATGTTGTTGGACTCGTTCGACTCGGTCACGTTGTTGTCGGAGTCGACGAACGCGGAGACGGAGCAGGAGCACCCCGTGGCGGGTGATGTCCACGCGGCGGTGAATGGGCCGGATGTTCCGCTGGCGGGGACCGGGGGCACCTGGAATGAGGCGAAGGGCGTTGTCGGTGCGAGAGAGTCGAAGAAGGAGAGGGTGGAAGCGACGCTCGCATTCCCGCCTCTGTTCCTCACCTCTATCGACAGTTGAAGAGGAAGAGAGAGACCAATCGTCTGAGGCGAGGACGGTTGTGGATTGACCAAGACGTAGTCCGGCGGGTTCATGTAGCCCGCAACAGCCTCCGCGACAGTCTTGGCCCCTTCGACGTTTGTCGCATTGTCCGTGGCGATCGTGTGGAACATGTAGTGTCCCTCGCCGTTGAGGAACGGGAACGACCAGGACCAAGGCGGGGACATCTTGATTCCGAACGGGGTCCACGGGCTCCACGACGCGTTGCTGAGGGGAGCATGCGAGTAGAGGAGTGTTACGTCCGCCACGCCGCTCAGGCCGTCCGTGGCGGTTGCATTGACCGTGATGGGCGCAGTGGTGTGCCAGTATGGCGAGATGGGAAGAGCTGTCGAGACCGGCGGGGTGATGTCGTAGCCCTCCGAAGCGTCAGCAACCGCGGGAGGCGGTTCGACGTTTCCCATCGTGTCAACGGCAGTCGAGTAGTACTCGTAATATCCCTCTCCTCCGGGGAATGTGAAAGACCACATCCACGGCGGGGAGCTGAGAGTGGAGAACTGTATCCACGCTCCCCACGTCGAGTTATCCCCGCTGTACCTGTACCAGAGCGTGACGTTGGCGACGCCGCTCTCATCTGTCGCCTCGGCCTGGACCGGACCACCGTTCCAGTACGGCGAGACCTGCAGGATGTTGGAGACCGGAGGCTCAGAATCGACCCAGGGCATGTAGGCATAGCGGAGATCTCCGCGGCCAGTCGTGTCGTTGTGCCATTGGTAGCTGATATGGGGGAGGTCGTGGGAATCGAGAGCGAGAGAGGAAGTGCGACCTACACCTTGGGTTGCGTCTACGGTTTCCGGAAGCATCCATATGGCTCCATCCTTTCGAATGTAATAGAGATAGTTGGGAGGGGGATTCGCATTTGTCCCATGAGCATAGCTGATATGTGGATCGTCATGAGAGTCTATGGCTATCGAGGAGGATGTGCCAACGCTGCCCACCGACACAAGAGCCCCAGTTGTCCAATTGGCCCCATTCCAGTGAGCGTATCGAAGGTCATTGTTAGCTAAGTCGGCGTAACTGACGTGAGGGAAGTCATGAAAATCAAGCGACATGGAAACCCATGATGGACCCGGGGGCATTAATCCGGACTCCACAAGGTCAGAGCCCCACACACCTCCATCCAAATGGATGTAGCTCAGGTTAGTGTCGCCGGCATACGCGATTCGAGGCATATCCATGGAATCAAGTCTGAGAGAAGTGCTGTATTCAATCGGCATTGATGGAGATGTCACGTTGGTCATGAGCAGTATATCATAGTCCCAAGAGGAACCGTCCCAAGCGGCATACGATAATGTCAGCCTACTATCGAGGTCGCCGTAATAAACGATCCGAGGCCTGTCCATAGAATCGAGAGCGAGAGAGGGATAGATGCCAGCATGGGTGCCAGGTGGATTGACTGTTTGGTTGACCCACGCCATCCCGTTCCAATGTGCAATCTTGAGGTTCTCTTCCGTGCAGGAAGGATTTGTCCAGAAGTAGGCAATCCAAGGTCGGTCCTGAGAGTCGATAGCTATGGATGTACCGACGAGATAGCTGCAACCTATGGAGTCGACAGTCGTCACATTCCAGAGACTACCGTCCCATGCAGCGTACTTCAGGATGTGATTCGTTGCGTTTGTGTAGTCTTGATAGCCGATGTGTGGGTGGCCCTTGGAATTCAAGGCGAGCGAGGTTTCCCATCCGGTGTCGCCATTCGAGTCGACGACTTCAACGATCCATGATGTCTGCGCAGTCGCGGGTCGTGGAAGCGAAATGATGACTGCGAAGAGGGAGAGCACTAAGACTAGAGAAACGGAGAAAGCTTTCCCAGGCCCCGGAACAAGATTCCCCCTCATCCGAGGTGCATCATTGTCGCTCATGATATTTCTACCTTGCTTCATGAGATATGTGTTGGCTCAGGGCGAAGCTGCGGTCGCAGCACCACCCTGAGCATTTTCGACTGGTTCCCGACCTTGTCTGAATCGACCGAATTTCCGGAGTTCCCGTAAGGTCCTCACACGTGCCATATCCGCAGATCGGCCCACAGGACACTGTTGCTGTCTATCGACTGGCCAACTGAGAGTACTTCAACGGTCGAGTCAGCATCTACGTCGGCAGCATACACTCCCCATGCTTGTGTTTCCACGTTGTCGTACCAATAGGTATCATCTGTGTTGAAAGGTGCTCCTCCGTGTGTGTTGAATATGTGGATATTCCCGTTGTCTGTGCTGCTTACTTCGACGAAACCTGCCGCAATCACTTCCACGTCTGCAGAACCCGTGACGATATCGGCTCCATAGACTCCGTGACACGCCGCTGTGCCGCTGGCTGGCCAAGTCGCATCCGCGTTATTTAGATGGGTTAGGGACCCGGAGACGACATTCCAGAACGCGACACCCGCCCTGCCAAAGCCTCCGCATGCGGCAATGTACTTCCCATAGCCTGAGTAGAACTCGGCCGCAGTTACTGAGAAGAACTCGGTAGCGGAGGTCAAGAATTGATGTGTGTCTGAGCCCTGAAGGCTTAATGCCCCGTTCGAGTAGTCGTATACACGGAGTTGACCGTACTTCGCCCCCCCAGTGACGACATACCCAGCTGTGAGGATATCCTTCGCCGCGGTCCATCCAACATCCTCGATGAAGACAGAACGGGCCCGAACTTCGGTGCCACTCCAAGTCTCCTCATCCTTTAATGAGGCACTCCCCTGGTACCAATTGAAGACCCAGAGCGCTCCCTCGGAGCCATCCTCTCCAACCACGGCGATCTCCATGCCGCCGGTGCCATCGATGTTGTAGGCGTAGACCGATCGGAACACGCCAGAGGAGTCTCGAGACAGGTCAAGCTCGCTCACCAGTGCAGAGCCGTCCCAATGCCAAATCACCATCTCGGGGTACGGACTGCCGCCCTGACTCTGTCCGTAGCCCACGGTAACGATCTCCACAGTACTGTCGCCGTCGACATCGGCCGCATAGACCGAGTAAGCTTCTGTCGTGTACGCCTGACCTGCTCTCCATTCCTTGGTGTACACGTTGGTCAGCGTCGAGCCGGTCCAGGACCATAACTTGAGTTGCGCCAGAGTGCCCACGGCAGGTCCGCCGTAAACGCTCCCCGCTGTGAGTATCTCGAGTCTCCCGGTCACGTCCGAGACTATATCAGCGGCGTATACGCCGTACGCAACTGTGTTCGAGTTTCCTTTCCACAGGCTATAGGTCTCTTGCGTCAGCGACGCCCTCACTGGGAATGCTGCCATCACCATGATGGCAACGACCCCCAGGCTCACAAACAACCCTATCCTCTTTTTCGCTATCAGAGCAATTCCTCGGAGAACATCTTGCTTCTGCTTGCCATATAACACCTCTTGTTTCTCGTTTTGAGAATATGGGGGTGTCGACGGGCACATCAGGACGCTACCCTGATGTGGGAGAGCGAGACCGGGTGACTGAGACCGGATGTTCGCCCAGAGGTGGCCTTAGACAAGCCAGCAGCACGCGGCCGTGGGAATTCAGGGGTTTCCGCAGACCGCACTTCATTCGCCTTGGGCGACCGAAGATAGGATGTGCTCATTGTTCATCTATAAGACATTTCTTGATTCTCGTTTTGAGACAAATGGGAAAACCGGCGAGCGGTTTAATATCCTGCTCGCGATTCACCTGCATCAATGGAGAGGTGAAAGATGCCGATACTATACGAAGCGAGTGTCACGCCGCACCAGCCTTGGAACCAGAACGGGACTGCTGATGTGACTCCAAAGCCCCCCTTCCCTGACACAAGTACCATCGGATTGCCTTTGGAGCACAGGGATGGCGGCCCGGTCACAGTGAGAAGGATCGACTATCCTGGAGGACTTGTCGTGATACCTAACGATTCCGGTCTAAGCGGTCCGAGCGCAGTCCTGCCGATGATGGTCTCCGACGGGGACATCATCGTCCTTCCGAATGGCGGTCATCAATCATGGCCTGACGGAATCGTGGCCAGATTCACTGACTGAGCAGTCTGAGCGCCTTCCTGATTTCGTTCACCTTCGCCTGATTGTCCAGACTCTCGAAGACCTCCAACGCTTCCTTGAGCTCACGTTTCGCAGTCTCTGTCCGCCCCCTCTCACCGTTCATGAGGCCCATGTTGAGAAGGGCGTCTGCCAGCTCATAGGCCATGTTACTTTTTCTTGCCAGC
>Ga0315275_10002826_pt1 | contig 15835 bp, 11 predicted proteins | sample YL17G03_0_MG_FD_205557 | JGI IMG/M metagenome (GOLD analysis project Ga0315275, IMG submission 205557) | Sediment microbial communities from Yellowstone Lake, YNP, Wyoming, USA - YL17G03_0 | ecosystem: Environmental > Aquatic > Freshwater > Lake > Sediment | place: USA: Wyoming | collected... | reverse complement strand
GCGTGCCTCGTGCACGGGCATGCCAGCGCCGACGGCTGCCGCCATGGGTTCCTCGATCAGGCGCACCCAGCGCGCACCCGCGCCTTCGGCGGATTCCTGGATGGCGCGGCGTTCGACCTGGGTCGAGCCGTATGGCACGCAGACCAGCACGCGCGGGCTGGGGCGGATCATGCGATTGCCGTGCACCTTCTCGATGAAGTACTGCAGCATCTTCTCGGTGACCGTGAAGTCGGCTATGACGCCGTCCTTCATCGGGCGGATGGCGGTGATGTTACCCGGCGTGCGGCCGAGCATGTTCTTGGCCTCCGTGCCGACGGCCTCGATCTTCTTGCCGCCGCGGGAGGGTTCCTCGCGGATGGCAACGACGGACGGCTCGTTCAGTACGATGCCTTTGCCGCGGACGTAGATCAGCGTATTGGCGGTGCCAAGGTCGATCGAGAGGTCGTTGGAGAAGTAGCCCCGGAGTTTCTTGAACATTTAGGATTCGCGGAATTTGAAGGAGGGGAGCGCTGCCTTGCGCTAAATCGCGGCAATTTAACCATAGTCACGACTTTCCACAAGGTCGCGTGTATGATTTGTGACTGTTTTTTCCAGTCCTTTCGAGCATTTCCAGATGAGCCTGACACGCACCCAGGTCGAGGGGATCGCCCACCTCGCACGCCTCGAGATCACCGCGGCGCAGATGCCCGTGTACGTCGACAGCCTCTCGCGCATCATCGACTTCGTCGAGCAACTCGCGGCGGCCGATACGGCCGGCGTGGAGCCCATGGCGCATCCACTCGCCGACCAGGTCCAGCGGTTGCGCCCTGATGCAGTCTCAGAGACCGATCAGCGCGAGAAGTTCCAGCACAACGCGCCGAGCGTCGCCGCCGGACTCTACCTCGTGCCCAAGGTGATCGAGTGACGCAGCGACCGTGATGGTGCCACTACCCGGAAAAATGGGGACGCTCACCTTTTTCGCGCACCTGTTGTGTGACAGACCGCACGAAATAGGCGAAATAGGTGAGCGTCCCCATTTTTCCGGTTACGCGCCGGGACCGTGAACCCGGGCACTATTCCCAGCCCTTCCGCCGTAAACGACCCATGCACACACTGACCGTTTCGGAACTCGCCGCCGGTCTCCGTGCCCGCAAGTTCTCGAGCCTCGACCTCACGCTGCATTTCCTCGGCCGCATCGAACGCCTCGGGCCCGACCTCAATGCGTTTGTCACGGTGACGGCCGAGCGCGCCCTGGCCGACGCCCGGGCCGCGGACGAGACGCTGGCGCAAGGCGGGGGCGGCCCGCTTACGGGCGTGCCGGTCGCGCACAAGGACATCTTCTGCACCGACGGCATCCTCACGACGTGCTCGTCCAAGATGCTGTCCAATTTCGTCGCGCCGTACGATGCGACGGTCGTCAGGCGCTGGCGTGCGGCGGGCACCGTGCTGCTCGGCAAGACCAACATGGACGAGTTCGCGATGGGTTCGTCGAACGAGACGAGCTTCTTCGGCCCCGTCAGGAACCCGTGGGACCTCAAGCGCGTGCCGGGTGGTTCGTCGGGTGGCTCCGCTGCCGCCGTGGCGGCCTGCCTTGCGCCTGCGGCCACGGGCACCGACACCGGTGGTTCGATCCGCCAGCCGGCGGCGCTCACCAACCTCACGGGCATCAAGCCCACGTACGGCCGCGTGTCGCGCTACGGCATGATCGCGTTCGCCTCGAGCCTCGACCAGGCCGGCGTGCTCGCGCGGTCGGCCGCAGACGCCGCGTTGCTGCTCGAAGCGATGTCGGGCTTCGACCCGAACGACTCGACCAGCGTCGATCGCCCGGTGCCGCACTATGCGGCCGAGTTGAACCAGCCGCTCAAGGGGCTGCGCGTCGGGATCATCCGCGAATTCTTCGGCGCAGGACTCGACCCGGCCGTCGAGAAGTGCGTGCGCGCGGCAATCGAGCTGCTGCAGCAGGAAGGCGCCGTCATCAAGGACGTGAGCCTGCCCAGCCTGCCGCTCTCCGTGCCGACGTACTACGTCGTGGCGCCGGCCGAGTGTTCGTCGAACCTGTCGCGCTTCGACGGTGTGCGCTTCGGCCATCGCTGCGAGCAGCCGCAAGACCTGCTCGACCTGTACAAGCGTTCGCGCGGCGAAGGCTTCGGCGCCGAAGTGAAGCGCCGCATAATGACCGGCACTTACGTGCTTTCGGCCGGATATTACGACGCGTACTACCTGCAGGCGCAGAAGTGCCGCGCGTTGATCGCCGCGGACTTCGCGCGCGCTTTCAATGACGTGGACGTGGTGCTGAGCCCGACCTCACCGACCGCCGCGTTCGAACTCGGTGCCAAGACCAGCGATCCGATCGCGATGTATCTCAACGACATCTACTCGATCGCAGCCAACCTGGCGGGCCTGCCCGGCATCTCGATCCCCTGCGGCTTCGTCAACGAAGGCGGCCAGGACCTGCCCGTGGGGCTGCAGCTCGTCGGCCCGCACTTCGGCGAATCGCGGCTGCTTGCGGTGTCCCACCAGTACCAGCAGCACACCGACTGGCACCAGCGCGTGCCCGCCGGTTACGCATAGGCGCCAGCGCCAGCCGCACCTCCGACCAACTCCTAACCCCTATCCCCTAACCCCTATGCATTGGGAAACCGTCATCGGCCTCGAGATCCACGCGCAGCTCGCCACGCGCAGCAAGATCTTCTCGGGATCCGCCACCGCTTATGGTGCGGAGCCGAACACGCAGGCCAACCTCGTCGACCTGGGTTACCCGGGCGTGCTGCCCGTGCTGAACGGCGACGCCGTGCGCATGGCGATCCGCTTCGGTATCGCAACCGGGTCGAAAATCTCGCGCCGCTCGATCTTCGCGCGCAAGAACTACTTCTACCCCGACCTGCCGAAGGGCTACCAGATCAGCCAGTACGAGCGGCCGGTCGTCGAAGACGGCTCGCTCGAGGTCGTGCTCGACGACGGCACGCGCAAGACGATCGGCATCACGCGCGCCCACCTTGAAGAGGACGCAGGCAAGTCGCTGCACGAGGATTTCCACGGCCTGTCGGGCATCGACCTGAACCGCGCCGGCACGCCGCTGCTCGAGATCGTGTCCGAGCCGGACATGCGCTCGGCCAAGGAGGCGATCGCGTACCTGAAGAAGATCCACACGCTCGTGCGCTACCTCGAGATCTGCGACGGCAACATGCAGGAAGGCTCGTTCCGCTGCGACGCGAACGTGTCCGTGCGTCCGGTCGGTGAGGCCAAGTTCGGCACCCGTGCCGAGATCAAGAACGTCAACTCGTTCCGTTTCGTCGAGCGCGCCATCAACTACGAAGTCGAGCGCCAGATCGAACTGCTCGAAGGCGGCGGCAAGGTCAAGCAGGAGACGCGTCTTTACGATGCCGACAAGGGCGAGACGCGCTCGATGCGCTCGAAGGAAGAAGCGAACGACTACCGCTACTTCCCGGATCCCGACCTGCTGCCACTCGTGATCGACGAGGCGACGATCGAGCAGGTGCGGGCCACGATGCCCGAGCTGCCGGACGAAAAGGCTGCGCGGTTCGTGCGCGAGCATGGCCTCTCGGAGTACGACGCCGGCGTGCTGACGTCGAGCCGCGAACTCGCGGGCTACTACGAAACCGTCGTGCGCAAGCTCGGCGGCCAGCCCAAGCTCGCGGCCAACTGGGTGATGGGCGACCTGTCGGGCGCGCTCAACAAGGACAACCTCGACATCGTGCAGAGCCGCGTCAGCGCCGATGCTTTCGCGGGCCTGCTCACGCGCATCCAGGACAACACCATCTCCGGCAAGATCGCCAAGGAAGTCTTCGAGGCGATGTGGTCGGAAGGCAAGGGCGCCGACGAGATCATCGAGGCCAAAGGCCTGCAGCAGATCACCGACACTTCGGCGATCGAGTCAGCCATCGACGACGTCATGGCGAAGAACCCGGGCCAGTTGGCGGACTACCGCTCGGGCAAGGACAAGCTGTTTGGCTTCTTCGTCGGCCAGGTCATGAAGGCGACGGGCGGCAAGGCGAACCCGGCGCAGCTCAACGACTTGCTCAAGAAAAAGCTTGGCGACTGAGCGGTGGCGCGAAGTGCTTCCGACTAACCCCTAACCCCTAACCCCCAACCCCTGGTCTCACCGCCATGACCTTGATCCGCGAGGACGACTTCATCCAGAGCGTCGCCGACGCGCTGCAATTCATCTCCTATTACCACCCGCTCGACTACATCGAGCATCTCGGGCGCGCCTACGAACGCGAGCAGTCGCCGGCCGCGAAGGACGCGATCGCGCAGATCCTGACGAACTCGCGCATGTGCGCCGAGGGCAAGCGCCCGCTCTGCCAGGACACCGGCATCGTCAACATGTTCCTGAAGGTGGGCATGGACGTGCGCTGGGGGACCAGGCGCAGCCTGGCCGACATGATCAACGAGGGCGTGCGCCTCGCGTACACCCACCCCGACAACAAGCTGCGGGCGTCGGTCGTCGACGACCCGCTGTTCGCGCGCAAGAACACGCAGGACAACACGCCCGCCGTATTCCACGTCGAGCTGGTGCCGGGCGCAGAGGTCGAAGTGACGGTGGCCGCGAAGGGCGGTGGTTCCGAGAACAAGTCAAAGTTCGTGATGCTGAACCCGAGCGACTCGATCGTGGACTGGGTGCTTAAGACGGTGCCAACAATGGGCGCCGGCTGGTGCCCGCCCGGCATGCTGGGCATCGGCGTGGGCGGCACGGCCGAGAAGGCGATGTTGCTGGCAAAGGAATCGCTGATGGATCCGCTCGACATGCACGAACTGCTGGAGCGCGGCCCGCGGAGCAAGGCCGACGAGCTGCGCATCGAACTGTACGAGAAGGTCAACGCGCTCGGCATCGGCGCGCAGGGTCTCGGCGGCCTCACGACCGTGCTCGACGTCAAGCTCAAGCTGTTCCCGACGCACGCCGCGTCGAAGCCGGTCGCGATGATCCCGAACTGCGCGGCCACGCGCCACGCGCACTTCGTGCTCGACGGCAGCGGACCCGCGGTGCTCGAACCACCGTCGCTCGAGCAGTGGCCGAAAGTCACCTGGACCGCGGGCGGCGGCTCGAAGCGGGTCAATCTCGACACGCTCACGCGCGCGGAAGTCGCGAGCTGGAAGCCGGGCGAGACGCTGCTGCTGAACGGCAAGATGCTCACGGGCCGCGACGCCGCGCACAAGCGCATCGCCGACCTGTTCGCGAGCGGGCAGGGCCTGCCGCCCGGCGTCGACTTCACCAACCGCGCGATCTATTACGTCGGTCCGGTCGATCCGGTGCGCGACGAAGTCGTGGGTCCCGCGGGCCCGACGACGGCCACGCGCATGGACAAGTTCACCGACATGATGCTCGAGCAGACCGGCCTCATCGTGATGATCGGCAAGTCGGAGCGTGGGCCCGTGGCGATCGAGTCGATCAGGAAGCACCAGGCGGCTTACCTGATGGCCGTGGGCGGCGCCGCCTACCTCGTGTCGAAGGCGATCCGCGCGGCGCGCGTGGTCGCGTTTGCAGAGCTGGGCATGGAAGCGATCTACGAGTTCGACGTGAAGGACATGCCGGTCACGGTGGCGGTCGACGCGCAGGGTACGTCGGTGCACAACACCGCGCCGGCCGAATGGTCGGAGAAGATCCGCACGTTGAAGATTCCGGTTCGCGTCGCCTGATCGCTCGATGGCTGAAGTCGACACGCTGCGCCGGTTCGTCTTCGAGCGGTATCCGTTCCGCGGCCAGTTGGTCCATCTCGGGCCGGCGTGGCAAGCCATGATGGAGCACCACGACTACCCCGGGCACGTCCGCGACACGCTGGGCGAAGCGGTTGCGGCCGCGGCGCTGCTGGCGTCGACGCTCAAGTTCCACGGATTGCTCACGCTGCAGCTGCGCGGGGAAGGCCCCATGCACCTCATGGTCGTCGAATGCACGGATGGGCTCGCCCTGCGTGCCGTCGCCCGGTTCCGTGAGCCGCCGGCCACCGCGGACCTGCGCGAACTGTCGGGTGACGGCACGCTCACGGTGACGGTCGAGAACGAAGGCGCGGCGAATCGCTACCAGGGTGTCGTGCCGCTCGCCGGCGCGTCGATGAGCGACTGCCTGCGCGAATACTTCGAGAGTTCCGAGCAGTTGCCCACGCGGCTGTGGCTGCACGCGGACGGCGAGAACGTCAGCGGGCTGTTGCTGCAACGCCTGCCCGTGTCGTCGAAGTCACCCGGCGTGACCGAGTCGGGCGGACAGGCCGTGTCGGAGGACGAACTCGAAGATGCGTGGCGTCGCGTGCAGCTGGTGGCGGACACGGTCACGGGCGCCGAGCTGGCCGAGCTCGATGACCTGAAGCTGCTGCGCCGCCTGTTCAGCGAAGACGACGTGCGGATGTTCGAGTCGACGCCGGTGTTCTTCCGCTGCCGCTGCTCGCGCGAGCGCGTCGAGAACATGTTGCGGGCACTGGGCCGCGACGAGGTCGACTCGATGGTCGAGGAATTCGGCCGGGTCGAGGTGCGTTGTGAATTCTGCAGCCGCGCGTACCGTCTGGATGCGGTCGACTGCATTGCGCTCTTCGCCGGGCCCGGTCCTGCGGCGACCGGCGTGCACTGACGCACTCGACTTCGACCGCTGCAGCGGAGAGCGGACTTTGCAATGCAAAACGGGGAAAATGGCGGCAATGACTCCAGGGACAGATACCGCCACGATGGCCGCGACCATGGACAAAACCGCCCCCCGAGGCGCGCCTGCCGTTTCATTCGAGTTCTTCCCGCCCAACGACGACGGCATGGAGCAGTTGCTCTGGGAGTCGATCCAGCGGCTTGCGCCGCTGAAGCCGCGGTTCGTTTCGGTGACATACGGCGCCGACGGATCCACGCGCGAACGCACCCACAACGTCGTTGCACGCATCCTCCGCGAGACTGCACTGACTCCTGCGCCACATCTCACCTGTGTCGGAGCTCCCGCTGGCGAGATCCTCGACATTGCACGCGGTTACTGGGACACGGGGGTGCGCCACGTCGTGGCGCTGCGTGGCGACATGCCGCCCGGCCAGACGACATACCGCCCGCATCCGGAGGGTTTCGCGTACGCCGTCGACCTGGTGCGTGGGTTGCGCAGCATCGTCGATTTTGACATCTCGGTCGCGGCGTACCCGGAAGTCCATCCAGAAGCGCCGAGCGCGAAATTCGACCTCGACAACCTGCGCGCCAAGGTCGACGCGGGCGCCAGTCGCGCGATCACGCAATTCTTCTTCGACACCGACATCTTCCTGCGCTTCCGCGACCAGTGCGCGGCGGCTGGCATCGATGCTGCGATCGTGCCGGGCATCCTCCCGATCACGCGTTTCCCGCACATGCTGAAGTTTGCCAAGCGCTGCGGCACCAGCGTGCCGGACTGGCTCGTGCACCGCTTCGACGGGCTCGAAGACGACCCGGAAACGCGTCGCCTGATTGCGGCCAGCTTTGCGATCGAGCAGGTCAAGCGCCTGCAGCAGAACGGGGTGACGGAATTCCACTTCTATACGTTGAACCGCGCCGAGCTGACCGTGGCCATCTGTCACGCGCTCGGTGTTCGTGCGTCGGCCGGTCGTGCCGCCGCGATCGGAGTCTGAGCTCACGTTGCGGCCCGCCCGTAACAGAAAGTGTCCGTTTCTGCCGTCCGTTTCCGGGGGAGTCCCAGTGAACACCATTCGTCGTTTTTCGATGGCGTCCGCCATCATCTGTTCGGCGGTACTCGCAGGCTGCGCGGGCACGCCTCGACCCACCGCGGCGGCAGCGACGGCAACCCAGGCTGCCGACACCTACGACCTCGTCGTCCGCAACGGCACGCTCTACGACGGTTCCGGCACGCCGGGTCGGCGGGCGGACGTCGGCATTCGGGGTGATCGCGTCGCGTCGGTCGGCGACCTCGCGGGTGCCAGCGCGACGACCGAGATCGACGCGACCGGCAAGGCCGTCGCGCCCGGCTTCATCAACGTGCTGTCGTGGGCCAACCTGTCCCTGATCGCGGACGGCCGCGGCATGAGCGACCTCAAGCAAGGGGTCACGCTGGAGATCATGGGCGAGGGCGAGTCCGGCGGCCCGCTCAACGACGCGATGAAGGCCGACATCCTCCAGCACCAGGGCGACATCAAGTACCCCATCGACTGGACGACGCTCGGCGAGTTTCTCGATTCACTCGTGCGTCGCGGCATCTCGCCCAACGTTGCCTCCTTCGTCGGCGCGACCAGCGTGCGCGTGTACGTGCTCGGCGAAGACGACCGGGATCCCACGCCTGCCGAACTGGCCCGCATGCAGGACCTGGTGCGGCAGGCCATGCGCGAAGGTGCGCTTGGCGTGGGGAGTTCGCTGATCTACGCGCCGGCATTCTTTGCCGAGACGCCCGAGTTGATCGCGCTCGCCAAAGCTGCTGCGGAATCGGGCGGCGGGTACGTCTCGCACGTGCGCAACGAAAGCTACCGGCTCGAGGCGGCGATCGGTGAACTGATCGAGATTACCCGTGCCGCCGGTGGTCACGGTGAGGCCTATCACCTGAAGGCGGCGGGCGAAGCCAACTGGGACAACATGGCGCGCGCGATCGCGAAGATCGGGGAGGCGCGCCGGCAGGGCGTGTCGGTGAGCGCGAACATGTACACGTACACGGCGGGATCGACCGGCCTCGATGCCGCGATGCCGTTGTGGGTGCAGGCAGGCGGACTCGACGCGTGGGTCTCGCGGTTGCAGGATCCGCAGCAGCGCGCGCGCGTGATCGAGGAAATGCGCAATCCTCCGGCAGGCGAGGAGAACCTCTTCCGCACGGCGGGCTCGCCCGACCGCGTGCTGTTCGTCGGCTTCAAGAACCCTGCACTCAAGCCGCTCACCGGCAAGACGCTCGCGGACGTGATGAAGATGCGCGGCACGAGCGCCGAAGATACGATCATCGACCTCGTGATCGAGGACAACTCACGCGTGCAGACGGTCTACTTCCTGATGAGCGAGGACAACGTGAAACTTGGGCTGTCGCAGCCGTGGGTCAGCCTTGGTTCCGACGCCGAAGCGCTGGCACCTGAAGGCGTGTTCATGAAGTCGAGCACGCACCCGCGCGCGTATGGCAACTTTGCGCGCCTGCTCGGCAAGTACTCACGCGATGAAAAGCTGATGCCGCTCGAGGAGGCGATCCGTCGCATCACGCGCTTGCCGGCCACGAACTGGAAGCTGCAGGATCGTGGTTGCCTCGACGTGAACTGCTATGCGGACGTCGTCGTGTTCGACCCCGCGACCATCGCCGACAAGGCGACGTTCGATGCCCCGAAGCAGTATGCCGTCGGCGTGGAACACGTCGTCGTCAACGGCGTGCCGGTGATCCGCAACGGCGAGCACACGGGTGCTAAGCCGGGACGAGTCGTGCGCGGACCGGGGTATCGGCCCTGAGCCAGCCAGGCTTGACGGTTAGTCGCGGCACCACGATGAGTTCAGGCTGAACGAGGCGAGGCCAGACGGTTAGCTTTGCGCGCGTCCGACGATTTAGTGCGGTAAGTCCCGGTAGACCGATGGCATCGCTCCATCTAGGGTCCGCTTGGACCATGAGCACCGATGCGCGAGCGGCAGGATGCCTTGGGGGTCGGATGGATACGACGAGTGAGCGCGGACCGAGCATTTGGGCGAGACGCCGCGTCGTTGGTGCCTGCTCCCGATGGCGAGCCCTGCTCATCATTGAAGTCATTCTGCTGGGTTGCACGCTGCTTGGGCCAGGGGCGGCCGCCGCGGCCATTCCCATCCAGTATCAATGCGCGCCGGCGGGATCCGCCGAGTGCGCGCCAGTTGCCATCGGCGCCTGGCGATGGCATGCATACGCCTTGGGGTATTCGTTCCCGCCGTTGACCAGCTGGTTCGATTCCGAGGCGGAATTGAACACAGCGATCGAGGGTTACGTCTTGCCACTCTCGAGCTGGTGTTCGCTCAACTACACTAGCACAACACCCGGCGGCGGTACGCCTATTTACATCGGCGGGATCCTTGTCACCGACTACTATCACCCGCAGTTTGCAGCCACAGGGCAAAAGACGAGCTGCAATCTCAGCTGGACCTATTCACCGATCACCTATCGGCACCGTGAGGTCGCGTGCCCGAAGGGCGGATGGGTACTGACGTACGATACCGGGGCCGGTGTCAAACCGTACTGTGCGTGTCCGGCAGGCACCGCTTGCGACCCTCCGGTGCAGTACAAAGGCGCTATCTGCAAGGGCAATCCGTGCGTGGTGACGAGCGGCAACAAGCATCAGCAAGAGGCCGACTATCGCGCGCACGGGGCATCGCCGCTCGGGTTCACGCGCTCCTACAACAGTCGGTACGCATACAACTACCGCAACGGCTCATCCACGAGCCCGCCGCGCCAGGAACTCGTCGGGATCGGATGGAGCGCCAGCTACCTGCAACGAATTGACTACAACGCCGACGGCCAGTATCCCGGCCTCTGGGCACATCGCCCGGACGGGTCCGTGCTCGCGTTCCTGGAACAGGCAGGAGGCACGTTCGATTACCTTGGTGAGCTTGCGGATCGGGTGGAGCGCGAGTTCGACGGCGGCGGCGTCCAGATCGGCTGGAAGTACACGACGGGGATCGATGACGTCGAGCACTATGACCTTGCGGGCAACCTTCTGTCGATCGTCAGCCGCGGTGGCGTTACGCAGACCCTGAGCTATGGCAGCAATGGGCTGCCCGCTGCGGTGACCGACAGTTTCGGTAACACGGTGCAGTTTTCGTGGAGCGCCGACAAGCAGCTGCAGGGACTGACCCTGCCGGATCAGGGCTACGTCGCCTACAGTTACGATAGCAATCAGAATCTGACCGGCGTGACCTACCCGGACACGCGCAGCCGCACGTATCACTACGAACTGACTGGCAGTCGTATCAATCTGCTCACCGGCATCACGGATGAAGCCGGCAGTCGGCTGTCCACGTACGGCTATGCGACCAACGGCGACGTCACCAGCTCGCAGCACGCAGGCGGCGCCGACAACTACCTGATCAGCTACAACGGCAACTCCCGGACCGTCACCGACCCGCTCGGCACTGCTCGGACCTACACCGGTCAGGTCATTCGGCGCGCCAATCGCTACCTGAGCGCCCCTTCCAGCTGTGCAGGTTGCAGCGAGTCGAAGACCGTGACGTACGATGTTGAGGGCAACGTCGCCACGCGCAAGGACTTCAACAACAACGAAACGCGGTATGGCTACGACACGGATCGCGCTCTCGAGACCACGCGGACGGAAGCCTACGGAACATCTTTGGCGCGCACGATCACGACCAGCTGGCAGCCGCTCTATCGCCTGCCGGACGTGATCACCGAGCCGAATCGAATCACGGACTACGATTACGACGTCAATGGCAACGTGATCAGCAAGACGGTCACGAATACGGCGAACGGTACCTCGCGCACCTGGACATGGACCTACAACACCAATGGGCAGGTGCTGACGGCGGACGGGCCGCGGACAGACGTGGTGGATGTCACCACCTACAGCTACCACAACTGCTCGACCAGCTATCAGTGTGGACAACTCGCGGCCGTCACGAATGCCCTCGGACACATCACGAGCTATAACACCTACAACGCCCACGGCCAGCCGCTCACGATCACGGACCCGAACTCGGTCGTGACGACGCTTGCCTACGATGCGCGTCAGCGGCTCAGCTCGCAGAGCATCGCCGGCGAGACGACGACGTTTGACTATTGGCCGACAGGATTGCTGAAACGCGTGACCCAGCCGGACGGCAGCTACCTCGAGTACACCTACGACGCCGCCCATCGCTTGACGCAGATCGCGGACGATGCGGGCAATCACGTTGCCTATACGCTCGACGCGATAGGTAACCGCACGGCCGAGAATACCTACGATCCGTCGAACGCCCTGCGGCGCACGCACAGCCGGGTGTTCAACAACCTCAACCGGCTGTGGAAAGACGTGAACGCGGCCGGCACGGCGGCGGTGACGACGGTCTACGGCTATGACGCCAATGGCAACCAGACGACGATCGCCGCACCGCTCGGGCGCAATACCACGAACGCCTACGACGGTCTCGATCGCCTGACGCAGATCACGGATCCGGCGAGCGGACTGACGCGCTTCACCTACAACGCCGATGACGCGCTCACCCAGGTCACGGATCCGCGCAACCTGGTGACCGCCTACGGGGTCAACGGGTTCGGGGAGGTGGGCAGCGTCACGAGCCCCGATACGGGCACGACCGCGAATAGCCATGACGCCAACGGCAACCTCGCCACCTCCACGGATGCGCGCGGTACCGTGGCAACCTACAGCTACGATTCACTCAACCGCGTGACAGCCATTGCCTACGGTGATCGGACGATCAGCTTCGGCTACGACGCCGGTACCAATGGCAAGGGACGGCTGACCTCGGCGTCGGATGCGTCGCACGCCTTGTCGTTCAGCTACGACGCGCGCGGGCGGGTGATCGGCAAGGGGCAGACGATCGGTGCGGTCACGAAGTCGGTGGGATATGGCTACAGCCAGGGGCGCCTCGCGAGCGTGGCCACGCCGTCCGGACAGACCGTCGCCTACGGTTATAACGCGGCCGGACAGGTGACGAGCGTGGCGGTCAACGGCACGACGGTGCTGAGCAACGTGCTGTATGAACCGTTCGGCGGCACGGCGGGCTGGACGTGGGGCAACGGCACCTACGCGGTGCGCACCTATGACGCGGACGGCAAGATCACGCAGGTCGACAGCGGCGGACTCAAGACGTACGCCTACGACGATGCGTTTCGCATCACCGGCATCACCGACACCGTGACGCCCGCGAACTCGTGGACGTACGGGTACGACAGTCTCGACCGACTGACCGGCGGCGTGAGCAGCGGCACCACGCGGGGCTGGAGTTACGATGCGAACGGCAACCGGCTGACCGAGACCGGCACGGCGCCGTCGACCTACACGGTGTCGTCGAGCAACAACCGCATCACGGCGATCAGCGGCAACCTGCCGCGGACCTATGCCTACGATGCGGTGGGCAACACCACCGGTTATGCCGGCGTTGCATTCAGCTACGACAACCGGGGCCGGATGACCTCGGCCAGCTACGGCGGGAATAGTGCGACCTACGTCTACAATGCGCTCGGACAGCGGATCCGGCGTGTTGGTCCATCGGGCACCACCCTGTATATGTATGACGAATCCGGCCACCTGCTCGGGGAGTACGATGGCTCGGGGGCTTTGGTGCAAGAAACCGTCTGGCTCGGCGATACGCCGGTGGCCACGCTGCGGCCGAACGGATCAAGCGTGGATGTGTTCTACGTGCACACCGATCATTTAAACACCCCGCGGCTGGTCACGCAGCCCTCGGGCAACGCCGAGCGCTGGCGCTGGGACAGCGACCCGTTCGGCACCAACGCGGCGAACGAGAATCCCTCGGGCCTGGGCGCGTTCAAGTACACCCTGCGGTTCCCGGGTCAGCAGTACGATGGGCTGGCGGGGCTGTATTACAACTATTTCCGGGACTATGACCCGGCGGTCGGCCGGTACGTAGAGAGTGATCCGATCGGGTTGCACGGTGGCGTAAACACGTACGATTACGCGGCTCAGGACCCGCTGCAGAACATCGACCCGACCGGCACTACTGGAATTGCTATTCCGGCGTCACCGGGACTCACTTTGCCTGACTGGCTCGTGCTTCCGGGTATACGTGCGCTCGGCATCGTGGGAGCAGCTCTCTCGCTGTCGGGTGACACATCGCAGAAGTGCGATACGCCGTGTCCGCCATGTAAGACAGTTAGCGGTCGAGCTGTTCCTGTAGGCACAATTGCGTATCGCCCGCTCGACACGCCGCCACCCGGAACGACGCAGCACGGGATTGCCGGCCCTCACTTCAATCTGTACAAGGCGAATCAGGCGCCGCGTCAGTCGCCGCAGCCGTGCAAGTGTTTCTGGCAGCCGGTCGGCGCCGTTCCCGGGAACGCGTTGCCGCCGGGAGCCATTCCAATCGAGCCATTTGCGGACTAAGCAAGTGTCGAGGTCTTGAATGAAGTACCCAGATGGACAAGATGTGATGCTCGGCGACAAAGTCCGGCTCGGCGACGATGACGGTGGCGTCGTGGTTTGTTCGATCGATGCCGGCGAGTACAGCGCTGAGGCTCCGGAGGAGCAATGGAGCTACTTGAAAAAGGGTGTGATGATTAAGTTCCCAAAGTTCGGACTCATTCACTACGACAAGCCGGAGCCTGATCTTGCGCTGATTGCGCGTGGTGTAGGACAAGCGCGCGACTGATGAAGCCGGTCACCTGCTCGGGGAGTACGATGGCAGTGGCGCGCTCGTCCAAGAGACGGTGTGGCTCGCCGACATCCCGGTGGCGACACTGCGGCCAGGCACACCGGTGGGAATCTTCTACGTGCATACGGACCACCTGAATACCCCGCGCCTCGTGACGCAGCCTTCGAACAACGCCGAGCGCTGGCGCTGGGACTCGGATCCCTTTGGCACCAACGCGCCGAATGAGAATCCCGCTTCACTCGGTGTGTTCAAGTACACCCTGCGGTTCCCGGGCCAGCAGTACGACGGGCTGGCGGGGCTGTATTACAACTACATGAGGGACTATGATCCTGCGACGGGACGGTACGTCGAATCGGATCCGATTGGTCTGCGGGGTGGAACCAATACCTATGGTTATGTTCTTGGCAATCCGGTATCCAATATTGATTCGTTCGGTTTGTTCTGTACCAAGAATTTCGTATTCCACTACTACTTTGGCGGCGGCGATCCGGTCGATCTCTCAAGCGTCGGCCTGAGTAATCAATTCCGAAATAGTGCGTCAGTAAGAGCGGCCGTCAATCAATTCCAGGCCTTGCTTGCAAAGCAAGGCGCATCGTACGCACGATCAGCCTGTGCAGGCAAGAAATCCGGTACTGCATCCGCCTCGTTCGTATTTGCGAGTAGCACCGTAACAAATGTGACGCAGGATGATTGCCTCTTTTCTGTTGGCCAGAGCACCTTCTTCCGGTCAGCGGCCTGTCAACTGATCGCAGATTGCTGCACCAAGCAGTTCTCGATGACTTGCGGATCAGCCTTTGGGATACGGGACTGGTTCCGTGATCCACTAAGTAGCGGGTATGAGGGTGGCGGCACTCCCTATCAAATTAGCACTTCTTGGGATGAGTCGTTTACCAGCGGCGGTGCGTTTTAGTTCGGCGGCGATGTGAAGCACTTAGTCGCGAAATGGCTCCCACGCTTTGCGGCGCTCACTCTCGCCGCGCAAGCGGCGCAATGGGTGTGGATCTTCACTATGACGGACTACCGGGCACATCGCCGCGTTCCAATGTTGGCCATTGCTACCGTCTTGTTGGTTTACGCGTTCTTTCTATTCATCAGAAACCGTGTGGTGGTTTGGTCGTCGGTGCTTGTGGCGCTGGCCGGTGCCACTGCGTTGCTTTGGATGCAGGCGATGAATAACTTTGGCAACTGGTACTTGGTTGCGGCCACCGCTATTTCACTGTGCTACGGACTGGCTTTGCTTTGGGCATGGCGCCTACCAGGAGGTACGGGCACGTAGTTGCTAATTGTGCGATCTCACTACAACTACTTCCGGGACTATGACTCAGCCACCGGCCGGTATGTGGAGAGTGATCCGATTGGGCTCAAGGGCGGTGTCAATTCCTATGCCTATGTTGGAAGCAACCCGGTAAGTAACGTCGATCCGCTAGGCCTATCAAAGATGTGCTGCCGATATCTGGACTCCATCGCCGGAAGCTGGCGTGGAAGGGGTTTCGGCAAACGTCACTGCTACATCAAAGCGGATGATGGGAATGTGTACGGCCTGTACCCTCAGTCGATCGCTTGGGACTTTAGCCTCGGTGTCCCGCGGGTGAACGACCCGCGCGATCGCGGCGGGCAGTGT
>Ga0315275_10002825_pt1 | contig 15836 bp, 11 predicted proteins | sample YL17G03_0_MG_FD_205557 | JGI IMG/M metagenome (GOLD analysis project Ga0315275, IMG submission 205557) | Sediment microbial communities from Yellowstone Lake, YNP, Wyoming, USA - YL17G03_0 | ecosystem: Environmental > Aquatic > Freshwater > Lake > Sediment | place: USA: Wyoming | collected... | reverse complement strand
CGTGGATGCTTCATAGACCCTGCGGATCACGCCGTCTTCATCAACAACGAAGACTGATGGAAGCACGAAGTGATCCGCAGAGAGCGCACCAAACGCCCGGGCAACCGACGCACGAGGATTCGAATCACTCAAGAGGGTCACGTTGAGAGCCTTCTGTCGCGCAAGTCCTTTCAGATCCTCCTCCGGGGAATCAGAGACGGCCAGCACGGAGGCCCCTTGGTCCTCGAACTCTGACGCGAGCCGATCGTACTCAACCAGTCGGTCGGCGAGTTCAGCTTCCAATGTAGACGGAAAGAAGACCAGGACGACCTTCTTATCGCGATGAGTTCCAACGCCAAACTCCCCGCTGGCATTGGCGGCACCCAGGCGAAAATGAGGTGCCATGACTCCTGGCTGCAAGATCATTTGCCGTTCCCCTCTGCACCACTGCTTCTGAGACCGGAGCCCTGAGCGATCCGCAGAGGCATCGGGACATCAGATGCACCCGGCGCGACATGACGATGCCGTTCGCGTCGGGTGAGCGCCAGTATCCGTTTACAGTAACTCTCGTCTCCCGGCCAAGTGTTGCTCGGGGATTCCGAGCTCCACGAGCCAACGAACATATCGTTGATGAATCTCTCGCGCCAGCGCCTCGTTCTTTCCCAAGACGTTATTGGCCTCCTTCGGGTCCTCGCGCAGGTTGAAAAGTAGCGGCTCCTTCGGCGCGCGAGAGAGCGCGGGATTGATGAGTTTATCGAGATACATCGCTCCAGCTTGACCTGCATCCTCGCCACCATACTTTCCAGCGTAGTGGAGACACCACCCATCCTCCGTCACAATCGCGCACTTTGCCAAGAGCGGCGTGTGATGAAGCAGGGTGTGCGAGGTGACGGTGAAGTCGCGAAGCTTCCTCGCCTCACCACGAATCAGCGGCATCATCGACCGGCCGTGGATCTGTCGTGGATCAAGCTTCCAGTCTTCCTTCACGAACATACCGCACTGGAGCATCTGGACCGCGGAGAACCCGGACTTCGACTCGGTCGTCATCAACCCAGCCATCTCCATGATGGTAGGCATCAAGTCTGGCGTTTGGACCATGGCGCGTATGTGTTGACCGCCAGTCTGGCCGGGGAGACGGATCATCAGGGGGATCCGCCGGATTTCATCATAGAGCGGAATGGCCTCATACCACATCGTGCCATCCGGCTCCTCCGGCAAGAACGATTTCCCTATGATGTCGTGTTCCCCAAACAGATACCCGTGGTCGCTAACAAATATCACGGCGGTGTCCTCGGTCAATCCCAATGCATCAATCTTATCCAGAAGGATACCGACCCAGTGGTCCACCATGGAGGCTTCCCCCATATAAAGCGCCCGGCAGTGATTCAGTTCCTCCTCGGTCAGGAACTCTCTCCAGAGGTTGTAATGGGGGAAGGTGACTTCGATGCCCTTGTAGCCGGGGTCATACAGATCGACGTAGTGCTTGGGTGGATCCCACGGCTCGTGAGGGTCAAACATCTCGATCTGCAGGAAGAAGCGTTCCTGGTCTTGGTTTTCTTCGAGCCATGTGCACGCGGTCTGGATCGAGCGCGGGGCAAAATGGTCTTCCTCGCCTCGCCACCAGGCGGTGCTGCGCAGGTAGTTCCCTAATCGGGTATTGTAGTTTCGGAACTTGTGAGTACCCTCGGTCGGCAACTTCACGTTCTTGGGCGACGTTTTCCAGACGTCTGTCTCCTGCCCGCGGATCCATTCGAACGCGTTGAAACCACGAGCGTAATTGAAGCCCATCTCCATCATGTGTGGATTGTCCACGATCAGATAGGTCACAATCCCGTCGCCGGAGAGGATCTGCTGGACGGTGACCGTATCGTCGGGAAGCCGACACCACTGGTGGTCGATGTGGCAGAATCGTCCGCTGGTCTGATCCAGACGATTCGGCATTGTAGGGAACGACCCACAATATGCATTGTCAAAAACGAATGCCTGTTTGGAAAACCCGTCCAGACGGGGAGTCTTCACCTTCGCCGGCCCATAGCACGACAGGTTGTCCCGACGATAGGAGTCCGACATAACCAGGATAACGTTCATGATATCTCCTCCCTTTCGTAGCCGTGGCCGGCATCAAACGCTTCTCCACCCAGGTCGGTCGATTGCCCGGATGATGCTATCCCTCCTCAGTCCCAGGCCGGTCCCTATTTTCCTTTTTCGAAATAGCTCGGAATCACTTCCTCTTTCAGGGGCAAGTCAATCCATTTGTCTTCCCGCATGGACTTGAATACCGCACAGAGCACTTCCATGACTTTGGCCCCGTCTTCCATCTTGATGACCGGTTCCTGATTGTAGGCGATGCAATCAATAAAATGCTTGATCATTTTCTTATATGCCCATCCTCTGGGTGGGTAGATGGACACCCACCTCTTCGGGACGGGCTTGCTCACATTGTCTGTTGCCCAAAAGACCTGAGGGTAGCGGTAGTCTCGGATTATTTCTGGAAGATCGTCCCAGCCATAGTCCTGGTCGATATAGATCGCGAGGGGCGCCGATTGAAAAGGATTCTGTGACTCTGAGCACGTGAGGATCGTTCCCTTCGTGCCCAGAAGCTCACACCCCTGGGTGACGACGGGGGAAAAGCGGTTGAGATCCACGATGCCATAACAGTTGTCCTCGAACTCAATCTGGATATAGACACAGTCATCAAGCACAGTGTAGGTCTGCGGTCTGGTTATGTTCTTGGCGATTCCACAGACTCGTCTTGCCTCTTTGCCCATGAACCACAGCAGCAGATCAGCCATATGCGACCCGAGGTCAAACAGGGCTCCGGCCCCCGCCACTTTGGCGTCCTGTCGAAACTTTGAGTAGGAAATCATTTCGTGATACAGGTCCCAAGATTCGTGGGACTTCGAGCTCCCCATCTTTAAATCGCCAATGACCTTTTGATTCAACAGCTCCTTGGCAATCAGGTGCTGTTCCCAAAACCTGTAGTTGCAGCCGACCATCACTTTGACATTGTGTTTCCGTGCGGTATTGACGATGTCCCAGGCTTCAAAATTGGTGCAGGCGAACGGCTTTTCTATGATCACATGCTTCCCCGCCTCAGCACAGGCGATGGCCTGTTCATGGTGATAGATATTCGGGGATGCGATGATCACCAGCGTGATGTCGTCTCGCTTCAAGAGGTCCGGGTAGTCCTTGTAGGCAGCTTGTGCTCCCCACTTCTTTACTGCTCGATTCCGATATTCCTCGACAGGATCGCAGGCGGCAATCAGTTCAGCTTCCGCAATCTGTTGGATGGATGGGAAGTGGCCGATCTCGGCGATGCTGCCCGCTCCAATGACGCCAACACCAACCCGATTCATCTGTGGATTCGGCATGATGCGTTCCTCTCTAGCTTGGCTTCGCGCATTGACACCTGTTCAGCGCCTCCATGCGGGATCTAATGATTGTGGCCCTTCGCTCGACTTCATGCGCACGGGGCATTCGCTCGGCGATGGCACCACCAGTTCGTTCGATGACATACGAGGTCGCCGCGGTCGCATAGACAGCAGAGGCAAACGGGTCTTTCGTCCGCAGGAAATGCGCGAGATACCCTGCCGAATAGCAATCCCCGGCCCCGGTTTGATCCACCAAGCTGGCAATGGGAAATGGCGGCACATATTGCTGGTGGTCCCTAGTCATCACGTAGGATCCCCGCTCTCCAAGGGTGATCACGCAAATCCCTGCCCCCCAGTTGATGATCGTCCTTGCAGTCTGTCGCTCATCCCCGGGTCTGGCACCGAAGATGTGTGCGCAGTCCTCGATCGAGGCTTTCACAATCGTGAAAGAGGGGCATAAGGCCTTCACCTCGTCCCCAGTCTTTTCGGTCGGGTGAATCGCCGTGGTCCCCCCGCCGTATCCGCCGAGGTCAACCGCCATCACCTTTCCCAGCGTAGATAGCTCCCTGACGGCCCTTTGATCCACCTCATGATCCATGGGGCACACGTAAATCAGTCGTGCACCGAGAAACGCCTCTGGGATGTCGCGCATGCGCAGGTCTTCGGCTCGTGTGAGGAAGCGTAAGGTCTTGTACCCTCTTTCATCGTAGATCAACTCGTTATTTGTGGAATTCCTCCCGACATGTAGACCATCTCGCAGGACGCCACACTCGTCAAACACCTTGAGCAACGACTGGGGGAAGTCGCTTCCAATCTTGCTCACGACGCCAACCTTCACCCCCAGACTCGCCAGACACACCGATGAATAGGCCGCCGGGCTTCCCAGAACCGGCGCGATGACCCTGTCTGGAAAGACAATCTTCTCGTTCAAGATGTGACCAACGACGATAATCTCCGGACCCCGGCTCGTTTCCCGCATCCCGATTTCACCAATCGATCTCGCCCCGAATGAACCTCTCGCAACTCTCTTTGGCCTCGATATCCGCAAGCTTTTTGGGCGGGTGTTTCATCAAGTAGGATGACACTGAGTACAGGGGGCCACCTATCCCTCGATCCAGCGCGATCCGCGCATACCGGATCGCGTCAATCACGCATCCGGCGGCGTTGGCCGAATCCTCTATCGAACACTCCAGCCATATCCGCACAGGATTTCCGCCGAAATTCTCGCCCTCGAGGTATATGCGGCATATCTTGTTATCGTGCTGCAGGCCAATGTATCCAAAACCGACGGAGACCTCGATATCGTAGGGAACGAGACTCTCAACGGATGACTTCTTTGAGAACTCTTTGGTTTCACCCCTTTTCACCAGATTTACAAAGTCTGTGTTCCCAGCGAAATTGAGCTGAGATGTCTTGCTGATCTTCACCCCCCTATCCACACAGAGTTGGGCCAAGACCCGGTGAAGAATCGTTGCTCCGATTTGGGATTTGATATCATCTCCGATGAGGGGCACCTTCGCCCGCTTGCTTCTTTCGACATAGCCCTGGTCACTCGTGAGAAATTCAGGCATGCAATTTATGAACGCACAGCCGGCTTCGATTGCATGATCTGCGTAACGCCTCGCGGCCTGTTCGGAGCCGGTGGGAATGAAATTCACCAGAACCTGCGCTTCTGAATCCTTCAATTCCTTGACAACATCACAAGGCTTCAGGTCATCCGCCACTTCAAAGAAATCCCTCAGATGTGGAGGGGCCCCATCCAGTATGGGACCCATCTTGACTTCTATCCCCTGGTGCGGCACCTCTGCAAATTTCGTCATGTTGTTCGGCTTGGCAAAGATCGCCTCTGACAAATCCTTCCCCACCTTGTTGCGGTCGATGTCAAAGGCGGCGACAAATCTGATATCCCTGATCTTGTAGTCGCCGAGCACCGGATGCATGAGGCCGGGAATCCACCGGCTGTTGTCTTCCACATCGGAGTACTTGTACACTCCCTGCACCAGGTGGCTCGTGCAACATCCAATCCCTGCGACAGCCACTCGAATGTCCTTTTCCCTCATGGTTTGATCTCCTCCACGTGACGGGTGAAACCTCTAGCAGGCTGCTGAAAAAGACCCATCTGCGGCGTTGGCGCGCTCGCGCGGCGCTGCGGCGTACGGACCAAGTACGCCTCGCACCTCGCATCGCGCGCCGCCTTGCATCTGGACCTTTTTGAGCAGCCTGGGCGGAAGCGAGTTGTTTTAGCATCCTGCTAGGTTGGACTATGATGAACACCTTCCGCTGGGGATCAGCCTTTCAGCCCAGTCCCAAAACCTTGGACAAGACGACGCTGGATCAACAAGACGAAGAATACGATAGGCACTAACGCAACGACGGCCGCCGCGCTCATGGGATTCCACAGGGTGACATTCTCTTGGACAAAGGACACGATTCCCACCGTCAGAGTCTGCGCCCGGGGAGTATTCGTCAGCACCAGAGCCAGTGGGAGGTCATTCCACACGAGGATCAGGCAGAAGACTGCTGTCGCGAAGGTGCCTGGTACGCACAGGGGAAGGACAATTCGCCACGCCACTTGAACCCGTGTGAGACCATCCACCATCCCGGCGTCGTCGAGTTCCCGAGGAATCTCGTCAAAGAACGTCTTCATCATCCAGACCACAAAGGGGAGCACGCGACTCTGGTAGGCGAGCACAAGCGCAGTCTTCGTGTCGAACAGCCCGAGGTCGCTGAAGATGTCATAGAACGGAATGGCGAGCGAGATGGGCGGAATCGCGTAGATGATGGTCATCGTCCCCAGGAATATGGTTGACCACCTCCGACGCACCATGTCGCGGCTTAACCCAAAAGCTGCCGGCATCCCGACAGCCAGGGAGAGCAGTACAGCCAACCCACACACGATGAGCGTATTGATGTAATAGGCAGTGAAGTCTCCCCACACAGCGGAAAACAGGTCCTGGTAGTGTCGGAACGTCGGCCGCACGAGAATCTCAGGCGGAATCGTCATCGTGCGGACAGGATCGCGAAACGAGATGGCTACTACCCAGAGGATGGGGATGAGCGTATAAAGAAGAATCACCACGATTGCGATCCGACCCAGCCCCGCCAGCAGCAAGCGGCGCCAGCGCCTCATGGACCCGTGACCAAACAGTGTACGGCCCATTCTAGGCAACCTTCCTTATCACGAAGGTGTCGTAGGTCCATTGAAACACAAGGGTGACGGCAATCAGGACGAGGGCAAGCAACGCCCCGTAACTCCAGTTCTGGTAATGGAAGCTGACTTTGTACAGGTAAATGCTGAGGATGGTTGTTGCCTCTGCTGGTCCTCCATTCGTCATGATGAGAATCTTGTCAAATGCCCGAAAGGCATCAATAACCCGAAACATCAGCGCCACGGCCAAGGTGGGCCGCAGGAGGGGGAGCGTAATGTATCGGAAGAGCTGCCAGCCAGACGCCCCGTCTACCAGAGCTGCCTCTCGGGGTTCCGCAGGCATTCCGGTGAGTCCGGCCAAAATAAAGATGAACACAAAGGGTGTCCATTGCCAGATGTCCACGAAGACAATACTGGCCATGGCTAATCGGGGATCTGCGAGGTATTGAAGCCGTCCGATGCCTAGCAGGGTCGCCCCCCAGTTCACAAGTCCGAATGGGTAGAACAGCAATAGCCAGACAATACCCACGACCGCGGGCGAGAGCATGGATGGAAGGAGAATGAGTCCCCGAATGGTGTTCGCCAGGGGACCCCGGATCTCCCAGAGCAGGAGGGCAAAGACGAGACCGGCAATCATCTCGCCCGTCACGGAAGTGACCACGAATATCAACGTATTCCAGAGGGCTCTCCAGAATACGCCGTCCCGGTAGAGCAATATGCCCCACCGGGACGCCGCAAATTTGCCATCCTGGACCGCGGCCATCCCAACCATGTGCCCGACGGGGTAAATCATCAGGGCGCTGATCAAGATGCCGGCGGGCAACAGGAGCAAGATTCCCGTTCTCTGAGACCCTTTCTCTCTGCTCTCAGCCATGGAAGGGATCTCGCTCACTCCTTGGCGGGTTCGTACGGACCGTTCTTGTACCCGTAGCGGTCGAGTAACTCCTTCACTTCTTTGGCAGCCCCATTCAAGGCCGCGGCCAGCGGCATCTCATTGGTGAAGGCCTTCTGCAGGTACGGCACCATTCGATCCTGAACCTCGATCCAATGCTCCATTTGAGGCCGAAGTTGGCCGAGAGTGGAGCTTTCGAGCTCCGCGGCAAACCAGCGATTCTTCGGATCCCTCATCAATGTTGGATCCACCAGGACATCCCGGCGGACGGCGATACCGCCCTGGGCGGCAAACTCCCGCTGGCGCTCGGCAGTCAGGGCCCATTTCATGAATGCGAGGGCCTCGGCTTTGTTGGGAGCCCGCAGCGGAATCGCCATCGACCAGGTTCCAAGGATCGGTGCGGACTTGCCAGTCCCGCCATCCACTATCAAGGGCATGGTGACATCGATCTTTCCGGGGACTTTGCTGAATTGTGGATCATCGATCTGGAAAACCTGGGCCGCCACAGTCAGGCCACCCCAGGCCCGGTCAGTGAGGATGTAGTTCATCAACTCGGCCCAGTGGACGTTCGCCGAGTCCGGCGGCGACCACGGTCGCAAGCTAAGCCATGCCTTGAAGCCCTTGACGGATTCGGGGCTCGTGAAGCGGATGGTCCAGTCTGGTCCCGACTCCGTTGCAAAGATATCTCCGCCTGCACCCTTCACGTAGGCGAGCGAGGTGTAGATGATGTCGTAATTTGCTTTGGCAGGGAGGATACAGCCGTAGAACGGCTTGTTGGGGTCGGTGACTTTCTTGTTGACTTCGATCATCTCGTTCACGGTCTTGGGCGGGCCGGCAAACCCCGCAGCGCGAGTGATATCGCTTCGGTAAAAGAGGAGCTGGGTATTCCCCACGATGGGCAGGGCGTACACGATGCCTTCATACGTCCCCACCTTGATGTGGGGCTCAATCAGGTTCGGGTCAGGCCTCCACGCCGGATCGATCTCTCGAATGGGAGTGACAAGCTTATTCTTGAAGAAGATCGTCCCGTACATTGCAGGATCGATGATCATGAAATCATAGCTCGTATCCTGCCGCTGCATGGCCTGAACCATTCGACGATAATGCTCCATATACGGAGCCTTGGTGGTCTTGAATGTCGTCCCGGTGGCTTCCCCGTACTTCTTGAACAGGTATTCGACCGAGGCATTCCACGGTCCGAGCGAAAGGGCCGCGGAGAGCTCTTTTGCCGGGGTAGTCCCGGCGTACGCCACCGCACGCAACGTTGACCATGACACGGGAGTGCCGATACCAGCAGCGACAGCGGCCCCTCCAATCGCCTGGATGAAGCGACGACGAGGGATCCCCATCCTTCCTTTTGCCGCTTGAACATCCGGGGGCACACTCTTCGGGCGTTTTCCTTCTCTCTCGTGTCTCATCGCAGCCTCCTTGGTTACATTAGTGTAATGCCCAGCGCCTCACAAAGAAAAACCACCGTTTCCATGCGCCAGCAGCAGCCCCTCTTTCCAACGGCGGTGCGCTGTGTGGAACCAGGTCGAGGACGGGAGTACCGACCTGCTTAGATTGCTATCCTCACATTCGAAGCGCGAAGACATTTTGCTTGACAAGGCAGAATCGCCTGAGCGATAAGTACTTTTGGGAAAACGTTTTCCCTTATACGCGCCTCCTCCCATCTTGTCAAGGAGGAAATTCGGGACTGATGAGGACGGTGGGACTGGCTTCTCTGTGGAGGCGATGCAGCCTCTCGAACCGGGAAAGGACTCATTGATGACCTACCTCATTGGCGTGGATGTGGGAACCCAGAGCGTTCGAAGCTGCCTCTTCGATCTGGACGCAAATGTCATCGCCTCGGCCGTCCGCCCCCTCCAGACGACGTTTCCCAAGCCGGCCTGGGCCGAGCAGGACCCCGAGGAGTGGTGGCGAGGCGCCGTCGAGACAATGAAAGAGATCCTGCACGTCTCGCGCGTGAATCCGGCGGATATCGCCGCCCTTTCCTGCGACTGCACCGCTTGCACGGTCGTGGCCCTCACCGAGGATGGAAAGCCGCTCCGACCCGCCCTCCTCTGGATGGACGAGCGTGCACACGTCGAGGCGGACGAGATCTCGGCCACGGGCCATGAGGCGCTGAAGTACTGCGGGGGCAAGGTCTCGCCCCAGTGGATGCTCCCCAAGGGCCGCTGGATCGAGCGGCACGAGCCGCGCGTGTTCGAGCGGGCGCGCTGGATCGTGGACGAGGTGGACTTTTTCACCCTCCGCCTCACCGGGCGAATGACGGCCAGCCTGAACACCGCCACGGCCAAGTGGAACTATGTGCGGCCGCTGGGCGGCTGGCCGGCCGACTTTCTCAAGGCGGCGCGGGTGGAGCGCCTGGCCGCCAAGTGGCCGCCCGATGTTCTCCCGGTCGGCCGGCCGATAGGAACCCTCCAGGCGCAGATCGCGCGCGAGATCGGCCTGTCGCCCGACACCATTGTGGTCCAGGGGGGCATCGATGCCTACGCCGGCGAGATCGCCCTGGGCGCCGTCGGCGCTGGAGACCTGGCCCTCATTCTGGGAAGCTCTACCTGCCACCTGGCCCAGTCCGGGACGCCGGTGTTCGCCAACATCTGGGGGCCCTACCCGGACTGCCTCGTCGAAGGTATGTTCACGCTGGAGGGTGGACAGACGGCCACCGGCAGCATCATCCAGTGGATGGTCGAGCACTTCGGCGCCGAGGCGGTAGAGAAGGCCAGGGCCAAGGGACAGGATGTCTATTCCTACCTGGATGCGCTGGCCGAGCTGATCCCGCCCGGAAGCGAGGGCTTGCTTGTCCTCGACTACTTCCAGGGCAACCGCACCCCCTACAAGGACCCGTTGGCCCGCGGGACGGTGATCGGCCTGACGCTGAAGCACGGCCTGCCGCACCTGTACCGGGCCACGTATGAGGGAATCTGCCTTGGCACGCGCCAGATCCTCGAGGACATGGCGGCGCACGGCTTCAGGCTGGAGCGGATCGTGGCCGGAGGCGGCGGGGCCAAGAGCAGGCTCTGGACACAAATCCAGGCCGATGTCCTGGGTCAGCCGATCCACCTGCCTCGCGACAAAGAGACCATGGCGCTCGGTGCGGCCATCTGGGCCGGGATAGGCGCCGGGATCTTCAAGAGCTACGAGGAAGCGATCGGCCGCATGGTCCACATCGAGCGGGTTGTGAGCCCCGTCCCCGGGCGGCGCGAGGTCTACGACCGGCTGTACCGGCACTACCTGGACCTGTACCCGGCGGTGCGCCCGGTGATGCACGGGCTGGCGAAGCACGGCGGATCGTAAAGGATCCATGGACGTCCTGGCAGGCTGCTGAAAAAGGCCCATCTGTCCGCCGTAGGCGGATTGGCGCGTTCGGGCACTCGCTGCAGCGTACCAGGAGTACGCTTCACTCGGCCCATCGCGCGCCGCCTTGCATCCGGACCTTTTTGAGCAGCCTGGGCGAAAACGGATTTTTCAGCATCCTGCTAGAAGAGGAGGAGGTTCTATGACAAAGCGCAAGATCGGCATCCTGACGTTCTCCGACGGACGCAAGTTCGCCCACGACCTGCAGTACAAGATGAACAAGGGTTTCCAGGACAAGCTGGTGAAGGCGCTCGATGCCACCGGCGAGATCGAGTCTCTTCCCTGCGAGATCGTCTGGACGCCGGAACTCGCCCGCGCGGAAGGAAAGAAGCTGGCGGCGGCCGGTGTCGAGGCGACGATCCTCAACTTCGCCATCTGGGCCTTCCCGCACCTTCCCGTCATCGCGACGGAGTTCGCGCCCGGTCCCTTCCTGTGCCTTTCCAACGTGAACCCGCAGGCCCCCGGCCTTGTGGCCATGCTGGCGGCTGCGGGCTCCCTGAATCAGGTCGGGGTGTTCCACGGGCGGGTCTCGGGTGACGCGGCCGAGCCGAAGGTGCTGCGGCAGATCATGGCGTTCCTCCGGGCGGCCTCGGCGGTGAACCGGTTGAAGGGAAAGACCTACGGGCTCTTCGGCGGGCGATCCATGGGTATGTACACGGCGGTACCCGCCCTCGACCAGTGGCGGCGCGAGTTCGGCGTGGACATCGAGCACATCGATCAGTGGGAGATCGTGCGCCGCTCACAGGCGGTCGACCAGCAGCGCGTCACGAAGGCCCGCGAATGGCTGGAAAAGCACTGCGGCCAGGTCGCCTACGACGGGAAAGCCCTCACGCCCGAGACGCTGGAACGGCAGATCCGGAGCTACCACGCCGTCCGCGAGTTAATCGAGGAGTGGGATCTGGACTTCGTCGGCATCAAGGGGCAGCCGGAGCTCACGAACTCCTTCTGCACGATGGATCTCGCCGAGGCATTCCTCAATGATCCGTACGATTGGGAGGGGCCGCACGAGCCGATCGTGTGCGCCACCGAGGCCGACTCGGACGGCGCCCTCACCATGCAGATCTTCAAGGATCTGGCGGGAACGCCGGTCCTCTTCGCCGACGTGCGGCACTATGATGCCGAGTGTAACTTCTGGGACTTGGTAAACTCGGGGCAGCACGCGACGTACTTCGCGGGGAGGTCCTGTGATCCCCTGGTAAACCTTCCCAAGGTGAAGCTGGTCCCGGAGATCTTTTACTTCCCGGCGGGCGGCGCCGCCGTCCACCACATCGCCGTTCCAGGAGAGGTCACGCTGGGGCGTCTCACGCGCAAGAACGGCAAATACTGGATGGCCATCGCGCCGGCCGAGTTCCTGGCCCTCTCGGAAAAGGAGACCGTCACGAAGGCCAAGGCGACGACCGGGGAATGGCCGCACGCCTTCGCGCGGCTCAAGGTGCCGCCGGAGCGGTTCATCGAGACCTACAGCTCCAACCACATCCACGGGGTCTACGGGGACTACGTGGAAGAGCTGAAGTGGGTCAGCAAGATGTTAAACATGGAGACGGAGGTCTATATCTGAGCGTCATCGCCGCTGATATGGAAGACCGGCGGGCGACGCCTTTCTTTACTTGCGGGACTCTTGCGATACCCACCGCCCCGCGGGGAACGGAAATGCAACGCAACAAAGGGCAGACTTACGGCATGGCTCAACCATCGCGACCGGGACCCGTAACCATCCATGATGTCGCGCGCCGGGCAGATGTCTCCATCGCAACCGTGTCCCGCGTGTTGAACAACACTCCTCGTGGCGTTGGTGCTGACCTTCGGCGGCGGGTGTTGCGTGTCGTTCAGAAATTGGACTACCGCCCGAATGCCCTCGCCAGAAGTTTGCACCAGAAACACACACACACCCTTGGACTGGTAATTCCAGACATCGCCAACCCGTACTATTCCGAGATCACGCGCGGTGTTGAGGATGTGTGCCGACAGTCTGAATATGCAGTGTTCATCTGCAACACGGATCGAAACCCCAGCACAATGGCTCACTACCTGCAAGTCCTGCGCGAGAAGCGCGTGGACGCCATCATCATTGGAGGGGGTGGGACCCCTGGAAGACGCCAGTTCCAGGTCCTCCATGATTCCAGCGTCCCTACCCTGTTGATTGGCCGGTATGACGTTGCTCTTCCCGCCGTGCGGATTGACAATCTCAAAGGTGGGTGGGAGGCCGCAACTCACCTCATCCGACTTGGGCATCGGAGGATCGCCATCTTATCCGGACCAAAGAACTCCACGAGCATGCAAGATCGAATCAAAGGCTACCGCCGCGCTCTCGACGAACATGAACTTGCGCTTCCGAGGGAGTGGGTCCTCCACGGCGATCTTCGACCAGCAAGCGCGTTTTCCATTGCGCAACATCTCCTCACCACCCGACCGAGTCCCACGGGAATCCTGGTGGCGAACGATCAGATGGCAGTTGCAACCATTCGGGCAGCGACAAAGCTTGGACTTTACGTGCCCAAAGATGTCTCCGTCGTAGGGTTCGACAACATCGAACTGGCCTCCTATGTCACCCCGGGATTAACCACTATGGCGATTCCATTGTACCAGATCGGAGTCGCCGTAGCGGAAGACGCCATGAAGCTCATTGCCGGAACCCCGGGAAACAAAGAGACCTGGTTCTATCCAGAACTGATTGTCCGCGAATCAACAGGCCCTCCACCCGACGCAAGAAAGAAAGGGAGAGGCACTAAAGACTCCAACCGCTAGCGGGCCACGTGCCACAACCTTGGTTTCACCAAAAGTGTCGTAACGTGACGGGGTGGATAGGGTACAGTGGAGCACTGGTGCCGGAGGGTAGCGGGATGCTATCTGCTGCTGCCCCTTTCGCCTGCCTGCCGCAGGCAGGGCTGCGGTGCCTCACGTTGCGGCAATTCACTGATCGGGCGTCTGCCATCCTTGATGCTATTTCGCTCGCTTCCACGCCTCTTTCAGGAGTCGAATCCAGTTCCCTGAGAGAATGTCTTGGATGTCCGAGAGGAGATACCCGCGCTTCTCCAGGATTCCCGCCAGTGCTTGAAGGTCCGCAATGGTATTGACATCTCGTGGGGATTGCTCCTGTCCGTACCCGCCATCCAGGTCGCTCCCGATCCCGCAATGTCGAGCCGTTCCCGCCAGATGGCAGATGTGATCCATGTGGTTGGCCACCGCCTCCAGGTTTACGTGGGTCGCCTGATCGCAGGCGGGGACCCCCCGTTGCCATTGCGGATCCAGCATCCAGGCGTCCAGCGCCACCCCGATGACGCCGCCGCGCCCCACGATGGCCCGGATCATCTCGTCGCTCAACTGGCGCTGGCCCGGCACGAGCGCGCGACAGTTGTGGTGCGATGCGGCCACCGGCCCATCGAAGGCCTCGAGGGCTTCCCAGAAGGCCTGCTCCGCCAGGTGCGTCAGGTCCAGGATGATTCCGTGGATCCGGAGGGCCTCCAGCAAACGCTTCGCTCGCGGGAGGAGCCCTCCCTCCGTCCCAGTCCCGTGGGCGTAGGAGCTAACCCCGTAATGGGAGATGCTCACCATGCGCAGGCCCGCGGCGTACCACTCGGCGACCTGCTCCGGTCCCAGGATCGAGTCGGCGCTTTCCATGGCCAGGACGAGGCCGATCGGGGTGCTGTTCTGGTTCTGCTCCCACTCGGAGACGTGCCGGTCGAGGTCCTCCGCCGTGTGGATGAAGCGCAGGACGCCGTCCCGCTCCAGGGCCTGGTAGTAGGCCAGGTGGCCCATCCCGATCCCGTAGCACTGGCTCTGCACGTTCATCCCGGTGGCGGTCCACCCATCATTGGGATCGATGCGGCTCATGACCGTGCCGAAGACGAGGCCCACCCCGCCCTTGCGGAGCTCGGGAAACGTGACCGTGCACGTGCCGAAACCACGGATGAGCGGCTCCGGGTCGTGGGCGCGGACGTTCGCCACCGAGGCCGTGAGGTCCCGCTTGAGCTGGATCGCGTTGAAGGCGAGATCGAGGTGGCTGTCGGCGATTAGCAAAGGCTTCTTCATCGCGTCCTCCCCCAGGCGTGCCGGAAAAAGCGGACCAGGTTCCCGTAGGCGATCTTGCGGACATCCTCTTCCGCGTACCCCCGGGCCTTCAGAATGCGGAGGAACTTCTGCAAATCGGCGATGGTGTCCAGGTCGGTGGGGGCCAGGTCGCGGCCAAAGCCACCGTCCAGGTCAGTGCCGAAAGCGACGTGGTCTGCATTGCCGAGCAACTGGCAGACGTGGTCCACGTGTTCCACCACGGCGGACATGCTCCGGGTGGCGGACTCGCGGTGCGTGGCCGGCTCCTCCCAGACCCAGGAGGGGTTCAGCATCGGCTCGGCGAAGACCATCCCGATCACCCCCCCGCGCCCTGCGATGGTCTTGATCATCTCGTCGCTCAGGTGGCGCTGGCCCGGCACGAGCGCGCGACAGTTGCAGTGACTGGCGTGCACGGGCCCATCCCAGTAGTCCAGAATCTGCCAGAAGGTAAGCTCGGCCGCGTGGGTGAGGTCCAGAACGATCCCCAGAGCCCGCAAGGCGTCCATCAGGGGATAGGCGGACGGGAACAGGCCCCCCCGAGTCCCGGTGCCATGTCCATAGGTGTTACTCCCGAAATGGGTCAACGAGACTGACCGCAGGCCCGCCTGGTACCACTCGGGAACCTGGTCGGGGCCCAGGATGGGATCGGCACTCTCCATGGCGAGGATCAGCCCCACCGGCGTCGCAGGGGACGGATGCTCCCAGGCCCGGAGACAGGCTTCCAGCTCGGGGATATCCCGGACCCAGCAGATCTCCCCTTGCCGGACCAGGGCCTGGTAATAAGCCAGGTGCGACCGACCAACCGCGTACGCCGCCGCGGGGGTCCGCACTGCATGGGCCGTATCGGAGCCCGAGGCTTGCACGCGACACATGATCGTGGACACCATGATCCCCACCCGGCCGGCCCGCATCTCAGGGAGAGTAACCGTGACAGGCCCCTGCTCGGGCATCAGGGGTCCCTTGCGGCGCTCCAGGGAATCCTTGTGAGCCGAAGGCGGTTGCCGGGCACCGCCCTCCCGCTCGCGAAGCACCTGCACCG